>Ga0206681_10000983_pt1 | contig 13818 bp, 12 predicted proteins | sample M150012015metaG_FD_161048 | JGI IMG/M metagenome (GOLD analysis project Ga0206681, IMG submission 161048) | Ammonia-oxidizing marine archaeal communities from Monterey Bay, California, United States - M1 500m 12015 | ecosystem: Environmental > Aquatic > Marine > Intertidal zone | place: USA...
GCAATTCTTCATTTTGCTTCAGAATCGCACTCTATGGAAGGTGTAGGAATTAATTACACCACTCGAAAACCAATTGGTACAGTTGGATGTATTTCTCCATGGAACTTGCCCTTATACCTATTTTCATGGAAAATTGCACCGGCTCTGGCTGCAGGAAATTGTGTCATTGCAAAGCCTTCGGAAATCACGCCATATACTGCCTTTTTACTTTCTGAAGTAGCACACGAGACTGGTTTTCCTCAAGGAGTCCTCAATATTGTACACGGTAAAGGGACAACGGCCGGGGATGCCATTGTAAGACATCCTTCTATAAAAGCGATTTCGTTTACCGGAGGGACTGCTACAGGAGCCCATATCTCTAAAATCGCAGGGCCAATGTTTAAAAAACTTTCTTTAGAGCTCGGAGGGAAAAATCCAAATATAATATTTGCAGATTGTGATTTTGACGACATGATAAGTACAACTATCCGATCTTCATTTGCAAATCAGGGACAGATCTGTTTATGTGGTTCCAGGATTTTTGTGGAGCAACCTATATACGATAAGTTTAAAAAGGCGTTTGTAGAAAAAGTTGCAAAGATTAAGGTTTCTGCACCTTCAGATCCAAAAGCCAAACAGGGAGCAGTCGTTTCAAAAAGTCATATGGAAAAGGTAATCTCTTATATCGAATTGGCGAAACAGGAAGGCGGGACTATTTTAGCTGGAGGTAATCGGGTCGTCCTACCAGCTCCAAATGATGGAGGCTATTTTATTCAGCCAACCATTATTGAGGGATTGGCACACGACTGTCGTACCAATCAGGAAGAAATATTTGGACCAGTGGTGACAATTATGCCATTTGACAATGAAGAAGAGGTCCTGATGATGGCAAATTCTACCAACTACGGTTTATCAGCGACCATTTGGACCTCAGATTTAAAAAGAGCTCATCGCGTTGCGGAGCAGGTTCATGCCGGAATTGTATGGGTGAATTCATGGCTGGTGAGAGATTTAAGAACTCCTTTTGGAGGTATAAAAGCTTCTGGTGTGGGAAGAGAAGGAGGTTGGGAGGCCTTGAAATTTTTCACAGAACCTAAAAATATATTTATCAAAAACTAATGCGCTTAGCTCTTCTTTTTCTTTTTCTTTCTTTTTGTGCTCAGGCACAAATGCAACCGGTCTTATTTCAGGTTGAAAGCGATACGATTAAACAATGGAGCTATTTTTTTGGAGACGAGTTTAACGGGGAAGAAATAAATGAGGAGCTATGGTATCCTTATTACCCTTGGGGGGGATTATCCCTGGATGCTGGAATATATGCGGCCAAGGACATGGTAGAGCAATCCGATGGCCTTATAAAGCTTAAGATTGATACAACCAGCGAATGGCGTTCTTTTCCAAAATGGATGCTGGATGAACTGGCGATTGAACAGCATGGTATTGAGGTGAGAAATGAAAATCAGGTACAGCTTAATTATTTGATTTCTGCCTTGTGGAGTAAAAGACAATTCAGATATGGATATTTTGAGTGCCGTGCCATGTCTCCTGCAGGAAAGGGCTTATGGCCGGGATTCTGGTTGTATGGTGGTCACCCCAATGACGAAATAGATTTTATGGAAATGAAAGGAGAGAAGAAAAAACATTTCCATGTAGATATTCATTGTCCCAATGATTGCGACAAAGTAAAAACAGGGTGGTTTGGCATAGAAAAGAACTGGGGAGGATGGATAAAGGCTTCTGAAGAGCTCACAGGAAAGTATGTGGTTTATTCCGGGCTTTGGATGCCTGGGAAGCTCATAATTTATCTGAATGGAGAGGCAGTAGCCGAATACAAGGGAGATTTTGGGACAAATATGAATCTAATAGCTAATCTATCGGTTGCACAGGATAAAGGGCCTTTTTCTCCTGGGCCAGATGCCAAAACGGTTTTTCCAAATGAATTCATTGTGGATTACATGAGGGTATGGAAACTTAACGGGCCAGAAGGTGTCAGGGGAAGGGATTCTATGGAGATTAATCAACCTGAGCGTATTGAAAACCCCTTGGTTTCGGAAAACAAAAACAGCCTTTCCAATGCAAGGTTAAAAAGACGGGTTCGTCATATTTTCAACAAAAAGGAATTTAAAATGCACTTGGGGTATGTGTCGGTTATTCAAAGCAGTGCTGGGAATTTATTTATTGAAATAAATGGCAAATTCAAAAAAACCGCATCTGTTTCTTTACTGGATTCCACGGGAAATGTACTAAGCACAGTTTCTCTTGATCATACTCAAAACAACCTGGATATTTCAGGATTTAAGAAAGGGAGCTATATTCTAAAGCTTACCTATGAGGATGTTTCTTCAATGGCGGAGATTGCCTTTTAATCAGATTGTTTACCCCATCTAATGCCGGCACTAATTCTAACGCTATAGAAATATTGCCTGTATTTTAAATCGATAAAACGAATGGACTTATTGTCAAATTCAGAAACGAGAAACACAAAATACTTGTCGTCGGAGTATCCACCAATGAAGCGCACATCATATCTGGGGGCCAGGCCTATAAACCCTCTGGTCTGACCTGGTAAAATATAAAATTTGGATTGAATGACTCCTCCGAGACCTAGCCAACCCGAGAATTGCCAATTCTTAATTCGATTCACATACGCATAGCCCGGAATGACTCCGAAATCAAAGGCGGAATAGACTGTTGCCTGAGTTTTAGATACGGCGTTATCAATTAAAAAAGGAGGAATAATTGCTTTGCCGTTATTGTCTACACCAAATACATTTACGGAGCCCTTAACATACCAGGTCTGAACAGCATGATTATAATGGGCCTGTTTCCCTCGCAGTGCTCCCATTTCAAAATTCGGGTTGTGAAAATACCATCCGTTCAAGCTGAAATTTGTAATTCCAAGGGATGGAATTATTCTGTTATCAGAAATAGAAGTATAGGAGGAGTCTATGTCCGCATACTTTTTAATAGCAAATCCCTGTACAGTTTTAAAATCAAAGTCGAAAAACAGATTCTTCACAGAAAAATTCAATCCCAGATTAAATTGCTGGGACTCTCCCCAATCATCAACGGGCTTTAAAAAATCAAAAACTGGAAATCCAACTCGTATATGAAACCATTTATACGCAAACCCGAGTCCAAGAAATGTTTTGAAGTTATTTTTGAATTTAAGTACATTGGTCTGCTCGTTATAGGGGTATGCAATTCTGAAAGGAGAAGTATTATATCCAATATCAGCATAAAAGACTTTTTTATGTTTGAAGTCTTCTATTGTACTCGGCTGGTCCTGTCCAAATAAAAAGGTAGAACAAGTGAGAACAAGGCTACTTAATATGATTTTCAAGTCCCAAAATAAACGCATATACCTTTGCTCTTTCTTTTCTTTCAGATGTTCTTCCAGATCCTCCACCATGTCCTGCATTCATGTTGCAGTCAAAGATAAAGGGGTTGTCATCTGTTTTGTATTCCCTCATTTTTGCCACATATTTTAACGGTTCCCAGTATTGCACCTGAGAATCGTGATAGGCGGTTGTGATATACATTGCTGGATATTCTGTGGCTTTAATGTTGTCATATGGTGAGTATTTCAGCAGATAATAATAAAATTCTTTTTCACTGGGATTTCCCCATTCTTCAAATTCGGAAGTTGTGAGTGGAATATTTTCGTCGAGCATAGTGGTTAGTACATCCACAAATGGCACCTGAGAAACAATCCCTTTCCAAAGATAAGGCGCCATATTGGCTACTGCTCCCATTAAAAGCCCTCCGGCGCTTCCACCGTTGGCGTAGATTCTCTCCGGATCACAGTATCCCATATGCCCCATATATTCTGCAGCGTTTATGAAATCAGTAAATGTGTTTATTTTTTTCAAAAATTTTCCGTTTTGATACCATTCCTCACCCATGTATTTTCCTCCTCGGATGTGTGCAGTAGCAAAAACAAAACCACGGTCCAAAAGACTCAATCGAGTGGTGCTGAAATAATCCGGAATCGTATATCCATAAGATCCATAACCATACAAAAGGCAGGGAGCCTCACGCAGCTTCACTCCTTTTTTGTACACAATAGAGATTGGAATCTGAGTGCCGTCATTCGCTGTTGCCCAGATTCTTTGAGATTCGTAGTTGTCTGGAGAAAAAGACGGGTCAAGTACTTTTTTCTGATGCCACAGAGATTTCTCACCGCTCATCATATCGTATTTGAAAATGCTAGATGGTGTAGTCATTGAATTGTAGTGATAATATAATGTATTTGTACTGTACTCATCATTCATACCCAGCCCCAGATAATAAGTCTCTTCATCAAATTCAATGTACTTTTCTTCTCTGGATTCGAAAGGATACAGCTTAATCTTTTTAAGACCGTTTTTTCTTTCGATAATGAGTAAAAACTCTTTAAAGACATCCATTCCCTCAATAAGGACATCTTCGTTTACATCCTGAAAAACGCTGCATTGATGTATGCTTTTTGGAAAGCTACGCGTAAAAAGAATCTTATTGTTTTTTGCATTCATATTACTCACGATATAAAATCCATTGTTGTGATGCTCCACACTATACAAATGGTCAAATCTTCTTGGCAGGAAAATTACAGGCTTTGACCTGGAGTCATTGGCGTCAAGCCATAAGACCTCAGAGGTCATAGAGCTGTAGCTTGAAATAAAGATGTACTGTCCTGTTTTACTTTTGTTAAAGGACACACTGAATTTTTCATCGTCTTCCTGATAGATCAGCTCGTCCTCCTTGCTTAACGTGCCAAGAATGTGTTTGTATACCTGAAATTCCCGAAGGGTCTGTTCGTCCTTTTTGATATAATAAATTGTTTTGTTGTCGTTTGACCAGATAATATCTCCGTTGGAATCTTCAATGCGGTCTTTTAAATATTTTCCATTGCTGTTTTTACGAATAGAGATGGTGTTTTTCCTTCTTCCCACGACATCTTCAGCCACGGCCAATAATTTATTGTTTGGAGAAGGCGCCCAGTCCGCAAGGTCATAATACTCTTTTCCTTCTCCTCTTTGGTTTTCGTCAAAAAACAGGATTTCTTTATCGCCTTCTTTGAGATAGATTTTCTGGTATTCGAGATTTTCTTCATTCTTGACCTGATATAACCTTTTGTTATAGTAAAAAGGAGCACTTTCTTCATTGGGGTCAATTCGCTGTTCAAATTCCTTCATGAGCTCATTTACAAGAGGGTTTATCGGCTCGAAATAGGCTTCACAGTATTTGTTTTCTTCTTCGATATATTGTAGTACATCTGCCGAATCTCTTTGATTCATCCAATAGTAATTGTCAATTCTCTTGTGTTTGAGAGTGACTAATTCTTTGGGATTTTTATGGGCTGCTGGTTTTTTAATCTGTGACATAATTTCCGGACTTAAGCAGATGAATAGAAGAAATAGAACGATAGGTTTCATAATTGTTCGTTTGAACAAAAATACACATAACTTTTCCTTATTGTTGTAACTTTAGGCCCGTGAAAAAACTCTATAAATATTTATTGAATACACTTCCTCGGCCACTATTAATTCGGCTGAGCTATATTTTTAAGTTTTTTGCACCTGTGTTGTACCGTGGAAATAAGGTGGAGTGCCCGGTTTGCGAACGGTCTTTTTCCAAATTTTTGTCCTATGGTTCAGAAGTAGCACACCGTGAAAATGTGCTTTGTCCCTATGATCTGACACTGGAAAGGCATCGATTGATGTGGTTGTATCTTCATCGAGAGTCAGACTTCTTCTCGGCAGAGAAATTAAAAGTACTTCATATTGCCCCAGAGCAATGCTTTTTGCCTTTATTCAAAAAGCAAAAGAATCTGGAGTATACTACGGCGGATCTGGTTTCTCCCATTGCTGATTTGCATTTTGATTTGCACGATATTCCGTTGGAGGACAACCAGTATGATGTGGTATTTTGCAATCATGTGATGGAGCACGTGGATGACCCCATACGCTGTATGTCCGAACTGCAGCGTGTAATGAAGCCTGGAGGATGGGCCATTATGCAGGTCCCTCAGGATATGAGCAGGGAAGAAACCTATGAAGACAAATCAATTACCGGCCCGGAAGAACGCGAAAAACACTATTGGCAAAAGGACCATGTCCGCCTCTTTGGCAGGGATTATCCGAGATATTTAGAAAAAGCAGGGTTTAAGGTCAGTGAATTTGATTTAAATCAGGCCTTTGATGCAACTGAGGTAGAAAGGTATCGTCTTATGAAAAAAGAGATTTTGTATATTGCACGTAAATTATGACTAAACTTTCTTCCTTCCTATTCTTATTCCTTCTTGGGTCTTCAATGTTGGCTCAAAAAAATGTATTTCTTAATATCAGTCCTGTTTTTAATGATGCTGCTCTACAGATGGGAGTAGAAGTGCAACACAATAACGGAGAAGCTTATGCCCTGGATCATTTCGATTATTATGTGTCGGATGTAATACTCACTCATGATGGGGGACAGCTTACTACAGTGCAGCAAGCAGTTTATCTGGTAGAACCCGATAATCACGTCTTGTATTTAGGGCTGGTAGATGTGGAAAACATTGAACAGATTGAATTTACTGTGGGAGTTCCCAATAGATTGAATACACAGCAAGGGATTGAGGCGGCTGATATTTCAACCTACCCCGAAACACACCCCTTAAGCTTTCAATTGCCATCCATGTACTGGGGCTGGTCCTTTGGCTATATGCCCATGATTATTGGCGGCAGTGAGGGAGCTTCCTATTTTGAATTACACTCCGTTGGACCGACTTTACAAAGGCAGGTTGTTCTTCCTGGTGTTCAAACGAACACATCTGTAACTCAGCTGGATCTTGAATTGCAATGCCATGTCGACCGATGGGTGAATGGTATTGAGCTTTTGACTGTTGGGGCAGCGCATGGTGCCCTTCCCCAAAATATTACAGCGATGGACAATGTTCTTACTGAAAGTGTATTTACCGTATCACCCACGGCAGGGATGATTGAATTCAATTCAAACTCAAGCGTATTCTATACCGAGGGGAAACTGAAATACATAAACCTTCCTTCAACAGCAAATGAGATTGGTGTGTACGACCAGCTGGGGAGAGTACTTTTGTCAGAGTCTGTGTATAATCAGGATTCTTTTTCCTTTGATTTTAGTGATAAAGGCCTTGTTTTTGTGCTGTGTAAAGATGCATTGGGAAGCATTCTTGAAAAAAAGACTATTTTCATTCCATAATGAATTCACGTTTTCTTTATTTAATCTTTTGCATAGTCATTTGTGCATCTTTTGTGACGTGTAAAACACTTCCTGATTTGAATACATCGGTGAATGTTCCTTATCCGAATGACAATCCCACCGATACAGCCAAAATAGCCTTAGGCAAAAAACTGTTCTTTGACACACGGCTTTCATTAGACAATACCATTTCTTGCGCATCTTGCCATAAGCCTGGTTTTGCATTTACAGATGGATTAAAAACAAGTACGGGAATTAATGAGCAGAAAACCGACCGGAATTCACCGAGTCTTTTAAATTCAGGCTTTCTTAAAACAGTCATGTTTGATGCACATTTAAAAACACTGGAGCTTCAGGCAATTGTTCCTATTCAGGAACCTGTTGAAATGGGCCACAACATGAAGGTCTTAATACCACAGCTTAGGGCTGTTCCCGAATACCAGGAGGCCGCAAAACGAATCTTCAATCGGGATTTTGATGCCTGGGTGCTTACTAGAAGCATTGCCGCTTTTGAGCGCTCACTGGTCTCTATGAGTGCTCCTTTTGACCACTACATCAAGGGAGACGAGGACGCATTAAATGCCAATGAAAAAGCCGGCTGGAAGCTGTTTTCTGAAAGACTATACTGTACAAAGTGCCATGCGCCCCCCTATTTCACCAATCATGAGGCTCGTAACAACGGTATTTACAAGGACTATGGTGCAGATAAAGGAAGATTTAGAATTCACCTTGACTCAGCAGATATCGGAAGCTTTAAGGTGCCCTCATTAAGAAATATTGAAATCACAGATCCATACATGCACGATGGTTCTATGGAGACATTAGAGGAAGTTATTGCCCATTATTCCGGAGGAGGAGCAGGTCATTATCTCCAGGACACATCAATTGTTCCTTTTGAGCTAACGCCGAAAGAAAAAAAGCAGCTCATTGCCTTTTTGAAGTCACTGACCGATTTGTCTTTTATGAAGCGTCTATAATTCGTACCTTTGTCGCCATGAATTCGGCTACAGATACCATTTGTGCAAGAGCTACGGCAAGTGGCATTGGTGCGATTGCTGTACTTCGAATTTCGGGTCCTGAGGCAATTTCTATACTTTCCAGCTGCTTTTCCAAAGCGCTACAAGATGCCCAGTCACATACCGTGCATTATGGTGAGCTCAGCAAAGAGGACGGAACTCCTATTGATGAGGTGCTCGTCACTGTTTTTCATCAGGGAAAGAGCTTTACAGGAGAAGAAAGTATTGAAATATCCTGCCATGGCTCTCCCTATGTACAGCAACAGATCTTGGAAACTTTGCAAGGACAGGGATGCCGAATGGCGAAGCCGGGAGAATTCACCCAGCGTGCATTTTTGAACGGAAAGCTCGACCTGTCTCAGGCAGAGGCAGTAGCGGATCTGATCGCGGCCCAAAGCAAAAAGGCCCATCAAATTGCCCTCAATCAGCTTAAAGGGAATCTGTCTTCAGACCTCAAAGTACTGCGCGAAGAGCTTATATCTTTTGCCTCACTTATTGAGCTGGAGCTCGATTTTTCGGAAGAAGATGTGGAATTTGCAGACCGTACTCAGCTCAAAGAGCTCGTGGCCAGGGTCCTATCCACTGTGCGAAAACTCGCAGAGTCTTTTGCCATCGGAAATGCCCTGAAAAACGGGGTGCCCGTGGCTATCGTCGGTGCGCCGAATACCGGAAAAAGCACCTTGCTGAATCAAATGCTGGGAGAGGACAGAGCTATTGTCAGTGACGAGGCAGGAACCACCCGAGACTCTATTGAAGAGATCTTGAATATCGAGGGGATTCTGTTTCGACTCATCGATACGGCGGGAATTCGGGAGACCAAGCAGCACATTGAGTCCATGGGCATTGAACGCTCTCAGCAAAAAATAAAGGAGGCCTCTATTGTGCTCTGCTTGAGTGACGCTACAGATGAAAACAACCTGTCCGAAACCCAAAAATGGACCGAAGGCCTAAGCACTGCATATCCCGATAAAAAAATCATGATGCTAATCAACAAGAAGGACCTTTCTTCAGCTCACGGTGCACAGGGGATTTCATTGAGCGCCAAAAATGGAACGGGGATTGAAGACCTAAAAAGCGAGATGGTAAAGGCTGTGCTTGGAGAAATGGATCTGGAGAACGACACCATTATTGCCAATGCCCGTCACCACGAGGCATTGCTTCAAACTGCAGAGGCTCTCGAAAAAGCAAACACAGGTTTACACGACGGCACGACCGGGGATTTTATCGCTATGGACATTCGTCAGGCGATGTTTCATCTGGGAAGCATTACCGGAGACATCTCTACAGACGACCTTCTCGGTAATATCTTCAGTAAATTCTGCATCGGGAAGTAAACAATTCCGATACTGTATAACATTAGCATGTGATATGGAACGATTTGTTTATGTATCATCTCGTTAAAAATTCGTTAAACTTCTGATTTACTAATCTTGTTTGTTTATCTTTTGAAAAGATTCTTCAAATATGCGAAATACTTCCCCTTTCCAAACAGCTCTAATATTCCTTTTATTACTGTCATTTTCGGCAAACTCCCAAAACAAGCGAAATCAAACAGACGAAATTCCAATCAATGAACTATATGTTGAAATAGATCAGCATGTGCGCAGCTGCCCTAAAGAAATAAAATCTGATGTAGATAAACTAATTCCGTATTTAGAGGAGGTGAGCGCAACTGATATTGAGAAGGCCCGAGCAATTTATGTTTGGTTAGCTGATAATATTAGCTATGACGCGAAATCCATCAACAAAAATAAGACGGGTGACAATAGCGCAAAAGGCGTTCTAAAATCCAAAAAGGCTATTTGTGGGGGATATGCTTCCTTGTATGAATATCTTGGTCAAAAAATGGGTCTGGAAATACATAAAGTTGGGGGGTATTGTAAAAGCGACCTTACTGAGGATTCATGGGATTTCGCGGATGAAGACCCTGACCATGCTTGGAATGTTATAAAAATTAATGGGGAATGGCGGGTTTTTGATGCTACTTGGGGAGCTGGAAATGGAGAGGACAGTAGGGGTAAATTGGAGTTTACAAAGTCGTATACAGACAATTGGTTTAACCTGAGCCCTTACGAAGCGATCTTCACACACTTTCCGGAGGATACAGCTCTTATTTTAACGACGCCAAAACTCACATTAGAAAAGTTTGAGAATCTTCAAGGGATTCCTGTTTATGCATTTACAACTAAACTATTAAATGCAGAACAAACCTATCTTAAAGCCGTTAAAAAATCATCTTTAAAGTTCCCAATCGTCTACCCACTTGATCCTAATGAATTTCAGGTTTTAGATGCGCCAAAAGAATTCCGATTGAGAAAAAGAAAACCCCATAGATTTGAATTCTTCGTGACAGGGATCACTGATTTGTTCCTTTATAAAAATGATGAGAAATTTAAAGAATTTGAGTTTAACGATGATGACAACACATTTCTTCTCGAATTCATGAGTAAGGAAGATGCACAAATAGAGATTGTAATGAAAACCACGGATGGTCAACTATTTACAATTCTTGAGTATGAGGTGTACTAAAACCTATGTTGCGAAAGAATCCAGCGTTTACCTGTTTGATAGATATCTGCATCCGTCTTTAGTAGCTATATGGTTTCTTTGTGTTTATTGTATATTGATTGACAAATTTTATCCATCATTTTAAAAAGTTTGGGATCAAAGTCAGACGATTCCGAAATGCTTTTCAAAGTTACTGCGGCATTAAAAATAATTATGTTATCGTCTTTCTTAATACGCTCGATAAATTTTATCTTGTTCGTTCCTTTTGATGAGTTCGAGACGATTACTTCCATAGTATTGAAGTCTACTGCAAATAAAAAATCATCATTCATGTTACTTTCTTTTTTGGTGGTGATGGCATCGTCCATTTCGGTTCTTCGTTCTGTTTTTACATCGTAACCCTTTTTGCGTAGTTCCCGAGCATTGTCTTGCAGTAGTTCCAGATGTACCGGATTTCGTTGTCTTTCCTTGACAACAATTTATACCTACTTTTCTATTATGTACTTTGCAATAGCAACTATTTGATTTACTTCGATTGCACTTAAGACAAAGTAGTTGAATATTTGAGGCTTCACTACTACCTCCGCAAGAATATGGTATTATATGGTCATATTCTAAGTTGTTATAACTTCCACAGCACTGACACGTGCCTCCATCCCTCGAAAAAACAATTTTTTTTGTCGTTTGAGAGACATAACGACTCTGTCCAAAACAACAAACACTAAATAAAATTAGTGATAGTATCAAATATAATTTCTTCATTGAATTATTTCTTTTTAATTAATTTTAGTTCAATTATTATACCAATATATGAAGAATTATATTCTTGTTTTTTTCTTTTATTTTTTTGGTATTCCTCTAGTTTACTCGGTTCTTAAAAAAATACGCCACACTTAATCCGGAGATAATGTGCCAGATTCCCCACCATCCGGCAACAAGTGCCATTCCGCCCATGCCATTGAAAAAAGTAAAGATCAATCCCAGTCCCAGTCCAGAATTCTGAATACCGGTTTCTATGGCCAGGGTCTTGGAATCTGCCTTGGGCAGTCGAAATAAGCGGGCAAGAGACCAACCTGTTAAGATACCCACGGCATTGTGCGCAAATACGATAAACACAATCAGGTGGATATAGCTCACGAAGAGATCCAGATTCGCCTTAAAGGCCAGAATGACTATGGCCAAAAATATGAGAAGAGAGCCGTAATGTGTGATGGGCTGGAGTATGTCCGCAAGCTTTGACCGATAGGCCCTGATTGTCATTCCCAGGATGAGTGGAATGATAAGGATCATTCCCACTATTTTCAGCATTTCGAAAAAGTCCAGGTGTACCGCGTGCAGGATCTCTGAAGTGGGGCCATACATCCCTCCCCAAAATGAAATATTTAAAGGGGTCATGAACACTGCAACTACGCTTGCAATAGCCGTCATACAAACCGAAAGTGCCGTGTTCCCTTTGGCAAGCGAGGTCATAAAATTCGAAATATTCCCTCCCGGGCAGGCAGCTACAACCATCATTCCCAGGGCGACACTTGGCAGTGGTTTGAAGACCAACACGAGCAGGAAGGTGAGAAAGGGAAGAGCAATAAACTGTGATAAAAAACCGACAAGCACCGATCTTGGAGCCTTAAATACGAGCAGAAAATCCTTGATGGACAGCTGCAGAGCTACTCCAAACATAATGAATCCCAGACTCAGGTTCATAATCAGGAGATTGTCTTTATCGAATTTTAAAGTAGTTGAGTCGAGGGCATCCTGCTGCTCACAGGAAAACAGCGAAAAAAATAAACCAATAAAAAAAAGTGCTTTCACTAATTTCGAGAGGAATGTTTTAATCACAGAAGGTTCTTTTACTTTACTTTAAAGGACATCATTATTTTTGAATTGACCAATTTAGTTGTAAAAGATAAAGCTCGTACCGACTATAAAGAATTTGTACATTAGTAGAAAACACAAACCCGAATACTATGAATACTTATGAATGCGATAAATGCGGGATGTCTGTGAATTCACAATGTGGAAAGTGCAATGTCCCTCTTGAAAATGATCATTTAACACTCGATGATGGAGGTCAGGTTCAAATCTCGAAATGCCCGTCCTGTGAAGGCAAAATAAAATCTCCTCAATGCTGTGGAGAGGATATGAGCTGTGAGGTGAATTAATCATCTATGACTTTTCCTTTTTGATGTACAGAGTTAATGGTATAAATAAGTTATTGGGCCCAGAAATTAAGCTAGAAAGTGTAAATAGTACACTTAGTTAAAAAAAAACAATATATTTATCAAACTAAAATAATGCTATGAATAATTTTTTGATGGTTTTGGCCTTGATATTTACATTCAATTTTATTGCTGTTTCTCAGGAAATCACGATAAAAGGAGTAGTGACGGATGACAATAGTGCACCTTTTCAGGGAGTAAAGGTTGTTGTCAAGGGAACAAATAACGGGGTTTTAACAGATGCAGAAGGAAAGTATAGTATTACTTCTGAAAATAAAGAAGACCTTACCCTGACCTATTTTTATATTGGTTTTGATAAGCAGGAAATTGTTGTAGCAAATCGCACGAACATTGATGTGAAAATGTCAATGGATTCTCAAATCCTGGAAGAAGTGGTGATTGTGGGATATGGAAGCTCCCGAAATAAAGAATTGACAGGAGCAACGGCAAAGGTCAAGGGAGAGGACATTGAAAAGCTGAATCTATCGAGAATGGATCAGGCACTTCAGGGACAGATATCTGGTGTAAAAATCAGTACCAATTCGGGATCCCCTGGAGGCTCTTCGAGTATTCGAATAAGAGGGATGTCCACCTTTGGAGATAACGACCCATTAATTTTGGTCGATGGTGTGGTCTATGATTCTGAAGGTTTAAATGCCTTAAATCCAAACGACATCGAGTCTATAACTGTCCTCAAAGATGCTACAGCCGGTATTTATGGTGTTAGAGCCGCTAACGGAGTGATTATTGTCGAAACGAAAAAGGGGAAGCTTAATTCCGAACCGAGAATTGAATTCAGTATGTACAGAGGAATTCAGCAAACTGCTAATAAGCTGGGTCTTTTAACTGCAGAAGAATATGCAGTAATAAAAAATGAAATGTTTGCTTTTGGGGGGCAG
>Ga0206681_10000987_pt1 | contig 13784 bp, 3 predicted proteins | sample M150012015metaG_FD_161048 | JGI IMG/M metagenome (GOLD analysis project Ga0206681, IMG submission 161048) | Ammonia-oxidizing marine archaeal communities from Monterey Bay, California, United States - M1 500m 12015 | ecosystem: Environmental > Aquatic > Marine > Intertidal zone | place: USA...
TTGGATGGGACATGGTCATGGAAATACACCATAGATTCCGATGGTTTACCTGAACTTAATGGGGAGAATGGATGGGAAGATGGGTACAAGTTTAATACTACACATGTAGTAACCAATGAAGGGAATGATGAAGTGCAGGGTATGTGGGATGGAACAACCTTTACTGCTAACCAACCTATGGATGTTACAGTTTCATATAATGTAATGTTAAAGAGATACGGTAACTTAAATCAAGCGGAACCTACTCAAATGAGATTAAAGGTTAATATGCAGGGGGTAGAATACATATCCAATAGCACTAACAGTAATTGCATTGGAGATGGGACGTGGTATGGAGAGTCTTTAAATTGTAACCAAGATTGGCCGACCACTTTACATTCTAATGGGGACCACAACAATATCGCTCAAACGGACGTTACACATGTATACCCAAAAGATGGGTATGGTCCATGGTTTGACAATGACCCAGGTACGGATGCCACCCCATTATCTTTAACGGTAGGGGACACAATAACATTGGAGGCTCGAGTACCTAATGATGCGAGTGCGGACGTGTGGCATATGCCTGATGGGGATGACGCAGAAATATCATATTTTCAAATAGAAATTGATTCTAGTGCATTTGATGGTACATATTACGATGCATCTATTGCTCATAAAGTGACGGCTTTAGGGTTTAATCTTAAAGATGTAAAGATACCTTCGTCTCTACGAGAGCTAATACAAGGATTCCGGATATACTACGCTAAGAGAGAGCATGCCAATAAAACTATTTTAGGTCAAAGTGTTCTATTGCCTATGCAGGTATATACAGATGTAATAGGTATTTGTTCAGAGAGTAATGCGTCTCCTGAAGCCACTCAAATAATGGGTACATTACAGTCTACCCCAGAAAATTTCTGGAGTAAAGATTCTTGGCCTAAAGATGCGGCAGAGTATACGGACGGGTATAAAACATTTAGCTTTCATGATTTTCATTTATTGAGAACTAAGAATAGCTTAGCTCCGGCAACCCATATTAGACCTATATATAAGGTGAATAATTATGCATGGAACGGAGCTACCATAGATCAAGATAAAAAGATGGTCACTAGACTATTGAATCTATCTAGCGATACGGAAACTGTTCAAGTAAAAGAGTTCTGGGGGTGGGATGCTGAATTTAACTGCTACCCTAAAGGTATTTTATCTGCAATATTTGTTGGAGAGAAATATACAAGCTTAAACGATTCTACATTTACGGAGATTCCTAGGTTAATAGGGCAAAAAGCTAAAACATACTTATTAGGAGATACCATATTTAGTGGACAATCTTTAGGTTTTGGAGGTAAAGTTTTAAATGAGTTTGGAGATTCTTGTATAATATTTGCATTAAAAGATGATCATGAATTACCCGCTTTAACTTTCATAGCTGAAAACGCTGCGGATTCAAACTTATCTTTTGGTGTAGCACATAATGACGCCTCTTTCGCTTTAGTTAACCCTAACGAAGAAACTAGAGCTGTTTCGTATATAGCAAACTTAGTAGCATTTAAAACTGATGTTTATAAGTCTATAGATAGTCAAGAACTAGTATTTACGGGATACGAATTCGTAGGGGATGAATTAGATGTATTCACCTTTAATGATGCTACATCTCAACCTCCTGATATTAATTCCCCTTATTCAACAAACACTAAATATCCAGAGGGTATTTATGGAGGTGATACAACAATTTCTAGGTATGGTTTTGTATCCGCTGTAACACCTAGTAATGGTTCAGAGAAGTCTAATCCTAAGAGAGCTATACATTATCACATAGTAGAATCTCAGGACAATATAAACTTTAGACATTCTGAGGATAATGATAGTCTATATTTCCCAGGCGCAGCAGCAAAGGAAATTCTTAGATACGCAGGTGTCAAGGATTACAATCATTTTGACAATGTTAGATATAATGAGAATTATTCCGAGACAAATAATATAAGACCCGCATTTCCACTTCCTTTAAGAGATACTCTTCAAACAAGTTTCCCTACAAGGGCTCATAGAAGTGCTAAGGCTGATACTACTAGTTTAATAGATAACTATAGAATATTCTTGGCTAACCAATACAAAGATTTACCTAAAAATAGAGGAGATCTTTGGAAGCTATCTAGTTTCAATAACCTTCTGTATTTTCATATGGAGAACAGTCTATATGCTACAAAAGGTAAGCAAACCATGGAAATGAAAGATGGGACAGAGGCATTTATTGGTTCTGGAGATATTTTTCAACAAGATCCTGATGAGATATTGCAGACTGAACTTGGGTACGGCGGTACTAGATCACAATGGTCAGCTATAACTACTAGATATGGATACTTCTTTGTAGATCAGAAATCAGGAAAAGTTTTCCTTATGGGGGAGAGCCTTCAAGAAGTTAGTGCCGCAGGTATGGAGTACTGGTTTAAAGCTAATCTTAAATCTCAGATAGGAGAACTTTTAGAGCAATACTCATTACCTTATGCAGATAATCCTATTTTAGGAATGGGGCTGCATTCTGTATGGGATCCTAAGAATAGAAGGATACTTCTAACATTTAGAGATTTAAAACCTACAGGCAGATTTCTTCAACTTCTAAACGGAGGAAGTATCTCAGCATCTACAGAGCTTGGTATATTTCAATATGAAGTAATTACTGAGCCAGATGACCCAAGTTTCGATCCAAGTATTTCGTATGTAGATATATCCTATACAGATACTACCTATTTTGAGAAGGTAGGGTGGACTATTTCATTCTATCCAGAATCAAAACTATGGGGAAGTTTCCACTCATATGTACCATATACATATTTCAACTCTTCCACAACTTTTTATTCCTTGACTGATACAAATGGGTTCCTGGCAAATATTACTATATGGGAGCATAATAAAGGGGATTATGGATACTTTTATCCTACCTACGAGTTGGAAGAGGCAGAAGACCACGGATCGTGGGAATTTGTTTTATATCCTAATATATATCCTTTCATAATGGAAAGTGTTCATAATGATCTTAAAAATATAAGTTCTATTGTATCTAGTATTGGGTATGTAGCAGAGGTATCTAAAAACTCTGTAGTATTACTAGAGCAAGGGTTCACATCTGCAATTATATATAACTCAATGCAAATGTCTCAGGAAATTAACTTGGAATATTTAGTTAATATACGGAACATAGGGAATTCCTGGAAGATAAATAAATTCAGAGACATGTCTAAACTAGTAGATAGTGTGGATGAGTATTACCTATCAGAGAACTTAAACGTTATTGGGGAATTAACAGAAAGTGTTGAAACTACAGGAGAGTCAGAAACTATGTTTACTGTCTTAGGTATGATGGAAGATCAGAACCTTGGGTATTTAGATATAGAAAAAGAGTGGTACAAGCAGCGTAAATTCACAGATAGGTGGGTAGGAATTAGGTTAATATGTGATAATAGTCGAAATAATTTAGTAAATTTGTATACTACCTTTGCGGAGCGTAGAAAATCTTATAGATAATGAGTAAATATAAAATAAATAAAAATAAAAGAAAAAGATATAGTAATGCGGGAGTTATGTATGCCCCTAACGAGATTGGTCAAGGGCTAAATCCTAACTCTACGGAAAACATTGTTTACGAAGAGAATAATCCTCAGATCTTAGCGCAGAGCGAACAAGCTTTAGAGCAAGAGAAGGCTAGTTTGATAGAGAAAAGTGAATTAGCTTCACAGGCTTTTGATGCCCAAAAAGAGAAAGATTCTCAAACTATAGAGGAAAATGACTCAAGATTAAAGAACACCTTTACAGCTGTAGAGGGAGCTGTAGATCAAGGACTTAAAAAGTTCTCAAACCTAGGTAATACTGCTAGAAATGCAGTAGGTGCTACGTCGTTATTCTCAGGGAGAGCTGCTAGGTTAGGTGTAAGAGCCAATAGGTTGGCGAAAGCTGGAAAGCAAGCTAAAGCCGCTAAACTTTTTACAAGATCAGGGCAAGCTCATTCAGCTAATGCAGCTAGGGTTGCAAATGCAGGTAGATCTGCTACTACTGCGGGTAGGATTGGGTCCGGATTAAAAAACTTTGCTACATCTGGAGCGGGGTTAGGGACTATAGCTAATTACACCGGTAAGGCTATATCTAAACTTTCTGACGACAAAGATGCTACTAAATGGAATGCAGGTGAGGTTACCGGTGATTTACTATCATCTACAGGGCAAGGAGCTGCATGGGGATCTATGTTAGGACCTGTTGGTACAGCTGTTGGGGCTGTTGCTGGTTTAGCATACGGAGTAGGTAAAGGTTTAATTGGAAGAAGAAGGGCTAGGAGGACAGATAATAGGCAGACCGCTAAACTGAAAGCTGCAACTACCAAGTTTAATAAAGAACAGGAGGATTCATTTGCTTCTAATTGGGCTAGAAATAGAAAGAATGAAATGTACGGTAAGACTTATTCCGGATACGACATAGGAAGAAATACTACTGCTAAGTACGGTGGGTTAAAAAAATATATATAATGAGAGGTTTAGATATAAAAGGGCAAGGTAATAAGATAAGTGTTAAGAAAATGCAAGATGCTTATAAAAAAAAGCAATTAGAGCAAAAATTAGCGCAACTTCAATATGAAGAAAAGGAAGACTTTCCAGGCTTTCAAGCACAGCTTGATAAAATGAATGCTGATGATCGGGAAGGTGAATTTCTTCTTTCTCCTGGCCTCGATAATAGCCAGCATATTGCGATGCTTCAAGCGGAAGCAGCAGCAGGACAGGAGTGGGCTGCTATAGAACTTTCTGCTTTGGGGGAAAAGTTCCAGTTACCAGATGCAGATGCATCACACCTAACAGCAAATCTTCTACCAATCACTCCAACACTTAAAGCGATACAATTAGCTAAATTAGGTTTAGGAGCTAGGGTTGGAGCTAAAATGACGGATGATAAAGTTATTAAGGCTATGACAGCCGCTAAGGAAGCTAAAAAAGCGAGGAATGCTACAAAAGTTTCCACAAAAGTAGCAACTGAAGCAACTGAAGAGGCGACAGAGAAGGCACTTAAAACTAGTGTAACAAAGAAGGCAGCAGATAAAATAAAGGAAACTCCAGGGTGGTTTAAGAAAACTATTATGGGTGATAACTTTGTTGAAAGGGCTGCTCAACATACGAAATGGAAAATGCCTAAAGTAGCAGACGCTGCAACTCAATTTGTAAAAGATCATTGGACTAAAATATTAATGGGGAGTGGAGCATACGGAGTAGGTAACGCTTTATATAATAAATACCAAGAAAGAAGTAATGCAACCCAATCTCAATGGGTAGTAGGACCTGACGGAAAGAAAGTTAAAGTAGATCCAGAAAGAAAAGAACATGCTGAGGGCGGGTTCTCTTTAGAAAATATACTTAATAATGGGGCGCAACAAGTTCCAGGAGGAGTTGTATCTCCATTAGGAGATGAGGCTGTACAGTTTGATGGAAATGAACATGATCAAGCTGGTAACGGCTCTGACAGTGGTATCATTATAGGTCCGAAGTCAGAAGTTGAGAATGGAGAAACCTTAACAACAGTTGATAGCTCAGATGGGCCGCAAGAATATATATTCTCACAAAGATTAGAAATGGGGGGAATACCTTTTTCAGAGCACCATAAGCAAATGGTACACCAAGGATCTTCTCAAGAGCAAATTAACTATTTAGCTAAAATGCAAGAGCATGTAGCAGGTCGAGACCCTCAAGGTATTCAAATAGCATCTACAGGAGGTAAGAAGAGGTTTAGCGGTGGAGGACCATATACGTCTTATGGGGATAATTACGACTTAATAGAAAGTCTATCACAGGAAAGCGGATATGCTGAAAGAGCTAAGGCTGGGGATTTAGGAGAATCTGGTATAGCAGCTATGCAGAACCAAAATGAGGATGGATCTTATGGTGAAAGTGATATTTCTTCAGAGGAATCTAGAAAAGACTTTTATTCAAGGAATGAAAATATACTTAAAAGTATGGGCGTTAATTCTTGGGAGGAATTCAATCCTTCTGAGCATGCATCGGAATACCAAAGTGCGTACAACAAACATCTAGAGAAGAGATATGATTCAGATGAATCTTTTAGAAAGTCTTTAGATGATAAAGGTATTTCAAAAGAGGACTATATGAAGTCTGGGTTCTCAAGTGAGAAAAATATAGCATCTTCTCAAGATGGTTTATATGGGGAGTACACCTTTAGTAGATCAGAGTATTTTAAACCAGAAAGTACTGTAGAGCCTCCTATAGAAAAGGAGAAATTTGTAAAATCTGATTTAGATTTTAGTGAAGAATATGAGAATTCTCTAAAAGGAAAAGAGGAAGAGAATAAATTTGATTGGGTTGGGAAGGCAGCAGCACTTGCCCCTGGTTTAGCTGCATGGACTATGAAGCCAGATTACATGGAGGATGCCGACAAAGTTGCTCCTGGTGTGGTAGTAGCTGAAAGAGAAGCTAAACAGAATCTTGAAAGAGTAGACTACACAGATCAATTAGCTAGGAATTCTAATGATACCCAAGCAATGAATAAGTACATTGAAACTTCTGGTGGGGGATCTTCTAATATTATTAACAAAATGGCGATGTTCTCTAAAAAGGCCGCCCAAGATAGTGCAATTAAAAGCGCAGAATCGAACGTTAATATGCAGATAGGGAATCAAGAGGCTGGGCTTAATTCTGCGGTGGGAGCTAGAAATGCAAGTAACGCACTAAATGCTAGTACTACAAATGCTGATAACATATTACAAGCTAACACGACTAATACCCAAAACACACTAGCAGTAAATAAATTCAATGCGGAGCAGGATTCCGCTCAAAAGGATAGACGACTTGATGCTTTACAGTACACTGTAGGAGCTTTAGGAACAATGCGTTCTGATAATTTAAAGTACAAGGCAGGTAATGAAGTGGCTAAAGCTATCTCTGGTAAGACAGGTATATACGATGCTAAAGCTATGGAAACTATGTTAGCGGAGTACGGGTTCAATAAAAATAAGGCATAATTATGAGCAGCAGATATGAATTAAAACCTTATATGAGTCAATATGTTGATCCACAATCTACAAAGATTATGGAGATATATAGAGAACGATATGATAAGAATAAAGCTAAGATGGATACCATCGACAGAGCTTACGCTAATATAGGAACATTTGAAGGCGATAAATGGCTTTTAGACGAGTCCAAAGCAAAGACTAAAGGGCTATTAAAAGATATAGCAGCTTCGGGAAGATATGAGGATGCGGGATTAGCTATAGATGATGCTATTGTTGAGTTAGATACTAATCAAGGTTTGATAGCGGCTAAGAAATCTTATGACTTTAGACAGAAAGAGCTTGAGTGGAGGGCTGAGATGACTGCTAAAGGTATAAATACTTTAGATTTTGGAAAGGAAGCTATCAAGAACCATAAATCTTGGGTTCAAGATGAGGAAACCGGGGAATGGAAGGAGAACATCTATAGACAGACATCTCAGGTGCAACATAATTATCAAAAAGCTATTAAAGCTATTATGCCGCATATAATACCTGGCGCTAATGGTTTATCTCAAGACAGAATGAACAGGTTGGCTTTAGAGTTGACTAACCAATATATATATACAACAGAAGGAAAGCAACATAAGAAGATGTTGGAAGAACTACAATACGATCAATCTATACCTTTAGAGCAAAGGCAAGAGATGGCGTATAAAGATATTATAAAAGCTGTCCAAGTTCAAACTAATAACTATGTGCATTCAAAAGCTGCAACCTTAACTGAGGCACAAACTAAGAGAAACGAAGCTTCACGCTCATTAATGAATAGTATCCTAGGGACAAACGAGGATTTAGCTAAACCTGTAACAAGAGTTAGTACTAGTTTAGATGATATGGATTTAAAGGGGTGGAACCAAGGGGTTTTATCTAATTTAACTGAAAAGCTTATAAAAGCAAATCAGAAAGGAGATAAGGTCGCGGTAAAGGATTTAAGGGAGATGATGAAAGGCTTAGCTAGCTCTATGGCTACAAGTCAAGCGTTTACCCCTGAAGAAGCTGCTTTATTTCAGAAGTATGAAATAGAACATTGGGCTCCTGAAGGATCTGCTTCTAAAGAAGATATGGAAGCATTCGCTGGGTTAATGCGGTATATGACGGACGACCACTGGATGCCAGATTTCACCTTACAGATGGGGGAAACAAAAAAGACTTGGGAAAGAATTAAGCGAGATACAGGGATAGCTTTAGCTACAGGGGTTACAACTGGTTCTTTAGGGATTACTGCTCCTTTCTCCGCGATGGGTACTATGTTATCCTTGGGAGTCGTAGCGGCTAGCGGCGCAGGAGAGCTTGCTGTAAATCTAGCGGGACAGGCTACGGACGGGTTTTCTAATATAAGAAGTTCAGGTAGAGCTCAGTACACAGATTTAGGATTTGTAGATTCTGAGCACACAGAGTTAATGCAAAATGTGGCGCAGATACGACGAGTTAACGAAGTTTTAGGTACTAAATTCGTAAATGAGGATGTCCCTTATCTTCAAGAATTGGCTAGTAAATATTATTCATATAAAACCAAAGGTGAAGGAAATATTATTGGGGATGACTTAGCTGTGAAGGTCAATGATTTTGAGTCAGGGGTGTTTGATACACCTTTATACATACCATCTGTAGCCAATAAAGATGCTAGAAACAATATAGACGCATCTCTAAATAAGAATTACACATTAAGTTCTGTTAGATTAGTCGGAATTCCTGAGGATTCTCCTCAATACAAAAAAATAGAAAAAGCGTATAAAGACGCCAATAACAAGATGAGTTTAGGGGGAATGGCAACAGGGACAATTAAGGATGATAAGGAGCCTAGATTCGTAGTAACTATAGATGGGAATCAGTATTTAGCGGAAAGTAAGGTGACTGGAGCTTCAGGAAGTGGAAGTGTTATGGGAGATTGGGCCGAGTCTATGGGATTATTACATATCCCTATAATGGAAGATGTTAGACAGGTATTAGTAAGTGAAGAAGATCGTACCGGAGAAGATACTAACCTTCCTAGATTAAACCAAGCTATTCTTAAGTCTATATACAATGGTATACCAGCAAAGAAAGGGCTTGGAGAGATAGATTTATTTAATGTATACAACATGACTATAAGAAGGTATTTAAATACTATACCTGAAGTACGACACATGGTGAAGACATTTAAGGAAGGGGTAATAAAGAGTACTCCAAATGTGACTGACGAACAGATGCAGGAATTAATAACACATTTCTTGTTAAATAAAGAAAATGGTGTTATACTTAATGAAAACATAAAAGTAAGATAGATGAGTGACCAAACAAACTTAGTAACCCCTGTAGATGCAAGTACAGTTGACGGTAATTCTTTAGTTACTCCAGATCAGGTACAAGAAAAGAAAAAATCTGAAGGAGCTTCTGAAGACGCTTTAAGCGCTGCAAGAGCTTATGGAGCGACACTAGCAACTACTGGAGTTTCAAGTGATTCATACATTCCTGAGGGTATGACACAAAATGTTTGGGGTACAACTATTTCTAATGTTGATTATGATGCGTATGATAAATATATAGATAGACCTTTCTCATTTGTATCGGATGATGTAAATGAGCTTAGAGCTCAGAATCAATCTACAGCAGAAAAATGGGCCCACGGTTCCGTTAAACTTTTAGGTAAAACAGGTACAAATGTACTTGGATCGACTGTGGGTTTAGGGTATGGAGCTGTTTCTTGGGCAACAAATCTTTTTACTGAAGAAAGTGCCACTAGATCTTTTTTTGACAACGATTTTCAAAGAGGTTTAGATGGAATCAATGAATGGATGGATGGAAAACTTCCAAATTACTATACGAAAGAAGAACAAGAGTATAATGTATTCCAAAAAATGGGAACTGCAAACTTTTGGGCTAATGATTTCACTCAAGGATTATCATTCATTGCTGGAGCGGTCTTAGCAGAAACTCTTACAGCAGGTGCGGCGACAAGCGGATTAGCAGCTAAAGCTACTAAAATACTTCAAGGAGCTACAAAAGGAAGATCAGGGACATATCTTAAATCTGGGACTACTAACGCTACCGCTGGAAATAAGATAGACAAGATGTTTGACGGTAAGCAGATAAAAAATGCTTTAACTTCTGTTAGACAATTAGGTACTGGAGCGATGTATGAGTCCGGCGTAGAAGCTAGACACCATTTTGACTCTGTTGTAGGGAATCTAGTAAAGGATTATAAAGATAAGAATAACGGTGCGGCTCCAAGTATGGAGAAGATGGCGGAATTTAGAGACCTAGCAACTAAAAGCTCTAACTCTGTGTTTGCAGGGAATTTGGCGCTAGTTGGTTATGGAAATTACATGATGTTCCCTAAGATTTTTGGTAAGGGTTATAACTCTACAAAAGGATCCTTAGTTAACACAATAAAGTCCACGACAAAGGATAGAGTGCGTAAGTACGAAGAGCTATATAAAGCATTATCCAAAAAAGAGTCTATAGCTCGTACAGGATGGAAAGTTCTTAAGACTCCTCTATATGAAGGGTTTGTAGAAGAAGGGGGGCAGAAATTATTAGACCTTGCTGGACAGGGAGCTGCGTATGATTTTTACCTTTCTAAAAGAGATGAGGGGTTTGTTAATACTACCGTAGAAATGCTTTATAATATGGATGACGTATTTGGGGAGGTATATGGTAGTAATGAGGGTCAAACGGAGATCGGTATTGGGTTTCTTCTAGCTGCGATGGGTCTTCCTAGCTATTCTAGAGTAAACAGTAAGGACGGCAAGAGTAAGCAGTTTGGCTGGTCTGGTGGTGTATCAGGGAGTTTAAAGGATGAGACAGCTCGTAAAGAAGAGATTGCAGGATTAAAAAAGCTTTTAGAAAGAGGTGATATGCTTCAATCATATGGACGTAATCTTGATACATATGTTAGAAATGGGGTGATACAGGATACTAAAGATCAAGCCCTACTAATTAATAGTCCTTTCATATATAAAAATGCAGAACACGATGAGATTTTCAATTACATCAATTCTCGTTTAAGAGCAGGATTTGATTCTGAAATTCAAGAGGATATAGATAATATCCGCGGGATAAGTTTAGAAGAGTTTAGAAATAACTTCATGTACAATGAGGCTAATGATTTAACAGACGCAGAACTTAAAGATAGAAGAGAGAGTTTAGCTAAAGGGCTAGAGGAAAGGGTACAAACAATAAAAGAAACTTCGGCAAAGGTAGATAGAGCTTTTATCAATTTTGGGGAAGATCAAAGAACAGCAGTTGTTCAGGCTTTATCTGTAAGTAAAGATTCGGATGCTAGAGAAGATGCTATTATCAGACAACTTACTGATATGGGTCTCATAACGGATATTGAAGTAGAAGAGGATAAGTCTAAGGCAGATGAAAGAGCATCAAATGAAGCTAAATTACGATTAAGAAATTTATGGGATAGAATATCTTTTAAAGATAAAGTTAAAATTGCAGAGAGTAATCCAGACGCTGTAGAGAAAGTTAAGAGAAATCTTAACATTAAAGAGCTTACTGACCCTACACATATGGAAGAGCTCTACAGAGTGATTTTATTGGATATTGCAGAGGTAACAGGAGAAATTACAGAGGTAGAACAGAACAAAGACCTAGGCAAGAAAGAGAAAGAGGAGAAGTTACGTATACTTGGAGAAAAGAAGGAATCGCTTGTAGATCGCCAAATAGATTTAACTAAAGCCATAAATAAAGGTCTAGACCCTTACATCAGTGCTCAGGAGCAACAAATGTTGGATGCGTGGGAAAAGGCGGAGCCTACTAAAGCTAAAGAGAATATGCCTGAAGCCATACAACTCTTAAAAGATGCTAGAAAATTACGAGCTAGAAGACACAGAGCTCTATCTATGTATAATGAACTCTTAGAGCTTAGAGAAGAAGGCGACTGGAATCCTAAAGGCTGGTGGAAAGTGTGGGGCATGGAAAAAGGCCAGGTCGTACCTCAACCTGAAATGCTTTTACAGCAGATGTTGGATACTAATTTAGGGGAAAGCTCAACTACAGGGGATAAGAACCTAGATAGGTTATACCAAACATATAAAGGTAAAGTCGTGGAAATGGAATATACTAACTCTCAGGGTAACACATCTACCAAGAGATATTATGTAACAAATTCTAAAATTTCTAGCGCAGAAGATAAGGTATTACAACAATTACCTACATTGGCTACATTATCTATATTAAAAAAAGAGTCTGATTTAAAAGATAAACTAGATTTAGAGTTAGAGGAGTTGGAGGCAGACGATTTCATGTCTGTGGAACTTAAAAACGCGCAGGCCATTAAAGTAGATATACTATCTAAAGAGTTAGAGGGTATACAAGAGATCTTAAAGGGCCCTGAGCATGTGAGTGAACCAACTGCAGTTAATGTGGGGATGCTTACACAAGCATTAAATGGGTTAACCGTAATAGATGAAGCTCAGATAGCTAAAGAGATGTTAGAGGCGTCTATAAGTGAGGTTAATACAGAGCTTACAGATACCTTAACAAGAATGCAGAAAGAGCTTGAAGAGTTCTCTCAAGAAATTGTAAAAGGTAAAGCGATAATAGCAGATATTAGAAATGGGTCTTCTATAACTAAAGATGGAGATGCTGCTAAAGTTGTTATGTCTTGGAAACAGGATATTAGAAACTACAAGAAAGGTATTGAAAGATTAGAGAAATCTATAAAAGCGATTGAAACCAATCTGGCTTTACTTAAAGATTTCACTAATAAAGATCAGTCTCCAAAGTCTGTGCAGGATGCATTAGATATGGTAGAAGGGTTGTTTAAAGAATCCTTTACATCGGTGCATTATGCGAGTATTTACAATAAATTACTTAAGAATCCCGCAGTATCTTTAATACAGGATAGTGAAAAGAAAATAAATGTAGATAAACTTATAGAGATAAGTAAGGCTCTATCTGAGGGCGGTGCTAAAGCTGAAGAATTACTTTTAGAGTTTAGGCCTACTATCAAAGATTTGTTTCTTCGTATAGCTAAAACTGAAAAAGCTTTAGACGAATTATCCGCAATAATATCTATAAAAAAGGATGGAACACCTTACGCTAATACCCCTCAAGAGCAAAAAGATAAGTTTAATAATTACACAAGACTCTTAGATAATTACGCTAAAGAGGTATCTACAGCTTACGAAGACCTGCACAATGCAGTAGAAGAGTTAAGGGTGTCAACAAATCAAATGACATCCGTAGCGGCTAAAGTGGCGGACCATTTAGTATTTTTAAACACTACTCTTGCTGAATTTATGGTACCATCTTCTGAGGATGACGGGTCTGAGTATATGTCGTCTACAGATGGTAATATGACCGTTAAAGATTTATCAGGAGCTACAGACCCTCAAAGTATATTATCTTTCTTTTCTTCTTCTATTGGTAGTCATGATTTAGCTAAAACGGCTGGAGCACATAAATACGCAAAAGATAGATTAGAAAAACTAGAGAATGATATGTATCATGGGACTCAGAAAGAGAAGGATGCAGTAAATCATAGTGAAGTTGAAGCTTTAAGAGATCAAGTATTATTCTTTGCTTATACTTCTGCGAATAACTTTAGTAAGAATTCTACAAAAGACGGGCACAGAATGATGGTCGTAAATAGAGAAAATCTTCCTTATGAATTACAGGATAAACTTTTCTTTCATGATGGTACTAGAACAACTACTAGTAAATGGTTTAGAGGTAAGAGATTAGGCCAAGACGAAAAAAGTACTCTTAATAAAGAGGATAAAGAGTCATTATTGATGGTTCTTACAGATGAAACAGGTAAACCTAT
>Ga0206681_10000989_pt1 | contig 13760 bp, 10 predicted proteins | sample M150012015metaG_FD_161048 | JGI IMG/M metagenome (GOLD analysis project Ga0206681, IMG submission 161048) | Ammonia-oxidizing marine archaeal communities from Monterey Bay, California, United States - M1 500m 12015 | ecosystem: Environmental > Aquatic > Marine > Intertidal zone | place: USA...
TCCTCAGGGATATATGGTCCGAATGCCCCAATAGCGCCAAGGCCAGGGAGCAAGTGCTGAGGGAAAACCTGGTTCTCCGCCGCATCCTCGATTATTGGGCTTACTTCCTGCTTTACCCAATCACGTGCAGCATCACGGATTAACTTATGCTCCTCTGTAAGGAGATCATCCATATTGAAGTAATCGTGGCCTTGATATAAATCTGTACGCATGTTATTGTGTTTGCTCGGATTGCAAATCTAATCCTTTTTCGACGCTTCGTATGCCTCATCCTTCTCTAAAGGTAGGATTCCATCGGCATATGCTGAGACAGCTAATTTATCTGCAACTTCATTGAATTCATTTCCGGCATGGCCCTTAACCCAAACAAATTTTACTTTGTGCTGCTCATAAATCTTCAAAAACCTCTTCCATAGATCTGAGTTCTTTTTACCCTTAAAGTTTTTTTTGACCCATCCAAAAAGCCATTCTTTCTTTACCGCATCCACTACATATTTAGAGTCTGAATAGATGGTTACATTAGTTCCATAAGTCTTTAAAGCTTCAAGAGCCATTATTACTGCAAGGAGTTCCATTCTATTATTTGTCGTCAAACGGAACGCGCCACTTAGTTCTTTATAATGATCGCCCGAAATTAAGACTACCCCATATCCTCCCGGTCCGGGATTACCGCTAGCCCCACCATCCGTATAAACAGTAACCTTTTTCATGTTTTCACAAGCAAATTATACAAGATACTTTACGTTAGAGGCGAAGAGTTTAACAGCTATCGCAAGAAGTATAATACCAAACACCTTTCTAAGAACCGCAATGCCACCTTCGCCGAGCAATTTTTCTAGGCGTCCTAGGTTTTTGAGGACAATGAATACTATCGCCATATTAATAAGAATAGCAATCATAATATTCAGTTGTGCAAATTCCGCTCGTAGAGAAAGAATCGATGTCATACTTCCCGCTCCAGCAATCAAAGGGAATGCTACTGGAACGATAGTCGCTGTTTTCATAGTCGTAGGATCTGTCTTAAAAAGCTCTACACCCAATATCATTTCGAGTGCCATAAAAAACAGCACGAAGGAACCCGCAACGGCGAAACTATTTACATCAACGCCTAAAAAGGTAATAATACCTTCTCCAATAAATAGAAATGCGAGCATAATTCCCAGCGCCACTAATGATGCCCTTCCTGGATGAATATCCCCAGATTTACGCTTTACGTCCATTAATACAGGTATGCTCCCTACGATATCTATTACCGCAAAAAGAACCATCGTACTCTTTAATAGTTGTGTTGGATCAATAATCATAAATCAACTTAATTTATTTGGCCAAAGTAATTAACTCCGCCGAGATTTTAGGATAGTACTCATGCTCAAGTTTCAACACTCTATCAGCAATTTCTTGGGCATCTGTAACATCATCGATTTTAACACGCCCTTGAAATACCACCGCACCTTCATCATAAAACTCATTTACATAATGAATTGTCATACCGCTTTCTTTTTCTTCAGCTTGAAAAACTGCCTCGTGCACCTTTTGACCAAACATCCCCTTTCCACCATATTTTGGAAGAAGTGAAGGATGAACATTTAATATTCGACCTTTAAATCGACTACATAATTCAGATGGAATCATCAAAAGAAATCCTGCGAGCAAAATCCAATCGACTCCTCGTTTTTCTAAATCGCTAAGCACCCTCCCATTGTTTAGTTCGTCTCTAGTAAAATGACCTTGATTGACCCCTAATAGATGAGCTTTCTCTAGAACTCCTGCAGAAGCTCTATTCGACCCAACAAACACCACCTCAATATTTTCTTTCTGAGCAAAGTGCTTGATTAGAGCTTGGGCATTTGAACCTGAACCCGAAGATAAAATTGCTACCTTCTTTACCATAGACCTTCAACTTTATTAAAACTCAATAAATCCAAGCTCAATAATACTACGTTCGTAGTATTCGATTTGCTCTTCCATAATACCTAAACGTGCGTCTAATTCCATTACAAGAGAATCTTCTGGATGATAGTATTTATAAACTCTAATCAGTCTATCATTTACTTGAAGGGCCAAATCAATTTCGGACGACATCGCTGAGAAATATTCTGCATCTAAAGAGAGTGCATATTCAACAATTTCCTCTTGTTGTTTAAAGAGGGATTGAAGAAGTTCCTTAGATTTTTCCAAAGACGCCGTTCTTTGATCTTCGCTCAAGCTACTTGCGTTTGGAGATAGTAGACTATCTGAACTTGCTAATTCCGCATATGCCTCCACAACTGGCATTAGAACCCTAGTATATGGAACGTTTTCTTTAGGAGTTGAACGAAGGAGTTTGTCGAGAACTTCTAGAGCACGTTGTGGGGCCTTTTCATCTATTAAAGCGTCGGCGAGATTTGCCATTTGAAGGCGCACATTTGTGACCATACGCCTATTGTTTTCATCCATATATATACCGTGCTCCAAATCGTCCATACCTCCCCAACTCCAATTCTCCATAACGTTCTCGTACATCAGTTCTGTTTCAATGCCTCCTATCAAATTCGGATTAAGGTTTTGGCCATACTCAATTGGTACTAGTCGATACGCGAGACCTTCTAGGCGGAAGTAATCTTGAAGCCCGATGTATGAATCGCCACCAGTTGTTACAGCGAAATATATTGGTCGCTCCCAATTGTTGTTTGCTATCATAGATAATACAGCGAGCTGATTCTTAAGTACGTACTGTAGCGGTTCGCCATCAGAATCTGCTACAGTCCACTCCACTGCATCCACAATGTTTGCTGCCTCGTCAGAATCGACTATTCCGAGCTCTATTATACGAGCTGAATCGACTGGAATGCTGAACTTATTTGTCGGGAAATAAGGATAACTCTTTACGCCATAACTTTTCGTGTTTTCGTCATCCAAAGCCGTCCCTAATGCTTCATTCAAATCTACATATCCTGCTGACCCTGACGGATCGAGTAAAACAATATCCCTAGTGCCTTGTCTGTATTGTTCCTCTGACATCTCAATAGGAAGAGGAGCACTCTCGTATGCACGACGTTTCATTTGGTCTATATACCAATCCGTATTCAGTAAGCTTAAATTACAAACCCTTACATCGGTTCTTATGCCCTCAACTTCCTGAGCGTACCAAAGCGGGAAAGTATCATTATCGCCATTCGTGAAGAGAATTGCGTTAGGAGAAAGTGATTCCAAGTAATTCTTTGCGAAATCAACACCAGTCCTTCTGTGCGCTCTACTATGATCGTCCCATTCTTCAGATGCCATCAATATGGGCACTAATATCGTTATTCCAACGAGGGCAATCGCTCTTGCGTTTTCATTCAATCCCATCAAACGGGTAGCGTGGGCTAGTCCGTAAAGTACGGCCGCAAGAACAGTCATAAATAATATACTTAATGATAGGTAATGAGGAACTCCTCCTATTTCTTCCAGAATGAAAAACATCACACCTGCTCCTAAAGGAAAACCAAGTCCACGAAGATGTACCATCCAATCACTTCTTCTTGCAGCATCGAATAAAGCAAAAACGCTTATTCCTATCCATATCGCAAAGGCGTAAAATGAGCCCACATAAGCATAATCTCGCTCACGTGGTTGCAAAGGAGCTTGATTGAGATAAATGACTATTGCAATACCGGTCATAAAGAATAATAACCCTACTGTACCTGCGCCACGCGGGTCGCGTACGATTTGGAATATTAGACCTATCAATCCAAGTAAAAGAGGGAGATAAAACAGCTTGTTCAATCCTTTATTATCCTTCATCTCCTGAGTAAGCGTGTCCCTACTACCAATCCTTAATTCGTCTATCGAGTCCACCCCAGAAATCCAGTTTCCATTTTGGAAATCTCCATGCCCCTGTGTGTCGTTCTGCTTACCCGCAAAATTCCACATAAAATAACGGAAGTACATCCACCCCACTTGATAATCGACAAAATACCTGAGGTTTTCTGCCATAGTAGGCTGTAGCTCATCATATACTTTATTTAAGGCCGCTAGTGCTTGTTGTTGCTCGTTATAATCCCTCGCTCTAGCTGCTGTAGATTCATAGTAACGTTTTTCTTGATTCAGTCGTTTTACATATCCCTTCCCTCTGTCCAAACCTTGTTCAAGACGATCGATTATCATTTGGGATAGGGCATCTACAGCTCTTGGGTCGTCCAAAGGCGCTAAACGCATACTTCCCGATTGGGGATCGCGTACAAGGATTTCATTCTTTGATCTAATTTCGAACTCACCATCCCATCTCTGTCCGTAATCAGCAAAAAGTCTTTTAAGAGTTCTTCCTAAAACTGCTTCAGAAAGACCGCCACTTAATATATCCTTTTGAAGGTGCATCATAAAGCCGCTCTTGGACATTTCACCATCAACTAGCGGGCTCGTATATCTGCTAGCCTCATTATACCCTTTATAATTACTCCAAATTCTATACTCCTTAATATGCCTCCCTTCCGCAGAATACATCCGTGGGAAGAACATGGTATAATCAGGGTCGTAATTTGAAACTGTTCCTTTTTTCTCTCCTGAATTAATGTATTCCTCTACTAGTCGGAACTTGTCATTTTTAGAATCTGCCAAGAATTTTAAAGCAGTCGCCTCGCCCTTAAAGGACTTTACTCGCAAGTCCCGGGTTCCTTTTTGCTCCTTAATACTGTAGCTCTTTACCCAGGTGTCTCCACCATCTAAATATTGTTTTTCAATATCTAGTGGAGAATCCCAGTACTGTCCATGTGCTAGAGGCCTGTCTCCATATTGCTCTCTGTTTAGATATTTGAGTAGCTGGAAAAAATTCTCTGGGTCGTTTTCATCCATGGGTGGATTTGCGCTCGATCTAACTACAATCGTCGTAAAAGAGCTATACCCAATTAGAATCATAGCAATACTAAGTACAAAGGTATTGAGCTGCCACCATCCTCTTTTTCGAGAATACATTATTAACCCCGTCAAGAGAGCTACTAATACAAACAGGTAAGCAAAAATCCCAGAATTAAAGGGCATACCCATAGAATTCACAAAGAACTTCTCAAAATCTCCAGCAAGTTTTATTACTCCCTGAATCAGACCTATTTGGATAAACCCAAGTAAAGCAATTGATGCTACGCCTGTTATTATCAGCCCCTTCCAACTAAACTCATGCTTACGGAAAAAATAAACAAGAGCCATAGCGGGAATAGCCAGAAGATTCAAAAGGTGGACTCCTATTGAGAGTCCCATCAAGTAGGCTATTAGAATTATCCAACGAGTTGCTCCTGGTTCATCTGCCTCATTCTCCCACTTCAATATTGCCCAAAACACAGCTGCAGTAAATAGTGATGACAATGCATAGACCTCTCCTTCTGTAGCGCTAAACCAGAACGAATCTGAAAATGTATATGCAAGAGCACCTACTACTCCTGATCCAAGAATAGCCCATCTTTCAGCTGAAGTAGGCTCTTTTGTAAAACCGCCTGAAAAACGTCGAGCTAGATGTGTGATGCTCCAAAACAGGAAAAGGATAGTAAACGAACTACTCAGAACAGAAAGTAAATTTGCCGCGAATGCCGCCCATTCAGGGGTAGCAAACACCATCAGTCCTCGTGCTAAAAGCATAAAGAGCGGCGCTCCAGGTGGGTGCCCAACTTCGAGTTTGTAGGCTGATGCAATAAACTCTCCGCAATCCCAAAAACTAGCCGTAGGTTCTACCGTTAACAGATAGACGATAGTCGCGACAGCCCAAATAGACCATCCTGTAATAACATTTAAACGATCGTAGCGCATTCAATCAGACAATTCGTAATTCTAAAATTATTGCACCGCGAAGATATACACTAACGGCCCGGCTTATCTCTGTATTATTACTCTTTTAACATAGCCCTCAACTCCCACGATTTGCATAGTGTAATACCCATCACTCAGTTCCGATATAGAAATGTGTTCTCCGTTAGAAATATCCTGAATTAAAACTTCTCGTCCCTGTGAATCATACATCTTCATAGACCAAACTCCCTCAGGCAACCCATCAACAGTAATTCCATTTGAAGCAGGAACTGGAAATACCATCCAAGATGAATAATCATCTAAATTGTTTGCCGCATTTGTACATTCCCCATCTACCCATGAAGTGACACCTCCGTAATAATATGCGTAACATTCATTTGAGTAAGTAACATCATTACAACCACAAACCGGATCATATTCTTCCGTGCAAAAGAAATCGTTTTGTATTTGTTCTTGATCTATGCAGTCCACTTCTTCTCCACAACCTTCAACTAGTATTACAATCGAAAATTCAACGCCTTCTGGGCAATTAGAATCCCAATATTGAACAGAAACTTCGTAGACTCCATCACTATCATATTGATTATATGACCAAAAATCGGTTCCCGATAGTACCGTGCCATCACCAAAATCCCATACAACTTCAATCCAAGACGGAGGGGTTCCTATATCAGACCATAATGTATCTATTTCAAATGCCCAAGAACAAAAGTCCCATTTAGGATAGATAATATTAATATCTTCTGGACAACCACCACCTGAAGAACCTATCCACTCACATGTTTCTACAACGCCACATTCGTCATTGATATACCATACACAAAGTTCAAAACCATTTGAAATGTCTGGGTTCGTTATTTCAAAAGAATCTACTCCCTCGGCAACAACTTCTCCATTTATTAGCCAAATTAAATTTGCATTTTCTGGATAATCATCTGCTTCAAAAAACCCCATACCATTTTGATACCATCCTTCTAATTCCAATTCACAATCCCCTTCATCTCCAAACCACTCGCATGCCCAAACTCCTTCTGGGCAATCTTCGCTTTCATACCCTACACAAATAGTAACCCCATCTTCAGGAAAAGGGTTTGGCTCTGGTACTTCAATAAAGTGAGTCCCTGTAGCATAAACGTCCCCGTTATAAGTCCAAACTAATTCAACATTATCCGGGTAATTATATGCCTCGAAAATTGCGTAACCATCGAAAAACTCATATTCAAACTCGATAGTACAATCGACTTGGACATCTCCACAGCCCTCTACAAAAATAGTGGTAGTCAAAATCGCAAAATCACACAATAAATCGGAGTAATAAGCTGTAACTGTATACTCTCCATTCTCAGCATAGTGGTGATCTGCTATATGACCCGCTATTTCTCCTGTTCCATCACCGAAATCCCATGTCACTTCAGCTCCATCACCCGACTCTTCAACTTCGAATATCCAATTGCACGGACCCGTTGTCTGTTGCATTGAGCTTAATATTTCGGGGCAATCACTGCTCCCACCATTACACTCACCGTCTGTCCAAGAAGTCACACCTCCGTAATTAATTGCATGACATTCATTTGAGTAAGTAACCCCATTACAACCGCATACTGGAGCCCAAAGATCAATACAAAAAGCAGATAGGTCTATTAGTGTTGGGTCAATACAGTCACCCCCACCTCCAAAGTTTAAAGTCTCACAAAACTCTATTCCTTCTGGACAAGCATCACTGGTATAAGACACACATATTTCTATCGGCGACTGCAGTAAAATCCCTGGAATAAGCTCAATAAAATCATCTCCTATCGAATACACCTCCCCATTTACGGTCCATGTGAGCTCTGCTCCAGCAGGGAAATCTACCGCTCCAACGGTAATATATCCTTCAAACATTTCTATAACAAAATCAAGAGAGCAGTCGCTTTGAGCACTTGAGATTAGTGGTGCAATTAATATCGTAAGAAGTACAAGAAATAAATTTTTCATCTATGTAAATTAAGAAATAATCGTGATTTAAGAAATAAAACGCGGATCTGTGGCCATCACTTCGCCGCATTTTTTACACGTTCTGAGCGACTCAGTTTCATAGAATTCTTTAAAACGAATCTGGAAATCTGTTTCGATATCCTTTAACTCAAAAAAAGTTTCATGTATTTTTTCATTGCAGTTGTCACAAAACCACATCAAGCCATCCTTCATGTTTGCAGCCCTCTTCTTCTCTATTACCAGTCCAATTGAGTTTTCATTTCTATCAGGGCTATGAGGCACTTTGCCTGGAAGAAGGAACATATCTCCAGCTCCAAGATGCATGTCAACCACTTTCCCATCCTCTTGAATCTTCACACAAATATCTCCCTCTAACTGATAAAACAGTTCTTCTGTCTCGTTATAGTGGTAGTCTTTCCTCGCGTTCGGGCCAGCAACAATCATAACTATATAGTCGCCACTTTCAACATACAGATTCTTATTTGCCACCGGTGGCTTTAGTAATTCTCTGTTGTCCTCAATCCATTTTGTGAGGTTAAACGGTTTTTGAATAGCCATGATTCTTTATTCTCAAATTATTAGACCAAATTAACCTTTTATTCTATCATTTATCCAACCCTTTGGAACACTCACTAACCAAACGCCTGTGAATATTGCAATAGCTAAGAGTCCAGTTAAAGCATTTATATCATTATGATAATTGCCCCACCCAACAATAGCGAGAATTCCTACAAGAAATACAACTATAAGGGGCTGCAAATAAATATAGATGCTTACAACGACTGGTGATACTTTATTAAGCGCGTAGATATTAAGTAAATAAGCCAAAAACGTAGTTCCTACAATCACATATAAAATTCCTTGCAGGTGATCTCTCTCGAGTTTTGACCAATCTATCTCCATCACTTGTTCCATCCCTATAGGGATGACAAATACCAATCCAAATAGGAAAACCCATGAAATTATTGTTAAGGGATTATATTTTGCCATCAGAGGCTTTACCGCTACCAAATAAACACCATATGCAAAGGCATTTATTAATACTAACACATCGCCTTCCCAGCTCGCTCCAGATTCTGCCGTAGAGATATGGCTACCATAAAGTAATAGCAATCCCGCTCCCGCTCCTCCAATGAATATCCCAGAAATTTTTCGTGCAGTAATCTTGTTCCTTAGCAAAATAGCACTAATCAATAATACAAAAATGGGGTTTACCGTCATTATTAGAGAAGCATGAATTGGACTTGTCAAAGAAAGACCATTGAAGAAGCATAGTTGATTTACTGCAACTCCACACAACCCGCATAGAATTAATCTAGGTAGATCAGCCTTATCTATTCGCTCAAACTTTCTTATTCCAAAAACACTTAGAATAAACATAACTGTAAAAAACATTACTGTCCCGCCTACTACTCTAAGTACAATAAATCCCGAGGGTCCAATAATATCTGGCATGAGCCCTTTTGCAATAATATAATTGCCCGCATAAATAGCCCCTACTGTAAATAGAGCAAGATGAGCCCAAATCACAGCACTATTTGCGCCTCGTTTGAACATCATCCTACCTTAATAATTCTCTTGCCTTTTCAATTTCTGACTTTCTTGACCCCACTGTTACTGCGTCATCAAACAAAAACACAGGGCGTTTCAGAAATGTATACTCTCCAAGAATAAGTGTCCTATAATCGTCATCGGAAAGCGTTTTTTCTTTCAAATTCAAGCTTCTAAACTTCATTGCTCTACGAGAGAAAAGAGCCTCATAGGACCCTGTTAATACTTTCATTGCATCCAGTTCTTCCCTGGAGACACCTCTTTCCTTAATATTAATTATTTCACACCCATTTTTCTCTGGATTTAAATCGTCAAATATTCGCTGACAAGTTTTGCAGGTAGGAAGAGTAAATGCCTTTTTCATATCAAACTTTTTTTTCCAACTCCATAATCTCAATAAGCTTCATTAACCCTAGTTCCCAATTGTTCTCATTATCAATTACAACATCACATTTGGACTTCCATGGCTCGATGAATTTAATGTCAGATGGTCTTACGTGATTATCCCACTGATACTGAACTTCCTCAGGAGTGTAACCCCTAACTGTAAGATCGCGATGCTTGCGTCTTTCAAGCCGTGTCTCAACCGAAGCGTCAATAAAAGCCGTGATATCTATCAGATTCCTAACATCATCGTTAAAGAGGGCGAACAACCCTTCTACAATCAACCACGGAGCAGGATGAATTTTAATTCGAGTAGAAGTCATTGCCGACCTGTTAAAGGTATACGTGTCGAGTTCTACAACATTACCCTCAAGTAATAATCTAATATCTCTTGTTAGATCGTCATAATTTATTACTTCTGGAACATCAAAATTCGTCTCTCCCTTATCATCAGTTGGTAGCTCACTTTTAGGTCTATAGTAATCGTCTAGCGAAAGAATAGTAACCTCATCCCCGAAATGCTCCCTCAAACCGTTAAGAACAGTGGATTTACCTGATCCGCTTCCCCCAGTTAAGGCAACTATTTTCATCACTTCTTTTTCTTGAGAAGTAAATCAGCTAGAGTTCTATCGTTTGCGAGGCGAGGGATTTTGTTTTGGCCTCCTAATTTCCCTTTTGATTTCATGGCATTTATAAAACTACCTGATGCAAGAGGAGTAACAACTGCAGGAGCTAGAACACCATCCTTCTGCAAATCATTATAATAAGTATTTTTGTCTCGAAGTGCCTGATTCAAATCTGAAGTAAAGCTCTTTAAATCCTTCGGTTTTTTCTCAAATTCAATTAGCCATTCGTGGTATGGCTTCCCTTTCTTAGGTTTCACTTGAGGAGCAAGATGTAAGTCCGAAACTACCCCCCCATTCTTCTCAATTGCTTCTTCAATTGAGCTTTCAACCTCCTCAGCTATTACGTGTTCCCCGAAAGCAGAAGTAAAGTGCTTTGTCCTACCTGTTACTACAACACGTAGCGGGTCAAGTGAGACAAACTTAACCGTATCACCTATATCATAAGCATACAGTCCAGCGTTAGTAGTAAGGATAACAGCATATTGAACTCCTAGCTCTACCTTATCTACCATCAGTCTAGGTCTGTCTTCATCATTGTACTTATCCATTGGGATAAACTCAAAGAAAATTCCATCTCCTACATTAAGTAGCATCCCCTCAACATCCGGTTTATCTTGGAAGGCCAGAAATCCCTCTGAAGTAGGATACAATTCTACTCTATCAATATCAAATCCTATTAATTGCTTGAATTTCTCGGCATAAGGACCAAAAGCGCAACCACCGTGAACAAATAAACTCAAATTTGGAAACACCTCTTCTACAGTTTTCTTTCCTGTATATTTAAGAAGTTTTTCGAAATACATTTGAACCCAGGTGGGTATACCACTTACTAAACGCAAATCCTCCTCAGCCGTTTCTTTAACTATTGCATCTAGTTTTTCCTCCCAATCATCAATACAATTCGTCTCCATAGATGGTAAACGACTACGTTGAAGATATTTCGGGACATGATGAGCTACGATTCCCGATAATCTTCCAAGTGGGACTCCTCCTTTTGTCTTATCTAATTCTGGGCTCCCTTGCAAGAATATCATCTTGCCACTGACAAAACTTGAATCTCCAGAGCTTACAATTTGTGCAAGTAATGCGTTTCTAGCTCCAGAAATATGGTTTGATAAGCTATCCTCAGTAATAGGAATATACTTTGTCCCAGAAGTAGTTCCACTGGTTTTTGTAAAGTACATCGGTTTACCGGGCCAAAGCACATCACTCTCCCCATCAACAGCTCTTTCCAAATAACCTTTCATTCCTTCATAATCGCAAACCGGGACAGATCGTTGAAACGATTCCAATGACATTCCATCCCGTAATCCGTGATCAACGCCAAATGATGTTTTAGCTGCCGTTTTAATAATATCGTTAAGTTGTTTCAACTGCACTGCAACCGGTTGAGACGACCTGATTTTCAATTCTACCATGGCCGCTCTGGCGAATTGTTTACTTAATGATGCTTTCAATCCCATGGTGCGAAAGTAGTCAGAATAAAAATAACAAAAAAAAGAAGAGGTATCCCATATGAGATACCTCTCCAATTAGTAGTAAATACTATAGATTTAGATTAGCGAACAACCATCTTTTTTGTTATTGAGATGTCATCTGCAATCAAAGTATATGTGTATAATCCGCTAGAAAGCGCACTTACGTCATATGAAATTGAGTGATTACCCGCTCCAAGTGTTCCTTCTTCAATACGTGTAACCACACGTCCACTTAAATCACGAACCTCAAATGCAATTGAACGGCTTTGAGAAATATCGAAGCTGAATATCGTTGTATTTGAAGCCGGATTAGGAGTATTCTGACCTAGGTTAATTCCATTCATCGAAGCAATCTCGTCAACAGCTACTCTCTCACTAAGGATAAGACGTACTGATGGGGTATATGTTTGAGATGTAAACCAAATATAATCTCCATCACCAGTAACATTATACTCTCCAGTACTGTTGTCAGTATCGCTGTTTAATTGTGCGTTTACTGTAAGTCCACCTTCGCTTTCATACTCCGCGATAACACCAACGAAGTAAACTGCATCAGCATCTAGCTCTATCGGGTCCTCAAAAGGTAAATATGTCGGCCCAACGTTGCTCCAATCTGTATCATATGACCAGAAAGCGCTTTCAAAAGGACTATCAGTAATACCAACTGTATTATCATAGAAATATAGACGAGACTCAAATTCTAACTCCGCAACATCTCCATCTATGTTAAGACCACAATTTGCACCGAATTCAACCGTAATTCCATATGCTGTAGATCCAGAATTTACCATATGATAAAAACAACCCTGTCCTGAAGGATCGTATAAACCATCTATATCAGACTCACGTGGGAACATCTCTCCATCAAGAGCAGCCTCATCGTCATGACCATATTCATCATCAGTATAAACAATAACCCTAGACATAGTATTATCCTCAGGAGTTGCGTCAGTGCTACTTCCAGATGTTAAAGTAGAACGAAGGATATAATTCCCGGTTGCCGATGGCTCCCACCCTGTTTGAATATATAAGGTGTCTTGAGAATTTGCAGGACATACAGGTCCGTTTGCAAATGAATATACTGTCGTAATTGTTTCTGTTACAGATGCAAGAACTACATCCCCAGCCTCGTTTAAGACCTCTACAAGAACTTCTACGTCTGTTTGGTTCTCAGTACCATTATTGCGGTATAATACGCCTGCAAGAACTCCACCGTCAGCAGCTGGAATTGCTTGCTCCATTGGAGTAACTCTGTATTCCCAAACATTCCAAATATCACCATTTGTCAATTGAACCATTGCAAGGTCATCTGCATTATCATTTGAACTCACTACAACATCATCAATCCCCCAGTAGTAGTGGCTATACGCATTACCCGTTTCAGGAGCTTGTGTATATGTAAAGCGAAATTGAACAGAATCATTATAAGCCGCAACACAACTAATATCTAAAGTAGTAGGTAGAGGATTTGCCGATGCAGTATTTGCTGCTTCAATAAAAGCGCCGTGACCGTCAAATGTTGTCCATGAAGCTCCTCCATCATTAGTAATATCTACATATATTGGAGCATATGGGTAACAGCAGTAACGGAAGTATTGATCCCAGCTTAATATAACAGATCCGTCATTTGAAAAATCAATCATAGGGCTCGTCAAAGATCCATCAGTGTCTTGGTACCCTTCAGAAATAGGAGTGTTATAGTAATCACAATCAAAAACCATCCAACCATTCTCAGGTGTTCCTGATTCTAGAGGTCCAATATTTGTAGAGAATTCCCCCCCTGGATGAGCAACTCCAGTTGCATCTCCATTTGCATAGTATCCTGTGTTGCCTGGTGCAACCCAAACCCACAAGCTGTCTCCGCCATTATCTGAGGCCGTCCATTCTCCGTTTCCGTTAATACCATCAAATCCGTTAGAAAAATCTTCAGAAAAGAGGATGTTCCCTCCTCCTCGCTGTGATAAGCGAGCATCAACACCCGCTTGAA
>Ga0206681_10000991_pt1 | contig 13757 bp, 9 predicted proteins | sample M150012015metaG_FD_161048 | JGI IMG/M metagenome (GOLD analysis project Ga0206681, IMG submission 161048) | Ammonia-oxidizing marine archaeal communities from Monterey Bay, California, United States - M1 500m 12015 | ecosystem: Environmental > Aquatic > Marine > Intertidal zone | place: USA...
GCATTGAGATTTGATAATTCAAATTGACTAAGCGTATATTCTAACGTCTTACTTCGATCTTCTGCAATTACGCCATTAACATCAATTATCTGATCCCCGTTAACCGCCCTGAAATTTGAAAGGGCAATCGATGTAGTATCAATTATCATCTCGGCCTTGTCATAGATATTCCATATTTCATCACCAATATTTATTGTTGATGTGTTCAGACTAAGCTGAAATTGGTCTCTTGCTAACCAATATCCATCCCAATTAATATCTCCTGAGTTGGAGCTGTCATCTGCCTGCCATGACAATCTAGCGTTGACATTATCTGAAAACAACGCCGTTACCAATCGGAGATTATCCATATGAACACTGTCATTTATATCAAATCTTTTTGCTACTACTGCAAATTCATAAAGGTTGGAAAATTTATCAGTTTCCAAGTGAATATCATTCAGTCTATAATCCTTGTATTGAATCCAGTCAGAGTTGATATTCAAGCTAAGGTCCTGCCGTCTAGTTTCATAGAGACCGTTGAGCTGAGTATTGGGTGCGACCTGTACGTCTTTTAGGAACAGGGCCGTAATGAACGAAAGGTCTTTAACATCTACAAAAAACGAAAAGTCTTCCTCTTGCAGGAATAAATCATCTGATGGTTCAAAAACGGATGGCAATATTTCACCGGCGAGTGTGTGAAATGCATCCGGAAGCTCCTGTATACTGAAGCTGCCATCGATGGAAAGATCAATAAAATTACTGTAAACCGATAAAGCATGGCTTGCTGAATCAAGCGTTGAAACAACATAGATCGAATCAAAGAAATAATCCTTTCCTTTTAAATAGTATGTTAAGTCTCGTGCGACAATAATACCATTAAAGTTATCTGCGTTCGAACCTGTGCCATCCACGGATATCGTGGAGCAGATGATCTGGGTTTCGTCTGATCGATCCAAATTTAACTCATACAAATGTGCTTTTTGAATAGCTGCAGTAAAACGGTATCGAGGTAAGGTTTGACTAAAATCCACCAATCCGTTGAAATCCAATTCTATGTGCTCATCGTCCACTAGCAAACTGCCTTCAAAGCTATCCTTTGTTAACTTTCCGTCTACCTGTATGTTCTTATACGCATACCCCATAAATTCGAAACTATCAAATGATGCATTGAGGTCAGATGTTAATGATGCCAGATCAAAAGCGTCATTAGATGTAGAATTTAATTTCAAGTTTGTCGTTACTCGTCCGATCGAATTCTCGCCGGCAAGTAAACCAACATCAAAGTTGTTCATACTAACTACTCCATCATATGCATAGTTATCTTTGATTGAATCATAAGTCAATTCAAAACTACCTCTAACTCCCCCCGCACCAGATGAAACATCAGCTTTTGCCATAAAATCATTCAGTGTTCCTTTAAAGTCTGCGGTACCCTGCAAAAATTCAATAGTTGCTATGTTCGATGGGATTTCCAATTCTCCATCCCTTGTAAACGGTGGCTTTTGCAACCTTTTTATATCTGCCATGGTAGTGTTAATTTCGGAAAGCTCAACATCAAAATATGAATCTGACACTTCCGGCAGGCCCTGGATCAATATTTCGCCTTTAACTTTGGATGATTCTCCAAATTCCAGCTGAATATCTTCGGCCAATAAGTTACTAACCGTTCCATTCACGTTACAAGAAAACGTAAGTGAATCATCCAAATCTTTAAAAAATGGAACAAAATAACTTAAGTCCTTAGTTCCGACAGTACTTTTTTGGAATTTGCCGGACATGTTTACTTCTTCAATAAATTGCTTAAAATCAGCTATCTCATCATAATTAAACGAAATCAAATTTGTTATAATTTCAGACTTCGGGGTGACGATTTGCAATTCATCCAATAATATTTGCTTCTTGGAATACCTTGCACCAGTAGACATTGAAGTCAAATTAAAACCAGATCTTTCTGAGAAGGATAGTTCATCAATATCTGCCATCAGAAAGTTTTGACTATTACTGAAATTTGAAAGTTCCAAATTGATCCGGCTCAATTGCAGATGTGCGTAGTCTATCCCATAGGGTTTAATTGCCTCGTTCCAATCATTAATTCTAAATTCCGAATTGACTACTTTAATCGTTTTTATATCTATTCCAATCGACGAGTTTTCCTCTTGATCCGTTGATGCAAAATAGTCTGTAACAAAATCTAAATTATACTTATCCTTACCCTGCCCTTTTTGCATTGAAAAGAGTGCCTCTTTCAGCACAATATTATTGATGATAAGAGTCTTATTCTCCAGGTTATAATCATCGATCTCTATTAAAAGTTCCTTCGCAAAAATCAAGCTGTCCCCATTTTGATCCTCCAGATAGAAGTCTCTCAGTAACAATTTGTTCACAAACTGAATTTCAACGAAACCAACGCTCACTTGAGCATTCAGCTCGTTCGACAAGTAGGATGCAATACCATTGGCAACTTTAGTTTGCATGTAGCTTGTTTGGATCCCATAGCTGCCAATAAAGATCAAAAGCAGCATACACTCAAGCAGGACACTTACGAAAAGACGAGTTATTTTCCAGCGTTTTTTGATACCTTTACCCTCCTAATTTTACACTTGAGCCAGAACAAAGATATAATCATTCTTGGTATTGAATCTTCGTGTGATGATACATCTGCAGCGGTTATTAAAAACGGAGAAATTCTATCGAATAGTATTACGAGTCAGCTAATTCATGAAAAGTATGGTGGCGTTGTTCCAGAGCTTGCGTCAAGAGCGCACCAGCAAAATATAATTCCGGTAGTTTCTTCAGCATTAAAGCAAGCAAATATTCAAACTGATCAGTTGAGTGCCGTTAGCTTTACAAGAGGTCCCGGACTTCTTGGATCCTTGTTGGTTGGAGCATCTTTTGCTAAGAGCATGGCCTTGTCATTGGAAATTCCATTAATTGAGGTCAACCACATGATGGCACATGTATTGGCCCATTTCATACAAAAACCGGCTGAAAATAGAGACACGCCAAGTTTTCCGTTCATTTGCTTAACGGTTTCAGGAGGACACACCCAACTAGTTCTGGTTCGTGATCACTTGAAAATGGAGGTAATTGGGGAGACTATCGATGATGCTGCCGGTGAAGCATTTGACAAATCAGCAAAAATACTTGGACTCTCCTACCCGGGAGGACCATTGATTGATAAGTTCGCCAAGACCGGGAATTCAGATCGTTTTAAATTCTCACATCCATCTGTTCAGGGGTATAATTATAGTTTTTCCGGACTTAAAACTCAGTTTCTTTACTTTATTCAGAAAGAAACTCAGAGAGATCATGAATTTGTATCAAAAAATCTTCCGGATATATGCGCATCCTGGCAACAACATATTATCAAAGTACTATTGAGTAAGCTTAAAAAGGCTGCCAAAGACCGTAAAATAAATACCATTGCCATTGCCGGTGGAGTTTCTGCTAACTCAGGACTGCGATCCGAGCTTCAGCAAATGAGCATAAAGGAGGGTTGGACCATCTTTATCCCAGAGTTTGAATACTGTACGGATAATGCTGCAATGATTGCTATGGCTTCTCATTTCAAGTATTTAGAAGGTGATTTTGCCACGCTTAGTACAGTTCCCAAAGCCAGAATGCCAATTGAATCGCTCAGTTAGCATTCATTTTGCCATTACAATTTAATTTTCAATCCGTCTTCTGCCAGAACATAATTGGAAAACACAGGCGAGATCTCCTCTTCAAATTTGTCCAGCTCCTTGTATCTGGCGGAGTAATGGCCAACAACGAGTTTGCCCACTTCTGCCTTTGCCGCTACTTCGGCTGCTTGTTTTGCTGTAGAATGGTAGGTTTTTTTTGCCCTGGAAGCCAAATCAGAGGTGAATGTAGCCTCATGGTATAACACGTCTACATTTCTAACTGCCACGATCGTAGCATCACTGTACATTGTATCCGAGCAATAAGCATATGATCTGGCAGGAAGCGGATCTTCGGTCAGCTCTGCGTTAGAAATAACATCACCGTTGTTCGCGGTGAAATCAGCACCTCTCTTCAGATCAGGAATATCAGCAAGTGAAATATTGTGCTCAAGGATTTTATCTTTTTTGATATTCCTTTCCCTTTCTTTCTCTTGAATTAAAAACCCGCAACAGTCAATTCGATGTTTCAACGGAAAACTATGGACCTCAATCAAATTATCTTCAAATATGAGCTCCTTATTCTTAAAATTTAAATTTCGGAGCTGCCATTCAAAATTCAACTTGTTATTAAAGCCATGGAGGGTCAAATCAATGATGTCCCTTAATTTTTCAGGTGCATAAATACGAATTGGTCGTGTTCTTCCTAACAGGTGAAATGTCGAAAGCAAACCAACCAATCCAAGAAAATGATCCCCATGCAAATGACTAATAAAGATGTGATCAATTTTTTGAAATTTAGCCTTGTATCTACGCAGCTGAAGTTGCGTTCCTTCTGCACAGTCAATCAAAAGATGTCGTTCCAAAACATTTACATACTGTGCACTTGCGGACCTGTTCAAGGTCGGAACAGCGCTACCACATCCTAATATAGTGACTTCAAAACGCAAAATTATATTTCACAAATTACAACAGATAAAAAAAGCCCTGTAATAACAACAGGGCTTAATGTCTTTAAATGATAAAAATCACTTTTTGATAGCGATCTTTTTCGTAACGGTTTTGTTCTCACTGGCCACAGTAACCAAATAAATTCCCGCTTCAAAATCGTTACTATTGATCATGAAATCCGTTACGCCCTTGTTCAGTCGCATTTCCTTTGATTTCACAACTTCACCGATTAAATTGGTGATCACCAGTTTTCCACTAGCTGCAACACCGGACAATACTTGAAGTCTTGATATTCCTGTCACCGGATTTGGTGCAATATCCGATACAACCATAGATGAGCTGTTGTACCGATTCAAACCAAGAGTAGATCCATCGAGTATTTCAATGTAGTAAGACTTAATAGTATCTACCTGTGATGCTGGAATACCGAATGGGGGTACAGTTACATTAGTCGTTGTGTAAATTTTTAAAGGATATACGCCGATATCACCAACAACGGGGTCAGACGTGCTATACATGACTATACAACCGTTACCGCCCCCAGGAAATTCACAATTAGCCGGACTACAATCAAAATCAAAATTATTCGGCAACCCATTTACACTATCCATGATGATATGAACAATATCCACCGTAATATCAGTTCCCGGTACAATTGGATTATCCACCAAAGTGTCTGAAGGAACAACTACCGTAATAACTTCTGAGTACGGCATTCCTGTATAAGCATCCGCAAGACCAGTTGCTGAATCCGGGTAGATCCCGGCTGCCGTGTATAACGGGTCCGGCGTACACTGTGCAAAACCATTTGAGAGAGTTACAAAAACAAATGTAAGAGCTAGTAAAATATTTTTCATATTACGTTTTTTCTTGTTAGTCTTCTTTGTCTACATCATTTTCTACCTGATTAACAACTAGAAGATCCTCAGCCTGGTTTAAAGTAGGGGTTATATTCAATACCGTATGGAGTTGAGAAATTTGAATAAGTTTTTCCACTGATGGCTGCAACCCGGTAATAACAAGTGTCCCTCCGGCGGCTTTTGTCAATCTATTTGCAACCAATAATGCACTTAATCCTGACGAGTCGCAATACCTAGTCTCCGATAAATCGATTATCATAGCCACTACTCCGTTCTTATCAAGCATTACCACTTCACCTTTCAGTTCTGGAGCAACGATATTGTTCAGTTTTTCAACCTTAGACGTTATCACTGCATGCTTATCTTTCTTCTCAACAACAAAGTTCATTTTTTGGTCTTTTTTATACATAGAAAAAGCTATGCCCATCAAATTTAGCAAACTTTTTTATACTCTATCAATTTTTGCAGCAAGCAGATAAATCGCTGCCATTCTTATTGCCACACCATTTTCTACTTGATTCAAAATAATGGCCTGCTCTGAGTCTGCAACTTCCGACGTGATCTCTACTCCTCTATTGATCGGTCCTGGGTGCATTACCACTATTTTTTCATCCAGTTCATCTAAAATCTGCATAGACAATCCGTATTGCATTGTGTATTCACGAATCGAAGGGAAGTACTTTATATTTTGTCTTTCCATTTGAATCCTAAGCATGTTTGCCACATCACACCATGAAAGTGCCTCTTTTAAATTGTGCTCTACCCGAACACCAAGCTGAGCTATATGTTTTGGAATTAAGGTTGTTGGCCCACATACCATTACTTCGGCTCCTAATTTTTGAAGTGCAAATATATTTGACAATGCTACTCTGGAATGCTTTATATCCCCTATTATTGCCACTTTTTTTCCAGCTACTTCACCTAGTCTTTCTCTTATCGAATAAGCATCAAGAAGAGCTTGTGTAGGGTGTTCATGAGTACCATCACCTGCATTTATTATCCTGGCATCAACTTGTTTGGATAAGAATAAGGCAGCACCAGGTGTCGGGTGACGCATTACGATCATATCCACTTTCATCGAAAGAATATTGTTCACTGTATCAACAAGTGTTTCACCCTTGGAAACGGAAGATGCTCCGGAAGAAAAGTTTACTATATCGGCAGAAAGTCGTTTTTCAGCCAATTCGAATGACAACTTGGTTCTTGTCGAATTTTCAAAGAAGAGATTGGCAATGGTTACATCTCTCAGGGCCGGAACTTTCTTAATTGGCCTGTTAATTACTCCTTTAAATGAATCAGCAGTTTTAAAAATCAGTTCAATATCTTCTTTAGAGATGTATTTTATTCCTAATAGGTGGTCTGCGCTTAATCCCTTATTCATCTTCTGGTGTATATAATATCACTTGATCCTTTCCATCAACTTCAGCCCAATTCACTGTTACCCGTTCAGATTCAATTGTATCTACGGATTTTCCAACATAATTAGGTTCAATTGGCAGATTTCTACTAAATCTCCTGTCAATTAACGCCATCAGCTCAACCGTGCTTGGTCTACCAAACGTCATGGTTGCATCCAGTCCAGCTCTTACCGTTCTGCCAGTGTAAAGAACGTCATCGACCAAGATCACCTTTTTGCCTTCCACAATAAAATCCATATTCGTAGCGCTGGGTATCAGTGGTCCGTCTGTTCTCCGAAAATCATCACGAAAGAAGGTAATGTCCAATCCTCCGGTCTGAACTTCAATGTCTGCTTTGGCTTTGATTACTTTCTGTAGCCTATTGGCAAGGTATATCCCTCTTGGTTGAAGGCCAATAATTGCTGAATTGGAAAAATCATTGTGATTTTCGATGAGCTGATAACAGAGGCGGTTGATGGTTAATTCAAACTGCTCACTATTTAAGATAATTTCATTCGCCATCTTGAACGATTGCACAAATATATTCTTTATATGCCAATTTTGCACTCCAATAAGACAACTTCTTGTAATTAGCACTATTGAGCTGACCGATTTGTCGAGTACTGAGATTGGTAAAAAAAAATCCCCTGCACAATGCAGAGGATCCAATTTCCATCAGGAATTCAGCATTCACATTGCCGCTTCCAATTTTTCAATTAAAGTCTGTTTCGGTACCGCGCCGACTGATTTATCGACAACTTCTCCATTTTTAAGAAAGATAATCGTTGGTATACTTCTTACACCGTACTTAACCGCGATTCCTTGATTGTGATCGACATTTACTTTTCCAATAACGGCTTTACCCTCATATTCTGAATGAATTTCATCTACCAATGGACCTACCATTCTGCAAGGACCACACCATTCAGCCCAAAAGTCTACCAAAACTGGTTTATCTGATTTTAGTGCCAACTCTTCAAAGTTGTCTTCTGTGAATTCTACTGCCATTTCTATAATTTTTTAAATTTTATTTTCCTAGACCTCTAATTTAGTTTAATCATTTGGACAATATCAAAAAAGATACCATCCTAAATTCACTGTCACCTTGTCATCCTATCGTTCAGATAATAGTCCACTCCCCCTAGCTCATCTATTTTCTGAAGTAATTCGTTGGACACCTTTACTCCCCCCCTTCTTACAGGCATTTCCACGAAAATATTATCCACATTGTCAACCAGTTTTACTTTGAGTTGACATTCACCTGGATATTCGGACAGGATTCGATGTAAATTACTGACAAATTCATCATCAATTCCATCACATGACAAACGGAGGTTTAAGACCTTGGTCATTTTCTCTCTTGCTTCAGCAAGAAGTTCCAAACTATGTATTTTAAACTCCAGTTCCTTGTCATCTTTAGACCACTTTCTTTTTTGCACCTTGCCTCTGATCATTAACAGGCTGCCATCCACTAAAAAATGTTTCAGCTTCAAATAATCTTCAGACCATAAGAAAAATTTATAACTGTCTGTTTTATCCTCGACCTCCATGGTTCCAAACGGTTTGCCATTTTTCGTCATTCTATGTTCTGTGGCAACCACGATTCCTGCTATCAGTAATTCTTGATTGGCAAGGTTGGATAAATTCTGATTGAGATGCCTTAAGGTTCCCCTACATAAATTTTTCAGCTCCAAGTGAAAATCGTCTAACGGATGCCCGGACATATAGATCCCAACCACTTCTTTTTCTCTTGTCAGTTTTTCCATTGCCGTCCAGGGTTCTGCGTATCCGGCTTTAGGTTTCGCCAACTGAACATTCACAGTGTTCCCGAACAGATCCGGGGGCGCATCAAGTTGTGCCTGCAGGGCTGCTCCAAACTTTCGTAAATGATCGATTATTGTAAGTCCTTTTTCATCTTTTGCGAAAAATTGAGAACGATGATAAACATTAAAGGAGTCAAATCCTCCACCAAGGGCCATGCCTTCCATTGCTTGTCTGTTCAATGACCTTAGCTCGACACGTTGCACAAGATCATAAATGGATTCGTAAAGACCATTCTTCTTCCTTTCTTCGGTAATCGCCTTAACCGCGCTTTCACCCACATTTTTAATAGCACCTAAACCAAACCGAATAGCACCTTCTTTGTTAACGGCAAATTTGTAATAGCTTTCATTAACATCAGGCCCCAAAACCCGAAGCCCCATTCTTTTGCACTCTTCCATAAAGGAAGATACAGTCTTAATATCGTTCATATTGTTAGACAAAACGGATGCCATGTATGCTGCCGGATAATTGGCCTTTAGATATGCAGTCTGATAAGCGATCCACGCGTAACATGTTGAGTGGGATTTATTGAATGCATAGGACGCAAACGCCTCCCAGTCGGTCCATATTTTTTCCAATATTTCCTTGTCGTGCCCTCTATCGCCTCCCTGATCCAGAAACTTTGGTTTCAATTTGGATAGCAGATCAAACTTCTTTTTGCCCATTGCCTTTCTTAAGGTATCCGCTTCGCCTTTGGTAAATCCTGCAAGAGACTGTGAAAGAAGCATGACTTGTTCCTGATAAACCGTTATACCATATGTTTCTTCAAGATATTCCTTGCAAGCTTCAAGATCGTACACAATTTCTTCAATCCCATGTTTCCTTTTAATAAAGGATGGAATATACTCAAGAGGTCCAGGTCTGTAAAGAGCATTCATTGCGATCAAGTCAGCAAAAACAGTAGGTTTTAAGGATTTCAAGTGCTTTTGCATTCCCGGAGATTCATACTGAAATATTCCAACAGTCTCTCCTTTTTGAAAAAGCTCGTAAGTCTTTTCATCGTCAAGTGGAATAGCTTCAATATCGATCTCAATTCCGTCTCTGGCCCTAACTATTTTCAGCGTGTCTTTGATCAGTGTTAAGGTTTTGAGGCCAAGAAAATCCATCTTCAACAATCCCGCACTTTCAACAACACTGTTATCAAATTGTGTACACCATAAATTAGCGTCCTTAGAAATGGCTACAGGAACATACTCTCTAATATCTGAAGGTGTAATGATCACTCCACATGCATGAATTCCTACGTTACGTATGGAGCCCTCCAATAAACGTGCTTGATTTACCACGTCCGCTTCTAATCCAGTTCCATTAGAAATTTGCTTCAGCTCTTTAGCTTTAACCAGTTGCTCTGCATTCAGATTTTCCTTCAACTGATCATCATCAAGACCGAAAAGTTTACCAAGTTTTATATCAGGAACTAATTTAGCGACCCTGTCGGTATCCGGCAATGGAAGGTCAAGTACCCGACCAGTATCTCGAATGCTGGATTTTGCAGCCATCGTGCCATAAGTAATTATTTGAGCGACCTGACTGGATCCGTATTTTTCAATAACATACTGGATTACTTTTCCTCTGCCTTCATCATCGAAATCAATATCTATATCGGGCATTGATACTCTATCCGGGTTTAAGAATCGCTCAAAAAGTAAATCATACTCGATAGGATCAATGTTGGTGATTCCCGTGCAATACGCAACGGCAGAGCCTGCCGCTGACCCTCTACCAGGTCCTACTGAAACACCCATTTTCCTGGCTTCAGCTATGAAATCCTGAACGATCAGAAAATACCCGGGGTAACCTGTATTGGCGATAACGGACAATTCGAAATCCAAACGTTCCGTAATTTCATCCGTTAACTCATCGTACCTTTTTGCTGCTCCTTCGTACGTCAAGTGTCTCAAATACGCATTCTCACCTCGTTTGCCATCATCTTCTTTATCCTGCTCATGTCGAAAACGATCAGGAATATCAAAAGCAGGAAGCAATACCTGACTCGATAGTGTGTAGGATTCACATTTATCAACAATTTCCCCAATATTTACAATTGCCTCAGGGAGGTCCACAAACAACTCCTTCATCTGCTCTTGCGACTTGAAATAGTATTCATCGTTAGGGAAACCATAACGAAAACCTCTTCCTTTGCCAATTGGTGTATCCATTTTTTCTCCATCCTTTACACAAAGGAGTATGTCATGCGCATATGCTTCTTCCTTGTTGGGATAAAAAGTATTGTTGGATGCGAAAAACTTCACATTGTATCTGTCTGCAAATTCATGAAGAATCTGATTGACCCTTCGTTCCTCCTCAAGGTCGTGTCTGATCAGTTCAACATAAAAATCATCACCAAATTGTTCTTTCCACCAAACAAATGCCTCCTCTGCCTGTTCTTTACCAAAATTCAGGATCAGGTTTGGAATCTCCCCTCCAAGTCCTCCAGTAGTAACAATTAAATCGCCTTTTAGCTCCTGGATTATTTGCTTATCCACTCTTGGTACGTAATAAAATCCTTCAACATAACCCAACGAGGATAGTTTCGATAAATTTCTGTAACCCTTCTTGTTCTTTGCTAAAAACAGGACTTTTGAACCATTGTCCTGATATGACTTATCAAGTCTATCCCGACAGACGTTCAACTCACATCCAACAATCGGTTTAATTCTCTTTTCATTTATCCCTTTGATTTTCTTTCTAACAACAGCTCTTTGTTCAGGGTCATTAATTACTTGCAATTCTTCTTCACATTGATCGAGCTGTTTATTCAACCCATTGTTGTGCTGTTCTGCAGCAGAGACAAAATGAAATGCTGCCATCATATTACCTGAATCCGTAAGCGCAACAGCAGGCATATTATCATCGACAGCTTTTTTAATAAGGGTGCCCACTTCTGTAGTTGACTGTAGGATTGAAAACTGCGTGTGATTGTGCAAATGAGAGAATTGAATATCCTTCAACCCCTCTAAATTCTTACCAATATTGATGATGGGGGTCTCATCGTCCTCCTTCTTTGAATCCTGAGACATACGAACGCGTTCGCTCTCTTTTTTCAAATTCAGATGCTTGACCCCAATAGGTTCGAATGGGCTGCCGTTGTGTTCAACGAACTTATCAAGGTATTCTGATTCTTGCTGCAGTTCTGAATTCGTAAATCGATTTCTTCTAATAAGTTCAAGAAAACAGCGAGTCGTAGCTTCAACGTCTGCCGTTGCGTTATGTGCCTCACCGAACGGTTGCCCGAATAAATGCTGGTGAAGTTCAATGAGCGAGGGAAGCTTGAATCTGCCACCCTTCCCTCCCGACAACTGACACAGTTCCGCTGTGGACTTGGTACATGTATCCAATACAGGAGTTTGCAACAAGCTGGATTCCATTTTCGCCCTGTAGAACTCACAGCCCATTACGCTGATGTCAAAACCAAGATAGTGTCCTACAACGAATTTAGCTCTTTCAACCACCTGTTGAAACTCCTCGAGTACGCTTGGCAACGGAACCCCTTTTTCATTAGCAAGCTCCGTAGAAATTCCGTGAACCTGTTCTGATTTATAAGGAATGGAATACCCGTCCGGTTTAATAAGATAGTCCTTATGTTCAATTAATTTACCCAGATCATCATGAAGCTGCCAAGCAAGTTGTACAACCCTTGGCCAATTCTCAGTATCACTGATCGGAGCCTTATCATTTCTTGGTAGGCCCGTTGTTTCGGTGTCAAATATTAAATACAAATTACCTCCTCATTTTATAAAGCTAAAAATAACCGTATAATCTCAGAATAGAGTGGATTTTAGCAGCAAGATATTCACAAGGTCGTTAAATTTTTCAGATTATATTTGATTGCGTGAAAAAGAAAAACCCGATCGATAGTTTCCTTCCGTTCACTGTGCTGTCCGGCATTTTCTTTCTTAGCAGCAACTATTTTACAACGAACTTAGGAGCGGGGGTCGGGATTCATATTGCTCTGAGCCTCGTATACGTGCCGTTTCTATTTTTGGAATTTTTCAAATTCAAGCATTGGGGATATGTTCTGGCAATCATAGGAGCTTATCTTATTCTCGGGGCATTATGGGCTATTTTTGAACACCGCGCAATAGGATTGATTCCTTTCGCGATCACATATACCGTCATAAACGCTGCTTTAATCCTGTATTTCAATAACTATGGCAACAAAAAGCTATATGAACGAGGATTCATCGAGCTCCAACAAATGGATATCCAATCCATTAAGGAACTTCTCCCGGATAAATGCGATGAGTTCCAAAATAACTTTCTATCTGAATTGACAGACATTAAACAGCTAAAAAGCACTCAGCTTGATTCTTATGACCAGAATTTCAGGATTGTGGAAATAAGAAATATCCCTTCTAAGAACTGGACACTTCTTTTCATCGACTCCAAATATAGAAAGTCCATGGTAGTGATTTCCAGGGATGAAAGAAATCTGAAATTTTATTCCTTGCCTGTTGAGGCCAATTACAAATTAGATCTGCTACTGCACAAGGCTCTTGAAAAACTGAAATAGAAAATCAATCTGAAGCAAAAAATGAAACTATGATCAAAGTAAAGGTTAAGTCGTGGTATTACGCAGTTGTACTCGTTTTGTTATGTAGTTGTGGTACTGACGCTCCAACCGTTGAAATGATCGAGCCTGTTTCCATTATCCCAATGCCACAGGATTTCCGTTATAATCCAGACTCTTTTATTTTGAATCCGGATACTAAAATATGTTCTTCTCAATCGGATATGGTGGCAGCTGAGCATCTTAGGGAGGTCATTACTACTGTTTTCGGGTTGGATCTCGATATTTCTTCTTCATTTGAGGAATCCAATTGCATACGCCTCTCAAGTACAGCTTTAGTCAGCGACTCTCTCATCAATACTGAAGGTTACAGATTATCAATACTGCCGAACAGCATCGAGATCCATGCTAAAACAGATCTCGGTCTTTTTTGGGGATTACAATCCCTTCATCAGATCTTTGACCAAACGGATCACCAAGACGGGTTTGCAGCGAGAATACAAGGTCTGGAAATCGTTGACCACCCACTATTCTCACATAGGGGACTCCTTCTGGATTGTTGCAGACATTTCTTTTCGAAAGACGTCGTAAAGAAGTACATTAAATTGTTATC
>Ga0206681_10000993_pt1 | contig 13740 bp, 10 predicted proteins | sample M150012015metaG_FD_161048 | JGI IMG/M metagenome (GOLD analysis project Ga0206681, IMG submission 161048) | Ammonia-oxidizing marine archaeal communities from Monterey Bay, California, United States - M1 500m 12015 | ecosystem: Environmental > Aquatic > Marine > Intertidal zone | place: USA...
GGCGTTGTTCATGCAATCCATTTCTCCATGAAGGATAGGATTTTGCTCTTGAACGCGTTTGTTTCTCCCACTCGCAATGAGTTCCCCATTTTTCACCAATGCCGATCCTATAGGGATTCCACCTTCTGAACCTCCTTTTTTCGCCTCATCTATAGCGATACGCATGAATTCATCCATTGCTTCTATTTTTTCCAACCGGACTTGTCTTTACGTTTGGTTTTCAATGCATCTGTCGGTTCAGGCACCCAGTGTCCTTTGCCACCGGCTCGGTCATCGTTCCATGTATTGGGAATACGATTGGACTCGGTTAGGTCATGCCAAGTTTCATGTTCTTTTCCATCACCAAAGGACTCCATCGTGATGCACTCTTCTACGGGGCAAACGAGTGCACATAAATTACACCCAACGCAATTTTCTTCAATGATTGTCGGAATTCGACGGCCCTCTGTGGTCAACGCGATTGCTTGATGAGCACTATCATCACAAGCAATAAAGCACAATTCGCACCCGATGCATTTGGCTTCGTTGATTTTTGCTTTGACCTGGCTTTTCAGATTTAAATGCTTCCATTCTTCGACGTTTGGAAGGGCCTTCCCTGCAAAATCGTAAATGGTAGTGTAGCCTTTGTCTTCCATAAAATTCACCAACCCACTTTCCAACTCCCGTACAATTCCGAATCCATAATGCATTACGGCAGTGCAAACTTGAACGGATGTTGCGCCGAGGAGAATAAATTCAACAACATCACGCCAGGTTTCAATTCCACCAATCCCACTTATCGGAGTGTTCTTTATTTCGGGATGCTTCATCAAGTCTTTCAGCATGTTCAAGGCAATCGGCTTTACAGCTGGACCGCAGTAACCACCGTTGGTTCCTTTTCCATCTACAACAGGATACGGAGCGTAGCTGTCGAGATCAATGCCAACGATACTCTTCACTGTATTGATTAGAGAAATTGCATCTGTTTTACCCTGAACGGCAGCCAAACCAGGATCGGTAATGTGTGAAATGTTTGGAGATAATTTGGTGATGACTGGAATATTCGCAGCTTCCATCACCCACTCAACGATCGTCTTTAAAACCTCAGGTTCTTGCCCAACAGCTGAGCCCATTCCACGTTCACACATCCCGTGTGGACAGCCAAAATTGAGTTCAATGCCATCGGCCCCAGCGTCTTCGACTTGTTTGATTATGTCCTCCCATTCCTGACGCGTATCGACCATAAGTGAGGCAATGACTGCGTGATTTGGGAAGTGCTTTTTCACCTCAGTCATTTCTCTGAGGTTGTCCTCCAATGGGCGATCAGTGATGAGTTCAATATTGCTGAATCCGACCATTCGCGTGTCACGATAGTTCGTAGAACCATAGCGACTTGAAACGTTAATCGTTGGCACTCCCAGTGTTTTCCAAACCGCTCCACCCCAACCGGCTTCGAAAGCTTTCATTATTTGATACCCTGTGTTTGTAGGTGGAGCAGAGGCAAGCCAAAAAGGGTTTGGAGCCTTTATTCCTGCAAAATTCACAGACAGATCAATTTTCTTTTTCGTGTTCACGTCTTCAGTGCTGAGTTAACAATTCATGGATTCCGTTGGCAGCGAGTTTACCGTCATATGCACCGTTGACCACTTCAGCCCCACCATTAATAGCGTCTCCGCCAGCGAAGTACATAGGGTTTGTGGTTTGATTCGTATCGGGATTGACTACAATCCGTGTGCGATGATCCAACTCCAATCCATCAATCAGACGTAAAAGAGAACCCTGTTTGGCTTGACCTGTCGCTTTGATTACCATATCGCATTCGACAGTAAACTCAGACCCTGCAATCATCGATAATTTACCGTTGGCTGATTCTGTCTTAATGAACCGTACGCCTTCGACTTTATTTTTCCCGAGGATTTCAAGCGGTGATGCATTGAACAATCCGTGGACACCGGCGCCAATTGCGAAATCGTATTCGAATCCATAGGCTCCCATATCATCTTTTCTCCCTCTGTAAGCTAAAGTGACTTCATCGGCACCCAGCCTAGCGGAACCAGAAGCGGCATCCACTGCAGTATTTCCGCCACCGATCACAACGACTTTCTTTGCGATCTTAATATCGGAATGAGCCATGCGAAGTTCTTCAATGAACTCAACAGCCCCGTGCACCCCTGTAAGGTTTTCACCCGCCATAGAAAGTTGTGCCGTGGCACCGAGCCCCACACCAATAAAAATCGCACTGTAGTTTGCTTCAAGGTCGGCGATTTGCTCTTTGGAGGTGATCGCGTGATTGTATATGATGTTGTATCCGAGTTGATTCTGCAAATAGTCCATCTCTGCCAGGACCTCTTCATTGGAAATTTTGTACGGCGCTACGCCGTGTACAGTTAAGCCTGATGGCTTCGCTTTTGCTTCATAAATATCTACGGAGTAGCCCAATGTTCTCAATTCACAAGCACAGGCAATTCCAGCAGGCCCCGCCCCTATAATTGCCACTTTCTTGTCGTTTTCCTCCCCTGGCGAATAGAGCTTTTTGCCTGATTTGATCACAGACATTGTCGCGTAATTTTGAAGTCTTCCAATCTGTAGAGGCTCTACACATTGGTTGTTGTATACGCAGGAACCCTCACACAAAACTTCTGTTGGACAAACGGTTCCACAGGCATTCCCCATCCAATTGGAATCATAAATTGTTTTTGCTGCACCTTTTGTATTGCCAGTTTGAATTTGCTTAATAAAGAGCGGGATGTCAATTCCAGCTGGACAGGCATTAACACAAGGTGCATCATAACAGAACAAACACCGAGAACTTTCTAGATACGCCTGTGTATCACTCATCAAGGATTTCTTTTGCTTAAAATTCTCCTTGAATTCCTGTTCGTTTTTTGGGCGTTTGTATTCGGCCATTACGTTCGTTCTAGAGTCAATCGAGAGGGTGGAAGTCCACTCAATTTAACCCTGTGTTAATGTTGGTTTATTAGAGTTTGGTTAGAGCACCATATGTTTCCGGCCTACGGTCTCTGTAGAATTGCCAAGTTGACCGCACTTCTTCTATCAGATCAAGGTCGAATTCAGCGACGAGTAATTCGTCGTCATCGCGAGATGCTTCTGCAAAAATTTGCCCGCGGGGATCTACAAAGTAGGATTGTCCGTAAAACTTGCCGAGATTCCAAGGTTTTTCTTCTCCCACACGATTAATGCACCCCATGAAATATCCATTGGCGACAGCGTGTGCAGGTTGTTCTAATTTCCACAGGTATTCACTCAATCCAGCAACAGTCGCCGAAGGGTTGTAGACAATTTCTGCCCCATTCAGCCCTAGCGCTCTTGCCCCATCGGGGAAGTGACGATCGTAGCATATGTAGACTCCTACTTTCGCATATTTTGTATTGAAAATGGGATATCCCAAGTTTCCTGGCTTGAAAAAGTACTTTTCCCAAAATCCATTGGTATGCGGAATGTGGTTCTTTCTGTACTTTCCTAAGTAGGTTCCGTCCGCATCAATAACAGCGGCGGTGTTATACAGCACACCAGCTTGTTCGCGTTCGTACAACGAAGCGATGATAACCATGTCGTATTTCTTTGCAATGACTTGCAGTTTTTCTGTAGTTGGACCGGGTATTGCTTCTGCAGAAGCGTACCATTTACTGTCTTGCCCTGGACAGAAGTAGGGCGCATTGAAAATTTCTTGCAAACAGAGGATTTGGACACCTTGTTTCCCCGCCTCTTCAATGTATGGTATGTGCTTGTCATACATAGCATTGCAGATTTCTTGTATCGTCCCTTCACCCTCTGTCATAGGGAGGCTAAGTTGTATTAATCCTGACTTTACTATTCGTGGCATTTTTCAGTAAGTTCTATTGATTATTAACACTGCTTTCTAGATTATAAGAGATGATTTTTCTCGGGGAATAAATTTTCCGTCCCCGGCCTTTAGCAGGCAGACTTCATTTTCTATGGCCACTTTTCCTCTCAGCAATACAATTTCAGTTTTCCCTGTGACTTTCCATCCTTCGTAAGCAGAATAATCACAATTCATGTGATGGGTTTCAACGGAGACAGTGTGTTCTTTTTTAGGATCGAAAATGACTAAGTCGGCATCTGATCCTATTGCTATCGTTCCTTTTCTGGGATACATTCCAAAGATCTTGGATGCATTCGTTGAGGTGACTTCTACAAATTTATTGAGTGATATTTTGCCTTGTCTAACTCCTTCTGAGTACATAAACTCCAAGCGATGCTCAATGGCTGGATGCCCGTTTGGAATCTTTGCGAAGTTGTTCTCGCCCATCGCTTTTTGTTCCAATGTAAATGGACAGTGGTCTGTGCCCACGACTTGTACTAGACCCTGGTTTATTCCTGCCCAGAGAACATCTTGATCCTTCTTCTCTCGGAGTGGTGGACTCATGACCCATTTCGCGCCATCCTCCCTCTCGTAAAGGGAAGCATCAATCATCAGGTACTGCGTACAGGTTTCAACGAATACTTTTTGGTTTCGCAGGGTTGCTTTTCGAACAGCATTGAGTGCTCCTTCGCATGTCATATGTACGATATAGCCCGGGCAACCTGTATAGTGGAGCATATCAGTAAATCGGCCAGAAGCTTCGGCTTCAGTGACCTCTGGTTGGGACAAGTAATGGTGGATGGGTTTGGTGTTTCCTTCTGCAAGGTTCTTTTGTACCAATGCATCGATCATATCCCCATTTGTAGCATGAACCGTCACCAAACCACCATGCTTCTTTACGACTTTCATCAATTGTACCATCTGACCATCATCGATCATAAGAGCACCTTTGTAGGCCATAAATGTTTTGAATGAGGTGATTCCTTCTTCCTCAATCATTTGTACAACCTCCTTTGCTATGTCATCATTGAAATCAGTGACAGCCATGTGATAGGAGAAATCGCCAACCGCTTTGTGTAGTGATTTATCCTGCCATTCTTTCAGCGCATTGTGCAGTGTATCTCCTTGTGTCTGAAGAATAAACTCAATGACGGACGTCGTCCCTCCATGCAAAGCTGCCCGTGTGCCTGTTTCATAATCATCACTTGAATAGGTGCCCATAAATGGCATGTCCAGGTGTACGTGGGGATCTATTCCACCGGGCAAAACCAATTTGCCCTTGGCCTCGATTACCCTGTCAGCGGCGTAAGACAAATCCTTGCCAATTGCGACGATCTTTTCTCCTTCGATATATACATCTGCGATGTAATCTTCAGAGGCAGTAACAACTCGGCCATGTCTGATTAGTACAGACATCATTTAGTGTGTTGTTAGTGTTTTCGGTTCGATGTGCTTATACATGAGAATATAATATACAAGGAATGAGGAGAAAAATCCTGTGAACCAAGCTAAATCTGAAAGAAAGGCGAGCCCTGGAACTAGGTACCATATCAAGGCTGCACCTATTCCAATTAGAAGACTCGTCATGGCGTTCATGTTAAACCCATTTGAGTACTGATATTCACCCTCTTGTTTGTACAGTTCGTCAAGTTTGATTCGCTTTCTTCTAATGAGGAAGTAATCACAAAGCATAATGCCTAGAACAGGCCCCAGAAATCCGCTTACGACGATTAAAATCCCAGCTATACCACTCATCAACCACCAAGGACAGATTATGATGCCCAGAATTCCAGTGATTGTGCCACCCATTTTGAAACTGATTTTCTTAGGGAAAAGGTTCGAAAAGGCATTTGATGGCGCGATTACATTGGCTGCAATGTTGGTGCTCAATGTTGCTATTATCATAAATACTTGAGCTATGACAACAACCCAGGGGTTCTCAAACTTGCCCAATAGCGCGGTTGGATCCCAGGGGGCATCCGCAGCAATGAGAACATCACTAAAGATCAATACGGATGCACAGGTCACGAAGATTGCTACGAATGAATAGAGCATCATTGTTCCAGGCAGACCAATGAATTGACCTTGCATTTGTGCTTTTTGAGTGGAAGAATAACGCGTGATATCAGAGATACTTAAAGACATTGTTGCCCAGAAGCCCAACATGACTGTTAGCCATTTGATGTATTGCCAAAGTTTGTTTCCTTGTGCGATAGGTTCATCTTTGAAATCAATAGTCGTCCAACTCGAGGACTGCTGCACCTCACCTGATTTATTAAGTAGTTGTACGCTTATTGCACCTTCGAGTGCTTTTGATTTGGCAATTGAGAAGTTTCCATCTTCGGGCAGATCGAATTCAGAATGGAATTCAACACCAGACGCATCGACCGATTGGATTGCGTAATGAGTGGCTTTGACTTTGCCATCTTGATCAGTGATTGCGTTGATGTGAATGTTGTAAGAATCCCCTTGACCATTTACTTCGAGAGTCTTTTTTTGCAATTGAGTGCTTTGTTCGAGCACTGTGCTGAACCCCCCTGTGTTGTATGCGCCCCATCCAATCAATGCAACACCCATTAAGATCAGGATGGGGGCAGAATACTCTTCAAGCCATTTAATGCTGTCAGTACCCTTCCATATAAAGAACATGTTCATCAACCAGAAGAAGCCAAAACACACGAACATCACCCAATTCAGATCAGTTGGTGTCGAGCCAGGACTGAATGCGCAAATAATTTCATAGATGGCCATTCCGCCTATCCAGGTCTGAATTCCAAACCAACCACACGCAACGATTCCACGCGTTACGGATGCAAGATGAACGCCTTTTGTTCCAAATGATGAACGCCCGATCACAGGAAAAGGAATCCCATATTTCACACCGGCATGGCCGTTAAGAACCATTGGAATCGTAATGATCAGGTTGGCCAGACCGATGATGATTAGTGATTCAAGCCAACCCATTCCGTCCTTCATCATGTACGAAGCAAGCAGATAGGTAGGAATACAGACGGCCATTCCGACCCATATGGCCGCCAGGCTCCATTTGGTCCAAGTGCGTTTGTCTTTTGGTACCGGAGCAAGGTCCTCACTATAAAGAGAGGACCCCGATATGTCTTCGGCTAGCTCAACAATCTCTTCCTCGTTCATTGTCCTGTGTAGTATTCATCTGCAATCTCAATTACTTGAGAGATGATTTTAAGCCCTTCGTCAATTTGTTCTTTTGTTATGATCAAAGGCGGAGCGATGAAGATCCAGTTCCAACGAACAAAGGTGAACATGCCGAGTTCTTTCATTTTGGCTGCCATGCGCAATGTTGGCTCCATTTTGTCAGCAGGAGCATTCCACGGGGTTAAAGGCTCTTTTGTGTTTCGATCTTTTACCAATTCAATACAGCCAAGAAGTCCGGTGTTTCGGAAATCACCAATCGAAGGATGTTTGTCCATCAATTTCGCCACTTCCTGTTCCAAGTACGCCCCCATTTTTTCGGCATTCTTGACCAGATTGCCTTCTTCAATGACTTTGATATTTTCTAATGCAGCGGCGCATGCTACAGCATGGCCAGCACATGTAAGTCCAAGTATCAGAGGGATGTTATCGAAATGACGAGCGATTTTATCACTTACCATCATTGCTCCTAATGGAATATATGCGGACGTGATTCCCTTGGCCAACACCATGATGTCAGGTGCCGTATCATGGTGATCAATGCCAAACATTTTCCCGGTTCTTCCAAAACCGCTCATCACTTCATCGTCGATGAGAAGTATGTCATATTTATTGGCTAAAACACGCAGCTTTTTCCAATAGTTCGGGGGGTACTTAATGCAGCCGGATGATCCAGATTCTCCTTCAAACAGTATTGCAGCGACACTGTTTGGGTTTTCAAATTTGATTACACGCTCAAGATGAGCCAGGGCCATTTCGCCACATTTTTCTACAGAATCGGTTCCCCAAGGACAACGATATGCATAGGGGTTTTCAACATGGACAAAGTTTGGCACAGCTTGGGCGTCTATTGCGAATTTTCGCGGATCGCCACCCGCAGATGACGCGCCATAGGTTGCACCGTGATATGATCGGTAATGCGAGATGATCTTGTGTCGACCTGTATACATTCTGGCCAACTTGATCGCATTCTCAACGCCTTCAGCACCAGATATTGTAAATAAAGCCTTGGTCAGATTTCCGGGTGTTATCTCCGCAAGTTTTTTGCCGAGTTCCCCACGCACGTCGGTTGCCATTCCAGGATACACGTACGATAACTTCTCCATTTGAGTAGAAACAGCCTTGGTAATCCGTTGATTTCCATGACCGATATTCACATTCATCAATTGAGACGAAAAATCAAGTATGCGTTTGCCATCCTCAGAGTATACGTACACCCCTTCTGCTCGCGCTGCATGAATGGGGTTGAGTCCGGCTTGTTTTGACCAAGAAAACAGGGTGTAATCCAAGTTGTTTTGAATTACTTGACGTGATGCTGAGCTTAAATCTCCCGTAGTATTCGTTTGCATTATCTGTTGAGTGAATAGATTAACTCATCCAATTTGTTTTCGATTCTGCGTTCCATTTGATGGTCGTTTTTTTGTTTTGAGTCCAAAATTCAATCGAGCTTCGTCCTGTAATATCGCTAACGCCAAACTTAGATTCATTCCATCCTCCAAATGAGAAGGGTTCTCTTGGAACAGGGACTCCTATGTTCACACCAATCATCCCAGCACTAGCGCGTTCCACAACTTGTTTGGCGAGACCACCGCTTTGAGTAAATACAGCGGCGGCATTTCCATAATTCGAACTGTTTTCGATATCGATAGCTGCTTCTAAATCCTTCGCGCGAATGATAGAAATTACTGGTCCAAAAATTTCTTCAGACGCAACGCTCATCTCGGGTGTAACATGATCAATGATGGTTGGTCCAACATAATATCCATCTTCTTTTCCAGGGACAGTTGCCCCCCTTCCATCTACAAGAATTGTTGCCCCATCTTGTTCAGCCGCAGTAATATATCCTTCAATTCGTTCTTTTGCAGCAGCACTTATAACCGAGCCAAGATTTTCGCCAGGTACAATTGCTTTGGCCTCTTCCACCATTTTATCGATGATGTGTTGAACGTTGTCAACGCCCACCATTACCGATGCCGCCATACAGCGCTGGCCAGCACATCCCGCCATTGAAGCCACAACATTTGATGCTGTCATTTCTAGGTGAGCATCTGGCAATACGATGAGGTGATTTTTTGCTCCGCCGAGCGCTACACATCTCTTTAAGTTCGAAGTCGCACGCTTGTATACAATTTTTGCTACAGTGGTAGATCCTACAAAGGATACGGCCTCAATTCCATTGTGATCACACAATGCTTCAACCACTTCTTTTCCTCCATTTACAACGTTAAACACTCCGTCTGGGAGTCCAGCTTCTTTGAGTAATTCGGCCAATCGAACAACACTCAGCGGAACCAGTTCAGAGGGTTTCATGACCATTGTATTCCCAAGGATTAGTGCATTGGGTATGGTCCAGTTTGGAACCATATTCGGGAAATTAAATGGAGTAATGGAGGCGACCACTCCAATGGGTCTTCGCTCCGTTCGACATTCAACACCTTTGCTAACCTCTTGAACCTCATTGCTAATTATTTGAGGAAGGGAAACCGCAAATTCACATAATTCCATGCTTTTCTCGACTTCGGCTTTTGCTTCACTATAGCTTTTGCCATTTTCAAGTGCAATTAATTCGGTCAGCTCGTGGATGTTTTTCTCCAGCAGCGATCGGTAGCGAAAGAAAATATGAGTGCGCTCTTTAAGCGTAGTTGTCGACCAATCTTTATATGCTTCAGAAGCTGCCTTTACGGCTTGATCCACGTCGTCGGATGTTGAGAGCGGAATAGTCGTAATAATCGAACCATCAGTTGGACTTTCTACATTGAGTGATTCTTGCCCGTGTCGTTCAAACTTCCCATTTATGAAGTTCTTGACTTCTACTCGTTGTTCTTTTGTTTCCATGGTTAGATAGTTTGATCAGTGTGACGACAATAAGTGATGTTGCGATAATACTACTTCCCGTACACATTTGGAGTGGGCGTCACAACTCCTTGTGTTATCTCTCTTGTATGCACCAGTGACCTCAACGGAAATGGTGCCGTGGAAACGGGAGATTTGCTGATTTTGCTGAGTGAGTTTGGGGTGTATTTATAGAATCTATTTGAAAAGGATGGTTATTGCACCCTATTTGTGCCCCATCGCTCCAGATGTCATTCGCATCAAGACAAGCTACTTTTTGTATCGGAAAATAACCCGCATCCCGTGCCTCGCCTCAGCCCCGACCAATTCATAGCCGCACCCAAGCGCCCGCTTCGATTCGTGCTGGACAATGTGCGCAGCGGCCTCAATACGGGCTCGGTTTTTCGCACGGCAGACGCCTTCCTTGTAAGCGGACTGGACTTGTGCGGGATCACCGTCAAGCCGCCCCACCGAGACGTACTCAAAACTGCGCTTGGGGCCTCAACCCACGTCCCCTGGCGTCATTTTCCCTCCACATTAGAGGCTTTGTCCGTCCTGCGTTCTGAGGGTTGGCGTATTGCCGTTCTCGAGCAGGCCCCGGGCTCCACTATGCTGGCAGATTGGCAGCCCACTGCGGATGAACGCTGGGCTGTGGTCCTTGGAAATGAGGTCCGAGGTTGCTCGCCAGAGGTCATCTCTGCGGCCGATCTCCTCTTGGAAATTCCACAGCAAGGCGTCAAGCAAAGCATGAACGTCAGTGTCTGCGCTGGCATTGTAGCCTGGCATGCAGCTGCTCGTTGAGCAGCAGCGCCCCTAATAAATTCGCTCGGCTTTGGCCAAGCGGTTCAACGAATCAATGTTGGAACTCGAGGTCGGCCTTCGCCTTCCTTGCAAGTGAGGAGTCTTTCTCAACGGCTGCGTCACGGTAGCTGTCCGCTCCGGCATTGTCGCCCAGGTGGGCGGCGATGATTGCGCTGATGTACGTGGCTACAGCCGAGTCATCGCCCGCGTTGTCCATGGTGGTCTTGGCTCCGTTGGCATCCCCGTTGAGCAATTTGGCTAGGGCGGCGTTGGCCGTGTTCTGGCCGCTCATGTTGGAGACCGCACCGCTGTAGTTGCCCTGTTGCACCTGCACCAGTGCCTTGTTGTACCGCACGTCATCGCCGGCGGCCGAAGCAGCACCGAGCAAAGAAGTTGCGCTTGACAAATCGCCGCGCATGCGCGCGATTGCACCGAGGTTGTTCATCACCACCGCATCGGCCTGTAGGGCGCGAGCGGCTTCGAACTGCTCAGCAGCTTGGTTCATACGCCCAAGGTCCATCAGGCACACGCCAGCGTTGTTGAATGCACGCCAGTCCCCAGCATGCGCAGCTGCGCCGGCTTGGTACACCGTGAGTTTAGCCTCAGCACCTTCAATCAAAGTGGCGCCGTACAGCACTTCTTCAATTGTGAGCGATCCGGGGTTCGAGTTGCACAAAGCAACCAGTTCGGCGTCCGTGTAGCCTTCAATCTCATAGTTGAGCTCGATTTGCGAGCGGCGAAGCTGCGGCAAAATCTCGTCCTCAATCACCTTGTAAGTCTTAGAGATGTTACGGATTTCCTCTTCCCGTCGCGTGTCGTCTGTATACATAGAGAGCACGCGTAAAATCAAGGCCTTGTCAGCAATGTCACTCGCGTTCATCAACGTTTTGAACCCAGCCCAGTCCTCACCTTTTGGGTCATTGCCATAAAAGGCCTCTACATCCTCAACAGAGATGCCGACCCTCCTCAACATGCGAGCCACGGCTTTGTTCGCACTCACTGCACGTTCCAAGGCAAGCTCCGAGTTCAATGACATTTCACCTTCGGGTGAAGCAAAAGCTGAAACGGCCGTTCCGTTCAACACCACGCTGTCGTTCGCTGCGGCAAAGACGAGGAATTCCCCCAATTCCATGATGTCCTCGTCCCTAAACTCTCCGCGCTTAACAGCCGAGCTGTTGTAGTCGTAGTTGATCTCAGCGCTTTGCGTGTGAGACACCACTCGTTGGAATGCGTCTTCGGCCAGGATGAAGCGGTCGTCGCTGACGAGCAGGTTTTGCGTGGTAATCACACCATGGCCCAGTTCTACCGGTGCAAAGTCGACCGACTTGTTGCCAAGTGTGCCTTTGATGCGGAGCTCCAAGTGGGCTACATCTTCCATGGCGTCTTGAAAGTCCACCGAAGCCGAGTAGTTGAAACGCTTGCCCACGGCAAACGGCACGACGTCGTGGTTGCCTGCAGCATCTTCGCCTTGGAACCCTTGCGTACGAAAGGCGGATTCGCCTCCTTCCCAAACCAACACGGGCGTCACCTCCAAGATGGCCTTCTTGTGGAAGTACTTGGCGGGGAAGGTGCCGGTGATGGTAATTTCGACCTGGTCACCACGCAATACGAGGTGTTCCGGACTGACCTTCACGTTGAGGTCTTCGAGGGTTTTCTCCATTTTGCCTAATCCTCCACAGCTGGGGAGCATGATGATCAGGGCGAGAGCGGGCAACAAGGTGATGAGTTGCTGGCGGAATTGCTTGTACATAGTGTTTTGAACCGTATTCTGAGTGCGAAAGTAATTCGAGTAGCTCAATGCACCACACCCATAGCACTGAACTTGCGAATACGCGCCTCGATTCGCTTGTCGGCGTCCATTGGACTGAGCTTCTTCAGATGAAGTAAAACGGCCTCCTTCACCGCGTCTGTAGCAGCTTTGCGGTCGTTATGGGCCCCACCCAATGGTTCGGGAATGATGCCGTCAATCAATTTGTTCTCGAGCATATTATCCGCCGTTAGCTTAAGCGCATCGGCTGCTTCTATTTTATGATCCCAATTCCGCCACAAAATGGAACTGCACGACTCTGGCGAGATCACCGAGTACCACGTGTGTTCCATCATGAGCACGCGGTCACCGATACCTATGCCTAGTGCACCGCCCGAAGCACCCTCTCCGATGATCACACAAACCACAGGCACCCGGAGTTCCATCATTTCGATCAGATTGCGTGCAATCGCTTCGCCTTGGCCTCGTTCCTCTGCCTCTAAACCGGGGTAGGCTCCAGGCGTGTCGATGAGGCACACTACGGGGCGGCCGAATTTTTCGGCGAGTTTCATCAGCCGGAGCGCCTTGCGGTAGCCCTCGGGGTTGGACATGCCGAAATTGCGGTACTGCCGCATCTTCGTGTTGATTCCTTTTTGTTGGCCAATGAACATGACGGCTTGTCCATCGATCGTGCCCAGTCCGCCCACCATCGCTTTGTCGTCGCCCACATTCCGGTCGCCGTGCAGCTCCATGAAGTCGCCGCCGCTCAGGGCCTCGATGTGGTCCAGCGTGTAGGGGCGATCGGGATGCCGTGAAACTTGAACGCGCTGCCAAGGGGTGAGATTGGCATACAAGTCCTTCGAAACTTGGACAATCTTCTCCTCTAAATCTTCAAGGGTGGAGGTCATATTCACCTGCCCTTCAGCATCTATTTCACGGGCCTTCGCCTGCTGCTCGCGCAAGAGTTGAATCGGCTGTTCAAAGTCCAAGTAATTCATCGTGGTCTTCTTTCTCAGCGCAAACCTAAGATGCCTTGGTTAATTAATGCGCCTCAAGCAGATATTCGACCATGGCGCGCACGGCGTGTCCACGGTGGCTTATGGCGTTTTTATCGTCGGCGGGCATTTCGGCAAAGGTCAATTCGTGCCGCTCTTGGCCTTTGTCGTCAATTGTTGTGGGCGCAAAAACCGGGTCGTACCCGAAGCCCTCAAGCCCCGTTTGTTCGTTGCGGATTTGGCCCTTGCAGACGCCCTCAAAGAGGGTGGTCTTGCCGCCTTGGATGAGGGCCATGCTGGTGCGAAATTGGGCTTTGCGGCTGGGGGCGTCTTGCAAGTCACGGATGAGCTTGTGCATGTTTGCTTTGGCGTCA
>Ga0206681_10000998_pt1 | contig 13697 bp, 7 predicted proteins | sample M150012015metaG_FD_161048 | JGI IMG/M metagenome (GOLD analysis project Ga0206681, IMG submission 161048) | Ammonia-oxidizing marine archaeal communities from Monterey Bay, California, United States - M1 500m 12015 | ecosystem: Environmental > Aquatic > Marine > Intertidal zone | place: USA...
ATTCTCTCCATCGGTGTTTGCATAAGCATAACTCAATACAAGCATTCGTCGGAACTTCGCTCCACTCATAATAGTTGTCCATCACTGCGCATTTTCAATTGATGAGCCGCCCCCCTCTTTCTATTCGTTTTTGGCAAATAATGCCGGAATGTGGAAATAATACGCCGGATAATTACGGTGATAAGATTGGTGAATAATATTTGAATAATAATATCGGCATTATTATTTTTAAAAATGCCTCACTGCTCAACGTTTAGAGGCGTATGTGGCAAATAGAATAATGAATAATAATTCATAGAGACCAAACCACGCTAAATTGCTAGTGTTTTCACTTAATCCGTCGCCGCCCGATGAGCCCCCGTCAGATGACTGGTCATCAACAACAACTTCTACTGCTGAGACTGTGAGGTCAAATGTTGTTGAACGTACTCTTTCATCACCTTCAGATATCACCGAGAATGTGACTTCACAAGTTCTGTCTGGATGGCTAGCAGAAGCTACGAATTTAACATTAAATCCTTTTGCGACATTATTATCTATGTCAGTAGGTTCTACAACCAGATTGTCAAATTGTTCCAAACCTTCTGCTTTGAGGTTCGGGCAACTTCTAATTTCAATATCGGCACTTGTTACCGCATCTCTATAATTTCCCCAATTTGAAACTAATACTTCGACCTCAATCCAGGTGTCTGAATACATGGATTGATCTTCGATACTATCAGGTTGTAGATTGAAGTTCTTTGGCAACTTAACCCCTGCATCAAGGTCTTGACTTGATACTGTTTGGTCGGATACTACTTCTTCGGCAGTCAATGTTAGAACATATGTATCTGAAGGACTGAAACTTCGTATGTCAAGTGCGCTATTATCTGTTAATGTAAAGGTGAAAGAAAGATTCTCCCCTCCTGCTACTGTACCTGTCTCTGGCCCATCAACAATAAAAGGTATATCTGAATCCCATTCTAAATCAAAATTAACATTTAACTCACTTTGACGAGAGTTTTCAATAAAGATGACTAGTTCTCCACTAATATCCCAATCAGCCTCCATCTCAACTTCATAATTCCCATCAACATCAGTAACCCAACCTAATTCCCAACTTTGAGAAAATTGTGCTGATGTATTAATTGTAATCGGCATCAACATCAATATGAAAATTGCTATAATTGTTCTACCCTTTGCATTAATCAAATAACCACCTCATTGTAAAAAACCTTCAATTGCCCGCTTTGTTAATACACGAACCATCTTTTTTCTATATCTTGGAGTCAGTGTGGTATTGTTTACTGGCTTTATTGATTTTTGAATCGCTACAGAAAGAGATTTGACGCTTTCAGCACCATTCCAACCCTCTAATAGTGCTTCTGATACTTGCTCATCGTGCATCTTAGGAATTGATTCTAAAGCGGTGGATGCAATGAGCAGCGATTTTTCATCGCCTGCAATCCATGATGCGGCGATACCAGCCTCTGGGAAATCCCAAGAATTACGAACACGCAATTTTTGGTAGCAACCGATTCTTTGGTTGGACTCTTTAGGAAGTGTGACCTTGAGCAAAAACTCACCTGCTTCAAGGATATTCTTTTTCTTACCATCTAACTGGTAAAAATCACGAATAGGAACTTGCCTTTCTCCGGAAGGACCAGCGATGTGAATTATTCCTTCTAGGACCATCAAACTAGGAGCGAGGTCTCCTTGGTATGTGGCAACACATAGTGTGTTTTGATTAGGAATTACCCTGCAATCAGCACCAGTTCCACAGTCTGCCTTATGACACCAATCGATACTACGTCTCCAATCCTCTCCTTGATTATACCAAAAACAACGAGTGTCGAGGCAAAGGTTTCCGCCAAGTGTTGCATTCTTCCGGATTAACGATGAGGCCACTTTTGAGGATGCTTCAGCAATCAATGGATGTGCTCCATTGGCTTCAGTCAAATCTGATAATCGTGCCATACAACCAATTTCTGTAGCAGAAATAGTATTTACACCTTCTATTTTAGCAAGAGAAATGACATGAGGTTTTGTGTTTATGTGCCATTTGTAATTTGGAATCAAATCTGTACCACCAGCAACCCAATCAAATTGTTGGTCATCTTCCATTAGTTGCTGTGCAATTTCACATGCTTGTTCAACGGAAGTTGGGTGATGTAGTGTAAAAGGAGGCATTAACATCAATTCTCACCTCCCATATGTCGTTGTTCTTTTTTGAGCCATGCCTTTCCAGCAAAGCCAAGTTCTGCTAACTGTTCTGGAAGAGGTTCTGTTGCTGCCCTCCAACCCTCAACTTGGTCTTCTAGAGGGATATTTGGATCAAAGCCAAACAAAACTCCGTTAACATATGGTGATGTATCATCACTTCTTTGTCGTGCAATATCTCTAACCTTATGCTGTACTGCTCTCTCAACTACAACTTGTTGCATAGCAGAATGAGTCAATCTAGGACTATCCAATTCAAGCGGATCGTCAACTGATAGAGCCTTCATTTTCTTTTCAATTGCAAAAAATACGGTATCTGGAGTCAATGGTAAATCATTAATTCTAATTCCAATTGCATCGTAGACTGAATTAACTACTGCAGGTAATATCGGCAATAGCGGTCCTTCACCCGCTTCTTTAGCACCAAATGGGCCTTCGGGGTCACATGATTCTACGATAATTGGCTCAACGTGTGGCATTTCATGGACTGATGGAATTTTGTATTCTAACAGATTGGCATTCTGCAAATGTCCTGTTCGCCCATAGACCATTTCTTCTGAAATCACTTGTCCAAGACCCATATGACATGAACCAATTATCTGTCCTTTTACAGCCAATGGATTCAATGCTTTACCACAATCATGGGCTGCCCAAACATTTGTACATTTTATTTGGCCGGTTTCGATATCAACATCAGTTTCTGCAACATATGCGGAGAATGAATATGCAGGCGCTAATCCTGCTGCTGCTCCTTTGTGAACTCCGCCCATTGGAGGTGAACGATATGCTCCACTGGAAATTAATGCCCCTTTGTCCTCTTGCGCTTTGTGCAATGCTTTGAGATATGAAACACCAATTGATGGGTCATGTTTGTAGTAGATTCTCCTATCGTTAAGAACCAAAAGGTCAGGATGATATCCAATCATTTCCCAAGCAGCGTTTAGTAACATATCTCTAATCTCTATGGCTGCGCGAATTGCAGCATTTGCATTCATGAAAGTGACACGGCTAGAATAAGAGCCAAGGTCAACAGGACTGGTATCGCTTTCGTGTGAGCGAACGTGAATCATTTCGATTGGCAGTGCTAATACTTCAGCAACCACTTGCGCTACTGCAGTAGTGGAACCTTGACCAATCTCTGCAGCACCAGAATGAACTGTTACTCCACCATCCATGTCTACTTGGATGTGAACAGTTGCATGTGGGAACTTGTTAGGGTCCCAATGAATCGGCAAGCCTGAGCCGCTAATGAAAAACCCACAACCAATTCCAATTCCTTTGCCGAGAGGTAATTGTCTAAATTTGTTATCCCAATCAGAACGTTCTCTTACTCTTTCAAGTGCTTCACGCATGCCATTGCTGGTAATTCTAAATCCACTGATAGTCTTGCTATGTGGTGGTAACAAATTTGCTAACCTCAAATCAATTGGGTCAACTGATAAATCCTCAGCCATTTGGTCAAGACCGACTTCTACTGCACATCTTGTATTGACTGCCCCATGCCCTCTCATTGCACCGCTTGCTGGTTTATTTGTCCAAACTCTTGCACCGGTATAATGGAATGAACCCAATTCATATGGAGCAGTTGCGAGTACTCCATTGTAGTATGAAGTGACGTGGCCAAAACTTGCGAATCCACCGCCATCGATTAATGCATCAATATCAAAACCAGTAATTCTCGCTTCATCATCTGCGCACATTTTAACTTCAATATGGCTTGGATGTCGCCCTCTATTTATCATATAGACTTCTTCTCTATCAAATGTAATTCTTACTGGACGTCCACATTTGCGCGATAATATTGCTGCACACATTTCATGTGGAAACGGGTCAGATTTTCCACCAAATCCGCCACCGACAAAAGTTCTAACGACATTGATTTGGTGCATTGGAACCTCTAGGACTGTTGAAAGAGCACGGTGCGTATAATGAGGAACTTGAGTTGGTGTGTACAATTGTAAACGCCCATTTGGGTCCCAATGAGCTACTACTGCATGAGGTTCAGTGAATCCGTGATGGACTCCTTTCATGGTCCATTTGTTGTGATTGCTGGCTGAAGGTTTGTCAATTAAACTTCGGTCTCCGAATTCTTGGAAGACTCGCTTTTGGACATTGGTCTTAGCAAGGTGATATTTCCCCCTCCAATGGATTGGTTCATCGACATCCTCCAAACCCTTCTTTGGGTCAAAGACCGGTTCAAGTTCCTCGTATTCCACTTTGAATAATGAAAGTGCATGTAACGCTGTGGCTTCGTCAACTGCTGCTACACAAGCCACCAAATCTCCTACATGCCTAACCTTTTCTACCGCCATTGCATGTTCATCCTTTGTCACTGGCAGAACACCAAAACTGTTCGAAGAATCCTCTCCTGTTGCTACTGCTAACACACCCGGTAATGCCTCAACTTTACTGGTGTCGATAGAGATCACTTTGGCGTAGTGATGTGGTGAACGTAAAATTTTTGCAATACATTCGTTTGGTAATCTTACATCATCACCATACCATGCTTGTCCTGTAACTTTTGCATTGGAGTCCACCAACTTTGTTGGTTTACCAACGGCTGTTCCGGTTCTTGCTCTATCGTGAACATGTGAACCGGCTGGTTGCTTTTCACGGCCACCAACCATTTCAGGAATAAATTGAAGGTCACGTTCTGCCATTTTTGGTCTTGAACCACCAGAACCCGGAGGTGGGAAAGATTGCTTTCCTGCGACGCGCTTACCATCCTTACGGGTGGTATTGCCTCCACTACCTGGTTGTTGCCTATACCCGCCAGACATGAGATCACCTCGCATGTCCTGGGGGTATTTTCGGTTGCTCTGGACCTGAAGGATGTGGGTCTGGGTGAGGAGAACTTGCTGGTTTTTCAGCCTCAACTTCACCTCTATGAATTGCTGCTGCTGCCTGAATTGACTCAACGATTTGTTGGTATCCTGTGCATCTGCAAAGATTTCCTTCGATTGCAGTCTTTACTTCTTCATCAGTTGGCGATGTATTTTCATTGAGTAATGATTGAGCTGCTATTAGGAATCCAGGTGTACAAAATCCACATTGCGAACCACCATATTTTGCAAAGCAATTCTGAATGGGAGCAAGATGGCCACCATCTGCAAGGCCTTCCACAGTGATAATTTCACAATCTGAAACTTGTCCAGCGAGAGTAAGGCAGGAAAGTTGTGGTTGGCCATCAACCATTACTGTACAACAGCCGCAAGTCCCTAAATCACATCCTCTCTTTACCCCTAAGGTGCCAACTTTATCTCGCAAGACATCTAGTAAGGTTGCATTGGATGTAGTGAGGACTTCAACGTCCTCGCCATTGACTTTCGCCGACCAAATTTCCTTCTTTCCATGGGGTAGCATATCCACATGTTCTGTCCCTACCATGATAGTCGCCTACGGCGAGGTATGGTCGGTCACTAATGATGCTATGGGAAAAATAGTCTCAATTATTACTGCGATAACTTACTGAAGTAAAGTCATCCATTCCAGTCAAAGGTTCAACCCAATCAGGGTCTCCTGGCAGCACTAATCCATCACCTAACTGGATCAATTGTTGTGCAATAGAGCGCTGATTTTGTTGTAATAAGTCCCACTCGATTTCATCATCAGACCAGCGAGACCATCTTTTCAAACTACGATGACTACGAACCAAATGTGCATATAGTTTCAAATGTAACTTGGCTGAGTTTGGCCACCAATACATGAATATTAAGAAAACTAAGAAGAATGGTAAATGTGTTAAATATTCTAATAGCCAATGCATAGACAATAATGTATTGACTGGACTAGCCTCAGCCAATAGCGCCCAAGTCACCATCAATGATGCAATAACCCACCAAATTGGGAAAGTTATTACGGCTGCAAGAACTTTGTATGTCCCCAAAACAGAATTGTCTACTGCATCTGATTTCTTAGCAAAATGCATCAATAAGTAATTGGTTTGATAGGCGGGGATATTGCCAATTACTGCACTCCAAGTGATTAATCCAAGCATCCAAACAGCAGCCCATGACCATTTTACTATTAGGATGAAGCCGTCGTATGTGCTCATTCGTTCGGGCTTACTGTCAACATCTAACGGACTGATTCCTCTATCATCTAAATTTGCAAAATGTACGGTGCAATCTTCAACAATTTTTGCAGTTTTGTCCGGTTCATTTTGAGCCATGAACTCCCATCCAGCACGAATCCTTCTAGCACCTAATACCGATTGATAATAAGTGGGTTTTTTGAAAGCCTCTCCCATTTGTCGAGCCCTCTCAGCATGGACTACTCCTTTTCCTCTCCAAATGAATTCCCTTTCCTCCCAAGAGGTTTTGGATAATGATGCGCGTTTTAATTCAGAATCAATAGATTTTGTCACCGAAGTAACCCATTCTCTATCGAGTTTATCTTGAGCCTCAAAATCTTCCATTATCTCTGGCAATTGTGGTAAGACCATTGGCCTTTCAATAACTACTGCACAGCGTTCTCTAAAAGTAGTTGAATCTGAATAATGCAAACCGATTGGCACCAATTGTGGTCTCGGTTTACCCAACTCTTCCGCCTCTCTAATCGCTGCTTGAATTATCCTTGCTGCACCAGAGCGAGCCTGTCTGGAACTTGCCTCTGTATGTGTTGTTCCTTCAGGGAAAATAATCAATCTTCCTCCATTTGCAACTGCGCTTGATACTGTCGCTAATTGATTTTTATTTCTATCACTTGCAGCCGCTTTGTTTTTACTATCTTGTGAACGTTCAATGGGCAAGGCTCCCGCAGCTTTGATGAACTTGCCTAAAATTGGTACTTTGAAGAGTGTATGTTTTGCAATCATCGACTGCCTTCCTGGTAAGGCTGCATGCATTAACATCGGGTCAATAAGTCCAGATGGATGCCAAGCAATGAATAGAAGTCCACCTTCTTTTGGTAAATTATCTTCATCAACAAGATTGATCTCTCTGAACCAAACTGAAACCAAGGCACGGGTGAACCTGCGAGTTAAACGATAAATGAATCCAACTTTTGGATGATTATCTCCAACAGGGTCCTTTAACCACTTCATAACCAAGCCTATTACCTAATAGTAATTGAAATAACCACCGGACAAATAACAATTTGATGATTTATTGTCCAATTAATAATTCAATCATCAAGTTCTGCATCTACGATTGATTCAATATCAGCATCAATAGATTCAACATATTCTTTTGCCGAAATATCTGCTGATGCAAAACTGCCTTCTTCTTTGTCAGTTACTAATCCTGCCAATAGCAGAACAACTAAGAAAACTATTGCAAAACCACCTATTGCTAGAGCAATATTAGAAATGCCATCGGACGAGCCACCTGCGGAAGAAATATCTTTGCTTGGATTCATCAACATTATATCTGCTGTAATGATTGCAGTGGAATAAGAATCTGTACCTTCATTACCAATTCCACGAATGGAAATAGTATGATTTCCTTCCAAAGAAATTCCTGGTAAGTGTTCAAGGTTGTGGATCATGTCAATGGCTGAAATTGTGAATTCATCATCCCCATGGTCGAAGGAATGTAGATTACTCCAATCATCTCTCAAATGGTTACTTCTCCATTGGATTGTATCTACAGTTTGTGAAATATTGAATTGTAATTCGTCTGAACTTTCTAGATGGATACGATTATCCATGCCAATTTCTGTAATGAGGTTAATTGTGATATTGTTGTTGAATGTATAATCTCGTTCCGCAGCCTCCATTACCGAATCAAGTGCCCTTACTTCACCATGACCGTAAACATTATTTTGGCGGTTTTTAGGTGCTAAATCCTCAATACAAGGCTCGTTCTTTAACATATATTCACAGCGACGGTATGTGGCTGTTTCTTGCATAATATTTCTAATATCAAATGGAGATAAATCTGGATTTGCTTGATACATTAGCGCTGCAACTCCTGCAGCACCGGGTGTTGCCATTGAAGTTCCGGACATGTCGGTATATTGGTCACCGCTATTTGCTTCAACAGACATTACATTGGAGCCAACATAAGCAATGTTTGGCTTTATTCTCCCTTCTTCTGATGGACCTTGACTAGAATATATTGCGATTCCTGAATCCTTGTCCAATGCTCCAACTGTGATTACATCTTCAGCAGAACCTGGAGTTCCGATTGAGCCTGATACGGCACTGTTTCCTGCTGCGATAAATAATGCAATTCCTGCGCGTACCATTTCGTTCGCATAGCGATTGACACTGTCTTCTTCGGATGATGTCCATTCGATAGGACCTGGTCCTCCAAGACTCATTGATGCGGCGCGAATATTGAATTCAAAACGATGGTCAACTGCCCATTGCATTCCTGCCATTACAGTTGCAAATGAACCTGAACCTGCTCCATCAAGAACCTTAACACCGACTAAAAATGCCTGTGGCGCCATTCCGATATGGTCGTAATTTGGCGCTCCTGTACCTGCGGTTGTTCCAGCACAATGAGAACCATGTCCATGGTCGTCGTATGGAAATACTTCAGTTCCATTAGTTAAAGTCGGATTATTCACTGGGTCATAAAAACCAATCACTTTAGGATCGTAAGTAGAATTGTCATCATCTAAATCATCAATGCTTGCGTGCGCTCCATCGATTCCTGTGTCAATGATAGCAACAGTAGAACCGGCACCATCATAGCCAGTATTTTGCCAAACTTGATCAACACCATGCAATACAGCTGAATCACCATTCATTATTGTCAAGATACTATCCAATTCAACCATTACCACTCCCGGCAATGCGATTGTGTCCAATATTGAATCAGCTGGAACTCTTCCGGCCAATGCATCAATATGCTTCAATGTCCATTGATGTTGATAATTCACTTCACGTATTAATAGGTCGATTTCTACTTGGCTTGGAGTGTGGTCAAAATCAATTATTAGCGGTAATGTTTCATCATCATCTAAGAAAATCGGGTTGTCCTTATGCAACTCAACCATATCTCCAATCTTGTTTTGATTTCGGTCAACGGTAGTTTCAACCCACCAACCTTCTTCAGAATCATCACTGGATGTTTCTGCATTAACTGGTGTCGCCATCATCAAAGTTGGTAACAAAAAAATCGTTAGACAAAATATTGCCATTGCGTTCCGGAATGCCATCTTGCTACCACCTACAATGCATCCACAAGCGTTTATCCTTTCAATATAGTGTTTGCTGGTTTTCCAAGTTGCTACCATTATTCTACATTATTATTACTGTTTTTCTTGATTTGCCGGAATAAATGTTATAGCAATAGTTAGAAATCACAACTTGATTAGTATGGCTGCACCAACAAGAACTGCCCCCCAAAGAGTTTCAAACCAAGGATTATTATCACGCTCTACAGATTCTAGTGCAATTTATGCAGCCCAAAATAACGCCAATCAACCACCGATGGTAATTAGCCAGCCAGGGAGAAATAAAACACAGGGTGATATCAATCTGGAGAAATTCGCCCAATTGGCAATGTATATTGTTGCGCTAATTGCCATTTGGGGCGGGATTTTTAGTATCGCTTTTGATGAAAATGCCACTAATTCTAATTTCCTCATGCTATTTATCGGCGGATTGGTATCTGCAGCGATGGCTATTTCTTGGATTGAATTGCAATCGAAGAAAAATGCACATCAATTGATGGAAGTGCAAAATTATATGCTGGGTCTCGGTTTCTTCTTTGCAACTGTTGGCACATTATGGGGAGCACGTTACCTAATGGGCTTCGCTACTGGAACATTAGATCTTGAACTCTTTGGAGATCCGGACACATATGTATCTGATGGAGCGGATTGGCAACCAAATGCAAATGGAATCTACATGCAGGTAATTGCCGTAATCACCCTATTATTAGCAGAAATCAAACTACTCAAACGATACAAAGGTGCAACAACATTTGGTTGGGGAGTTGCTATTTATAGTCCGTTGGCATTGATGGTTACTGGTGTAGGTCCTTGGATAGATTGGTCCAATAGTGTCGTTTCTTACGAGTTGGGACTCGCTATTATTTTACTCTCTTTCGTCAGCATGGAAGCAGCATTACGTTCAAATAAATCCATGCACTTCTTCGTTGTTGCAATCGTTTCAGGGTTAGTACCGATTCTTTACGAATTATTCAACACAAATGCTCCCGTTGGAGGCGAAGGTGGCGCATTATCCCTATTGATATTCATTATTGCAATTCAGGGATACTATGCTTCAAAGGAAGAACTGCGCTCTGATTTAATGCAGAAAGCAAGCGTTCTATTGGTTGGTGAAGTATTGATTGCAATATTTATCGCTCGTATTAATGATTTAAATTTAATCCTTGGACCATTGAGAGCAGAAAACATAGGAATGTTAGCAGAACATCTAACTTTGCCTGTGATGTTGTGGGTTACTGTACTGATTGCATATTTCCCTGCAGTTATGCAACGAAGAGTCCCTTGGATGCCTATTGGTTTGGCATTCTCATTATTCTTTTTACCTACGGATTCTAACATTATTCCATGGCTCATCACTTTAGTAATGATTCCTTACATGTTATTCATCAACACCAGTACCAGAAAATGGGTCGCTGACCTAACAGTCGCAATGATTGCTGTATCATTCATAATGACTGATTTTATTGCTCGAATAAATGATATCGCTTTCGCCGACATTTTTTCAATTCCTTATCTCCACTATGTTATCCCGATAGTGTTGATTGTTATTGCAGAAACCGGTTTCAAGAAAGGAAAAATCTCTTCTTGGGCACACTTATCTATGGTCTCTGCAGTAGTATTATCACGAGCAATATTAGGTGCTGAGGAATGGTTCTTACCTTGGGTATTTGTAGCATATATCCTGTATATTGCAAATTACAGCCTCAGTAATGCTACAAAATCTAACACATTTAATGATAGAAAGGAAGCATCCCTAACCATAGTAATCGCTCTTGGTTCCACTTTGATATTGGCAATGTTTGGAAAATTAAATTTGCCTGAAACAGCACTTGATAATTATTTATCTGGATTTAATCTCTCTTTAATGATTTTAGGAATTGTGTCATATTTGTTATTACGTATTGGCAGAGATGTTGAATTTGATATCGGGATGTTGATTAGATGGCAAACAAAGAAAAAGGCAACAACTACTTATGATTCTGAATTGAATGCATGGATTGAAGTAGATAATCAAAATGATGAATATCTCATCAAGTTTGAACAAAATTGGTTGAATAAATCTTGGGGCTCTCTTCCGAGAGTTAGTGTAATAATTCCCCTTGTTTTTATGACAATTGCAATCGCCTCAGTAGAGTATAGGCCTCTCGCTGAAAACCCTCTTTGGGTGATGTTTATGGTAATTCCAGTTGCACTCTTAGTTTCTGAGATTCTTGCGCTTGATAAGATTAGTTCCCATACTAGAGCAACTGGAGTATGGATATTGGTCATTATGGCCCTTCCAATTGTTATCAAAATGTTAATTGTAAGAGGTGAAACAACTGCTGCGGATATTCCAGATATGCTTCATGGATTGATACCTGCAGCTATTGTTTTAGATTTGATATTGATCGCTGCACCATTCATGGTGAACTCTCAAATAAACAAACGAGGAATAGATGATGATGAATTATCTATTAACTCCGATGTTGCAGCATTGGCTGGACTTCTTTTACTTGCAATGATGGATACTTCAGGAGGATTACTTCTTATCAGCATGCTTGTTTTAGTAACGAGTAGAGCAATAAAACACAGACATAATACGGTGCTTTTGGCATCACCATTGATTTTCTTATTTGTTGGAACGACTTGGCTAACAGAATATGGATTGGCCAATACGATTCTAGATGCTTTGGCGATTGATGTCGAATATGGAGTCCTTACTATTGCAAATATAAGTGGCTGGATAATTGCAATCCAAATGGGAATCGTTTGGATTATTGCAACTAGAACAATGGACGATGATAGCAAAATTGAATTGCCATGGTGGGGCTCAATGGCTTGGGTTGCTGTAGGATTAATCGCCGCTATGTCTGAAGTCTCATGGATGCCAACTGTTTTCACAATTATGTTGACTGGTAGTGCTATCTACAGGGGCAAGGTTTCGTTCATACCTGCTATGCCTATTGCCTTCTTCTTCTCATTACTTGTAGGAATGGGCAATGACGCTAATTTTGTTGATTTGAATTCTGGAGAAATATTTGGATGGAGTGCTATTGCTACTGCATTCTTCACACTTTCACTTTCGGCAATGGAGATGACCGATTGGCTATATTCAAAATGTGACGAAGTTGATAATGAAATTGAAAAATGGGATATGTTTTCACCATCTGTTCAAGCGGGAAGAGATCAAATTTCTGATTCGCTAAGAATAACGGGTATTGTAGCATTTTTGTTTTCATTTGATATTGCAGTAGGAATTGGTCCTGTTATTGCTGCTGTTTGGGTAACTTACATTGCAATACGTAAAGGCAATACAAATGGGCTACTATTGATGCCATTATTGCATGGTATTTCAATCGCCAACTGTTTGAGTGAAGCCGAAATTGCCTCTGAAGAATTTAGACAACTCGTCGTTGGATTATTAATGGCGATAGAAGGAGGAGCCCTAATCTATTTCTCTACCCAAAATGACAAGGTATACGAATGGCAGACTTTCAATTGGGAGAACGATAATGATTTCTTAGATTTCATGGACTATTTGGGAATGGGTGGATTACTATCTGCAATTTCGGGTACATGGTATGCATTTGAAGGAACGAATATTGATTCATTCTCTTGGCTGATAATGACTGTACTCTTTACCATGGTTGCTATTCAAGGATTTTCTGAGGAAAACGATGCTCGATGGAGAAGAGGATTCGGAGGATTTGGTTCATTGGTTACCGCATTCATTTTCGCAAATACATTGAATGATGATATTTTCCAAGCACTTGGATATGTCTTCCTTGGAATACTTGGATTCGGTTATGGTGCAATGTTCAGCCAAAGAATTGGTGAAGAAGGTGAAATTTATATCGCTGACGAACAAACCCAAGAAGCAATTCAACAAACCACAATGGCAATGCCAGTAGTGGAAGAACAGAGTCAAGACGGTTTACTTCAAGCCACTAAGAAGATAGTTGCAAAGGAAGAAGAGCCACCAGAACTCGTTGAAGAAATAGATGAAGTTGAAGAAGCCTCAGTAATCGAAGAATCAGATGATGAAGTAATAGAAATTAAAGAATCAGTACCAGAACCAGAAGAAATTGCGGCGATTCATGATGGATTGATCGAAACTGCTGATGGTTTTGCCATCAGACTACCTGGTGATGTGGTACAAAACATTTTGAATTCAATCAACAATACTCCGCATGAAGGATTCAAGCCTGTATTAGGTTTCTCACCTTCTGGACAAGTGATGCTAAACTTTGAAACTGAATGATTAAGTTCAGTCACGAGTTGCTGCTCCTTCATCTCCAGCGCTTGCCCTAGGAGCGATTGCATTTTGTTGAAGACTTGGGTATGCACCCCAATATGCCTCTCTTGCTTCTTGATTGATTTGCATACATAGG
>Ga0206681_10001003_pt1 | contig 13678 bp, 7 predicted proteins | sample M150012015metaG_FD_161048 | JGI IMG/M metagenome (GOLD analysis project Ga0206681, IMG submission 161048) | Ammonia-oxidizing marine archaeal communities from Monterey Bay, California, United States - M1 500m 12015 | ecosystem: Environmental > Aquatic > Marine > Intertidal zone | place: USA...
CAACACCCGTGTTGTCAGCCTCTTGCCCCGCGGGTTCGTCTTCCCACAAAAAACGGGCTAGCAGTTGGTCAGGTGCAAGCGTTCCCTGCTCGCTCCATTGAAGTTCTGGCCGGTTTGGTGATGCAGACGGGGTTGGACTCGCATCCCGCCATAAGAACCTTGCAAGCTGCGGCTGAGCATCCGTGTTCAACACAACACCCGTGTTGTCAGCCTCTTGCCTCGCGGGTTCGTCTTCCCACAAAAAACGGGCTAGCAGTTGGTCAGGTGCAAGCGTTCCCTGCTCGCTCCATTGAAGTTCTGGCCGGTTCGGTGATGCAGACGGGGTTGGACTCGCATCCCGCCATAAGAACCTTGCAAGCTGCGGCTGAACATCCGTGTTCAACACAACACCCGTGTTGTCAGCCTCTTGCCCCGCGGGTTCGTCTTCCCACAAAAAACGGGCTAGCAGTTGGTCAGGTGCAAGCGTTCCCTGCTCGCTCCATTGAAGTTCTGGCCGGTTCGGTGATGCAGACGGGGTTGGACTCGCATCCCGCCATAAGAACCGCGCCAGTATAGGATCAGGCTGGACATCCCTGCCCACAACTTCCATGTTGTCTGCCTCTGTGCCCCCTGTGTCATCCAACGAAATTGGCGAGTCGTTCTGTTTCAGCATCCCGTTCTCAAGTGCCAGGGACGAATGAAAGCTGGTCAGACAAAATATTATCGCGACCGTATAAAGAATAAATTTCTGCATCTGCTAGTACTCCAACAATTGGTTCTTCGCCGGTTTAGTATGCAGTCTTTGTGCCAGCTCTGTAAGCACTTCGATAACGTTGATTTAATTGAAATTTTTCGGAGGCAGGTGTGTTGAGCGGTCAAAAATGGTGGTTAATGGCGAAAAAATACTGGGGTATTCGCCGTTTTTTACCGCTTATATTTTCAGTTTAGAAAATATTGGCGGAATCTTCTGCCATTCGACGGTAGGTTGGCAGTGACACACCCAGCAGTTGCGCGCAAACGCTGCGGCTTAGTTTTCGGTCTCGGAGTTCGCTCATCAACAGCCCCGCCAGGATATCCAGCGGCTGCGCAGATTCCTGTGAAGCCATTTTCATCACTTCATGATACAACTCAGGGGTAACCGGCCAGTCAACTGGTCGTTCAATCTCGAGGGAGCCGTAGGTTGACTCCATTTTCTGGACCTTTCGGCGCAGTGTTGATTCTGGCACCGCAATCGAGAGTGCTGCACGGTTTAGTACACCGTCGTGATGTTTAATGCTCATGAGGATGAAATCCTCCTCAAGGTAGCGTCCAACCGCCAAAGGTTTACTGCCGCTCGCCCCCACATCTACCACTGCTTTTAAGATTGGCCGTAGGCCAATAGTTGTTCGAGACGGTTCACTCAGCTCGGTTAGGCCACTAAATACGCCTACCTGGATCGGGGTAATCAATTGGTCCTTGCTCAGTATCACCGCCCGGTTAACCACATTCGACAGCTCTCGGATGTTACCTGGCCAAGCGTAATCCAGAAGTGCTTGTTCAGCATCGGCAGTAAAACCTGTAACCATTTTATTGTAGCGGGCAGCAAACTGCTGCAGGTAGTATCGAGCCACTTTCAGGATGTCGGCCTGTCGATCACGCAGCGGCGGTACAGAAATTGAAAAGACATTGAGCCGGTAATAAAGGTCTTCCCTGAACCTGCCTTCACCCACCATCTCTTTCAGATCTCTGTTGGTGGCAGCAATAACTCGCGCATCAACTGTTTCATACTGATTAGAACCAACTGCCGCGACCTGTCTGTCCTGGACGAACCGCAGAAGTTTTACCTGAGTGTCTAATGGTAGTTCACCAATTTCATCAAGCAAAACCGTTCCACCATTCGCTTCTTTCAGTCGCCCCGTGAAGTTGGATGTCGCCCCGGTGAAAGCACCCTTCACGTGACCAAAAAGTTCACTCTCAATCAGGCTGGGTGCCACCGCGCCGCAATCCACCACAATCAGCGGCTTGTTCCTGCGGCTGCCCTTCTGGTGAATGTACCTGGCCACGACTTCCTTGCCGGTACCTGACTCGCCTAAGAGCAGTACCGTAACATCTGTGGGTGCCGCAAGGTCAGCAGTATCAAGCACATGCTGCATTTCCGCAGAATCATAAACCAGCTGCTGATCCGTGGAATCAAAGACTTGAACAGGCTCCGGCTCAACATTAAAGCGTGAAATACTGCTGCTGAAGTAGGTACTTAAAGAGGACAGAAAGGACTGGTCCTCAGCGTTGAACTCACCGCCCGACAAGAAGAGCACCCATCGCCCTGCAAGATCAAACAACGCCGTATCGCTGCTCAGCTGATCCTGCCAATCTCCTTTTGACACCGCTTTGATAGCGGAAAATTCACGTTCACTCAATTCCAGATCTGATATATCGCCAGCCTTGCCACTACTATGGGTATACCCAACCTCAAGATTAATCTTGTCATCGACAACGCTGAGTAGCGCCGAACGCTGTGTCCTAAACACATGGAAAAGGTGTTGACAGAATTCCTCACACATCGTGTCAAGGTCATTGGCCGTGGCTAGTGCATTCATCACATTCCACAGCAACACCACGTGCCGGTAGTCTTGGCTGCCGCTCATCTCTCTCGAATCAATATCGGGTTCACCGCCATCAACCCAAAGATGATTACCGCCTGAGCGTCTTGCTGTATCCAGCGCAGAAGTGGCACGGCGAAACAGATCAATCGGTTCCTGGTCCCCGCCTGTACTATGAGCAAGTCCGGCACTAAAGGTAAACGGCTTGCCCGAATGCTCATATTCATTGAGTTGCTCCAGCAGCGCAAAAGCGATCTGCTCACCAGCTGTCACAGTGGTGTAAGGCAAACTAATAGATACCATAGAATTAGCGAATATACTGACCAGGTCGGTCGCTCTCATGGATGAGTCGAGCCTGGCACGCACATCTTCAACAATTTCAGACAAAACCCCGCTGGTCGCGCCGTCCGGCGAGATCAACACCTGGCAAAAAGATGATTCACTGGGGGACAGTTGATCTGAGCCAAGCATGGCATATAATTCTGTAGCACCAAGTTTTACAGGGTCTTCAATATCCCCCAGATCTCTCAGGATTAATACCGCACCCTCGTCCATGGGGCCTACGATGCCATCGACCAGCTTGGTGGTGCCCGGCGCACGCTGCATTAGAAAAGGTGGCAGCTTAGTCAGGTTCTTGTCACGTAGCGCGCTTTTTACGTTACCGGCGACTGATGATTTTTCACCGAGCACTTGACGCCAGGCGGCACCCGTATCCAGATCCCCCCCCAGCAATTCTCGGGCATCCTGGTTGATGTTGATGATTTTGCCTTCCTGATCCAGAAAAATCAGTGCATTGCCAATACAGGCAAGTGCGGTTTCCAGCAGCTGTTGTTTTTCTTTGAGCTCTTTTTCTACGCGAAATTTATACAGCGCCATTTCAATCGTGATTTGTAGATCACGATTCTCAACAGGCTTAATGATGTATCCAAAGGGAGTGACTTTTTTGGCTCTGGCAACCGTGTCTTCATCAGAGAAGGCCGTGAGAAAAACAATCGGAATATCCATCAACGCCTGGATTCTTTCCACCAGGTCGATACCACTTAAACCGTGGCGCAGTTGGATATCACATAGTAGGAGGTCAGGCCGGGTTTCAAGCGCGAGTTCAACCGCTTCTTCGCCAAAAGCAGTGCCAACGACTTCCCAACCCATCTTCGTGAGCCTGTGCCGAATTTCACGCGCGATCAGCGCTTCATCTTCTACGATGAGAATTTTTGCCGGAGCTGATTCCTCAGTCACCTTACCCTCGCTTCGCATAGGCCCTGCGTAAGATGCATGTGGTTATGCGCCGAAGCGCGCCTTTGCTTCCTTTCGTCTAGCGTGCAGAACAGGTTCGGTATAACCGTTTGGTTGTTCCGCACCTTTGAATATCAGATCACACGCTGCTTGGAAGGCTACATTATCATCAAAATTCGGGGCCATGTTCCGATACACCGCATCGCCCTCATTCTGGCGATCAACGACCGCTGCCATTTTTTTCAATGTTTCCATCACCTGGTCTTCACTGCACACGCCATGGCGAATCCAGTTAGCAATATGCTGAGAAGATATCCGCAGTGTCGCTCTATCTTCCATTAAACCGACATCATTGATATCCGGCACTTTCGAACATCCCACGCCCTGGTCAATCCAGCGAACAACGTAACCTAGAATTCCCTGGGCGTTGTTCTCTAGCTCCTGCTGCACATCCTGTTCTGACAGGTTTTCACCGCTCAATGTCGGGATCGTTAAAAGATCGGCCAGGCTTGCTCGGCTCCGCGCCTTTAGCTCATCCTGCCTACTCATGACATTTAATTGGTGATAATGCATTGCATGTAATGTTGCAGCCGTCGGTGACGGCACCCAGGCAGTATTTGCGCCAGCGCTCGGGTGGCCTATTTTTTGCTCCATCATCTGGGCCATTTCGTCTGGCATCGCCCACATGCCTTTCCCGATCTGCGCCTTGCCCTGCAATCCAGCAGCCAGGCCAACATCCACGTTCCAATCTTCGTAGGATTTAATCCAGGTCTGCTGCTTCATCTCGGTTTTCTTCACCATCGGACCGGCTTCCATACTGGTATGGATTTCGTCTCCTGTGCGATCAAGAAACCCTGTGTTGATAAAAATCACTCGATCTTTTGCGACCCGGATGCATTCCTTTAGGTTGAGCGTCGTACGACGCTCTTCATCCATAATACCAACTTTCAGCGTATTCACGGGAAGTCCAAACGCTTTCTCTATTCGAGCAAACAGGTCCACCGTCAGTTGAACTTCTTCCGGACCGTGCATTTTTGGTTTAACGATGTAAACGCTTCCGGTCCTTGAGTTGCTCAGCGAGCCTGTCTTGTTCAAGTCATGCATCGCAATCAGGCTCGTGAACATGCCGTCCATGATGCCTTCCGGTATCTCACTGCCATCAGCCATCAGGATGGCATCATTGGTCATCAAGTGGCCTACATTCCGAATCAACAGCAGGCTTCGCCCGTGAAGCGTCACATCATTCCCATCTGCCCCCTTATAGGTACGGTCCGAATTTAACGTGCGTCGAACCACCTGATCGCCTTTCATGAATTCTTCCATCAGCTTACCTGACATCAGACCAAGCCAATTGCCATATACGATGACCTTATCGTCAGCATCGACAGCGGCGATCGAATCTTCGCAATCCTGAATAGTAGTGAGCGCAGATTCAACCAACACGTCTTTCACACCGGCTTTTTCATTCTTCCCAATCGAGTCTTCGCGATCGATCTGAATCTCGATATGTAAACCATTGTGTTTCAACAGAATTCCAGAGGGTTCACCCTCATCGTCAAGGTAACCCACAAACTGGTCGGGGTTAGTCAGGCCCGTCGTTTCACCATTTTCAAGCTGGATTTCAACTGCCCCACCCACAATCCGGTACTGGACGGCATCCTGGTGCTGCGCACCCTCTAGCGGATAGGTTTCATTCAGGAAATTCGCTGCGTATGCAATCACGCGATCACCCCGAACGGTGTTATATGCGCCATCTTTTTCGGCGCCATCGCTCTCCGGGATAACATCGGTACCATAGAGGGCATCGTACAAACTTCCCCAACGCGCGTTAGCTGCGTTTAATGAAAAACGTGCATTCATCACCGGAACCACCAGTTGTGGCCCGGCTGTTAATGCAATTTCCTTGTCTATATTTTCAGTGGTGATTTCAAAATCCGGCCCCTCTTCCAGGAGGTAGCCGATTTCACGAAGAAAAGCGGTGTATTCGGCTTCATCAATCTGCTGTCCTGCGTGCTCTTGATGCCAGGTGTCAATTTTCGACTGTAACTCATCACGCTTCACCAACAGGGCTCGATTTCGCGGCACAAACTCTTTAAGAACAGACTCCATTTCCGACCAAAAATGCGCTGGCGACACGCCCGTACCCGGCGCAATTTCGTTTTCCAGAAGATCACTCAGAACCTTCGCGATGTTTAACTGGCCGATCGTCACTCTTTCTGTCATAGCTCTACTTTCCAACTCATCTTGCTTTCTACAGCAGGTTCAATATTCAGGCACCTCGTTGGTACCCTGAAGAAGTCGCATGCTACGCCAATTACCCGTATCTTGCATGTCACGGGATAGTTTTATGAATCATCAAAACCACTTATGCTGGCCAAACCAGCCTCAAGGGACAGGAAATGGAATTTAACCGTCTACACGAATATGTTCAGGTTGTTACCACGCTATTGGTCGATGGTTTTGTCCTTGGTTTCACAGCGTTGATCATCGCAATCATCGTTATGTACATTGCCGATATCACCCAAACATCCCATGCTATTCGAAGGAACTACCCGGTCGTTGGGCGCTTCCGCTACTTGTTTGAGAACATGGGTGAATTCTTTCGACAGTATTTTTTTGCTCAGGACCGGGAAGAATTGCCTTTCAATCGCGCCGAGCGCGCCTGGGTGTATCGCTCCGCCAAAAATGTGGACAGCACGGTCGCTTTCGGCTCTACCAGAAACCTGAATCCGCCCGGCACTGTTATCTTCTCAAATACTGCCTTTCCTAAACTGACGGGAGACTCTGTAGATAGCCAGGCGATGGAGGTCGGCCCTTACTGCCGGGAGCCCTACCGACCACCGTCGATATTCAATATTTCAGCCATGAGCTACGGTGCCATTTCAAAACCGGCCATCCTGGCCCTGTCAAAAGGCGCAAAAATGGCCGGATGCTGGATAAATACCGGTGAAGGAGGATTAAGCCCATTTCATCTGCAAGGCGGCGCCGATATTGTCATGCAAATAGGCACAGCAAAATACGGTGTTCGGGACCAAGAGGGAAACCTAAGCGACGACAAACTACGGGAAATCAGTGCTATCCCTCAGGTTAAAATGTTCGAATTGAAATTGAGCCAAGGCGCCAAGCCCGGAAAGGGTGGCATACTTCCTGGCGAAAAGGTCAGTGAAGATATTGCCGCTATTCGCGGTATTCCAGTAGGTCAGGATTCCATCAGCCCAAATCGCCATCCTGAAATTAACTCGGTAGAGGATCTACTGGATACCATCGAACACATTCGTGACATCACAGGGAAGCCCACGGGCTTTAAGATAGTCCTAGGCGACGCTCATTTTATCGACGCGCTTTGTATGGCCATTAACACGCGGGGAGTAGCGTCAGCACCGGATTTCATCACACTCGATAGCGCCGACGGCGGTACAGGAGCTGCACCTCAAAGCCTTATTGACTACATGGGCTTACCCCTGAGGGAAAGTCTACCAATACTCGCTAATTCCCTGATCACGCACAATCTTAAGCGCCGGATTCGTGTGATTGCCTCGGGTAAGCTGGTCGACCCCGCATCCGTCGCCTGGGCACTTTGCCTGGGCGCCGATTTCGCCGTTTCTGCTCGTGGTTTCATGTTTGCCTTGGGCTGCATTCAGGCACTTCAATGCAACAAGAACAGCTGCCCTACTGGGATTACAACGAACAACCCTTCGCTTCAGAAGGGGCTGGTCGTGAGCGATAAATCAGAACGTGTCAAAAATTACTGCCACAACATGAACTACGAAGTTGGTGTCATCGCTCATGCCTGCGGTGTCGAAGAACCTCGCCGGTTATCGCGCCATCACGCAAGGGTGGTGACTGATACCGGACAATCGATCTCTTTGAAAGAGCTACACGAGCTACCCATAAACGCTGACTAAAAACCATCAAGGAGTGTTAAGAATGCTGGACACAGAAATCGATATTGTCACTAACGATGGAAATATGAACACCTTCATTTCACACCCGGAAGAAGGTGGCCCCTATCCAGTCATACTTTTTTTGATGGACGCACCGGGGTACCGCGAAGAACTTCATGATATGGCTCGAAGAATAGCCACCGCAGGGTACTACGTCATGTTGCCCAATCTTTACTATCGCCGCACGCGCGAACCCATGATTAATGATGTGCCAGAGAGTCGCGAGATTATGTTTGGTCATATGAATAGTCTCTCCAATTCGATGGTCGTGGATGATTGCAGAGCACTGCTGGACTTTGCTGATTCGCAGGTGGCAGCGCGTGACGGCGCTGTCGGTTGCACAGGATATTGCATGAGCGGCCCCTTTGCCTTCGCGGCGGCCGCACAGCTCGCTGATCGCATCAAAGCATCAGCGTCCTTCCATGGGGTCAGACTTTGTGTTGATACCGACGATTCACCTCACCTGGATGCCGACAAGATACAGGGCGAAATGTACTTTGGCATGGCTGAGACAGATGACTGGGCACCACCAGAAATGGTTGAAGCCCTGGACAAACATATGCAGACTACTGGCGCCAATTACCGCATTGAATGGTACCCGGGCACACATCATGGGTTTGTCTTTCCATTGCGCGAGGGCAAATACCACAAAGAATCAGCAGAACGACATTACGAACGATTGTTTGCGATGTTCGAAAGAAACTTATAAGGAGCTCAAATGTCTCGCCCCCAACGATTAAGAAGGTGCCAGTTATCTGTTCCCGGCAGTAGTGAAAAAATGATGGCGAAGTCTGCTGGCCTTGATTGCGACCACGTGTTTCTCGATCTGGAAGATGCAGTTGCACCCAACGTAAAGTCGGAAGCTCGCGGCATGATTGTTGAGGCCTTGAACAAACACGACTGGAAACCCAAAACGCTTTGTGTACGAATCAATGATGTCGAAACCGAATACTGTCACGACGATATCATCGAAGTCGTGACAGGTGCCGGTGACAAACTCGACACGATCATGCTAACAAAAGCAAAAAGTGCGCACGATGTCATGTTCGTGCATATGATGCTCGATCAGCTCGAAGCAAAACTTGGACTCAAGAACAGAATCGGTATTGAGTGTCTGATCGAAGAAGTCGAGGGCATGATGAACGTAGAAGAAATCGCAGCCTGCAGCGATAGACTCGAGTGCCTGATCTTTGGTATGGGTGACTACTCTGCATCCCAGGTGATGAATATTCACAACATTGGCGGAGACAGCGCCAGCTATCCACCTGATCTCTGGCACTATCCAAGATACAAGCTGACCATCGCGTGTCGTGCCAATGGCCTGGATCCTGTTGATGGTCCATTCGCGGATTTCCGCAATCCGGACTTTTTCAGAACGGAATGTGAGCGAAGTAATGTCCTGGGGATGGTCGGAAAGTGGGCAATTCACCCAAGCCAGGTCGAACTTGCGCAGGAGGCTTTTTCTCCCAGTGCAAAAGCCGTGAGTTCCGCAAGGAAACAACAAAAAGCTTATGACGAGGCGCTTGAACAGGGGCTTGGTGCCATCCAGGTGGACGGTGTCATGGTCGATGCAGCCAGTGTGCGTATCCTGCAGAACATCATCGACAAGGCCGAACTGATTGGCATGTGACGCCAAAAAATGAACTCAACATGATTAACAGACGTTTTGCATTGGGTGTTGTTTTTTTTACAGCACTCATGGACTCCATTGGCTTTGGCATCATTCTACCGGTGATGCCGACGCTGTTGATGGAAGTCAGTGCCGAGGGACTTTCAAGTTCTGCCGTGTACGGGGGTTGGTTGATGTTTTCCTTCGCTATCATGCAATTCGTCGCTATGCCGATACTCGGGAACCTCTCCGACGCTTATGGACGAAAACCAGTCCTGTTAGGTTCGCTATTGGTACTGAGCATCAACTACCTGATCATGGGCCTGGCACAATCCCTGGTGCTGCTGTTTATCGGCAGGCTGATCTCTGGCATAGGGTCTGCGACATTTAGCACGTGTAACGCATACATTGCAGACGTCACCTCGGTCGAAGAACGTGCCCAGTTCTTTGGTTTGATGGGTGCCGCTTTTGGCCTGGGTTTCGTTATCGGGCCTGTCCTGGGAGGCTTTCTTGGGGAATATGGAAGCCGGGTGCCATTTTTTGCCACCGCTGGGCTGATTTTCTTTAACCTGTTAGTCGGGCTGATTTTTCTGCCGGAGTCCCATACGCCGAACAACCGACGACCTTTTGAAATACGTCGCGCTAACCCGTTTTCTGCCATGAAGCAGATGAGCCAATTCAAGATCGCCTTCGGAATTATCGGCGTCCTGTTCCTGTACAACATGGGCCACCACGCGCTGCCCGCCGTGTGGACTTTTTGGGGCATCGAAAAATTCGACTGGTCACCCCGCGAGATCGGCTACAGCCTCGGCTTCATTGGTATCCTGATGGTGTTTTCACAGGGTTACCTGATAAGAATCGTGATACCGGCCCTTGGCATGCGGTGGGCTGGCGTCGTCGGTCTCAGCTTCACTATCACTTCCTTCCTGGGATATGCACTCTCGCAAACGCCGACCATGGCATACATGTTTATGATCGCCGGTGCCCTGGGGGGGCTTGCGGGCCCAGCCATGAGCGGCATTGCTTCCAGTCAGGTCGGCCCGGATCAGCAAGGGGAATTACAGGGTGCAATTGGTAGCGTGGGGTCACTGACGAACATCATCAGCCCGCTACTGATGACGATGGTTTTTGGGATCTATACAGGCTCGGATGCGCCCTTCTACTTTCCGGGTGCTCCTTTCATTCTTGCAGCGATACTTACTATGATGAGTCTCGTCTTATTTTTCCGGATCACTATTGGGTTCATCCAAAAAGAGACTGTTGCCCAGGCATAACAAGGTAATCGCTTATAGCCCAAAGCAGGAATGTGGCTGCCTTTAATCTGATAGCATTGGCACCAAAGCGCTCTAGCGGACAGGAAAATCTCACCGATATTATTGTATTCTCTATTTTATGAATGAACTTTGCGCAAAAACCGCCGTGGAACTTCGCAAGCTGATTGGCGAAAAAGAAATCAGTGCCGTCGAATTACTGGATGCCCATCTCGAACAGATCGAGTTAACCAACCCCTCGTTGAACGCCATCGTGACCCTGGTCCCGGATCACGCTAAAGAGATGGCGCAAAAAGTCGACCATCAAATAGCGAAAGGTGAAAAACCCGGGTTGCTGGCAGGACTCCCTATTGCACACAAAGACCTTGTTCAAACCAAAGCTATCAGAACAACTTTTGGCTCACGGCTGTTTGAAAATTTCGTCCCTAAGGAAAACGCGCTGATCGTGCAACGCCTGATTGATGCCGGCGGCATCACTATCGGAAAGACTAACGTGCCTGAGTGGGGTGCTGGCTCACAGACTTTTAATGACGTGTTTGGCGAAACGAAAAACCCGTTTGACCTGACGCGAACATGCGGGGGTAGTTCTGGCGGGGCGGCAGTAGCGCTTGCGGCAAGAATGCTGCCGCTGGCAGATGGCAGCGACATGGGTGGTTCGCTTCGTAATCCGGCTAGCTTCTGTAACGTTGTCGGGTTCAGGACCAGCGCTGGTCGGGTGCCTGCCTATCCTGTCCCTGATGGCTGGAGCAACCTTGGCGTCCTCGGTCCGATGGCTCGTACTGTTTCAGATTGCGCATTAATGCTGGCCGCCATTACAGGGCCAGATGACAGAACACCCATTTCACTGCCTGATTCTGCATCGCTATTTCTGCAAACACTGGATAGCGATCAAAAGGAGGCCCGTGTTGCTTTCTCAACTGACTTCGGAGGACAACTCCCGGTCGAACCAGCAGTCCGGAATGTTATTACACAGGGCGTGCAAGTATTGTCGGATATTGGGTGCAAAGTCAGTGAAAGCTGTCCTGATTTCAGTGGGGCGGATGAAGTGTTCAAGACCCTGCGGGCATGGAGCTTTGCGTCAAGCCATGGAGAAGATATCGGGCGGTATCCAGAACAGTACAAGGAAACTATTATCTGGAATGTCGAAGCAGGATTGAAACTCTCCGGCACTGATCTCTCAGAAGCATACAAAGCACGCACCCAAATTTACCAGCGCGTTAACACCTTCTTCCAGGACTATGACTTCCTGGTACTGCCGGTATCCCAGGTAGCACCCTTCCCCCTCACCAACGAGTACGTTACCAGCATCAACGGCACCCGGATGGAAACATACATAGACTGGATGAAATCCTGCTACTACATCACCGTCACCGGCCTACCTGCGATCTCGATACCATGCGGATTTACGCCGGATGGGTTACCGGTCGGCATACAGATAATTGGCAAACCACTACAGGAACTGGCTGTCCTGAGAATCGCCTATGCCTTCGAACAAGCAACAAACACCTGGAAAACCCAGCCCAATATCTGCATCTAATACCACTCTTATCCGCGAACTTCATGCATAGGCAAGCAGGATCAGCTATAATGTGCTCAGTTCCTTGGGGGTGGTATTACACCTGAGATCAAACCCCAGAACCTGATCCGGATAGTACCGGCGTAGGAAAAGGATGATCACTACCTCTCCCATTACGTCCATACCGGGTCTCTTATTTCATACTGGAGAGACTCATGAACTTTATTAGAACCATTGCCAAAACCATCCTGAGAAACAGCCCCGGGCTGCTGCTTTTCTTTGCCGCCTATAGCCATTCAAACGACATCCCGGAAATCGTCGTCACTGCAGACCTTCGGCAATCAACAACCATGGAAACTGCCAGCAGCCTGACAATCGTGTCCGAGCAGGTCATCGAAGCGAGGGCTGCGCAGCATTTCGAAGACATTATAAATGTCATCCCCAACGTTAATTATGCTTCCGGCAGCAACCGGGCTCGATTCTTCCAAATTCGCGGCATCGGCGAGCGCAGCCAGTTTGTCAACCCTGTCAATCCTTCCGTTGGCGTCCTTATCGATGATGTCGATTTTAGCGGAGCTGGAACCATCGCCACGCTGATGGATGTTCAACAGGTCGAGGTTCTACGGGGCCCTCAGGGAACACGATATGGCGCTAATGCATTGGCCGGGCTAATCAACTTTTCCACCAATGAACCGGACGAAGCTTTCTTCACCTCTGTCAAACTATCCGGCGGGGAGTTTGGGACACAAACAGCCGGCGTCGTCTTAAATGTGCCTATCAGCGAAACATTTCTTTCCCGGTTGGTCTTTGAGTCGCACGAAAGTGACGGTTACATTGAAAATGATTTCCAGAACAGCAACTCGACGAACGATCGCAACGAGCTAACCAGCAGAGCAAAATTTTCCTGGCAGGTCCAAAAAAACTGGAGTCTGAACCTCTCTCTGGCGTCCATAGATATCGACAACGGCTACGACGCTTTTTCACTCGACAACAACCGACACACATTGTCGGACGAGCCTGGTTTTGATCGCCAAAACTCTACTTACGTATCCCTGAAAAGCAGCTGGCAGTTGAATCGGATGAACATCGACGTACTGTGGAACCAATCGGATTCCGACCTTGACTACGGTTACGACGAGGACTGGTCTTTCACCGGTATCCATCCGTGGGGATATACATCAACTGATCATTACTTCCGTGAGCGCGACACCACCAGCGCCGAAATAAGACTGTTATCCAACGAAGCCGGTCGAATTTTTGCCGACACGACGGATTGGATCCTTGGTTTGTATTACCTCAGCTCAAGTGAAGCGCTTCAACGCCAATACACCTTCCTGCCGTCAGATTTCCTGAGCGACTACGAGTTTGACACCTTTGCGATTTTCTCCCAACTCGACGTCGCCCTCTCGGATCGAATGACACTAAGTGCTGGCTTGCGACTGGAAGAGCGTGACACTAAATATGACGATTCAGATGGAGCAACATTTTCACCTGACGATTCATTCTGGGGCGGTAAGATTGCCCTCGAATACCTGGCCGGGGAAAAC
>Ga0206681_10001007_pt1 | contig 13665 bp, 12 predicted proteins | sample M150012015metaG_FD_161048 | JGI IMG/M metagenome (GOLD analysis project Ga0206681, IMG submission 161048) | Ammonia-oxidizing marine archaeal communities from Monterey Bay, California, United States - M1 500m 12015 | ecosystem: Environmental > Aquatic > Marine > Intertidal zone | place: USA...
TTAAAAAGTTGCATCGCATTTTAAATTAAGTGGAATCAATTCTAAATTCCAAAAAAAAAGCACCATCGAAGTGGTGCTTTGTTCAGATAAGAGTTAAGTATCTTAGAGTTTCATAGTAGTTTGATTAGTAGACTCCACGAATCCTTAAAAAGTTGCATCGCATTTTAAATTAAGTGGAATCAATTCTAAATTCCAAAAAAAAAGCACCATCGAAGTGGTGCTTTGTTCAGATAAGAGTTAAGTATCTTAGAGTTTCATAGTAGTTTGATTAATAGACTCCACGAATCCTTAAAAAGTTGCATAGATAAAAAAAAGAAGCGTAGAAAAAACTACGCTTCTAATTGTTTGATAAAGGTTTAACTAATAATTTTAGCAACCCATCGCGTAGACGCATTGTTATTTTTAAAAGTTGCATCCTTAAAAAAATAAAAACGGTCGACAGAGATATTTGCTAATTTTAGCGTATGAAATATATTTTGATTTGTGCTATTACTTTTTTCTGTTTTACTTCATATGCTCAGAAGAAAAAGCCCAAAATTGTTGTGGGGATAGTGGTTGACCAAATGTGCTATGACTATTTATACAGGTTTCAGCACAATTATTCAACAAAAGGATTCAACAAAATAATGTCTAAAGGAAGTAATTGTAGAAATGTGGAGTATAATTATATACCGACTTATACGGGACCAGGACATGCATCCATTTATACAGGAACAACTCCGAATAATCATGGAATTGTAGCCAATGCATGGTATGACCGTTCTCTTAAAACAATTGTAAACTGTGTAGGTGATTCTAAGGCCAGTTGTGTGGGATTATCTGGATCTATTTATGGGCAATGTTCTCCGCATAGGCTAAAAACATATACCCTTACTGATCAGCTCAAAATGACCTATCCAAAATCCAAGGTTATTTCGATTTCCATAAAGGACCGCGGAGCCATACTTCCCGGAGGTCATAAAAGCGATGGTTCATATTGGTTTGATTACGCTTCCGGGGGCTTTATTACTAGCGATTTTTTTGAACCTAGTTTACCTAACTGGCTGCAAGAGTTTAACAAAGTAAAAAACGGATATACATATGCAGAAGTATGGAATCCTTTATTAGAAAATGATAGCTATTCAAATAGCGATAACAGTAAATATGAAGTGGTACTTCCAGGTAAAGAAAATGCTCAATTCCCATATGACATCAAGAAACATATTATTGAAACCGTTAATTTTTCTGCATTTACCATTTCTCCTTTTGCGAATACACTATTGACTGACCTGGCGTTGGAAGCAATGGACAAGGAAAGTATGGGTAAAGGGGAGCAAACGGATATGCTGTGTATCAGCTACTCTTCAACGGACATTGCCGGACATGCTTTTGGACCTTATTCAAAAGAAATAGAGGACATGTATATTCGATTAGACCTGGAAATCGCTCGTTTATTAAAGGCATTGAATAAAAATTATGGCAAGAATGGATATGTTCTTTTTTTAACTGCTGATCATGGTGTTGTCACAGTCCCTCAGCAATTGGTTGATGAAAAACTGCCTGGAGGATATTTACTTCTGGATTCGGTTTTTATGGGTTTAAAAGAAATGAGCAAGGAGGTCTTTCAAGCTGATTTGATTGAGAATGTGTGTAATCTGAATGTATATCTTGATTATAAAAGAATTGATTCTATAAAGGGCTTGGAAAAACAAGAGGTCATTAATGTAATGACTGCAGAGCTTAACAAAATTACTGGTGTAAAAAAAGTAGTTACCGGTGGATCTGCATTAACTAATGATGACGACAAATGGGTCGATTTAATCAATATGGGATATGACCCACATAGATCTGGAGACCTTATTATAGTATTGGAGCCTGGCTATCTGACAGGAAACTCTATAGATACAACTTTACATAAGGGTACATCTCATGGGTCAGGATATTCCTATGATACCCATGTTCCCTTGTTATGGTATGGCGCTGGTATTAAAAACCAAGAGATTTATCGCCCCATAAAAATCACAGATATTGCTGCAACCTTAATCCATATTATGAATTTGCAAAGAATAGGTGCCATGACTGGGAATCCCATAGTTGAAATATTGCAAAATTAGCTGCCAAGTGAACTCGAAGAAAGAATTTGTTAATTCTCTTGCACAAACGAACTCAAGTCCCTTTCTAATTGAAGTGGATTATGCCCAGGGATTGTATATATTCGATAATAAGGGTAAGAAATATATGGATATGATTGCAGGCATCGCTGTCAATAATCTAGGACATAATCATCCAAAGATCATCAAAGCGATAAAGAATCAGTTAGCTAAACACTTACATGTAATGGTGTACGGCGAATTTATCCAAGAAGCCCAATTGAATCTGGTTCGAAACTTAAAAAAGCTATTGCCTAATGAACTAGACTGCGTGTATACCGTAAATTCTGGAACAGAAGCCAATGAAGCGGCTATCAAACTTTGTCGGGCATATACAGGCCGTTCTGAGCTCATTTCTTTTCACGGTTCATATCACGGAAGCACAAATGGATCACTCAGTATTTCAGGAAATGAAAATAGAAAAAGGAATTTTCGTCCACTCCTTCCTGATGTGAGGTTCATTAGCCTGAATAAGCTCGAAGAGCTTAATGAAATAAGTACTAAAACTGCTGGTGTATTTTTAGAGACAGTTCAGGGAGATGCAGGCGTTCAGATTCCATCTCAGATTTTTATGACCGAGCTGAGAAAAAGATGTGATGAGGTAGGTGCATTATTAATTCTTGATGAAATTCAATGTGGACTGGGAAGAACTGCAAAATATTTCGCATTTGAACATTACAATATTGAGCCTGACATACTTACTTTAGGAAAAGCATTAGGAGGAGGTCTCCCGATTGGAGCATTAGTCGCGAATAAAAAAATCCTTGATACATTCAAAAATAATCCCGCATTAGGGCATATCACCACATTTGGAGGGCATCCAGTGAATTGTGCGGCTGCTTCAGGGTTTTGTGAAGCCTTAGCTGAAGAAGTTGATTTTGAAAACGTTGAAAAATCAGGAGAATTATTAGGGGAAATGATTTCCAAACACCCAGCCGTAATTAGCCATCGACGAATCGGTCTGATGCTCGCTTTTGATATGGAATCTCAAGAAATTGTATCCAAAGTAGTTCACAACTGCATGCAGAAGGGAGTTTTAATATTTTGGTTTTTATCGCATCCTAATAGTTTCAGACTATCACCGCCCCTAAACATTAGTAAAAAGGAAATAATTATAGCTGCCACAATAATTTATGAATCAATTAATGAAAGTATTTCATAATTTATTTATTGGCCAACGAAGTATTATTTACTTTTGCGATTAAACATTTCTATGAAAGTTACCGAATATTTACAATCATCCAATGAAACTTTGTTTTCATTTGAAATACTTCCTCCGCTTAAAGGGAAAAGTATACAATCTATATTCGATGGAATTGACCCCTTGATGGAGTTTAATCCAAAGTTTGTTAATGTGACTTATCATCGTGAGGAATATGTCTACAAGGAAAAAGAAAATGGTCTTTTGGAAAAAGTCTCTATTCGAAAAAGACCTGGTACTGTTGGAATCTGCGCTGCCATAATGAATAAGTATAAGGTAGATGCTGTCCCTCATCTTATTTGTGGTGGTTTTAGCAAGGAAGAAACTGAAAATGCATTAATCGACCTACAATTTTTGGGAATTGATAATGTGCTGGCATTAAGAGGAGATTCCATCAAAACAGAATCTTCATTTCGTCCTGATCCAAATGGCCATTCTTATGCAGTGGAATTAATTGAACAAATATCCGGAATGAATAAGGGTGAATATATGATGGATGATATAAAACTGGAACCTACGAATTTTTGTATTGGAGCAGCTGGTTATCCTGAAAAACATTTCGAAGCCATGAATCTTACGACTGACCTGCAACATTTAAAGGAAAAAGTCGAGGCCGGAGCATCGTATATTGTGACACAAATGTTTTTCGATAACAAAAAGTATTTTGCCTTTGTAGATGCCTGTAGAAAAATTGGGATTGAGGTTCCTATTATTCCCGGTTTGAAACCCATTAAAACATTAAATCATATTTCATTCTTACCGAAGTTTTTTCATATCGATTATCCCGAAGAACTATCTGGAGAGCTGCTGAAATGTAAAAGCAACGAAGATGTTCAGAAGGTAGGTGTTGAATGGGGAATACAGCAATCCCAGGAGCTGATAAAAGCTGGAGTGCCATGTATTCATTTTTATACGATGTCAAATTCAGATGCAGTTAAAGCAATTGCATCAAATACATTTTAAATGAAAAATTACTTCTTTTTATCCGTTTTTATTGTAACAGCAGTATCTCAATTTGGTTATGCTCAATCTATTAAAGATTCAAAAACACTGATTATAGGTCAGTTTGATAGACCAGATGAACGATATGCCATAGAAGTAGCGCTAACAGAACTTTTATCGAGTAATGGGCTCGAGTCCATGCCCTCATTGAATGTATTGAAGCAGGGTTCTGATCCTTCAGTTCTCGCAAACGATTCCATTCAAAGCATGCTTCTGAAAAATAATATTTCAACGTATTTAATAGTCAATGTTCGAGGTTATGACCGAAGGTTTAAGCCCAGTAAAACAGAAGTTTCCTTACGTGAAATGTTAAGTAGAACCAGCATTTATCACATTTATAGAGAAGAAGTGACTTCTGTGAGCTTTGAATTTACTTTTTTTCAGAAAAACAAGGTGGTTTTCAGAGACATATTAAGGTGCAGGAATATTTCAGACAGAGATTCGGTAATAAAACGAATTCGCAAAAAGCTTCCCAAAAGAATGGCCAGAAAGTGGTTTAAATCCTAATTTTTACCTGAACGGTATTTTTTGTCAAATTTCATATCTGCAGGATCGCCATATGCCCCACATTTAGGTACCCGCTCGAACAATTTAATAAATTTAACTCTCAACATAACAGGCCAGTATTGAGAGGAAAACCAATTCATTTTGGCATTAAACCCATTCCATTTGTATAGACTAATCAAGGGCATTTCAACTGCAGGTATCATCATCCAAGCTCTATTAAATCTAATTCCTACTCCCAGGCTATAATGAAACTGCAAATTAAATTGATTTTGAAAGTCGTGAGCTAAGGCATAATCGGTATACCCGTCTTCATAAAACGTATTTCCCTGAGTCAGCATATAATCAAAGTTAAATCCAAAGGCATTATCAATAAAATGTTTTCTGGCCTTATCAATTTTTTTCTTTCCGTAATATATTAAGGAATGTGCCGACACTCGAGTAAAAAAGTAGTTGTTTTGAAATTTGCCCTTGCCTTCTACACTGGAAATAAGGTCATCTGCGCTGTTGAAACGATCTATTGCGGTGCTTTCTTTTCCTGAAAGCACTTTGTATCCAAGTCCCCAATCAAAATAATCAATGATTCTGCTCTTCTTTAAGAATTTAATTGGTGTTCCTATCCATTTCGGAAAATGAGCAAATCCAAGCTCGGCAAAATAGCCAATATTCCCTGCTGGAGTAATTTGATACACTCCCCTTCCCGAAGATTCTGCTAATTCTCCGCTCATCTCTTTAGAAGGAAGCAAATAACTAGCCCCAATATTAAATTGGATGCCATCATTTACCACAACTAAATAATCATTGTCTTTAGATGACTTTTTAAATAGTCCCTGTGTCAGGACATTAAAACCGATTAAACTAAAAATCAATATTCCAATTGTCTTCATATTTCAAAGTTAAATGATTTACTCTTTTCTGCCATTTCAGCCATAATCTCTTCAGAATCCCACAATTTTTCAATGTTTGGAATATCCATGACAGCCTCCATTATAGAATTTTGAATTTTTCCCTGATTGTACGCCACATGATATGGGATACTGCTAAAAGTAACCTGAGAATATAACGGAAGCCATTTATTAGGGTACAAAGAGGTATACTTTGCTTCTATCTTTTTCCTTAACAAGAAACGTTGATCGCCAACGTGATCTCTCATTTCATAATAATTATCAAGGGACAAATCCTGTAAGGCATCACCATCCCGTTTCCTTGTCTCATTATATTCCTTAAAAATAGAATCCCAGTCTTCATTATGCTTGTGCATAAGGTCATTAAGAATTGTACAATCCTCAAATCCGGAGTTCATGCCCTGGCCATAAAACGGAACTGTTGCATGCGCCGCATCTCCTATTAAAGCAACTTTACCATGAGTCCATGGGAAACAGCGAATAATTGCCAAAGAAGATAATGGGTGGTCATGCCAGGCCTCAGCAACGTTTGGCATCATTTCATAGAAATCAGGGAAAACATTTTTGAAAAACACATCCACATCTTCAGTGGTTTTTAATTTGTCAAAGGCATATTTGTGATTTTCATGTGGCATAAATAAGGTGCAGGTAAATGAGCCATCTTCATTAGCCAGTGCGATCAGCATAAATCGTCCTCTTGGCCATATATGCAGCGCATTTATATCCAATTTATACGATCCATCAGGATTTGCAGGTAATAAAATTTCTCTATAGCCATCATCAATGAACCGTTGATTGTAATTAAATCGTGGCAATTTTTGCATTGAATTATATCTAACTGCTGAAAATGCACCGTCAGCACCAAATATCAGGTCAGACTGAACCTGAATTTCTTCGCCAGAAAGCGTGTTTTTGATAAATACTATAGATTTTTCAAGATCGACTCCTGTACATTCATGATTATAGTGAATCTTTGCGTTTCCTTTTTTTTCAGCGATATCCATCATTGTGGCATTTATTTTCCCTCTGGAGACGGAATAAATGGCCTGCCCTTCTTTTCCATATGGCTGATACGATAGCTGACTATTCAAGTCATGCATAATGCGTCCATACATCGGTATGGCAATTTTTCTAACCTCATCCCCTACACCAACGGCATCCAGAGCTTTCCAGCCCCTTACTGACAAGGCCAGATTAATCGATTTCCCCGCCGAGATGTCGGCCTTTCTAATATCCGAACGCATTTCAAAAATAGTCACCTCGTACCCTGCTCGAGATAAATATACCGCCCACAGAGATCCTACCAGACCAGCTCCAATAATTGTCACATTTTTACCCATTATACCCTATTTTCTCCAATGTCTAGAAAAAGAAGATTTAAAATAGTTACTTCTTGATCTATCTTGTAGTTTTTTGTTTTGATAGCGCACTATTAATCTCCAAATAATTATCCCAGCAATCAATATGCCTATCGCCTGAACAGAAATATTGATGTAGTCATTTATGGCCGAAATCTGACCGGAATATTTAATTTGAATCATCTCTTGTGCCGTCATACTAATAAAATCACTACGAAGTTAGTGAGTTTGTCGTCAGATTTGTAACGCGAATACAAGGAATTATTCACATTTATACTTTAGTTTGAGATTCCAGAAAATCAATATTTCTTTTTAAACCCGAATATTTCGTTCTTTTCACCGCACTCATTTTAAATAATTCATCGTAAAATTCTTTACTCATTTCTACCCAGTCTTTTTTGGATAAATCCAGTAGCTTTAAATTAAGCAAACGAGATTCATCGGATGGTTTCGAGAATTTATTCCACGGACAGACATCCTGACAGACATCGCATCCAAAAGCCCAATTATCCAATTTACCTTTAAATTCAGAGGGCAAAATTTCATCCTTTAGCTCTATGGTCAAATAAGAAATACATTTAGAACCATCTATGATATACGGTTCTACAATAGCTTCTGTTGGACATTCATCTATACACTTAGTACATGTTCCGCAATAATCCTTCATTGGACCATCGCTGGGAAATTCCACATCCAAAATCATTTCAGCAATAAAGAAAAAACTACCTTCCTTGGGATGAATTAAATTGGTATTTTTTCCAATCCATCCCAGACCTGATTTTTTTGCCCAGACCTTATCCATAACAGGTGCGGAATCCACAAACACACGCCCATTTATATCTCCAATCAGGTCTTTAGCGAACTGAAAGAGCTCGAATAAGCGTTCTTTTATCACAAAATGATAATCTTCCCCATAGGCATATTTGGAGATCTTTGGGGCGTCTTTATCTTTCTGCTCATTATTGGCAGCATAATTGAAAAGTAATGAAATAACAGACTTCGCACCGGGAACCAGCTTCCTTGGATCTAGTCGAAGATCGAAATGATTTGACATATACCCCATTTCCCCATGATAATCTCTCTCTAACCAATTTTCAAGCAATGGAGCTTCTTCTCCAAGGAATTCGGCCTTTGAAAAACCACAATAAAAAAAACCGAGTTCATTCGCCTTGGATTTTATTTGCGTTTTATACTCGGATCCATTCATTCTAAAATAAATCTCCCTGGGTAGAGCCCCTATTCAAGCCTAAATGCTTATATGTCTTTGGGGTAGCCTTTCGACCTCGTGGTGTTCTCATAATGAAACCTTCCTGTATCAAAAAGGGTTCATAGACCTCTTCAATTGTTCCGGCATTTTCACCAATTGCTGTAGCTACAGTCGATAAACCAACGGGACCTCCATTGAATTTTTCAATAATCGCTTTAAGTATTCGCACATCCATTTCGTCAAGCCCATTGGCATCCACATTAAGCGCTTTAAGTGCTATCTCAGTAATTTTTGCGTCTATTTTTCCACTTCCCTTGATTTGGGCAAAATCTCTAACCCTTCTTAATAAAGCATTACAAATTCTTGGTGTACCCCTACTCCTTCCGGCAATTTCCGCTGCAGCATCGTAATCAATATGTATGTCGAGTAGTCCGGCTGAGCGTTCAATAATGGACGTCAATGTTTCAGCATCGTAATATTCAAGTCTGGAATTAATTCCGAATCTCGCACGTAATGGACTTGTAAGTAGACCAGATCTGGTAGTTGCTCCAATTAATGTGAATGGATTCAAATTAATCTGTACAGTTCTTGCATTCGGACCTGTATCTATCATTATGTCAATGGCGTAATCTTCCATTGCAGAATACAGATATTCTTCTACAACAGGACTTAAACGATGTATTTCATCAATAAATAATACGTCTGCTTTGGCCAAATTAGTTAATAGGCCCGCCAAATCACCTGGTTTATCCAAAACAGGCCCGCTGGTTACCTTAAATCCCACTTCCATTTCATTGGCAATTATATGCGCTAGGGTAGTTTTACCAAGTCCAGGAGGGCCATGTAACAAGACGTGATCAAGAGGCTCATTTCTGAGTTTGGCTGCTTCCACAAAAATCTCCAGATTTTCTACAATATTGGGCTGTCCAGCAAAATCAACTAGCTGCTGAGGGCGCAAGACCTTATCAAATTCCTTTTCAGAATTGTCCTCCGCTTCTTCTTTATAATCAAATGAATCTTCCACTTGGTACTTTTAACAAATTTACAAAAGCAAATGATACAGAATTAACAAATAAAAAATGAAAATCAACTATGCCTGTTTAATTGCTCTCAGCATCAATTCCATATCTTCAAACATAAAGTCCGCAACATTAAGTCTTGGATCTTTTACATGCGTTTTTTCCGGGATACAGACGACCTTCATTTTCGCCGCTTTACCAGATACAATTCCATTAAGTGAATCCTCAATAACCAGACATTTTTCTGGTATTACATTCATTCTTTTTGCGGTATTAATATATACTGCCGGATGAGGTTTCCCGAATTCTTCGAATTCCGCAGAATGTGCTACATCAAAGTATTGATCTATTTTCAAACCATCAAGGACAGCCCGTAGTAAACTATTCGGTGATGAGGTTGCCAGACCAATTTTCAATTTATTTTTTTTCAGAAACACAAGGGTATCAAGTACCCCAACTAACGGAACAGGGTTCTCTCTTACCAATTTAATCATTCGGTTTATAATATCATCTTCTACCTTCTTTTCATTACTAATACCAAGCTTTTGGTCTTTATTCCAATAGCTAATCACCTCATCTATTCGCAATCCAACCGTTTTTTGAAAATCCTTTTTAGAAAGTGCACATCCCAATTCTGAAAAAACCTTCTCCATAGCAATTTTCCACAAGGGCTCAGAATCAATAAGCACACCATCCATATCGAAAATAACAGCTGCAAAATCCTTTATAGAAAGATTTAATTCCATAATTTAATTGTTTGCATCTTTTGTTTTCCCAGTCGACTCTTTTCAGCAACAATTCGCAGCATATTATTTGAATCTACACATATTCCTTCCCACTGTTGAAATGGCACTAGCTTAGTTTTGACCTTTTTAAATCCCTCTTTATGTTGTTCAAAAATATAAATCCGTTTGTAGGTCAGTACGTATAATTTGCCATCTGAATAATCACATCCCGTCACGGATCCCGTCAACCAGGTTATGCCTTTCAATTTGACTTGCTGAATTAATCTTATGTTCATCCTGTCATTTTCGAATTCACATTCATACACTTTACATATTCGATTGTATAACACAGTTCTGTTTTTAGAAAGTATATATAATTTACCATCAGCATAAGCTAGCGCTTCAGAATCAAAATTTAGATTTCCATTTTCGGGCGGAAATTGTTCTTGATCCGGATATTGATAGGAATATTTCACGGCTTGAATTGTATCTTGAAAAAGAAGGTGTGGTTTTATTTCTGACCTTATCTGAATTTGATATATCGCTAAATCCTTTCTCTTATTTAAATTATTTCCAATATCCCCAATGTATAGCGTATTTCGACCATCAAAAGCGATGTCCTCCCAATCCACATTTTTTGCTCCCAGAACAAATGTCTTTTTCTTAATATTTCCTTTCGAATCAATAATATAGAGGTATGGCCCATCTCCACTATCATTAATTAAAACATATAGATCTCTTTCAATTTTTTCGATCCCCGATACTTCACTAAATTGAATAGAAAGGTTTTGAGTTGAACAAGAAACTAAACAAAAACTGAAGAAAATGATATAATAGAATGAACTCATGACTTAATATATACACTGACCGTCTCAATTCGTCGGTCTGTCACCTCTTCCACAACAAAGGTGAAACCTTGAATTTTTAGCTTTGAATTCTTTTCAGGAATATATGCCAGCTCATAAAGAACAAGCCCTCCCAGAGTTTCATACTCCTCAGATTCGGGAATTTTGAGTTGATACTGCTCATTGATATAATCAATTTCAATTCGAGCCGAAAATCTGAAATGGGTGTCAGATATTTTTTCTTCAAGATGGTCATCCTGATCATGCTCATCCTCAATCTCTCCAAAGATTTCTTCAATAACGTCTTCGAGCGTGACCATGCCCGCTGTTCCGCCATATTCGTCATTAACAATGGCAATATTACCAGACTGTTCAGTGAATTTCTCGAGTAACTCCTTACCGGTGATTACAGAAGGGACAAAATGAATGGGCAACAAGATTTGTTTAATGGATTTGGGGGATTTAAACATATCATACGAATGAATATAACCGATAATGTTGTCGATTGAATTCCTGTATATAATAATTTTTGAAAGTCCTTTTGCTATAAAAAGTTTCATCACAGAACTCAAAGAATCATTAATGTCTACAGAAATTATTTCCGTCCTCGGAATCATACAGTCTCGAGCCTTAACCTTTGAAAAATCAAGAGCATTTCTTAATATGGTCATGTCATCCGGTGAAACCTCTTTAGTGTCAATATGTTCTGATAAGTCATCAACAAAATGTTCGAGATCCACCTTAGAAAACACCTTTTGATTTGTCTTCTGATCATATCCAAATGTTTTTAATATGATCCAGCTGAAAAAAAGAATCACATGCGTTGGGATATATAATATGATATACAATACCAATAACGGAAATGTTCCTATTTTAAGAGATCGATTCGGGTTAAACTGCACTATACTTTTTGGAATGAATTCTGCAGCAACTAACACCAAAATAGTTGAAAACAAAGTTTGCAATAATAAAATAATGGAATCTGAAGTGATTCCCCAGCCATGAATAATCGGTTTTAAAATTACTGCAGCGCTAATTCCATATATTACAAGTGATATATTATTGCCAAGAAGAATGAAGGCAATAATTTTAGATTCATTTTGATAAAATTTTGAGTGAACTTTACTTAAAATGGTGCCCTTACTCTTGTCTACCTCAATTTTCAGCCTATTTGAAGACAAAAATGCCAATTCCATACCTGAAAAGAATGCCGAAAATAAAAGAGAGATAAATATTAAGCAAAAAGCGTTGAACATATTACAACAACAAGGTACGTATTATTTGATTAAATCAAAACCTATATCTTTTCTAAAATTCATCCCTTCAAAGCTGATTTTATCAACGGTTTCATAGGATTTTTTTATTGCAAATTCAATGTTCTTACCATACGAAGTTATTGCAATTACCCTTCCTCCTGAGGTTACTGAAGAAGGTCCATCTGATTTTGTTCCTGCATGAAAACATATACTATCTACAATGGTATTCAAACCGAATATCTGTTTCCCTTTTTCATATTTATTCGGGTAACCGCCAGAAACCAGCATAACCGTAGCGGCACTTTTATCATAAAACTGAATATCCCTTTCAGAGAGTGTATTTGTGGCAATACCTTCAAATAAATCCAAAATATCTGACTTTAGCCTTGGAAGAACGACCTCGGTTTCCGGATCTCCAAGACGGCAGTTATATTCTATAACATACGGATCTCCTTTTACATTGATTAATCCAAAAAATATGAACCCTTTGTAATTAATCCCTTCCGTTTTTAGTCCTTTTGTAGTAGGTACAATAATCTGATTGTGTACTTTATCCATAAAACCGGCATCAGCGAAAGGCACTGGGCTCACTGCCCCCATTCCCCCCGTATTTAGTCCAGTATCATTTTCTCCTATTCTTTTATAATCTTTTGCCTCGGGTAATAATTTAAAAGACTGTCCATCCGTTATAATAAAAACTGAAACCTCTTTGCCATCCAGAAACTGTTCAATCACCACCTTTTCACTAGCTGACCCAAACTTGGAATTCATCAGCATATTTTTTAATTCCTTTTCAGCTTGTTTTAAGTCATTCAGAATCAATACTCCTTTCCCCGCTGCAAGACCATCAGCTTTCAATACATAAGGCGCGTTCATTGACCTTAAATAAGAAATTCCCTTTTCCAGAGTATCCTTTGTAAAAGTTCCATATTTTGCCGTCGGAATATTGTATTTTTTCATAAACGTTTTGGCAAAATCTTTACTCCCCTCCAGCTGAGCTCCTTTGGAATCGGGCCCAATAACCGGGATTTCAGCTAAAATATCGTCATTCATAAAAAAATCAGAAATCCCATTTACCAATGGCTTTTCCGGACCTACAATGACTATATCAATATTGTTTTCAATAACAGCCCCCTTCACCGCTTCGAAGTCATTAGGGTCTATTGCAATATTCTTTCCGTGTTTTCTGGTTCCAGAATTTCCAGGAGCAATATATAATTCGTCTAATATGGAACTCTGAGCCATTTTCCATGCTAAAGCATGTTCTCGACCACCTGACCCAAGCAATAAAATTTTCATTAACTATGTTTTAATATTGATTCAAAGAAACTCTTCCCCTCAGTATTCGTCAAAATATGATCAGATGCCCTCTCGGGGTGAGGCATCATGCCGAAAACATTCTTTCTTTTATTTGTAATTCCCGCAATATTGTGAATTGAACCATTGGGATTTGATTCAGAATCAACTTCTGCCGTTTCATTACAATATTTAAAAAGAACCTGGTCATTTTGTTC
>Ga0206681_10001011_pt1 | contig 13649 bp, 6 predicted proteins | sample M150012015metaG_FD_161048 | JGI IMG/M metagenome (GOLD analysis project Ga0206681, IMG submission 161048) | Ammonia-oxidizing marine archaeal communities from Monterey Bay, California, United States - M1 500m 12015 | ecosystem: Environmental > Aquatic > Marine > Intertidal zone | place: USA...
CAACCTTTAACATGCCAGGAGGCGCTGCTAACGGCTGTGATTCTTTGGTGACTCTTGATTTAACGATTAATAACTCTACTGCAGGAACAGATACGCAAACTGCTTGTGGCACATATTCCTGGATTGATGGAAATACATATAATGCAAGTAACAATACTGCTACATTTAATATTGTAGGTGGTGCGGCGAATGGATGTGATTCGCTTGTCACTCTGGATTTGACCATTAATAATTCAGTGACAGGAACAGATACGCAAACTGCTTGTGGCTCTTACACCTGGATTGACGGGGTGAATTATACTTCAAGCAACAACACGGCAACCTTTAACATGCCAGGAGGCGCTGCTAACGGCTGTGATTCTTTGGTGACTCTTGATTTAACGATTAATAACTCTACTGCAGGAACAGATACGCAAACTGCTTGTGGCACATATTCCTGGATTGACGGGAACACCTATAACGTAAGCAACAATACTGCTACATTCAATATAGTGGGCGGTGCGGCGAATGGATGTGATTCGCTTGTCACTCTGGATTTGACTATTAATAATTCGGTAAATGGAACAGATACGCAATCGGCTTGTGGCACATACACCTGGATTGATGGAAATACATATAACGTGAGTAACAACACTGCTACATTTAATATCGTAGGTGGTGCGGCGAATGGATGTGATTCGCTTGTCACTCTGGATTTGACTATTAGTAATTCAGTAAGCGGAACAGACGTTCAATCGGCTTGTGGTACATATTCCTGGATTGACGGAAATACGTATACGACAAGTAACAACACGGCTACATTTAATATCTTGGGTGGAGCGGAGAATGGATGTGATTCCCTTGTCACTCTGGATTTGACCATTAATAATTCAACAAGTTCTATCGATGTTCATGGAGCTTGTGACTCATTTATTTGGATTGACGGAGCCACGTATACAATAAGTAACAACACGGCTACTTATATGCTTACTACAGTCGCTGGATGTGATTCACTTGTGACTCTTGATTTAACAATTGCAAATTCTCTTACTGGAACAGATTCACAAACAGCTTGTGACTCCTATACTTGGATTAATGGAAATACTTATACAATAAGTAACAATACGGCTACTTTTCTTCTTACAGCTAGTGGCGGATGTGACAGTTTGGTTACTTTGGATTTAACGATTAACAATTCAATAACCGGCATAGATACGCAAACGGCTTGTGATTCTTACACCTGGATTGACGGAAATACCTATAACGCAAGTAACAACTCAGCTACATTTAATATCGTAGGTGGTGCTTCGAATGGATGTGATTCTCTTGTTACTCTTGATTTAACCATTTACTCGTCACCTGTTTTTTTAATTTCCGGAATGGACCCCAGCGGATGTAATGTAAGTGATGGAAGTATTACAATTAGTGGGCTTAATCCGAATGCTGCCTATGTCTTCAGTTATGACTCTTTAGGTATTAATATTCCATTTTCAACTATATCCACAGATCCTCTTGGAGAGTATACTATTTCAGGTTTAGCATCAGGTTTGTATTCTTCCTTTACAATTTCAATAAATACATGCCAATACACATTTCCAAATTCAATTGTTTTAACTAGTCCAACTGGTCCAACAATAGGATTTACTTATATTTTTCCTGATCCCTGCGATAGTAGTATTGTTCAGTTTACAGCAACATCTACCGGGCAAATAGATAGTGTTGAGTGGTATATGGGATTCCCGGGAGGTAGTGCTCTAACCGACACTATGCCAACTGTGAATTTCCCCAATACCCAAAATTATAATATCAATTTATGGATTGAAGGTCCCTGTGGATGGAAAGATACCACCATCACCATTACAATCCCGAGCGGACCAGATGACCATTATGTATTAAATAATGCACATATTAATTATTGTTTTGGAGATGTAATAGCAAACTTAATTTTAACGGATACCTCTACCGGAGCTATAGGCGGTCCAATTAATTGGTATACAGATTATATGTTAACAAATAATGTTGGATCAGGAGTAACTTATACACCACAAACTGCTATTGGAACATATACATATTACGTAACTGAAACACTTGCTTGTGGAGAGCAATTAATAGACTCTATAAATATTGAAATAATTAACTGTTTATCTTGCCCTAATAATTTAGTTCCAAATCCAGGGTTTGAAACAATAACGACTTGCCCTCTTTCTACAGTTGGAAATAATCAAATAGACGTTGCTGTACCTTGGCAAAATCCACCTGCAAATCCAAATCAATCATCGGCAGATTTATTAAACACATGTACTTTGGGGTTTTTATCCAATACTCCACACACCGGGAGTAGTAACAGCCTAATCGCTCTATTTTATGAAAACTGTGAATATAGGGAATATCTTCAAGCACCTTTATATCAAAGTTTAGTTGCCGGTAAATGTTATCAAGCTTCAATGTATATTCAAGTAGAAGCTACCTCAAAAGCTCTTATTGATAGTGTCGGTATGTACTTTTCAATTGGAGCTCCAATGCAAGGTGACCCAAACTGTACTCCAGCTAATGGATTACCAGGACAAGGTTTAATTTCTGCTACACCTCAAATCACCAATGATCCTTCGGTAAATATGACAGTTTATAATTGGCAATTGATTACGGGTACTTTTATAGCAACCGGTGGAGAAGATTATATAACCATTGGAAATTTTGCTCCAGATGTTAATTTAAATCCTGTTTACATTAGTCCTTTTCCAGCAAAAATGGCAACCTATCTAATAGATGATATTTGCTTGTACGAGATCCCATCAGATACAATTGATGTTAATAATTTATTAGATACGACCAGTTGCTCTTCTGTTACATTCTCAGCTCCGGCGGGTTATGACCAATATTACTGGTATGATGCAAGCAATACACTCGTGTCAAGCACTCAAACACTTAGTGTTTCTGCTCAAGGGACATCTTCCTATATTCTTCATTCAGTAGACACCACATTATGCCCATACGCGTATTATAGAGATTCAGTAACCGTTACTATTAATAATTCCGCTACAGGAACTGATACGCAATCGGCTTGCGATTCCTATACCTGGATTGATGGAAATACCTATAGCGTGAGTAACAACATTGCTACATTTAATCTCGTGGGTGGTGCGGCGAATGGATGTGATTCTCTCGTTACTTTGGATTTGACCATTAATAATTCAGTAGCAGGAACAGACATTCAATCTGCTTGTGGCACATACATCTGGATTGATGGGAATGCCTATAACGTGAGTAACAATACTGCCACATTTAATATTGTAGGAGGAAGTGTAAACGGGTGTGATTCGCTGGTGACTTTGGATTTGACCATTAATAATTCAGTAACTGGAATAGATACTCAATCAGCTTGTGGTTCCTATACATGGATTGACGGAAATACCTATACCAACAGTAACAATACCGCTTCATTCAATATTGTAGGTGGTGCTGCGAATGGATGTGATTCGCTGGTGACCCTGGACCTGACAATAAATAATGCTGTGACCGGAACAGATACGCAAATAGCTTGCGATTCCTATACCTGGATCGATGGAAACACCTATACGGCAGGTAATAACACAGCGACTTTCACAATACCCTCTGGAGCAGCGAATGGCTGTGATAGTATTGTGACTTTGGACTTAACAATAAATGCATCTACCACGACTATTTTATCGGAAACATTTGACGCGGCAAATATTGTTGGAGCTAATGGCCCCGTACTTTACGGAAATGGTGGAAGTGACTTTAATTCAGCGTATGCCTTAAGCGGGACCTTTTTTGGTTGGTTTAATGTACAAAACGGTGTGAGTGATGTGGATATTTATGACCGTAACGTCACAGGATTAACGGTAGGATGTACGGTTACTGCATCTGTTTGGATAAGAATGTCATACAATGCTCCAAGCGTAACAATCAGTTTAATAGATGATAATGGAACGGTAATGACTACCACTACCCTCACATTGACAACCACCTGGCAGTTGATCACTTTAACTGCACCAGTAAGCACAACAGGATTGAATTATCTTGTTCATTATAATAGCACCGGTGGAAATGGACTGGATGTTATTATGGAAGATTTATTAATCACTCAATCCTGTGGTATTGTTGCAGATATCGCTGCAGTAAGTGATCAGTGTTTAATTGGAAATAACTTTTCGTTCGACGCAAGTGCATCGAGTGCAGCAGCAGGAATAACCAGTTACTCATGGGACTTTGGAGACGTAAGTACCGGTACTGGAATAAATCCGATTCATTCTTATTCAGCAGCTGGTAGCTATAATGTGACATTAACGGTTACGGACGGAATCTGTACAGATGATACCACAATCACTCTAAACGTACATCAAAATCCAATTGCAGATGCCCCATCTGATGTGATAGCCTGTAATGGATATGTTCTTCCTGCATTATCTGTAGGAAACTATTTCACCTTAAGTAATGGAAATGGCATTCCTTTATTTACGGGTGATAATATAACTTCAAGTCAAACAATTTATGTGTATGCAGAATCAGGTACCACACCAAATTGCACGGATGAAAACAGCTTTAATGTGACTATTAATAATGCAGTAATCGTTACTGATACTCAAACGGCTTGTGGCACATTCACCTGGATTGATGGAAACACCTATAATGTGAGTAACAATACTGCCACATTTAATATAGTTGGTGGTGCTGTGAATGGATGTGATTCTCTTGTAACTTTAGATTTAATAATTTATAATTCAGTAACTGGAATAGATACTCAATCAACTTGTAGTACATATACCTGGATTGATGGTGTGAATTATACTTCAAGCAACAACACAGCAACCTTTAATATTGTAGGGGGCTCAGCTAACGGATGTGATTCTCTTGTGACTCTTGACTTGACCATTAATAATTCAATAACTGGAACAGATACTCAATCAGCTTGCGGCACATTCACCTGGATTGACGGAATCACCTATACTGCGAGTAACAATACTGCTACATTCAATATAGTAGGTGGTGCAGCGAATGGTTGCGATTCTCTTGTAACGCTGGATTTAACCATCAGTAACCTAACTATTGATTCACTAGTTTCAACTGACCCCTCGTGTAATGGGTCTTGTGACGGATATATCGTTGCATACGTCAGTGGGGGAACGGCACCCTATTCTTATCAATGGACAGATGGTGGAGGGAATCCAATTGGAACGGATAATGACACCTTATCCAATCTTTGCCCTGGTTCGTATAGCGTACAGGTTACAGACTTCTCGGGATGTCCTGCATTTTCAGGAGCATCTACAATAACAGACCCGGCTCCTGTCGTAATTACCATAAATGACCCTGGTGTTACATGTGCCGGAGATCAGATCATTTTGATGGCAACTGGAGCATCCACATACGTATGGAGTAATGGTATACCAAATGGATCCTCTATGGTGGTTTCAGAAGGAACCTCTTTGTATTCCGTAACGGGAACGGATATAAACGGCTGCACTGGGGTACAGCAAATTTCAATTATTGGCTCTCCCCTTCCTGAGATTAGTTTTAATGCAATTAATCCAGCGTGCATTGGAGATTATTCCGGTAGTGTGGAAGCCATCATTAATTCTGGAACTCCTCCATATTACTTTGCATGGGATAACGGAGGATTCACGGAAACAATTAACAATGTAAATGCCGGGTTTTATTCCTTAACTGTAACTGATTATAACAATTGTGAAGCGACAAGCGTTGCTACTCTTATAGATCCTTTACAGCCTTGCTATGAAATTCCCGAAGTACTTTTCTTCGCTCCTAACACATTTACGCCAAGTGGTGATGAACATAATCAGACATGGTTTGTTGTGGCAGAAGGTATCTCCCAACAAAATTTCAAACTTGTTATTTATAATAGATGGGGTGAAATGATCTGGGAATCTCACGACATTAAAGTCGGATGGGACGGAACATATAATAACAGCAAAGTAATGGACGGGACGTATATCTGGAAAGTGGAGTATCAAGAAATCGATAATTCAGAAAAGAAAACAAGAATCGGACATTTAAATCTTATAAGGTAATTCCCCTCCTAAAGGTAAAATCCCTAATAAATTCACAGTAAAATGAAACTTTATTTGAAGAGTAGAGTATTACTTAGTGTTTAGTTAGTTTGTTTAATTTTAAATATAACCTACCGTACATATATTTAAATAAAAAAGTGAGGCACAGTCCTCACTTTTTTGTTACATAATAATATCAATCATAAAGGATGTGCTGTTAAACTCAACACATTCTTCCTGGACAGCCCCTTCTAGTGCTTTTGCAATTGGTGAAACCGGAGAAATACAAAGTACTTCCTCATTTCCGAATTGAATATTACCTAAGGATATACCAATAAATACCCACCCTTTATTTGTATGCAAAAGACTTCCAAATCCTGCTTTTTTTGAGTGCTGATGGTTGTTTAATTGAATAAGGGTTCTCCTTTTCATCAGCTGATTTTTATGATTTTGAGCTGCTTTATCCCTCTCCTGGTGTAATAGTTCTCTGGTTGTATCATGCTTATCTCCCGCAGTACTTTTAGTTTCGGAATGTATGGATTCCTCTATAGAATTTATAATTTCTTCTGAGTTACTGATATGGGTATCAATTAACGCACTAATAAAAGAAAGCAGTTCTATTTTATTAATTAATGTTTTCATAATCGTTTTGTTCTAAAAAAGAAAAAGATTGCATACATAAGTCCAATGAAAATAGTATTTTCAAATGAAATTAGAACTCAATGAAACACCTATTTATACTTTTATATTTCTTAACGCAGTTTTTTTATCTGAACAGCCAGGATTCTCTTAGCATAATTTTTATTGGAGATATTATGGGGCATGGTGGTCAGATTGAATCGGCGTATAATTCAAAAACAAAATCATATCACTATGATCCCGTTTTTGAACGCATCAAGCCGGTTATTGAGCGTGCAGATTTTGCCATTGCCAACATTGAAGTAACTTTCGCCGGGCCACCCTACTCCGGATATCCGCAATTTTCATCACCCGATGCTTTGGCCTCTTCATGCAAAAAAAACGGAATTGATGTGCTTGTTACTGCCAATAATCATTCCTGTGACAGAAGAACTAAAGGAGTAATTCGAACAATACAAGTCCTCGACTCACTTCAAATTCCTCATACTGGAACTTTTCGTAGTGCACTTGAAAGGAAGCTTAACAACTTACTTATTTTAAAAAAGGGAGATTTTCGAGTTGGCGTGTTGAATTATACATATGGCACCAATGGTTTAAAAGCTGCCAAACCTGCTCTTGTCAATTACATTGATACAAACCAAATACTTAAAGACATTAAAAACAGCCAATCTGAAAATCTGGATCAGCTCATTGTCATAACACACTGGGGTCTTGAATATCAGACAAGTCCGAATAATAAACAAATTAAAACTTCAAACTTTTTATTAAGAAACGGTGTAGATATAGTAGTTGGAAGCCATCCACACGTCATGCAAAAAGCAGAGTGGCATCAGGACAAAAATCAATTTGTTGCCTATTCACTTGGGAATTTTGTCTCCAACCAAGCAAGCGTAAATACTGATGGTGGGATGATGGTGGAATTAACACTGGTTAAGAACGACAATACTGTCAAAATTTCTAATCCGGGATACCATCTAATATGGGTTCACAAACCACACATTAACGGAAAAAAAATATATGAAGTCATTCCATGTAGCATGTATGAGGACAATATCAGCTATATGAATAAGACAAATAGAACCAGAATGAGACTTTTTATGAAAAATGCACGGGCTATTATGTCGTCAAATCTGAATGTTTCTGAAATAATATTGGAACCATAAATGAATTATTTCTGCTCAGATTCTGTTCTAAAAGGAATTTTCAAAGGGTTATTTTGACATAAAGCCCTTATTTTACTAGGTTTTCCGCAGACTTATTAACAAATTGAGCCATTTATTAACATTTTGGGTACTTTTTGGGGGTGAAACCTCGACTCACATTGATATTCAGATATATTTGTTGTGATAATTAAGTATTAATCATTTAAAAACAACTCATTATGAACAAAGCAGAATTAATCGATGCTATGGCAAATGGAGCTGGATTGTCTAAAGCTGATGCTAAAAAAGCATTAGATGCATTTGTAGGTGCGACAACTGGAGCTTTGAAAAAAGGAGATAGAATTTCTTTAGTAGGATTTGGATCTTTTTCAATTACTAGACGTGCAGCAAGAGCTGGACGTAACCCAAAAACGGGTGCTGTTATCCAAATTGCAGCTAAAAACTCAGTAAAATTCAAAGCAGGATCTGACTTGTCATCAAGTGTGAACTAAAAATTGCCACGAATCATAAAAGGCCATCTTTTAAGATGGCTTTTTTTTTGAATCAAATTGGCGATTGTTTACTAATAATTCTCCAAAACATTTTTGGAAAAAAACGTCGTAAAGTAACTGCCTTAATTTCTCTATTACCGACGAGTATCTCTCTTTTTTTACATCGGAGACCCTTCAAAAGCTGCATCACACAAGACTCCACGGACATGCCTGTGGCCTGATTGTGGTCCATTGTACCATGCGTATTCCCATCAGCAGCAAGAGCATTTTCAGATATAGCAGTGTTTATTTTTCCAGGACAGGCAATAGTAACTGAAACTTCATTCTTCTCTTCTTCCAGTGCCAGACTTTCATAATATCCATGAAGAGCGTGTTTCGAAGCGCTGTAGCTCGAACGTAAAAAGAAACCAAACTTTCCTGCAATACTGCTAATTACCAATATTTGTCCTTTACTTTTTCTAAGGTGAGGAAGTACAGCTTTAGTCAAAAACACATTGCCAAAAAAATTCACTTCCATAATTCGTCTCGTGACTTCCTTGGAAGATTCCATTGCCGTTCCTCTTTGACTTATACCTCCATTTTGAATCAAAATGTCAATACTGCCATACCGATCGATTACATTTTGAGTACACGATTCAAAACTACTCGAATCTTCAAGATCTAATGGAAGCACAAGATGTCTTTCACTATCTGACAATTCATTTTTCAATTTTGTTAAAGTTTCAAGGTTTCTGCTTGATAAAATAAGCTGAGAACCTGACTGAGCCAATTGTACGCAAAGCTCCTTCCCTATTCCAGAACTTGCCCCAGTTATCCATACCACTTTATCTTTGTAATAACTCATCACTGCCATTAAAACAAAGATACAAAACAATTGAATCCGTATTTCTTTGGAGATTTGCTTAACTTTGCACGAGTTATTGAGGCATGAGCAAAGAAGATATTAAAAAACATTTTACAGAAGCAGCACAGATACTTTCAGATTTCAGTACAGATGAAAATATGTCTAAAATAGAAAGTGCAATCCAAATAATGGCATTAGCTATTGAGAGTGGCGGCAAGATAATCAGCTGTGGAAATGGGGGATCTATGTGCGATGCGATGCATTTCGCAGAAGAGCTTAGCGGCAAATTCAGAGAAAACCGCAAAGCCATTCCCGCTGTATCTATATCAGATCCAAGCCACATTTCCTGTGTAGCTAATGATTACGGTTATGAATTTGTGTTTTCCAGGTATATAGAAGCTCTTGGGAATACAGGGGACATATTATTGGGTATTTCTACCTCGGGAAATTCAGCTAATGTGATTAAGGCTGTTGAGGCTGCCAAAAGCAAAGGAATGAAAACCGTTGCTTTAACCGGCAAGGCAGGTGGTTCGCTGGCAAATCTAGTCGATCTTGAAATCCGCGCTCCGCATACTGAATATGCCGATCGTGCTCAGGAAATACATATTAAAGTCATTCATGCCCTTATTGACGGCATCGAAAGAAAGCTTAAGCTGGCTTAACGTCGCCCCGTTTAATGGCTTCCATTTCTTCTTTTGAATACCTTCTGATACGAATATTGAAGAAGCCGTACACCATGGTAGTAATCGGACTTAGAAGATTAAAGAAACAAAACATCCAATAGGTACCTGTTGCCACACCTAATACACCAGCATGATAGGCTCCACATGTATTCCAGGGGAACAAGGGTGAAGTCACAGTTCCGGAATCCTCCAGTGTCCTGCTCAAATTCTCTGGTTTTAGACCTCTTTCTTTATATTCATTCACAAACATTCTTCCCGGGACCACAATGGCCAAATACTGATCAGATGCCGTCGCATTAAAGAAAATACAGGTTCCAGCTGTTTTGGCAATAAGTGATCCTGCTGACTCTACATTTCTTATAACACTTGAAGTGATTTTTTTCAGCATTCCAGTCACCTCCATGGCTCCACCAAAACACATGGAACATAACACCAACCAAATGGTATTGAGCATTCCACTCATTCCTCCTGTAGAAAGCAGGTCATTTACTGCTGAATTACCAGTTTCAATACTTGATTCAGCTGCTATGGTATTAAAAAAAGTGATATACGAAGACGTCAAATAATCGTCATATACCCCAGACAATTGATTGACAATATTAGGTTGTGCTATAAGTGCAGCAAGGCCTCCCGCAATCGTTCCAAAGAACAATGCAGGTAATGCATCCACTTTCAATACAATTAATCCTATTACAACCATTGGAACAAGAAATAACCAAGGGGAAATCACAAAAGTACTATCTAATATGGACTGCATACTTTCGATACCGGCAACATCTGTCTTAGAATCAATCGAAAATCCTAAAATAAAAAAGATGATCAATGTGATAATCAGAGTTGGAACAGTAGTATACATCATATACCGAATATGCGTAAACAAATCTGTTCCTGCCATGGCAGGAGCCAGGTTTGTAGTATCCGATAAGGGAGACATTTTATCTCCAAAATACGCACCAGAAATAATGGCTCCAGCAATCATGCCTTCGCTAATCCCCATAACTCCACCAATTCCCAATAAAGCCAGTCCAACCGTCGCTATAGTACTCCATGAGCTCCCGGTTGCCAAAGCTACAATGGCACAAATAATACATGTAGCTACCAAAAAGAAGCTAGGATTCAATATATCGAGCCCATAATAAATCATGGATGGAACCACCCCCGAAATCATCCAGGTTCCGCTCAATGCTCCAATGACCAAAAGAATAAGTATAGCTCCCAGGGAAGATTTAATACTATTAATCATTCCATTCTGAATGGTATTCCATTTATAGCCCTGTCTGATTCCTATAATCGCTGCTACAACAGCACCAAATAGTAAGGCAATCTGATTTGGTCCTCCAGTGGCTTCATCACCAAAAATATATACATTTAAGGCCAGTAGACCAATTAAAATAACAACCGGGATAAATGCTTCAATAAGCTTTGGAGAACGCGTATTTTCGGTCATGCTTTTCGTTTGAGCCAAAAATAAGCATAATATTCATTCGGTTCTGAACCCAAATTGCCCTCAACTGTTATTTTTGTATGGTGAATGAATCAATTGTAATTAAGGGAGCAAGAGTACACAATCTCAAGAATATTGATGTGGAGATTCCTCATGGCTCTTTCACTGTAATTACAGGAGTCTCAGGATCGGGAAAAACTTCATTAGCTTTTGATACAATTTTCGCAGAAGGTCAACGACGGTTTATTGAGAGCATGTCCTCATACGCCCGTCAGTTTCTCGGAAAACTGGACAAACCTGAAATGGACTACATAAAGGGTATAGCACCCTCCATTGCAATTCAGCAAAAAGTCATTTCAAGTAATCCCAGATCAACGGTCGGAACCACTACAGAAATATATGATTACCTCAAACTTTTGTTTGCTCGAATAGGAACTACTATTGATCCTGAAACAGGTGAAGAAGTATTAAAACATGCGACAAAAGACGTACTTGATTTCATAAAATATTTACCCGAAAACAGCAAAATAGCTCTTCTTAGTCCAATAAATATTAAAACACAAAAACACATACAACTAATTATAAATGAAGGCTTTAAAAGACTTTATATAAATAATATCTTTATTAATATAAATGACTATGAATTCTGCGAAGACGATGACCTACACCTGGTCATTGATCGTGTTGTAAATAATTTTTCCGAGGAAAGCAATGTCAGTCGGATTTCTGATTCTATTGAGCTGGCTTTTGACGAAGGACAGGGTATTTGTAAGGTGTTTAATCTGGCCGACGAATCCATTCAAACCTTCAATAAAAAATTTGAAAATAGAGGGGTGGAATTTCAGGAACCCTCTCTTCATTTTTTTGCCTTTAACAATCCATTTGGAGCCTGTAAAACCTGTGAAGGATATGGGGAAATTCTTGGCATCGATGAAAAGCTTGTGCTGCCCAATCATGACTTGAGTGTGTATGATGGCGCAATAGCTCCCTGGAAGGGTGAAGTAATGGGCGAATATTTAAAAAAGCTGATCCAAAATGCTTCCGAATTTAATTTTCCGATACATCGAGCCATTAAAGATCTGTCCGAATCTGAATATCAGGTCCTTTGGGATGGAAATAAGTATTTCAAAGGTCTGCATCACTTTTTTAAGAGAGTTGAAAGGAAATCATACAAAATTCAATACCGTGTCATGCTTTCCAGGTACAGAGGTAGGACGAATTGTCCCGAATGTCATGGAACACGCCTGAGAGGCGATGCCGCTTATGTTAAATTTGAAGGCAAATCCATTCAGGATCTGGTATTGATGCCTATATCCATCTGTCTGGAATTTTTTAGCTCCATTGCTGAACAGGTCGAGGATAATGCCATAAGCAAAAGGATTTTACCCGAAATAATAAATAGACTTTCCTATTTATCGAATGTGGGATTAGGATACCTTACCTTAAACAGACAGGCCAATTCTCTTTCGGGAGGTGAATCACAAAGAATTCATTTGGCCACTTCACTTGGAAGCTCTTTGGTTGGTTCTATTTATATATTAGATGAACCCTCTATAGGATTACATCCCAAAGACACAGAAAATCTATTAAAAGTATTAAAACAGCTTCAGAATGAAGGAAATACTGTTCTCGTTGTAGAGCATGAAGAAGATATAATGCGAGCAGCAGATCGCATTATTGATATTGGACCAAGGGCAGGAAGGTTTGGTGGGGAAGTAGTTTTCAATGGCAATCATGAGGAATTGGTAAAAATTGAAACAAGTTTAACTGCAGATTACTTAAACCATAATCGTTTCATTAAAATACCTGAAAAGCGAAGAACATCTACTAAAAACATTGGTATTGAAGGAGCACGTCAGTTTAATTTAAAGAACATAGATGTAAACTTTCCCTTACATTGCTTAACCTGTGTAACTGGTGTTTCAGGTTCTGGTAAATCCTCTCTGGTAGGTGAAATACTGTATCCTGCTCTAAGAAAACAACTCGGAATAAGCAACGATATACAGGGTGACTTTTCTGCTCTTAATGGGGCTATTCAGAACATTCAGCATATAGAATTCATAAATCAAAACCCTATTGGAAAGTCTTCGAGAAGCAATCCCATCACCTATGTTAAGGCTTTCGATGAAATCAGAGATTTATTTTCAAGACAAAAGATGGCTAAGCTCAGAGGGTATAAACCGGGGTTTTTCTCATTCAACGTACAAGGTGGAAGATGTGAAATGTGCGAGGGCGAAGGTACTATAACAGTAGAGATGCAGTTTATGGCCGATGTATATCTAAAATGTGATACATGTAAAGGGAAAAGATATAAAGAAGAAACATTGGAAATCAAGTATAAGGACAAGAACATTCATGACCTATTGGAAATGAGCCT
>Ga0206681_10001012_pt1 | contig 13644 bp, 8 predicted proteins | sample M150012015metaG_FD_161048 | JGI IMG/M metagenome (GOLD analysis project Ga0206681, IMG submission 161048) | Ammonia-oxidizing marine archaeal communities from Monterey Bay, California, United States - M1 500m 12015 | ecosystem: Environmental > Aquatic > Marine > Intertidal zone | place: USA...
GAATCCCAGATGGTATGCAGACACCGCTAGTTATCGTGGAAATATTGAAACGTTTCGTAACACGTATCCCTCAACACTTCAAAAAAGCAACCTAAGTACAATAGGCAAGGTTTTGTATCGACTAGCTTTATGGCGTGTTAAAAGAAACACTTGTGGGAACTACTATGATCCAACATGCCTTCTGGGAGAAGATTTTATTAATAGGGTTCGAAAAATAATTCTCAAAAAAAAGATAGACATAACGATTATATCCGGTTTTCCATTCTATTGGCAGTATTTAGTGTCCTCACTAATAAGTGAATTTAGTTCTGTGAAATTTGTAGCTGATTTTAGGGACCCCTGGCTAAACAATGAGCTGGGTTATGGATATAATGATTTGCCAAAGAACAGATATTTGGAGGAGCAAAAATTTGAGCGAAAGGTCATAGAGCGATACCATCACATTATATCGGTGTCGAAAGAAATGAACGATTATTTTGAGGGATTGTTGAAAAAGAAGTTTGACACTGTTAAGTTCAAAGAAATCCCTAATGGTTTTGATCCTGCTGATAAAGTTGATTGTGAAAGTAAACCCGAAAAAAAAATATTTGTGTTTACGGGAAATCTTTACTTAGGTCTTGAATATATTCTACCCGAGTTTTTAAGGGTTGTACAACAGATCGAAACCGAAAGACCAGATCTCGATTTTGAGTTCAGGTTTTATGGAAGTGCCCCTGATTATTTTATTAATGAGATTAAAGCTCTTAGCAAGGTTAGATTTTTCGGTAAAGTTTCACTCGCTGAAGCACATCAGGCAATGGGAAATTCTGCTTATGCAGTTCTTTTTTTAATGAAAGACCTGCTTTTTTCCAGAAGCACGAAATTTTATGAATACCTGTCATATGGCAAAAAAATAGTCTTATTTTCAAGCCCCGGAAAAACAGCAGATTTTTTAGTTGACAACAATATAGGGTATCATTTTTCACCGGGTGAGATTAAGAACAATTTAATTGATCTTATTGAGAGGGATATTTCATCCGTTCCTCCAGAGTTTAATGTTGACGATTTTAGTGTAGCAACTATTGCCCGAAATTTGAATTCTTTTGTGACGGAAAAATGAATCCAACGCTTGCTTGTCATAGCTAGTTCAAGGACTCGTTCTAAGCTCACAATTCAAACAAACCATCGCTTGTATTGGCTTTATTTATCTAAGCGATAGTCTATGGCCCCGGATAATCCAGCCAATAAATATGCTCATCGTGCCAGGTTCCGGCTTTATCAAAATAGCCCAAAACGGTGGTTGAATCGTTGTAATCCATAAATGCACATCTGACCGAGTCAATGGGCAAGGATTTCATCCACTCAATTTTGTCATATCCCAGCTCCTTGAAATCTACCGGCCTGTGCAATAAGGTGTAAGCTTCTGCATATTTCCCCTGACGTTTCAGGCACTCAAATACGGTTGGAAAGAAGACCTTTGGGTGGTTGTATTCAGAGTAAGCCATTTGTTTATCCAGATCTATCGTTTGGAGTAGCTCCTTGTCTACAAACGCAGCATCAACGGTGGTCGCCTCATCATTGTATATTGACTTTACCTCCTTTAAAATGTTCAAAATGACCTGGTTGTTTCGCTGGGATTTTCTTCGTTGCCAGAATTTGTAATAATAGTTGGTTGTGTCAGTAGCTAAGGGCTCCCATACCAGGAGAGAATCTACAAAAGCCGAAAACTTTTTGTGGTATAGGTCTTCAGACAAAAACGTTTTGTACCCTACCTGTTTCAAAGTGTTGTGAACGGTGAGTAAATAATTCGTGTTTGTCAGTTCTTTTTCTGAGAGAGGGTTCCATTGTAGCCTGTTGTTTTTAAGATAGATCTCTTCCTCAATAAAAGCATCATATTTTTTCGGACAATCGATGCAAGTAAAAGGTTGTAAGTTGTAGTACGGCCAATCGAACAAATAAACATTAGAATCAGGCACAAAAACATACAGTGATTTGGCACAGCAGGTTAGGATAAGCAACGTGCTCAACACCATCGTGGTTTTTATAGAAGTACGCATCATACTGAAGTCAATTAAACGGTATATGATTCATGTTTTCTGAACAAGTAATAGTAGCTTTATATTATTCCGACTTGACTATTTCGGTAACAGTATTAAAAATGGCATTCATTCCTTCAGACAGCTCCTTTTGCCTAAGCCAATGCGTGTAATTCAGATCATGATCGTGCTCCTCAAATACCTGGACCTTCAGATTGCTTTTGCCCATATACCCGAATCGGGTCCGGATGTCATGTGCCCCTTCAACAGGTGTACTTGAATCTTCGGCTCCTTGAAAAATGTAGATTGGAAGATCGAGCCGGAGCATGCGGGTCTTATTGGCTTCAAGCTGAAAATGTGCTTTGAGCCATTCAGTTGTTACTTGAAAATAATTTTTCCAGATCCATGCGTTGTTGCCCTTTTCAGTCATTTCAAGAACCGCTTTGTATGTTCCTTCAACCAGCGCTTTAAAATCAGATTGGTCGATCAAAGAATCTTTGGTGTGATCAAGTAAGCTGAAATCCGCATTGCCGAATACATTTATACGGCAATGCTCAGCCATTTTATCTGCAGACTCGTATTCGCTTCTTTCAATTGATCGGTCATCATTGCGGTCAAAACATTTGCAAACAGTCAACATGGAAGACCGACCCGAGAACTGCCATGCAATGATGTCATACATGCTTTCATTGGCATAACCGCATAATAGCAGGGCATCTACTGCAACTTTTTGACGCTCTGCGATCAGGGTAGCAATGATGGTACCTTCGCTCCAACCAAGCAGAATGATCTTAGTAGTAGCAAGTCCTTTTCTGCTCCTTACCTGTGAAATGATCGACTCAATATCTTTGGCCTCCGTCATGGGCAAGTACTTTTTATACTTAACAGAGTCAATATCATTGTACATTGGAGGATTATCGGATATGGTAACCCCCCGTCTGTTATAGGAAAGGAAACCGACTCCTCTGCTTACAAATTCGTCAGCAAACACATCGTAATAATTAAAGTCAAATCCACCCATGCTGCGCTTATCCAGATACGTGCCCGGCCCGGTACCATGAATATAAAGAACAAGATAGGGTAGGTCTTCAGCGAGATCAGGGGTAGACAATCTGCCTTTCGTTGTTTCACCATCCCATAGCTTAAAATCAATGATCTCAGCACACCACATACCATTTCCGATGAGAGCTAAAAAAAGGATTATAAAAGCAATCTTAATTGGTCTCATTACGCATCGAGTTGTTTTACTTAACTCCTAAAGTAATAATTTAGTAGAATAGAGGTAGTCCAGTGCTTGAATATTCATTTTTGTACTTTACAAAGATCAACGGTTCATTTATTTACAATAAAAACACTAAACTGCGTTGGAAACCAGTTTAGTAATTATGCCGGAAATAACAGAGTCATGAGATTACATTTTACCATAGCGATTGTTGTTTTATTCTGCGTTTCGTCGTTTGGACAAAAGGGTTCTATTTTATATTCCTTTTTTGTCGCGGGACACACTTACGGAAAACCTGGTGTAGATAATGTTGGATTTCACCCGCCTTTTAAGCAAAAATTTGAGTACATCCAAAACAGGCCTGAAATAAAATTCGGGGTGCTTACAGGAGACATCGTGATAACTTCAACTATTCAGAATTGGGATGAAATTGATGATGATGTTGATTCATTAGGCTTACCTGTTTATTTTGCCGTTGGCAATCACGACATGACAGATAGGAATCTATTTGAGAGCCGTTACGGGAGCACTTACTATAGTTTTTTATTTCAAAACGATCTGTTCATTGTTTTAGACCCTAACATTGATGAATGGAGTATTGCCGGATCTCAATTGTTGTTTTTGCAGAATGTTATCACTGATTATTCCTCAACAGTAAACAATATCAATGTGTTTTTTCACCAGATACTTTGGAAAGAAGCCGATACTGACTTTAGCTATATACTTTGGAACTCCAGTGCCGGAAGAGGTGTTAGTGTAAACTTTTGGACCGAGGTTGCTCCTCTATTTTGTGACTTGTCAAACAAGGTTTTTATGTTTGCAGGAGATCTTGGTGCATCCTGGGCTTCGGATGTAACGTACGACAAATACGACAACCTCACGTTAATTGCCACTGGCATGGGAGATGATGACAATGAAAATTTTATCGTGGTGAATGTAGCGCCAAATAAATCTGTTGATTATGACCTGATCTGTTTGTCAGACACCAATATGTCATGCCTTGGAGAATTAACAGATCATTTAATGGTAAATGTGCAAAATGCTCACCCAAGCATTGCATATCCTAATCCTGCGAGCAGCTATATTAACATAGTGTGCAATGGAAAAAGCAAGACTATATTCCAGCTTTTTAGTATGCAAGGAGAATTGCTATTAGAAGAGACGTATTTAGACAATAAAACCACACACACCATTTATCTGGACCAAATTCCGAGATCAATGTACCTGGCAAGAATAATTAGCGATGGGAAACAATCTACAAGTAAATTGATTTTGGAGTGATTTAACAAAACAGCTATTGTCACAAATCAAATCGTACTATCTCCATTGAACATGGAGAGTTGATCAATGCTCACCTCTATTTAAATGCTGAATAGAGAGAATCTACGTTGACCATCTTCTCAGAGTAATGGTCATCGTTATTGATCTTTATCGTCGATCCTGCATCAATTAAAAAAAGTTCGGAAACATTTTTCTCTGTACCGTTCTGCACATTGATTTTTGCCGTGCCATATTCGGCTTTTTTCTGGTAAACAGCATAACAACAATTGCTGTTATTAATAACCGTACTGTCTAGATCAATGATTGTTTTGTCTTTGGCTGCCACAGCAATGTTCGTGTTTTCAATAAAACAACCATTTATGGTTATCTCTGAATTTTCTCCGCCCGAAATGCCTTTATCGCCGGCTTTGTCAATTCTGCAATCTTTTACCAGGACTTTACTTCCTGAAAAATCCAGACAATCATTGGCAGCATTAACGAATGTTGAATTTAGCACTTCTCCAATGCAAAAATCTGCATCCAACCCGTCTGAAACGGCATTTTCTACCATTAGGTTCTCTATTGCAAAAGAAGACCGAACCAAGTTCAAAGCATCCTCACTATTGGTGTTTAAAAAAGTGCAGTTTTCGATAGAAATCTGGCTTTGGTAAATCGTTACCGCACCGGTTAATTTCCAGTTTCCCTGGCTGACGCTTGTTAAGTTTTTAAAGGTTACAAAAGTCAAAATGGACTCTTCATTTTTATTGATAATTACAAATCCCTGACCGGTAGCATCTGAAGAATGGATAATGATATTATCTTTCGAAGTTCCCTCAGCTAAAACGCGAGAATAGGAAATAATTGCTGCACTATTCCTCAAGTCCAGAACCGTTCCTTTAGGTATGCTGACTGTGTAGCCTTCGGGGATTATCAAGTTCTCAGTAATTTCGTAGCTCCCTCTTGTAAACGATATAATTTTTTCAGAATCGTTAACCTTAATTCCTTTCGGAAATTCAACTTCAACAGCTTTTTGAATTGTTGGTGCCAAGGTAGGTTTACTCCGGGTCCTCCATTTGTCAATTTTCGTAATCAAAATAGAATCTTTCAAATTCTCTACTCTAAAAAATAAATGTTTGCTTTTTCTTGGAAGCCGGGTTGTAACGGATTCGTTGGTTGCCTTATACCCGTCCAAAGGGATGGGTTCCTTTAAATAGTTACAACAGGAATCACGGGGGCATTCTCCGTGACCGATAACTTCTATTTGCTCGGCATGATAATTAAAAAGCTCAACATCGATAAAATTTGAATCAGTGGATCTTTTTTTGACCCCCCTTAGGCCAACCGAAGGGAAATAGATATTGCTTCCCGATAGATCTGTCGATTTAGTCGGTCCATAAGTATATGCAATGTCACTGCGCTTATAGTCCTCTATAAGGTCCCTTATATCCGCGGCATTGCTGATGAAAAAATCGCGATTTTCGATGTAATTTGGGTACTCGATCTGCATCCACTTCTCAAGCGAGTCCACTTCATCTGCTAAAGAAGAAAATAGTTTTTCCAAATAATCAGGATTGGAGTATTTTTCCAGATAGTCTATATAAAGATCTTTAAACCGTGTGTGGTTGAACACTTGATAGGTTAAATAATCTTCCGTTGAGCACGGTGTCTTTGCAGCATCAAAGCCTAAAATTGACACTCTTTTTTCTTCAAACAGGTTTTCCGTAAAACAGTCGAACGCGACCTGTTCTAATTTATTGATGATCGGATTGTAGTACATTCTCATATTATGCCACCTCAATCCGTGACTGACGTTACCCAGGTCCGCCAAAGCATAATATTTTGCCAAAGCGTCCAGCTCAAACAACTCGTCGATATCCCTATCAAAGCTTTTATACCTCAGCATCAGTTCTTCAGCTTCTTGAAAATTTCCCTTAAGAGTGGGCGTATTTAAGGTGCGTTTCTTCTTGAAAGGCAGAACCTCAGCGGCTTCATAGAATGCTGTATTTACCCATTTACCCTCATCTTTTCCCAAACTATTTCTTTCCCAAAACCCTTCTTCATTAAATTTCAGGATCGGACCTTCTCTTTTTTGCTTTGACTCTATAAGCTGCTTGTCAAAATGTTCTTCAATAGCAAAAATCCCTATGTTTTCGTCATTAAGCGACACTGTTGTAAACAAATATCGAGTGGTTAAAACATCTTCATTTTCGTACAGCTTATGCATTATCCATTCTCTCAAGAACGCTCTGGTATGTGGGCTTTGAATGGAGAAACTCTTGAATCCATGAATACTGTTGTTGCCACGAACTTTAATTCTCAGAGACCATTTGTTGCCTTCCAGATGATCTGTCCAATCTCCTTTTAGCCGTAATTTAACAGGTATACTCTTGTTGTTGAATAGAATTGTTCCTTCAACATATTTCTTTTGTGCCTTTCCGATGACCCCATTTTCTAATGCTTCGTTCCTAAACTGATTCAACATTTGATACTCATCACTCCCGATGTTAATTCGTAATGAATTTTCACTCAGTTCCGGCAAAGGTTTTGACTCAAAATGCTTAATTGAAAAGTCATCAAAGAAGACTAGCTCATCGGAAGGGTTGTGAACATAAATTTTCAGAAAAGAATAATTTTTTTCCGCTAATAAGCTATACTGTAAAAGTTCCCAGTCATTTTCCTTTTTAATCGGGCTCGAGACTGACTTAATTACCGCATCGACATCTGCCAAGACTAACGCACCTTTGCCGTTCGAAGACTTTCGCCAAACGGAAATTGAAACAAAGCTACCCTTATCTACACCATGAAGATGATATGCCAATGCATATGGGTTCTTCGAATTAATCCCGGAGGAATATTTTCCACTTCTGAAAGCCAAATTTGTTTGGGATATGCTGCTTCCGAATTCGTAACTGCCGTTTGAAAACTTCACCCCTCTGGTAGTTTCTAAGTCAAAAAATATTTCAACGGGTAGTCCTTTATTGGAATTTCCTGAACAACCAGAAAGAATAGCTATGATGTATAAAATTAATATCCTTTTCATACTTTGAACAAAGTCACCGCAAAACTAGGGTTTATTTTTTCTTGAGTACACAAATCAATACGTGGCCAACAAGATCTCTGCAACTATTTATGTAGCCATGATATCCTGTTCGCATCACTGATTAACTTCTTCCGGTACCGAATCATCTGTTTTTTATTGAAAAGGATCGCATTAGGTCAAACAGATCATGACAGAGATTTAGAGGTTAATGCCAAACGCAGTATCTTTATTAGAAACAGACATAAGGCCAGCACCTATATTTTAATACTTGAAAGGAACGGGATACTTATTGCAAGCAACTTTAATATCACTCTGGTGGCTCGGATTGTCGATAAGTGATCATTTTTTCAATGCATTTCAATTTCCTGAAATTGGTTCTAAAGCATTCAATTCCTTTTTTGTTCCCGATCTGATGGTGGTTGCAATACTCTCTGTAGTGAGAGCTTACATTTCAAAAAGAGAATTAGAATTCATCATTTTGGGAGGATTCGCATATGGTACATTTTATTGCGTAAATGCTTCAATACTAACTCAAGGCGGGTATCTTGCGACAACCGTAATGGCCCTGGGATTCATGTATAATTTGTTTTTGGTTTTTCAAGGCCAGGTTTTTCGCGAATCTGAATCAAAAAGCACATTGATCAATGGTTTGAAAACATTGATCCAGATAATATGTGTTTGGAGTATCACCCTTGTTTTGTTCCCATGGCTTATCATGGATTCATTTGGGGAAAATTTAAACCCCCAAGTAGGTACTACTTATGTTTTAGGCCTGACATTGTTCATTTTATTCGGCTTCCTGGGCCTGTTCAGCGCATATTCAATTGTTAAAGTTGGTAATGGCACACCTTTACCTATTGATCAGACATCTGAATTGGTTATTTCAGGCCCATACCGATATGTGCGAAACCCAATGGCAATTGCGGGTGTTGGCCAAAGTATATCTGTCAGTATTGCATTCAGCTCACTTTCTGTATTGACATACGCTTTACTTGGGGCAGCCCTATGGCATATAGTAGTTCGTCCACTAGAAGAAAATAATATGAGGATGCGATTTGGAAGTGATTTCGATGAATATCGAAAAAAAGTATCTTGTTGGATACCAAAACTAAACAACAGTTCCAAATGACTATAGTTGTCGATTTCGTATGGACCATCATTAATGAAACTGTAAATATAATTGAAGAATAACTCTATGATTCCAAGAGCTAAAGAATTCGTTAATATGATTAAAATCAACTCTCAAACAGGCTGTCTGAAACTGGCGATCTTATTTATCACAATTTTCTGTTCTCAGTTATTAAATGGTCAGCAAAATACCATCCTCATCATAGCAGATGATGTTAGCCCGGATTATTTTGGTTGTTATAGCAATGCTATGGACACAGCAAACACCCCTGTCGTTAGTGAATTAGCAAAAAATGGCGTGATGTTTACCAAGGTCTGGGCATCTCCTGTTTGCTCTTCAACAAGGGCTGGAATCTTAACGGGTAAATATCCTTTTCGGACAGGAATCGGCGGTGTAATAACTGGTCCGGCCTCACCACAGATAGACACTTCAGAAATGAGTATTGCTAAATTATTGAAGTACTATGCCCCGGCAACGTACAATACTGCATGTATAGGAAAGTGGCATTTAAATAACAACGGCCCCCCAAAAAGACTCATCCCGAACAGGCTTGGTTTTGATCTGTACTCAGGAAACTTCAACGGAGCGATCTCAGATTATTACAGTTATCAACGGGTTAAGAATGGGATCATAGATACCGTAAATGCATATGCTACATCTCAAACCGTTAACGATGCCATAGATTGGATAGATACTATGAATACCAGTAACCCGTTCTTCCTTTGGCTGGCATTTAATGCGCCGCATACCCCATTTCATTTGCCGCCAGCATCACTTTGCAATACTACTGGTTTGAGTGGAACAGCCTCAGACATTACGGCAAATCCAAAAAAATACTTCAAAGCTGCAATTGAGGCAATGGATACCGAAATAGGCAGATTATTTGACCATCTCACCACAAATAATTTAATGGATAGCACTAATATCATTTTTATTGGAGATAATGGAAATGCCTCACAAGTTGCTCAAATTACCAGCACCAATAAAGCCAAAGGAACCATATATAATTATGGGGTTCACGTTCCAATGATAGTCGCCGGACCGGCTGTTGTGAATGGGGACAGAACGAGCGACGAATTAATAAATACCCCCGACTTGTTTGCTACCATTACTGAGCTGAGTGGATTTCCGAATTGGAGCAATTATATTCCGGCAGGAACAATTCTTGACAGCAGATCATTTTTGCCAATTCTGAAAGACCAAATCACCATTAATCGAACTTGGATATTTTCCGAGACATTTAATTCACCTTCAACATTTCGAGACGGTAAAACCATACGCAATCAAGATTACCAATTGTTACGCTTTGATAATGGCGATGAAGAATTCTATAATCAAACCATAGATTTTGAAGAAGATGACAATTTACTTCTTAACACTTCCGGCATGACGTTAGCAGACGTAAGTAACTATCATTTTTTATGCGATAGTATTTCGGTATTAACCGGCGCCACCGGATGCCTGCCAATTTCTATAGTAGAAACCCATTTTCAAAACGAAATATCAATATATCCCAACCCCGGCTCAGACCTTATATCCGTAGACTTACATGAGAGTATAAATAAATCAATCCGCGTAAGTGTTGTAAATATCTTAGGGGAGAAAGTTGCATCCTATATGCTGTCAAATAAAAAGAACACCATAGATATTTCTTCTTTTCCCAGTGGGGTGTATTATTTATTATTGGAATATAATGAATCAGCAAGGGCTAAAAAGATCATAAAAAAATAGACAGGTGTACAACTGAACCTATTCTATTAGGTCGGTGGTGATGTCTTATGAATGCCTACTGAATTATTTGAGCCCTCAAATTGAGAAATCAGTCACAGCAATAGCTAAAATTCAGATCTTACTTTCTTCACGGAATGTTGCCTAACACTTTACAAAATTTCGATTCATTCAGGTTATATACAGCTTGAGAATCACTACTTTGCGAGGTAATAATTACGAAAAACATAAAGCAAATGAATTTAACGGCAAAAGAATTATTTAGTGAAACAGGCAAAGAAGGAGTTCTGCTCGAATTAAAAGGCAATCAAGATGTGAGTATTGAGAATATTGCTGCATTTAGTAATGGCCAGAAAGGTGACCTTGTTTTTGTGCCTGACGAAAAAGCATTTGAAGTAGCGGTTAAAGGAAGCTGCTCGGCCATGGTACTTGATCAAAAAATGGCCGAAAGTAGTGCTCAAGTCAATTCAGAGACTGCAGTCTTTATAAGTGCTAACATTGCCCTATCTCATGCTATTATAAAGCTTAAATACCATGATCATGATTACTCAAAATCCGGTTGGGATAGAATTCACCCCTCTTCGGTAATACATGAAAGTGTAACCATACCCGACAACACTATTATTGGCCCGAATGTAGTTATTGAAAAAGACGTCCAAATTGGAGAAGGATGCAGTATTATGGCAAATGTTGTCATTGAACACAATGCAGTAATTGGAAATAACGTAAGAATCCATCCTTCAACAACCATTGGATGGGATTGTGTTGTTGGAAATGATTGTTTGATCCTGAGCAATACTGTGATCGGATCTGAAGGGTTTGGATATTCACAAGATCAATTTTTTAATCACCATAGGATTCCACAAACCGGGAATGTTGTTGTCGGGAATAAAGTGACAATTGGAGCAACCAATACCGTTGATCGTGGAACATACGGTCCGACCACAATTGGTGATGGAACGATCTTTGACAACATCTGTCACACAGCACACAACGTTACAATTGGCAAAAATTGCATCATACTTTCGGGGTGGTTATGTGCCGGTTCAACAACGATCGGAGATCGTGTTGTGGCTAGTGGAGGGGCAATTATCCGGGACCATATTAACATTTGCGATGATGTTTATCTCGTACATCGTGCCGGGGTTTTATTTGACATCAAGGAAAAAGGCATGTACGGTGGAACACCAATATTAAAAATGGCGGATTACAAGGAAAATTTAAAAATTGCTCAGAACCTGAAAGGCCTGGTGCAAAAGATCGAAGAGCTGAAGGCCATGAACCCCTAACTTAATTTTCCTTCCAGATAGGAATACTCCTTGGTGAGGTGATCTACTCTGAAATCGTTGTTTTCATTCAGCTCAAACTGAACCTTAGACGGTAGAAAAATGGGTTTGCTAAATGCTACTTGTAGCTCTTTAAACTCACGGCCGCTTTGCTTTTCTGCTGAGGAAACAGCTCTGTTTACGGAATACCAACCATGAGCAATTGGTCGCTTAAACCCGGCCATTTTAGCAAACAGCACAGAAGTATGTATCGGGTTCTTATCATTCGATAATTTAGCATATAATTTTCCCGCGGACCTGTCAATACTCCACTCCTCCTTGTAATGTGCAACACCAAAATTACTGACGTTCTCTTCTCGTTTGCTACGTTTTTGAGTACTTTTTCTTTTAACGATGTAATGGCTGACATTATTTGCTACCTCAACTCCATTTTGATAAAAACTAATAACTGCTGAAGGAAAAAGTGATCCATCCTTTACCGGCACGTTAATGCTCGCTTTTATTTCGAATTCCTGATCAGGGTTGAACTGATCCATCAGCTTAATTTCGTTGGAAATATGAACCATGCCCGGGACCGCAATTGTGAATTTTTTGTTCAACATCAAATGCAACAAGGCTCGCTGTGCAACAATGTAGATATACGTTATAGGAAGTGTTGAGTCAAAATTAAAATACTGTTTGTACTCTTTCAGATTATCAGGGTCTATTGATACGGCCGAAAACTCTTCTTCAATTTTAATGCCTTCATCAGCAATTTTAACCCCTTTCCGAAAGGTTAAATAGGCCGGGAATATCATTTTGCTTAGTGAGGGTAAAGTGGTCTTGCTCATATGATCCAAAGTTATCACTTTTGGGTATATCTGTATGGTTCTTCACTGGCAGAAAGTGAATTATCGGATTTGATCGATCAGGATACCCGAATATAAGTCTGCAGCATATCGAAATAGAAAAACCCTGAGAATGCAAAGAACTTAATTGGTATTCGCTACTGCAAAGTCACTAACTTGGACCTTGTGTTTTACCAAAACAAAAGATGCGGACAAAACTGATCATACTTATCTGTATACTTTTTCTTTTCAGGCTCGCTTATGGTTTATGCTCAGAGTTTTGGTTTGATGACGAGCTCCAAATTTATCTGATTGGCCTGAAGTCGTTCACAACCCATACCTGGCCTTATTATGGGCCGGATCTGGTTTACACCAATACTCAAATTCAAGGAGGATTACAGGGGCTTTTGGTTTCTGTTCCATTCTATATATCTAAGATCCCGGAAGCACCGATCATATTCCTGAATATACTATCCTTTGCAAGCTTATCGTTTCTGGCGACTTATACCACGAAAAGAATAAAAGGAATACCAGCCTGGCTCGTTTGGACAATTATAATGACTACGCCCTGGACGATGTATTACAGTACAAGAGTAGTTAACCCATCCTATACTCTTGTGTTTTCCATTCCTTTTATTATTTCCATGATAGACCTCCTGCCTATCTATAAAAAATCCGTTATCAATCCTAAGCTGGGCTTTTTTATGATCGGAATATGCACTACTCTGATCATGCAATTGCATATGTCCTGGGTCTTGTTGATCCCATTAACGGGCGTCATTTTTCTGCTTCGCATTAAAACAAAATTCAAGCACCAGCTTGTCAATTTTAGTTTGTATGCTACAGGTCTGTTTCTGGGTGCATTAACACTTATTCCTACCTTGTTATTGGCTCAGGACCTGAGTCCCGGCACGGCTTCGAATGTTGTTTTTAACATTGATAATTGGAGCAATCTGCCTGTTATTCTATTGCGTTTTTTCTCTTTCGCTTCAAACGAAATTCCATATATATTGGGTGGTGACACAGCAACACGACTGGCTGTTTTTTACGACCAGATCTGGATGTCACCGGTAATGATATTCCTATTGGTAATAGGGTTCTTGCAGGTAGGGCTTTTTACAATTTTATTGTTCAATA
>Ga0206681_10001014_pt1 | contig 13629 bp, 9 predicted proteins | sample M150012015metaG_FD_161048 | JGI IMG/M metagenome (GOLD analysis project Ga0206681, IMG submission 161048) | Ammonia-oxidizing marine archaeal communities from Monterey Bay, California, United States - M1 500m 12015 | ecosystem: Environmental > Aquatic > Marine > Intertidal zone | place: USA...
GTCGTATTGTCTGTAGTAGTGTTGTCTGTAGTCGTATTGTCTGTAGTCGTATTGTCTGTAGTAGTGTTATCTGTAGTCGTATTGTCTGTAGTTGTGTTGTCCGTGGTTGTGTTGACCATGGTCGTGTTGTCCGTGGTCGTGTTGTCCGTGGTCGTGTTGTCCGTGGTCGTGTTGTCCGTGGTCGTGTTGTCTACAGTTGTATCAGTGCTGTCTGTTGTCGTACTATCAACTGATGCCAGACTGCCTGTTTCGTATATAAAGGAAGTCATGGATATTTCTGCTTTAGTTGGAACGTCGTTGACAACCATAAATTCTGCCGAGAAGGTGCCATTTAGGGCATATGTGCCGCGTTCAGTTTGTTCTTCAGGAATCAATTTGTAGACTACAATAACCGGACTGTCTCCAGAGATACTGGACCATAGAAATTTGGCAATACCATTGTCAAAGCTAAATACGGCCCCCGCAGCATCAACACTTTCGGCTTTAAATCCTGGAGGAACAACTTCTTTAAGACGGGCAAAACCCTCTCCATTACTTTTGTCGATACTAACAGTCACAATAAAATCATCGCCACTGGCCTCCACTTTTCTATTGGCTACGATGTCAGGCACACTTTCAGTTGTATCTTCTAATGGGCTAGAGTCTATTACAACAATATCTTTTTCTGATGTGGACGCTACCTCTTCACCTTTAATCTCAATAACTGATATTGGTATTTCAACTTTTCTTCTTTCGTCGCCATCTACAAAACTGAATGATCCCGACACTGATTGAGCCCCCGTTACACCTTCAGCAGCTGAAAGTTTGTACTTTAATGAAATTACTTCGTCTGCTGGAATTGAGTACCATATGAAGATTGCGGCATTGTCCTTAAACGTAAATGAAGCACCTGCACTTTCTACTTCAGATGCCGTTAAATTTGTTGCATTGGTGAAGTCTAGTTTGAGTCTTGCAGGACCAGATACGGTTTGCTTACTTAGAATAATTTCTACAATTACCTCTTCCCCAGCATTAATTTCTGCAGGAATTTTATGATCGACAGAAACATTTTCAATATAGAGAAACGGGAAAAGCACAAACCCGATAATGTTGATTAAAAGAAACGCAGACTTCAGCATAATTGTGTCGATTTGATTAACTAGCAACTCTCACTAGTAACAAATCTATCTGATAGTCGGGGTGTATTAGGGAGGGTACATTTTGTTTACAAACAGATTTTTGTTGAAAATGATGGTGAAATTCAGTTCCCCTATCTATGATAGGGGGTTTAAGTAATCACTACATGAACTATTATTGCTCGAAAAAGTAATTAATTAAATCGTGTATCGATTGTACCGTGAAATCATTTGTGCCCTCGAAAAAACCATCTATGGCTAAGGAGATTTCATTAGCTGAAATGAATCCATTATTATCGGCATCCGCTTCAACCAAATGATCAGGAATATTACTTTCTGATTGACCGTCCTCATTGATGCGGTTTTGAATTTTAGATTCAATATTTTGTAGATCCCTGACAGACGTCACATCGGAGATAACTTCAATTCTCTCTTCAATTATAGTGTCCTGATAATCAATATATCTATCTGATATCATTTGATCTGATAATGTAACTCCATTCTCATCTACAATAGCTCCGGATTTCGAAGCTGGTTCTTGATCCTTGTTGTCAGGTACCCCATCGTTATCCGAATCCTTAGGACAACCTTTCGGGTCTACTTCTACTCCGGTGGGTGTTCCTTGGCAAAAATCATCAATATCCTTTATGCCATCTCCGTCAGAATCTGAATTATTCAAAGCTTTAAAGTCAACATCTTTGTACGATATTTTATTTGGATCTTTTTTCTTGAAAATGTAATGAATCGAAAATGCGGTATAGAGAAACTTATCATTATTGTCGTTTTCTGAAACATTATCTATCCAGTCTGATTGAGCCAAGTAATATGTTGCATAAAGTCTTGCTTGTATCTTAGGACTAAATTTCCATTTCAATCCAAAAGTTAGTGGAATACAAAGTGCACTTCTCTTATAATTTGTCGTCGAATCCAAAAGCTGTGTTTCGTAACTGTAATCTCTAAAAATTAGATTGGCAGAACTTGCGTTTGCACTATTTTCCGCAAGATCTCGAATGCTACCATCTTGCCAATAATGATAAGTGTTATTGCTTGCATCTTTTTGATCACCAAAAGGGTTGAATTTAGCAAAACCTAGACCAATGCCAAGGTATGGGGAGAATGTTGATTTTCGGCTGATTATAAGGTCATTGTCGAAGTTGACAATTGTGGCTAATGACAATGACAATAAATTTGATTGAAAGTTTCGGTTTCTACTGACGTCTCGAGAAATTTCATTATAAGCAAGAGTTCCGAAATTCCCCTTCAACTGTAGTCCGATTATTGCACCAAACCTCCGTTCGGCACTTAACGAAAACCCGGACTTGATATTGGTGTATTTCGTAAGGCCGTTATCTTTAGACAGATCGCCAATAAAAGTAAGAACACCCACGCCTCCACCAATATTGAGCACATCCATTTTACCCGAATAGTCATTGTCATTTCCGTATTGTGCGTTCAATGTAGATTGAAAACAGCAAAATGAAATAATGGATATAAACGCAATTATCACTTTTACCATAATGAAGGGTATTTAGTCGGTAGCATAGGTGGAGTTAAACTGCAGTCTAAAGCTAATATAAAATTTCGTAAACTAAACTAGATGAATATAGGTTTAGAAATTTGGTTTATGATTGAATTTCTTATAGAATCGATTGATCTCACTGACAGCCTCTTCAGGAGTGTCAACAATTTTTATCAAATTCAGATCTTTCTTACTAATATTTGCTTCTTTTTCTAACATAACATCCTTTATCCACTGGATAAGTCCATCCCAATAGCTCTTACCAAGAAGAATTATAGGGAATTTCCCAATTTTTTTTGTTTGAATTAGCGTAATCGCTTCAAAGAGTTCATCAAGTGTTCCGAAACCACCGGGAAGGACAACAAAACCCTGGGCATACTTAACGAACATTACTTTCCGTGGGAAAAAATATTGAAAGGTCAACAATTTATCGTTGTCGATATATGAGTTCGCCGTTTGTTCAAACGGAAGATCGATATTCAATCCAACCGAAATACCTCCACCCCTTTGAGCACCTTTGTTTCCAGCTTCCATTATCCCCGGCCCGCCTCCTGTAATCACGCCATACCCATTTTGGGTAAGCTGAAAGGCTAACTCTTCGGCTGTTTTGTAATGCGGATTATTCGGCTTGGTACGTGCTGAGCCAAAAATAGAAACACAAGGCCCTATCTTAGCAAGGCGTTCGTATCCTTCGACAAATTCGGACATTATTTTGAATACGGCCCAACTGTCGTTTGTTTTAATTTCATTCCAGTCTTTATGTTTGAAGGCTTCTTGAAGCCTTTTTTTGTCATTCAAATTTTTTCCCATATGCTTATTGTTAAAAGAACGATATTGTAATGATTTATGTTGTCAGTTCAGCCTTCAAAAACTGCGCGGTAAAACTATTTTTCTGTTTGAGAAGTTCTTCTGGCGTGCCTTGTGCGATTATTTTACCGCCTTTATTTCCTCCTTCCGGGCCAAGATCGATAACGTGATCTGCCATTTTTATGATATCCATATTGTGTTCAATTATTACTACTGTATTCCCGTTATCAACTAATTTGTTTAGGACGATCAGAAGCTGCTTGATGTCTTCGAAATGTAACCCGGTTGTTGGTTCATCCAGTATGTAAAGTGTATTGCCAGTTTCTCTTTTTGATAATTCTGTAGATAGCTTCACGCGTTGAGCCTCACCTCCCGATAGAGTCGTTGAAGCCTGACCAAGGCAAACATATCCAAGTCCGACAGCCTTGAGTGTGATGAGCTTCTGATTAATGTGAGGGATGTGTTCAAAAAAGTCCACGGCTTTATTTATGGTCATGTTCAGCACATCACTTATTGACTGTCCTTTGTATCTTACCTCAAGTGTTTCCCTGTTGTATCGAAGCCCAAAGCAAGATTCGCAGGCAACATAAACATCAGGAAGAAAGTTCATTTCTATTGTGCGAACACCTGCTCCCTTGCAGCTTTCACATCGCCCTCCTTTTACGTTGAAAGAGAATCTACCAGGTTTATAGCCTCTAATTTTCGCCTCAGGTAAGGAAGCGAAAATCTCCCTTATATCCGTAAAAACCCCTGTATATGTCGCTGGGTTAGATCTGGGTGTTCTGCCAATTGGACTTTGGTCTATTTCGATTACTTTGTCAATGTTCTCAATTCCATTTATGGATTCATATTCCATCGGAGATTTTATACTTCGATAAAAATGGCGGCTCAATATTGGATGCAACGTATGGTTGATCAATGTGGATTTCCCTGAACCTGACACCCCCGTGATACATACCAATTTTTGTAGAGGTATGCAGACAGTGACATCCTGAAGGTTATTGCCATTGGCACCTGTTAAAATGATTGATTTTCCTGAACCGGGCCTTCTGCTTTCGGGAACTTCTATTTGTAGCTCATTATTGAGGTACTGTGCAGTAATTGATCTCGAAGCTGCAAGAAGATTGAAAGGTGCTGAGGTTATTATTTCACCTCCATTGATACCAGCTCCCGGACCAATATCTACAATCCAATCTGCATTTTCCATGATTTCTTTATCGTGCTCCACAACAATAACCGAATTCCCTCCATCCTTTAGTTTTTTCAAGGAATTGATAAGTCTTACGTTGTCTCTTTGGTGAAGTCCAATGCTGGGTTCATCCAATATGTATAGTACTCCGGTCAATTCTGAACCAATTTGAGTGGCAAGCCTTATTCGCTGGGCCTCACCACCCGACAAACTTCTGGAGGTCCTGTTTAACGAAAGATAGTCAAGACCAACATCTAAAAGGAACTTTAATCGATTTTGCAATTCTTTAATGATCTCTTTTCCAATGATACGGCTTGTATCGTCAAGATGCTCGTCGATTGCATTAAACCATTCGTGTAAACTCGAAAGGTCCATTGAAGCGAGCTCTGCGATGCTATTATTTCCAATTTTAAAGAATAAGCTCTCCTTTCTTAGTCTTTTTCCTTCACAGTCGGGACAATCTATCTTATTCATGAAGGATTCAGCCCATTTTTTACTGCTCTTGGATTCATTGTTTGATGCATGACGAATAAGATAATTTATCAATCCTTCGAATGACGTGGCGACCTCATTGACCCCATTGTTTCCAATTATTTTCAAGTACTCATTGGATCCGTTGAGGATTTTATTGATCAATTCTTCTTCAAAACACTCAAATTCTGTCGAATTCAAATGTCCATAACTAAGTATCAATGCTTCAATTTGCTTTTTTATCCAGGTATGTCCATTTTTGTCAAGAGGAGAAATTGCACCTGTTAGCATTGATTTTTTGAGGTCAGGAATAATTTTTTTGAATTCCACCCGAGATACTTTACCAAGTCCGCTACATTTAGGACAAGCTCCATAAGGAGAATTGAAGGAGAACAGGTTTGGTTCCGGTTCACGGTATGAAATTCCTGATTCCGGACACATCAGGAATCTACTGAAATGTTTGCTTTCCATGGATTCCTGATCCAGAATAATCAAATTTCCCTTCCCAATTTTTAGTGCTGTTTCCACACTTTCTGAAAGTCTTTTTGAATTGTCTTTGTTTGCTCTAATTCTATCCACGACAAGCTCTATATCATGAATTTTATAACGATCCAATCTCATTTCATGAGAAATGTCTACTATTTCACCATCGACCCGGACTCTTAAATACCCTTGCTTTCTATACTGCTCGAACAAGTCTCTGTAATGGCCCTTTCTTCCAGAAATCAAAGGAGCCAACACGATAATCTTCCTACCCTTCAGATCCTCTTGTATTAGCTTTACAATTTGCTTCCGGCTGTATCGGATCATTGGTTTCCCAGTTTCGAAAGAATACGCGGTAGCAACCCTTGAGAACAGAAGCCTGAGAAAGTCGTACAATTCTGTTATTGTTCCAACAGTAGACCGTGGATTTTTGCTTACTGTTTTTTGCTCAATTGCGATCACCGGGCTTAGTCCTGTTATCTTATCGACTTCCGGTCGTTCAAGTCCACCCAAAAACTGACGTATATAGGAAGAGTAAGTTTCAAGATATCTTCTTTGCCCTTCTGCATAAATAGTGTCAAAGGCCAAAGAAGATTTCCCGCTTCCACTTAAACCGGTTACCACGACTAATTTATTTCTTGGAATGCTCACATTGACATTCTTGAGATTATGAGCTTTAGCACCAAAAATTTCTATTGTTTCGTCGACGTTTCCTTGATCAGTCATCCTTTTCTTCTAGAATTTTCTCCTTTAATTCTGAACCCCCAGCCGGCAGTTTTAATTCGTAAGTTTTTTCCTCAGTTGCATGCAGACTCTTTCCTCTGAGCCATGGATTCAATACTTTCAAGGATCTAAAACTAATTTTATGTTCAATTGCAAAATCTACAAGACTTGATATTGTTGAGTCAATAATGACCTTTTTTACATCGTAGGGCTTGTAGATATCCGAATTTCTCAGCCTGAACCCGTAATACTCTGATTCTGACAAAATGTATTTTGCAGCAATAATTCGCATCACGTATCTTGAAGTCTCACTGTTTAAGTGAAGGTCATAGTAGCTGTTGGTTTTCTGCTCTAACAATCGATTTTGCAATCCGGATTTGCCCATATTGTATGATGCGGCAGCTAAAGTCCAGCTTCCAAATTTCCTTTTGGCAATTTTTAAGTATTCGCAGGCAGACCTCGTTGATCTCTCAACGTTGTATCGCTCATCGATCTCATCATTAATTTGGAGTTGATAATCCCTGGCTGTTTTCTTCATGAACTGCCAGAAACCTGTTGCTCCGGCGGGGGAGATTACATTTTCCAAACCACTTTCAATCAGACACAAGTACTTGAAATCATCAGGGACATCCTGTTCTTTAAGTATACGCTCAATAATTGGGAACCATCTTCCGGCTCTTTTATGAAAGAGAAAAGTTTGAGAATGCCAATAGGTGTTAACGTGAAATTCTCGATCCAGGCGGTCTTTGATATCAACATTTCCCAATGGAACCTTTTCTCCGGCAAATTCCATTGAGTCAGGCATTTCTATGGTATAGACCTGGTAATTATCTTTGACAAAATCCCGATATGGCACATCCTCTTTCTGATTATTCCATTCAATGGAATTTGATTGAATTTCTCGAACGTTGGGGTCTGACATAATGCCAAGTAGCATAGATAGAATACCAAAAAGTCCAAGAATAACACAAACAGATAGAACAAATTTATTTCCCTTCATTACCTGGGATTTTTGAAATTTTGGTCAACACGAATAAAGAGGCAAATATTAAAAGACAATAACTCAGATAAAAAGTGGTGTGCACTACTTGCCAATTGGTAATGAAGCGGATTGCACCAACGATCAATAGCAACGAGACCAAAGAAATACCAATAAAGACAAACCCTACTTGACTATCGGAGAGGCCCAAGTATGAGAGATGGTGCGTTGTATGATCCTTTCCACCAACAAAAGGTGATTGTTTTTTGCAAATTCTGTTAATAACAACTATGGTCGTGTCACTAACGGGCACGATGAAAGTAGCCATAACTATGGAGATCTGTTGTGCTGTGCCAGTCATCACTTGGTTATAAACAGTTTGGTGATTCCATAAATATTTAATGCTAATTGCAGCCAAAAATACACCCAGAAACTGACTCCCAGCGTCTCCCATAAACATCTTCGACGGATTCCAATTGTAGAACAAGAACCCGATCAGACTTCCCACTACTCCAAGCATTAGGATAAAATTGTGATCCGTATAGGCCTCGTTCAACATAAGGACGACAATGCACGTAATGATTATAAAAATCGACACTATACTTGTTATTGAGTCCATGTTGTCAAGCATGTTGATCGAATTCATCATACCAATAACCCACAGAATGGTTAGAATGTAATTGAGGGTGTCTTGCTCGAAAATCTGTATGTAATTCCCCGAGGCAACAAGAATACAGCCGCAGAATGTTTGAGTGAAGAACTTTAACCATGGTCTGGTGTTATATGCGTCATCTGCAAGGCCCATTATAAATGCAAGTGCAGTTGCCGTGATCAATCCCAAAGTGCTACCATCCTTAAATATGTTTTCCTGATCGAAAAAAATCCCATAGCATGTTGCGGCAATAAGAAAACCTAAATAAAATGAAATGCCGCCCAATGCCGGTTTTACGACACTGCTCCATCTTATAGTCGTTTCATCCTTATCTCTAATTCCAAGATTTGTAGCAAATTTTAAAAGTATAGTGTTGAATACCAATGAGAACAGTATTACCACCCCGAGAAAAATGGTATAAATGAAAAACAAATACTGTGAGTCGTGCATGACTTAAAAATGACTGACAAAGGTACTAAATCTTGGTGCATTACGATCTTTGTCCGACACTATTGGTTCGGCAATTGTCCAATTAATATTAATATCCGGATCATTCCAAAGTAGATTGGCTTCTGCTTCCGGATTGTAATAGTTTGTGCATTTGTAGGAAAATATCGTATTGTCTTTTAGTGACAAAAATCCATGTGCAAATCCTGGAGGAACCCAAAGCATTAGCATGTTCTTCGAATTGAGCTCTATTGAAAAGTGCATACCATAGGTTTTCGATTCTTTCCGAATATCAACTGCAATATCTAAAGCTGAACCTTGTATTACACGCACCAATTTTCCTTGTGCAAATGGTGGATTTTGAAAATGAAGGCCTCTTAGCACTCCTGCTGCAGATCTCGACTCGTTATCCTGTACAAACTTAATATTGTCACCGATATTTCGTGAGAAAGCATCTTCATTAAAAGATTCCAAGAAATAGCCTCTATTGTCTCTGTAAACGGTTGGTTCGATAATTAATAAATCAGAAATAGGAGTTTTTGTAATGTTCATTTTTTTCGAAACAATCTCTTTATAAAATAAGGTTTTTTTGAAATGTCATCGTCATAATAATTGCTGTTTTCCTGACCGTACCCATACCCGTACCCGTACCCGTACCCATAATTGTAACCGTATCTTTTTCTGCTGGTGTCAACACCATTTAGCACGGCAGATAGTTTGAAGATCTTATTCTCGTTCATTAATCTGTCCAGGTTCTGCACATAATTCTTCTTAGAATAGTTTGCACGGAATATGTAGATTGGAATGTCAGCTTGCTTAATTACACTAACCCCGTCTGTTACAAGTCCAACTGGCGGATTGTCCACAACGATTATATCATAGCTTTTTTTCAGATCTGAAACTATTTTTTCAAACTTTCCATTAATGATCAATTCAGAAGGATTTGGAGGAATTGGTCCCGCTGTAATGAAATCTAATTCGTTCAATTCAGATTTATTGATGCAATTTTTTAAAGAGTCTTTGCCAATAAGCAATGTACTCATTCCGCGAGTATTTTTAACTCCAAATCCAAGGTGGATTTTAGGTTTTCTCATATCCAGATCAAGAACAATTACTTTTTTGTTAGAAAATGCAATTATGCCCGCTAAATTAATTGCGACAAATGTTTTTCCCTCTCCCGAAACTGTTGAGGTAACACCAATAAGTTTTGATGTTTCGTTGCCGGTAGAAACAAACTCCATGTTCGTTCTTATTGATCGAAATGCTTCAGCGATCAACGACTTGGGATTGTTATTAATTATCATCTGTGAAACGGGTATCTTCTTGTTGTAAATTGGGATCATTCCAAGAATGGAAACGGAGGCATTTGAAAGATTGCTAATTTCATTTAGTGAGGTAATTTCATTGTGTGCCAGATATCTAATAATCGCGATCAAAATACATATTAGTATGCTTGAGATGACTGTTATTATTAGTGCAAACTTTTTACTTGGACTATCCTGATATTCAGGAACCTGAGGTGCTCTTAGAATATTTGTGTTTGACGTAACACCGACATTGGTAAGCGCATATTCGGTTTGTTTTTCCAGGAGTAGTGTATAGTATTTATCATTGATATTAAAAATCCTATCTAACCTCCCATACTCCAGCTCCTTCTCAGGAAGCCTGTAGAATTTCAACTCGATCGTATTCAATTTTTCCTCGAGTCCTGTCTTTCTGATTGTTGTCTTGTTCAAGAGTGATTTGATTCCTTCAGAAATCAATCTGGTTTGAATTTCGATCTGAGATCGTATCTTTATAATTTCTTCGTGGTCTGCTGTTCTTTCCGTTGTCAGGTCTTCATAATCAAGTAATTTTTTATGAAGAACTGAAATCAATGTATATAGATTGCTTTCAAATTTTGACCCTATCAGAATTGGCAACACATTGTAGATGTCAAGTTCCAGAGGTTGGTCTGTGATAATACTTGCGATCTCATTTAGTATTTGTTCGTCTAGATCTAGTTTTATCAATTCGCTCTCCATTTCTTCAATTCTGCTTAGGTAGGAATCAGTCATTCCTTCTACTTGTCTGATCTTGTTGGTATCTTTAAACACTTTCAACATCCTTTCCGACTCTTTCAGTTTTTTTGCTACAGAATCCTTTTGCATTGTTATAAAGGCAATAACACGGTTTGAGCTTTCAGTTCTTTTAATACTATCAAAATCATCGAAATTCTCAATTAATGATTTCAATACGTCTTTTGTAAGCACTTGATTGGGATGGGTAAAACTTAAAGAAATAGTATTGGCATTTGAATTGGCTATGCTTACGTCAAGCATAGAAGCAAAATAATCTGACAGTTTATCCTGATCAGTATACAGAAAATAGAACTTGCCATCATTTTGTTGCAAATTAAACCGTTCTGTATCTGAGATATGAATTGAACAATTGAAATGCTTGCATTTAAAAGAACGACCTATAGTTTCCTTATACTCGAACTTCTCTTCGCCTACAGTATACGAAATCAGGATAGATTTATCTTTGTTCAATTGTACATATATAGGGACATCAACCAGGCTTGAATTAATCAGATTAAAATCTTTTATGGAAAATACAGAGCCGTTGTATTTTTCATGTTTCAGAATTTTCCCTTCAAGAAAATATCGAATCTTAAGAGGTAAGCTAGCGATGACTTTTTCCATTAATAATGGTGACCGCAATAGCTCCACATCGCTGGTTACTGTCTTTTCTTCTTGGAAAGGATTTTTAACATTCAGAATTTCACTTGCGTTATCTTGAGTGGTGCGTTGAATAAGTGCCTTGGATTTATATAGAGGCGGTGTGTATCTGATATAAAGAAAACATACACTGAAACAGATTATGAAGACAAAGAGCATCCACAACCAAATTTGTCGGGTCAGATAGAGGAAAAGTCCGATCTCAAATTCACTGCTAAAATTGGTTAATCGCTCCCGGTACCGCTCAAAGCTCTCATTTCGTTTACTAATCTCTTCCTGTATCATCTCTGCCTACTGGATGTTGTTGATCATTACATAAATCACAAATGCACTTGATAGAAGTGAAACTATTGGAGCTACTTCATTCAATATACCTTTAGAGATCTCCGGTACAGGTTCAACGTAAACAATGTCATTTGCTTGCATGACCATTCTGATGTGCTTTAACCCCTCACCAATTGTTGAGAGATCGATCTGGTAAATTTCTTTTTCATTACCAATCTGCCTGATGATCTTAACCCTTTTGGCCTTTCCTCTAGAAGAAATACCGCCGGCTTGTGCTATTGCTTCAAGTAAGGTTGTGTTGTTATTTTCTAAGGAAATTACTTGTGCATCTGCCCCGTTTCCCGGGAATACAAAAACTCTCTGGTTATTTATCTGAATTTGAACATATGGGTTAACATAATACTTGGAATATTCCTTTTCCAGATTCATTTCGGCTTCTAATTTGGTCATCCCATCTATTTGCACGTCTCCTAGCATTGGCAATCTGGCTTTTCCATCATGTCTCACCAAATAGGATATGAATGTTTGGGTCATTGTTCTGTTGGTCCCCATTGTGGTACTCCCGTCAGCGCTAGTACCTGCAGATAGGTCAATTACCTTGAAGCCGTCATTTGCAAATAGTCTGAAACTGAAAACATCATTTGGTGAAATGATATAATCAAGTTTTGGCGTCATTGGAATACTGTCAAATTGAAAATCTCTCGGTGTTTTGAGCATAAAATTAGAGTTGATTCCGCAACTGGATAGACTAATGGTAAAGGATATCCCGATAAAAAAAAGTAATTTATTGATCTTCATGTTAAAAGTACTTTGAATTGCAAAGTTAATCATTTTTTTCTGTTTTAACGCTTTGAAGCAGCTGTGAATAAATATTTTCCATCTTTTTGCAGAATTGCATATAATGAAAGTTTGCGAAAACATATTCCTTTCCGGCAGTTCCCATTAATTCCCTTAAGTCTTTGGATTCAGTCAATTGAAGCAAACCCTCGACATATTGATCGAAGTCATTTACATTTACCAACATCCCTGTTTTGCCATCCAGAATAATGTCCGTTACCCCTCCGACATTTGTTGCAATAACTGGTAATGAGCTTGCCTGCGCTTCGATCAAGCTAACCGGTGTTCCTTCGTTTAGAGAAGTTAAGCACATAATGTCTAACCCAGCATTGGCCACATCAATTGCTTTTATCCACGAAGTAAAAACTACATCAGGGTTAAGGACGCTCTCAGTCGGACTTGAAACAATAAGCCCTAGCTCCTTCGCTTCGAGTATCAGTGTATCGGTTAAATCCCCGTCGCCAATAATGACACCAGTTATTTTCTTGTTGGTTATACTTTTAAGCTTGCTCAGACCATTTAGAAAAAAACTGTGATTTTTTATGGGAACAACCCGTCCTACAATTCCTATTGCTACTGTGTCTTGTTCAATGTTCCACTCCTGTCTGAATTCAGTTCTCTTCTTTTCTTGGTTTTCCTGAAATCGATCTAGATCTATTCCAAGGGGAACAATGTGCGCTTTTTCACGCGGACAGATCTTGTGGATGTCACATATTTCGTGGTGCTGCATTGTACTCAATGTAATAATGCCAGTAGATTTTTTGGCCAAATAACGTTCCAGTATTTTGTAAATACCAGTCTTAAGTTTGCCGAAATAGGAGTGAAATACGTGTCCGTGAAATGTGTGAACGATCACAGGAACTTTCATGTTATATGCTGCCAATCGCCCCATTGCACCAGCTTTTGCGGCGTGGGTGTGAACAATGTCAGGCTTAAATTCTGAGATTATCTTTTTTAACTCTCTGTATGATCTTAGGTCCTGCTTGATATTAATCTCCCTTCTCATGGTTTCAAGTACTGTATACTCGACCCCAAGTTCTTGCAGAATGAATTCGCTGCTTTCCTCAAAATCGTCTTTCTGCCCGCCTATCAGCATTATTTCAAAACGGGGATTAAGATATTTGGTTAGATAAGCAATAGAATAAGCAGGTCCGCCTAGATTAAACCGATTAACTATTCTTAAGATCTTTGGCAAAATTATGACAGTTAAAACGGCAAATTTATTAATACTAATCTAGGTAGGTGGAAGTAAATCAGTTTTATTTCAACATAATACATCCTGATGTTGTGAATACCATATTTGAAATTGTAATAGTGCCCATATTGTATCTTGGTTGCTGCCCATGTTTTTGGAAAACAGGTCCGATATAGCTGAATAATTAAATATTCCCTGATCTTCGAT
>Ga0206681_10001016_pt1 | contig 13621 bp, 17 predicted proteins | sample M150012015metaG_FD_161048 | JGI IMG/M metagenome (GOLD analysis project Ga0206681, IMG submission 161048) | Ammonia-oxidizing marine archaeal communities from Monterey Bay, California, United States - M1 500m 12015 | ecosystem: Environmental > Aquatic > Marine > Intertidal zone | place: USA...
AACTTCCTAAAAAAATAGATTAACTTCTAAATCCTAACAAATAGCCTCTAAGAAATTGAATTCCCATTGCAGGATCAACACCTTTTGGACATACCTGACTACATGAGCCAGCAAAATGACATCTCCAAATGCCATGAGATTCATCAATTATGTTTAATCTATCATCTTTTCCTTTATCACGACTATCAGCAACATATCGATATGCTTGTGCTAATGCTTGAGGTCCAACAAAAGAAGAATCAGTAGTCATCGTTGGACATGCAGAATTACATAATCCACATTTTATACAATTAGCAAATTGGATATATTGTTCAACTTCTTTAGGGGATTGTAAAAATTCTCGTTCATCAGATTCCAATTCAGAATCATCACGAATTAGATAAGGTTTAATTTTTTGATGTGTTTCAAATAATCTTTCAAACCTAACTGCCAAATCACGAATTACTGGAAAATTATTCATAGGTTCAACAGTGATAACATCAGAATCTAATTCACTAATTTTAGTAAAGCACGCAAGTTTAGGTTTTCCATTAATCATCATACCACAAGATCCACATGTAGCTTGTCTACAAGAATAACGAACAGCTACAGAATGATCAAAATGTTTTTTGACATCAAGAATTGCTTCTAAGACAGTAGTCCATTTTTGATAAGGAACTGTAAATTCCATAAATTTGCTTGAATCATCAGATTCTGGATTAAATTTAGAAATTCTAAGAAGAATAGATTTTGCGGAAGATAATGGTGTTGACACTTGTTCATCTGCAATTCTAGATACTTGAGCCATCCCTATACCATCCCCATATTTGTCATAATAATTGTTCTTGAACCATATGCAATTAATCCAATCATTGCCACTACACAACCATATGAAACGGCTTTTTCATATACTCTACCTTGTTTTAATTCCAACAAGATAACTCGTAATCCATTAAATCCATGTACTGAAAGTAAAATCAAAATTAGTTCAAGCATTACAACATATGGAACAGAACGATAATTAGCTAAAACATTTTCATATTCTAAGGAGTCAGCAAATCCCGTTGTAAGACGCATCAAAATATGAACTGCAACCAAACCAACAGCAGCTAATGCAGTGCCATAATGAATTTTCATTATTGTGCTTTCTTTCATTTTATTCACCAAACATTACTGCTAATCCATACATCATTGCAACTGCTGCAAGAAGAATGGAAGAGTAAATTCCTATTTTGTGTCTATAATTTTGAGATGCTGGTTCATATGGATAATCAGGTCTAGCAGGCTTACCTACACCAACACCACCATGTCCCAACATAATTCGAATACCATTTCCAGTATGAAAAACACACATTCCAATTACAAGGGCCAAAAAGATATGTCCTTCAGTAGTTTGAGTTAATGCAAGAAATTCATCCCAACCCATTCGACCTCGTAAAATATTACTTGTTTCATAAATATGTGCAATAAAATATCCCAATAATCCTAATCCACTTAAACGCATTAACAAATATGCAACACGTTCAATACCATAACGACCAGGATTAACCATTCCTTTGATGCCTTCACGATGTTCGTCTTCAGTCATCTAATATTTCCTCTCTACTGGTTGATATTTAGTAATTGTTACAGGGTGTGTTTTCATAATTGGTTCATTAGGATCATAATATGCAAGTGTGTGATGTAAGAAATTAGCATCATCACGTTTAGGATAATCAGTTCTTGCATGTGCACCACGAGATTCCTTTCGATTAATTGCACCAACTAAAATTACCTCTGCAACTCTAAACATAGAATCAAGTTCCATAACATTTACGAAATTAGTATTGTACTCTTTTGCTTTATCATCAACATGTTTCCAAGCAAGTTTTTTTAATTCACGAACTTTCTTTAAACCGTCAACAAGATCAGTTTCATTTCTATAAACATATGCTTTGTTGTTCAAAGTATCAGTAAGTTCTTGTCTAATTTCATAGGGATTAACATCACCATTTCCTCTGAATATTCCATCATAGATTCTTTTTTCTTCTAAAGCAACTAAATGATGTGGCCATGGATTTGAGGTTGTTTTATTTTGAATGTATTCAATTGCGGATTCACCAGTAATCTTACCCCAAACAATACATTCTGAAGTGGAGTTTGCACCTAAACGATTTGAACCATGTACACTATTACATGCAGCCTCACCAGCAGCCCAAACACCTTGAATTTCAGTTGCACCATCAATATCAGTATGTAGTCCACCCATCATGTAGTGACAAACAGGTCTAATGTCAAGCAGATCTTTAGCAGGATCAATTCCAGAAAATTTAATAGAGATTTCTCTAATTCCACCTAATTTTTCCTTAATCTTCTCATCACCAAGATGTCGAATATCAAGTTTCATACAATCAACACCAGTTTCATGTTTGAATCCATTACCTTGTTGAATTTCAGTCATAATTGATCTTGAAACAATATCACGTGGAGCTAATTCCATTTTTCCAGCAGCATAAGTTTTCATAAATCGTTCTCCTTTATTGTTAAGCAAGTATCCACCTTCACCTCTTGCACCTTCAGTGATCAATATTCCAGAAGGTAGAATTCCAGTAGGATGAAATTGTACAAACTCCATATCCTTTAATGCCATACCAGCACGGAATCCCATATCCAAACCATCAGGAGTTGAAGAAAGAGCATAAGTTGAAAAACTATACAACCGTCCTGCACCACCCGTGGCAATGATTAGAGCTTTACCTTTAATCGTGTAAAATGTACCAGAAGATAACTCAATTGCAGTAACTCCCATGAATGTTTTCCCATCATGAATAATTGATGTTACAAACCATTCGTTAAGATATTCAATATTATCAAATTTTTGACATGTATCATACAAAGTTTGCATTTCAAAGAAACCAACTTTATCTGACGCATATGTTGCTCTAGGAAAACTATAACCACCAAAATTTCGTTGATCAATTCGACCATCATCTCTTCTAGACCAAGGCATACCCCAATGATCTAGTTGATGAATTTCTTGTGGCATTTCAACACAAAGTCTTTCAGCAACATCTTGGTCTGCAAGAAAATCACTTCCTTTTACAGTGTCATAAACATGAGATTCAATTGTATCACCTTCTTCTTCAAAAAGTACTGCAGCAGTTCCACCTTCTGCAGAAACAGAATGAGAACGCATTACTTGTACTTTAGAAACAATTCCAATCTTTAGATGTGGACCTTTTTTTGCAGCTGCAATTGCAGCTCTCAATCCAGCCAAACCGGAACCACAAATAATTAGATCAAATTCTAATGAATTAGGCATTTTAAATCAAATTTAGTATTTTTAGATTAAATATTAAGTAATATCTAGAATTTCAAGAAACATTAAAATATATCACTAGTGATATCACTAGTGATGATATCTGAGTGGTTTCAAAGAGTAGGAAGTTCGGTCCCTAGAGGATTTTCAAGATATTTCATCTTAGAATTGTTAAAAGAGAAGACATACACTGGAAAAGAGATAATTGATTATGCAACTGAACAGAGTAATGGGATTTGGAAACCATCTCCAGGATTAATCTATCCATTATTAGGAAGATTACTTGATGAAAAATTAATTGAAGAAACTAAAGATGGTAGATATCAATTAACAGTAGAAGGATTAGAAACGGCACAAGATGTTGATAAAATTAATGATATTGTAAAAAAACAATTAGAAGTTTTATTCAGGTTAGGAAATGTTGGAAGATTTGTTGCATTAGATCTACTTGAAAAAATTTCATCAATGGGATCTATCTTAAGTTCAAATATCAAAAATATGACAGAAGATGAAACTCAAAAATATAAAAAATTTCTTCAAGATGAATTAAATAAAATCAATGAAACAAAAATAAAATCAACAAGTAAAAAAATCAAAATAGAATAATTAATAATAATTTTAAAATAAAATATAAAAACTTAAAATCATAAATAATTCAAAAAAAATAGAAATTATGAGAAAATTACGTAATCTAATAAAATCAAAGAAACCTCTTGTTATACCAGGAGTATATGATGCAATTGGTGCAAAAATTGCAGAAAAAGTTGGTTTTGATGCAATGTTCCAAACAGGTTACGGAACATCTGCAACATTGTTTGGAATGCCAGATTATGGATTTATTGGTGCAACTGAAACAATTGATAATGCAAGAAGAATATCTAATGCAGTTTCAGTTCCAGTTATTGTGGATTCAGATACAGGTTATGGTAATGCACTAAGTGTTTGGAAATTAGTTAAAGAGTTAGAATCAGCAGGGGCTGCAGGAATATTTCTAGAAGATCAAAAATGGCCCAAGAGATGTGGACACATGCAAGGGAAAGAAGTTATTGCACAAGAAGAATATACAGAAAAACTGGGTGCTGCAATTGACGCACGTGAAAATAAAGATTTCATAATTGTTGCCAGAACAGATTCAAGAGCAATAGAAGGATTAGAAACAGCAATTGAAAGAGGACTTCAAAATAAAAAAACAGGGGCAGATGCAGTATTCATAGAAGCTCCAAGATCATTAGAAGAAATGAAACAGATTGGAAAAGAAATCAAGGCACCATTGGTTGCAAATATGATTGAAGGCGGAGCAACACCAATGAATTCAGCACAAACGTTAAACAAAATTGGATTTAACATAATTTTATACCCATTATCAGTATTATTTGCCAATACGTTTGCGACAATGAATATTTTACAAGAATTAAAAAATACAGGTACTACGGCAAAATACAAACAGAAAGTAGTAAATTTTGATCAATTCAATAATTTAGTGGAACTAGATAAATTCAAAAAAATGGAAACAAAATACAAATTTTTAAAAAGAAAATAAAAAATTTCAAGTGAAATACAGTTAAGCTGAATTTCGCTTTACTTCAATTTCTATTGTTGAAACATTTCGAGTTCTACCATCTTCGGATTCTAAGGATTCTGAACCAATTTTGATTTCTCCGATAGAATATCCTGCATTTTCAGTTTTTCGTGCAACAATTTGAGCTACATCTACAGCACGACCTATGCTGAGTCCCCTAGCTTTGATGCTGACGGATGGTACATTTGCTAATTGAATTAGCGTCGATGTTACATATGCCATCAATGGTTTTTTACCAATGAATACGGTGTCTCTAGTTTCAGTGGACATAATTAATTTAACATTTAACGATAATTTAAAGTTAAAATGAATTTTTTATAAATTCTATTAAAAATTGAAAAAAATTTAAGGATTCTTAAGTAGAAAATAGAAGTTATTAACCAGTTTGGAAGAAATTATAAAAAATTTAGAAACAGGAAATAAAGAAAATAAAATTAAAATTTTAGAAACATTACATAATACAGATAATTTAGAAATTTTAAAACAAATAATTTTACAATTAAATGATGATGATATTCAAGTTAGAGGGGAAGCATTTAATGCATTATTATTAAATCAAAATAAAATTTCAAATATTTTAATTGACAATCTTGGTTCTACAAATAAAAATATCAGAGGGTTTACATCGTTGATATTAGCTAATAGAAATGAAAAAAGTGCAATTTCAGAAATAATAAAACTTGTGGAAGACAAACACGGAATGGTTAGATCCTGTGCAATTGGAGCATTAGGGTATCTTAAAGCTGAAAAAATTTCAAAAATTATTTTAAAATCAGTGTTAGATTCTAATTTAGAAGTACAAAAAAGTGCATTACAAGCAACAATTCAATTAAGCATCACCATACCAGAAGAAAAGATTAAAGAAATTTCAAAAAATAGTGATCAACAAATAAAAAATCTATTATTAAAATTAAAAAAAATAAGTGGACCGGAAGGGATTTGAACCCTCGATCCGATGCATGCCATGCACCTATCCTACCGGACTAGACGACCGGCCCAATTATCAGAATACTGATTGAATATCATTTTTTAAATTGGTTATTAACGTTTAGCGATTTAATCAAGATAGGAAAAAAGGATTAGCACAATATATTTAAACTTCAATATGTTGATTGAATTGTCATGGTCGTAGATAACAAAGCAACTGTCACATATGTTCAATTATTAAAAGAGGATCTGGTAATAATGAGAATTGTTCCAAAAGAGGGCCCAGTTCCAGATTTTAAAGCAGGTCAATTTCTAACATTAGGTTTACCAAATCCAGCTGAAAATGGAAAAATTGTCAGAAGAGCATATTCAATTGCATCCCATCCAGAAAATAAAGAGTATATTGAATTTGTAATTAGATGGGTTAGAAAACCACTTCCAGGAAGATTAACTACACAGATATTTAATGCAAAAGAAGGTGATGAAATTCTTTGGTTAAAGCCATCAGGTAGAGCATTAGGAATTAGCGAAGAGTTACCAAATGGTGAAAAAGATACAAGAAGAATAATTTGTATTGGAGGAGGAACAGGATTAGCACCATTTGTCAGTTTTGCACAACACCTTCACGATACCAAAGATAAACGTGAAATCATTGTTTTACACGGAGCAAGTTATGTGGATGAATTAAGTTACAAAGATTTACTGACAAATCTCGAAGATGAAAGCATTGCAAAAGGAAAAGATGAATGGAATTTCAAATATAGAGCAGCAATCAGTAGACCACAAGAATGGTTTAACAGGAGTTGGGCAGGTCAGGTTGGAAGAGTTGAAACATTCCTAAGACCTAGAGACAGCGGTTTGTCACCATTAGAAGAAGTGATTGGTGAAAAAATTACTCAACAAAATACAATTTTCTATGTTTGTGGATGGCAAGGTACAATCGATGGGGTTATGGACTTTTTAAAACCTAAAGGGTTCATCACAGAACACGATAAACGTGAAGATGGAAGCTTTGAAGTCAAATACGAATCATACGGATAAATTTATTCAAAAAATTAATCATTGAAATATGAGAATAATTTAGAAATCATAATTGATTACAGCACTATATCTAGCACATCTAAATCCAGTAACTAATGCTCACATAGAGATCATTAAAGAATTGAAAAAACAGGCAGATATTGTAAAAGTAATGCCAGTTATTTTCAAAAATGATAAAAATGAAGTGAACAGTAAAAGTTTCCCATTTAATTTTAAATCAAGGAAAAAAATGCTAACATCAGTTTTTGGAGATTCAATAGAAATTTCAGAAGATTATTCATTTTTTGCACCATTTAAAAAATATCTACCACCATTATTGACACCAAAATCATGGAGATTAAGAAAACAAATTCTTAATGGAGTTAAAGGAGAATATTTTTCATATACAGGAGATAAAGCTGAAGGCTACATGTTAAAATTTTATGGACTAAAACCAAAAATTGGTGAAAGAAAATCTCTTTCTGCAACATCAGTAAAAGAAAAACTGTATGATGCAGCAAAAGGTAAAAAATCATCATGGAAAGAAGATGTTCCTGAATGTATAGCCAAAGTAATTGAAGAGGAATGGAAAACAGTAGAAAAATTTGCATCAGCTGAAGATATGACTACAAGAGTTGTAGGAATGAAGTTTCCTAAAGAAGGATGGTCAAAAAAATAAATTTTATTTTCACAGAAGATTGAATGATAAAATTAATTGAAAATAGATTAATAGAGATTCTCTAGAACTTTTGTATGAAACTTCCACTTTCAAAATATGTTTGGTTTGATGGAAAATACGTTCTTACAGAAAAAGCCCAAGTACCAATAACTACTCATGCTCTCCATTATGGAACTTCAATTTTTGAAGGGATTAGAGCATATTGGAATGGAGAAAATCTTCATGTATTCAGATTAGAAGAACATGTAAAGCGATTTAGAAAATCGGGTCAGTTTTATAATATTTCATTAAATTTTACAGATGAACAAATTACTAATGCAATAATTGGTATTTGTAAAAAAAATAAAATAAAAAAATCATGTTACATAAGACCATTTTATTTCATAGGAGATTATGGGATTAATCTTCATGTAACAGAAAAAGCTCCAACAAATGTTGCAATCTTTACATTTCCATTTGGAGATTTATTTGATAAAAATGGAATTACTGCAGCAATAGTATCTTGGAGAAAATTTTCAGATAATTCTACACCCACACAAGCAAAAATGGGAGGGAATTATCTAAATTCAATTATTGCAACACAAGAAGCAAAAAGAAATGGAGTAGATGAAGCAATTTTACTTGATCAAAATGGAAATGTGAGTGAGGCACCAGGAGAAAACATATTCATTGTTAAAGATAGTCAGTTAATTACACCATCATTATCATCTTCAGCATTAGAAGGAATAACAAGAGATGCAATACTCAAAATTGGAAAAGATTTAGACATAGATGTAATTGAGAGGGACTTTACAAGAAGTGAACTAATAATGTCAGATGAAATTTTTCTAACAGGTACTGCTGCAGAAATTACACCAGTAATTTCAATAGATTCTAAAAAAGTTGGTACAGGAAAACCAGGAGATATTACAAAAAAAATGATGCAAGAGTATTCAGACATCGTAATGAATAAAAATATAGATTATGCTCATTGGTTAACTGAGGTCTATTAAATGAAAATCGTTCAAATTGGAACAGGTGGATGGGGTAAAAATCATACCAGGATTTTATCAGAATTAGGTGTACTTATAGCAATATGTGATTCAAATCCTGAAAAAAGTAAAGAATATGGAGAAAAATATTCTGTAAATTATTATCAATCATTAGATGAATTATTAAATTCTGAAAAATTTGATGGAGCATTGGTTGTTACACCAACATCAACACATGTAGATATTACAATGAAGTTATTGAAAGCAAAAAAACATGTTTTTGTAGAAAAACCAATGACATACAAATCTGAAGATGGTGAAAAATTAGTCAAACTTGCAGAAAAAAATAAAGTTATTTTAACATGTGGATATATTGAACGATTTAATCCAGCAGTGGATGTTGTAAAAAAAATAGTTAATGAAAAAAAATTTGGTGAATTAGTAATGCTCGAATTTCATAGAGAAAATAGAATACCACCACATATCAAAGATGTTGGAATTATCCATGACACATCAGTTCATGATATAGATACTGCAAATTGGTTGTTTAATGAAATGCCTCAAGTAGTTTTTGCACGTGCAGGAAAAATTAAACATGAATATGAAGATTTTGCAAGTATTATGTTAGGATACAAAAATGATAAAGTTGCAATTATTTCATCAAATTGGATAACACCAAAAAAACTCAGAAAATTTAATGCAGTATGTACAGAAGCAATTATTTCATCAGATTTTATTTCTCAAGAAATTATTATAGAAAAAGATAATGAAACTCAAATTATTCAAAATGAAAAACAAGAACCACTATTAAGAGAAATTCAAAATTTCTTAGATGTTATTGCAAATAAAGCTGAACAAATCGTTAAAACAAAACAAGCAGTAAATGTAACAAAAATTGCAGAAGCGGCACTTTTATCTAGTCAAAAAGGAACCCCAATTTATCTGGATTTAAAATGAATAAAACAATGATGGAGATACTAGCATGTCCAATAGACAAGAATCACCCCTTGGAGTTATTTGAGATTAATCAAAAAGAAGATGTTGTGATTGAAGGGGCAATATTTTGTCCAAAGTGTTCCAGATTTTATCCAATTATGGAAGAGATCCCAATAATGCTCCCAGATGACCTGAGAGATAAAAAGCACGAAATGGAATTTTTAAAGAACAACAAGGACAAGTTACCTGAAAAAATTATTACACAAGCAAATCCATGGCATTTGTAAGATAATGATTACAAATTTTATTTCTGAAAAAGCAAAGATTGGAGATAATGTAAAAATTTGGCACTTTTCATATATTGGTGATGATGTTGAAATTGGAGATAATGTAAAAATTGGTTCTTTTGCACATATTGATTATAATGTAAAAATTGGGAATAATACAAAAATTGAAGGGCAAGCATATATTCCACCACTGTCCAAAATTGGAAAAAATGTATTCATTGGCCCAGCAGCAGTTCTAACAAATGACCCATTTCCAATGTGCGATAAAATGGTTGGAGTTACAATTGAGGACAATGCAATAATCGGTGCACGTGCAGTGATCAAAGCAGGGATAACTGTAGGAAAAAACAGTGTTGTTGCAATGGGAGCAATTGTAACAAGAGATGTTAAAGAAAATACGGTTGTTGCAGGTTCTCCAGCTTTTCTAAGATACAGTAGAGAAGAGTATGATAAAAAGCAGAAGAAATGGATAGAGAGTTAAATCTTTAATTCCTTTTTGAAAATCCAATTTTTTAATTTAGATAAAATCAAAATCCAAATTATAACTAGTATTATTGCAATAATTCCTTTAATGATAGATCCAATAAACCAATTAGATTCACCATATCCACTAATTGAGATTGGTCCCAAAAGAGTAACAACAATTCCACCACCAATAATTATCAAAAGCCACATTGCAAATAAAAAACCATAAAGACCAGATTTCAAATAGAAACACCCATCAAAAATGCAGTAATGATTGCTAAAATTCCTGAAAATATTGTAAGTTTAAAAATTACAAATCCAACCTGCTTTTCAGATAAGGGGCCACCTGAAAGAATTAATCTTACTAAAGTTACAGGTGCTGTTTTATCATTAGTTGCCTTAAGTTTAAAATCATCAGTGTGTTCTACAGGTTTTCCTTTGATTTGTCTATGTTCAACTACTCGTTTTACGCTTGATAAAAACAAAAAGGAATTGATTACAGCTGGCAATAGTGCAATTGCTGCAATAATTTCTACACCTCCAACTATTGCAATTACACCATACATAGCTCCAAATGTTAATGCTCCAGAATCTCCAGGGAAAATTTTACTTGGTATTTTATGATATTTGTAAAATGCTAATGAAACAAACCCTAAAGGCAAACTAAGGATAGCAATTTCATAATTTTGTAAAATAAACAAACAGATTGACAAGGTAAAACTTGCAATAACCATAAAACCACTAGATACACCATTTAAAACATCAATGGAGTTAATGGTATTTCCAGTTATAGGAATCATGAAAATTATCAATCCAAGATAGAGTAATGGGATTTGAACATCACCAAATAACGGAAAAGCAAGATCTGAATCATATGCACCAAGTAAAATAATTGGAAGTGCTGCAATTGCAAGAGTTACTGGTTTAAACCAACCTCCCATAACTTTTCTATCATCAACATATCCAATTAGAAATGCTGCGGTAGTTGTAATAATTATAGCAAGAATTTCATTGAGTTGAAAAAATCCATAAAGAACCAATTCAGAAACGACAATTCCCAATATTATAGAAGGACCACCAGGTCGCACTATCATTACATTTTCTTTTTTGTTCATATCTTTTACAGTGTAATTCTTTTTTGCTAAAATTTTGATTAATGGTGGAGTTATAAAAAATACTATAAAAAATGCAAGTGTACAAGAAATTATTGCAGGAATAACTAATTCAATCAATATCTAACTTTCTTTAATTCAGCTTTAATGTTATTTGCGATGGTTGAACCAATTTTATCAATTTCTGCTAATTTATTTACAGGAATTTTTGCCAAATCATTTAGATTTTTTATGTTATGTTTAAACAAAATACGTGCCCTAACTCTTCCAATACCTTTTACACGTACTAAATCAAGTAATTCGTCTCTAATTCCATAAACTATTCTTTTTCTTAAATCATCAAATTCTTCAAGTAGTTCAGGTCTCTCAATATGTTTAGAAATTTCTCTTAGACAATAAGAAAGCCAATTGGCATTTTCAACCATTCTATGCATGTCTCCAGATTCAATTCCCAGAGTATCAGAAAGAGATAATTCTGTAGATTCAGTGATCCACATTTGTAAAGCTAAAAGACTTCGAGAACAATCATATTCAGAAATAGGTTCAATTAATTCCGAAGAATGATTTTCAATCATAAGGCTAGTAGACTCATAATCTTTATTTCGAAGTGAAAATTTAGGAAAAAATTCTTCACAAGTTGTCATCAAATGTAAAAATCCAAATGTATGTTTTCGTTGTTGCGATACATTATCTATTGCATCTCTAAAAGATGTTGCAGTTAAAGGATCAATGTAAAGCATGGATGTCTTTTTTCCAAATGGGGTTGCAGCATATCTTTCACCTTTTTTAATTATTAATTGTTGACTAGAAAGAAAACGTAAAGCGATATTAATTGCAAAACTTAGAGTTGCTTTAGGTGATTGTAATCCACCTAATGTTTGTAAAAAGAATTTAAGAAGTTCTTCTTTTTTAATTCCAGGATGGGTAACAATTACACTTAGAATATGTGTTCTAAGAGATTTATCATCAGTAATTTTTGAAATAATAGGTTCGGGTTCACCATGAATGTAATATTCAATTAAATCTTCAGCATTTCCATTTCCAACAATTATGGATTCTCCATAATCATCATATTGAGGTCTTCCAGCTCTTCCACAAAGTTGTTTGTATTCTAAAATACTAATAGGTCTGTTTGCACCAACTTTTGCATTGTATCTATTAATATTTGAAATTACAACTCTTCTTGCAGGAAGATTAACACCGGCTGCTAATGTTGGTGTAGACGATAAAAGTTTGATTGTTCCTTTGCGAAATTCTTTTTCTACCATTTCTCTACATTTTTGATTTAATCCTGCATGATGAAATGCAACGCCTTTTTTAACAAGAATTGCTAAAGTTTTTACAATTTCTGTATGTTCATTTTCTGCTAGAATTTGTTTTGATGTTTTCTCTAATGCAGTTAATTCTTTTTTTTCTAACATTTCTGAAACTATATCTGCTGCTTTTGTTGCAAGGGATTTTGAGCGTACTCTAGTTTCAGCAAATACCAAAGATTGACCACCTTGTTGTACACATTGGACACCTAAATCTATAGGAATTCCTCGTAAACTGGGCTTTACTTCAAAGGTTTCACCATCACTCATCATTACTTTTCCTCCATCATAGACTCCTTCAGATAAAGGAACAGGACGCCAGTCATTTTTTACTAATTTACAATCAAGCCATTTTGCAATTTCATTAGAATTAGTGATTGTTGCGCTAAGACCTACAATCTGAGGTTTTAAATCTAATAGTTTGAGATGGGTTAAAATCATTTCAAGTGTAGGACCTCTATTTTCATCTCCGATTAGATGAACTTCGTCAGATATTACTAAACCAATTTCATCAATCCATTCAGCACCATGTCGAATAATAGAATCCATTTTTTCATTTGTTAAAATTAACACATTACTATTTTCTAAATTTTTTTCAATATGTTCAAAATCACCAGTAGAAATACTTGTTTTAATTTTTTTACCAATTAAAATTTTTTCTAACTTTTTAAATTCTGTAAATTTTTCAGCAGCTAATGCACGTAATGGGCTAAGATAAATAATCTTACCATTATTTTTTGAAAGATAACTAAGCATTGCAAGCATTGCAATCAAAGTTTTTCCACTAGCAGTTGGTGCAGAAACTAAAATGCTTTTTCCATCGAGTAATCCAGACCTCACACTATCAGCTTGTGGCGGATATAATTTTTCAAAACCCTGAGATTTTAAAAAATCAATTACAGAATCTGGAAGTTTTAATTTATCTATATTCATACTCGGTTATAATGACCGGGTTTTGATTCATAAATAGATGCTTCTCTAAGCATTCTTCTAATGTAATTTCTTGCTTCTTCTTCAGTAAATTTTTCACTTTTTTCAAGTTCTTGAACAAATGT
>Ga0206681_10001018_pt1 | contig 13615 bp, 8 predicted proteins | sample M150012015metaG_FD_161048 | JGI IMG/M metagenome (GOLD analysis project Ga0206681, IMG submission 161048) | Ammonia-oxidizing marine archaeal communities from Monterey Bay, California, United States - M1 500m 12015 | ecosystem: Environmental > Aquatic > Marine > Intertidal zone | place: USA...
TGTAAAAAAATAAAGCTTATTAGCATTCTCAATCTTCCCTGTTTAGAGGTCCGATGGGAGGCCGTTAGTATCCTCATCGTTCAGCAACGGTGTCTGTGCAGGAGGTTTACCTGTTTCTGTTGGTGCAGATGTTTCACCTGTTCCTATTGGTGCAAATGGTTTCTCTGTTTCTGTTGGTGCCGGTGGTTCTTTCCTTATGGCAAATTCATTGGATCCCAGATCAATGATCTCGTGCATCGATAAGGTAGCGGCAATCGCCGTAAAAATTGGAATTGAAGCCGCTAATATTGCGGTGATCCACATGAATAGTGTTCTTCCAAATCCTGCATCGAACTCTTTTACGATCTCGATACTATGAAATAGACCAACAAAAAGAGAACCAAGCGCTATCGCAACCCCCTTATGTTTTCTAACAAACTTGACCGACTCGCTTATCTTCAATCTTCTGCGTTCCATAACATAATCCAAAAATGAAAACCCATAAAAGTAAAAGGCAATCACGCTGGTGGCAACCAAGTAGATCAGGTCTGAGAATTTCATCGTATCCGTAAAAGGGACCTTTACACTGTTTAGACCAAATAACCAGAATGATAAATAGATCGCTGTATACAGTCCTATAATAATTCCTATTTCATACATCAAGTTGCGACAAGCAATAAAGATTGCTCTTTTCACATCTTTCATCAGCTGTTTGAAATTTAACTTATAGACATTCCCCGTCAATTTTTTTTCCACCCGCTCAGAGACAATAGCCAAAAGCGGTGATAATACCATGAGCATGATGTATCTGGTAAGCTGCAAGAACAAATAGCTCATAACGAAATAGAAGGCCATCTTGATCCAGCTCCATATCATATAGAAAAACCCGGCGCCCTCTATAGCAAGTTTTGCCTCTTTCTCTCCCGCCTCCATCTGGAAACCGAGATATATGATCCCCCCAAACAATACGAGAGGCACAATGAAATAAGGCCACATTTTATGTTCGACCACAAAATATACGGAATCGCGGTAGCTTCTTAAACCAAGTTTTATGTCTTTAATTATTCGCACCAGCTCCATCAAAAATATATAAATACAACGGGCAGTTTAAAGGAGACCTCATAAATATTTACAATACTGCGCGCATTTCCTACCTTTGTGCTCTCAATTCACGCCAATGGAATTAAATGAATTAACAGCAGTTTCTCCTATTGACGGACGATACAGACGCGCCGGACAGTTACTCGCCCCTTATTTTTCGGAATATGCTCTGATCCACTACAGAGTTCGGATAGAAATAGAGTACTTTATTGCACTTTGTGAGATCCCATTGCCTCAGCTGAGCGGAATCAACTCTGATGAATACAACAAGTTGAGAACGATATATACCAATTTTACATTGGAAAATGCTGCCAGAGTGAAGGAAATTGAAAAAACCACCAATCACGATGTCAAAGCAGTAGAATATTTCATAAAAGAAGAGCTGGATAGCATGTCTTTTGAGGGCAACAAAGAATTCATCCATTTCGGGTTGACATCTCAGGATATTAACAATACAGCCGTTCCACTGTCGATAAAGGAGGCGATGGAAAGGGAGTATGTGCCAAGTCTAAAGGAGTTGATCGAACTACTCAACCGACTTGCTATGGAGTGGAAAGACGTTTCAATGCTTGCCAGGACACACGGTCAACCGGCATCTCCAACAAAGCTGGGCAAGGAGATCTATGTGTTTGTCGAGCGATTAAAGGAACAGTTGAGCCAGCTTGAAAATATTCCTTACTCGGCAAAGTTCGGTGGTGCTACAGGGAATTTCAATGCACACCATGCAGCATATCCGGAAGTGAATTGGGTTGATTTTGCCAACGGGTTTATTTCGAACTCGCTAGGTTTAACACGCACACAAACAACTACCCAAATTGAGCACTATGATAACCTGGCTGCACTTTGTGACTGTATTAAAAGGATCAATACTATACTGATCGATCTTGACCGTGACATATGGACCTATGTTTCAATGGATTATTTTAAGCAAAAGATCAAAGAAGGAGAAGTGGGTTCATCGGCTATGCCGCACAAAGTAAACCCCATTGATTTCGAAAATTCTGAAGGCAATCTGGGAGTGGCCAATGCCCTTTTTGAGCATTTAGCAGCCAAGCTTCCTGTTTCTCGCTTGCAAAGGGACCTTACTGATTCCACTGTTTTAAGAAATATCGGTGTTCCTTTCGGCCACAGCATACTTGCGCTTATGTCGACAACAAAAGGACTGAATAAGCTCGTTCTCAATCAGGAGAGACTGAACAGAGATCTTGAAGATAATTGGGCTGTGGTTGCCGAAGCCATTCAAACTGTTCTAAGGCGTGAAGGTTACCCCAACCCTTATGAAGCGCTGAAAAAGCTGACCAGAACAAACCATAGGATAACTGCGGAAAGCATTTCAGAATTCATCAATACTCTTAATGTTGAGGAAAGTATAAAAGAAGAGCTTCGTTCATTTTCCCCACACAATTATACAGGTGTGAAGCTAATCTGATGGACACTCGTAGTAGAAAGAGCTTTTGGGAACGATTCGCCTATAAGGAGCTTTCTAAGATCGGCCCGGGGACAGATGATCCTCTTGAGCGATTGTCTAAACAGGAATTAGGTTCCATCCGCCAGATCAGATTACGGACCTTAACAAAAGCTGCACTTGCAGGTGCCACAGGCGTAATCGTATTGTATACGCCGTATTATCTCTTCGGGGAAAGTCTATTTCCGATTCGTCAGTTACATTTACCGTTTACAGAAAAAATAATCGACATTGAATACGAGTACTATGGATACAGCCTTATTTTGGTGCTAATTGAGATCTGGTACCTTAATCTCCTGAATATAAAATCCGTAGCTAAAATTGCCCGTGCATGTGGATTTCCTGATGAGATCAATGAAGACTACGAAAACAACTTAAGTGCCCTGATCGCTGTCGGTCTTGAGAAAAAGCACAAACAGCTGCAGTCCATAGGCATCAATCCTTATATGGGCCTTTCTCAATGGAAACTTTTCGCTTATCAAATTGCCATTCGATTCAAAGCCTTACTGACGAATATTCTTTTCAAGATGTTGATCAGCAGACTACTAGGCCGCTATGTCCTCAGAGCAGTTATTGATCTGGTGGGCATTCCTGTATATGCGTTCTGGAATGCTTATGCCTCGAGTGTGATAATAAGAGAAGCTCTGGTTCGCATAATGGCACCACCATTGATCAAAAAATTTGTAGATCAGATATATGCTGTTCACAACCAAAATGATGACATCAAGCAGATCGTTTATGACAGTCTACAGAGCATTTCTGTTTCTAAACGTTCTTATCATTACAACCATTTTCTACTTTCGATCAGCCTCCTCAATAAGTTTGACATACCTGTCAAAGAAAACCCCTATTTCATTGATGACTTTCATGACTATATGCGTAACGCTGATCAGGATGTGAAAAATGCCTACTCTAAAGTATTGGTGTTCGGCATTATCATAGACGGGAAAGTATCCAAGCGAGAGATCATTTTGCTGGAAAAAATGAAAGCTGAAAACATTGTTCCATATACGATCGATGAGATCAGGAACTGGGCCACGGATTTTGATGCAGGAAGGGGGCTGGACAGCTTTATTTACAAGTAGTATGAGATTCCATATATTTGAGTAAACTACTATTTTATGTGCCGGATCTACTTAACCATTTTTTTTGTTGTCAGCACGCTTGTTTCTTTAGCAAGCCACATTCCCGGCGGCAACGTATCTTACGAGTGTGTCGGCCCTAACCAGTTTCTGGTAACCCTGACCATTTATGAAGATTGCGCATCAGCCTTCATCAGCTCTGCTAACCAAACAATTTCAGTAGAAAACGACTGTGGAATTACGGGCATTACATCTGCTTCTCTAACCAATGTTGTTTACCAGAACCAGTTTTCACCATTATGTCCAAGTGCGGTGTCGAGCTCTACTTGTAACGGAGGTTCACTCCCCGGAATGTATGAACATATCTGGCAAGGCATAGTGACTCTTCCGGCAGACTGTGACGCGTGGCATTTTGCCTACTCTTCCTGTTGTCGAAACACTTCGGTCAATTTGACCAATGGAGGATCAGAAAGCTTCTATTGGGAAGCAACGATCAACAGCACCACTGCACCTTGCAACAATTCGTCAACTTCGGCAGACCAAATTCGGTACCTCTGCCAGAACCAGCTGAACACCATAGATATGCTACCCTTTGATACAGACTCTGATAGCCTGCATTTAACATTGATCGATGCTCCAACAACGGGACCGGGCACCTCGGTGGTATATAACCCTCCTTATTCAGGAGCTTCTGCAATTACCGGGATCAGTATAGATAACAACACCGGTGTAATAGAAGTTACACCAATCTTAATTGGGAACTTTGTTGTTAATGTTTTGATAGAAGAATTTGATGGAGCAGGTAATCTTACCGGCTCACGCATCATTGACATGCAGTTTTATGTGGTCAATTGTTTTACCAATTCTGCACCTCAATATTCGGGATTAACCAACCTTACCAATGCCAGCGCAATTGATTCTGTTACCGTGTCCACCTGTAATGGAAACAACATGTGTTTTGATATCAACTGTCTTGACCTGAACACATCTGATTCCGTCTTTTTAGATCCTGACCTGAGTGGTTTATCAGGCGCCACTTTCATTCAAAATGATTTCTCTTCCTCACCATCTGGAACAGTATGTTGGAATGTTCCGGCAGGCATAACAGGAACGCTATACATACCCGTAAACTATTCTGACAATGCATGTCCGATCAACGGAACGGGCTCAGCAGGTATCGCTGTGCAAATTGCGCCTTCCTTGCACCTGGGTCCTGATATCAACGTCTGTGATGCAATTCCATTTGCTATAAGTGGATATTCTGATTCTACATATTGGGAGGCGATTTCAGGTTCTGCTTTAGTGGTTGGCAGCAATATCTCCTGCAATCCATGTTCAGATCCGATCTTTACATTAACTGACACAACCGTAATTGCTGCTTCAGATAATACTCCTGGTTTGTGTAGCTCAATGGACACAGCAACCGTTTTTGTTGTAGAATCGTTTTCTGCATCCATTACCCCTTCAGATGACTCAATTTGTTTGTTTCAGAATTCTGCATTAGATGTTACTATAAGTCCTGCTGGTTCATACACGTACGATTGGGTCAACTCCGGAAATCTGGATTCGTACACATCGAATTCACCAACATTTAGCACTTCATTATCAGGTAGTTATACTGAAACTGTAACAATTGCATCAGCCGGCGGATGTTCTCTTTCCTTCAGCACAACAATAGAAGTTGGTAACGGTATCAGCCCTGCTAATACTATAATCCCAAGCCATACCAATTATGTTTGCGGGGCCTTGTTAAACCTCAGCAGTTCAATTTCCGGATCATCAAACGCTGACGATTTTGATTCCGGAACGACCAACGCAACCCTTTGGAGTTCCATTGAGAATGGCACGGTAGGCAACCAATGCGGATCGAATTCCGGCACTTTTTCGCTACACTTTGACGGGCCAACCGGAAATAGACGAGCAGAAACAGCTCCCATTAATTTGCTCGGATGTTCCGACATTAACTACTGCTTGTATATAGGAAATAATTCATCCGGAGGTGCGCCATGTGAAAATGCAGATAATACAGAAGATGTTGTTCTTGAATATTCGATCGATGGAGGCTTGTCCTTTGTTCAGATACAACTACACGATCAAAGCGATTGGGACTCGAACCCGAACTGGCAGTGCTTTATAATCACCATTCCTGCCCCTGCCCAGACGGCTTCTACCATAATCAGATGGGACCAACCCAATTTTTCAGCTTGTACCGGTTGTGATAATTGGTCGTTGGACGACGTATCCTTTTCCTGTCCGCAGAATTATTTGTACAGCTGGTCTCCTTCTGCGGGAATGACCAGTCCCAATTCGAGTAGTACCGATATTTTCGTTCCTACTGATTCAACGACCTATTTTCTCTACACAGTAGATACAGCAAGTGGATGTGATTTCACTGCACAGCTGACCATTGTTCCTGATTGTGATTCATGTCAAACTCCTATACCAACCTTCACTGAATTTCTTGATTGTTATGGGGATACGGATGGCTCAATTCATATTAATGTCCTAGGTTCAGACGGACCCTTTACTGTCGTTCTGTATGATGATTTTGGAGGTGTAATTGATTCGGTTACTGGTATTGAAACAGATACAACTTTCACCGGATTAGGTGCTGGGAATTATGTGGTTTCGAGCTCCGGAGTATCAAGCTGCAGCACAGACACCTCCATTTCCATTGCAGAACCACCACTGCTAACAGCTATCACTTCTGCAGACACTTCTTTTTGCGGAGAGGGTATTTATGCGTTTGCTGGAAATTCATCCGGTGGTACAGGGGCAGTAAGCTATTTTTGGAGCACAGGAGCGATGGGAGCCGGACCCCATATCGATACAGCCTTAACCAGTACTATAATCATTCTTACTGCCATGGACGATAACGGATGTGCTGATAAAGACTCGTTGATCGTTACAATCTATGAGTTGCCTGTGGTCACAACAGACCCATTGTCAAATGACACGGTGTGTAACAATAGCGGGTTTTTAGTTCTTCCTTCAGGCACTCCATCAGGAGGGATTTTCTCAGGCTCTAGTATAACCGGGAATGTATTCGATCCTCTTGTCGCAGGTGCCGGAGATCATATGGTATATTATACATACACAGACTCGAACGGTTGCTCGGCTGCTGACACTATTGAAATTCATGTGCTGAACTGTACTGGTATCCAAGAGCAATTCGAAAATACGATGACCATATACCCTAATCCTTTTGGGGCGTACATTGAGGTGTCATCCCTCTCAAAAATGTCCGAAATTAGGCTTTTTGACCTATCCGGGAAACTCGTTCTAAGCCAAAAAGGATCATCAACACTTTATTCGGTTCCTTGTCATAATATTTTACCAGGGAGCTACATTGTTGAAATAGTAACCAATGGTCTTCCCTCAAGGACAAAAGTCATTAAATTTGAATAGCTCATTGATCCTTAGGAATCAAAGGGTGTGGAAGAATGTATGCCCCAGCCGGCAACGCTAATCTTACCGAAAAATAGTATCTTTATAACCTCTAATAATAATTTATATCTTATGAAATCACTATACACTGTATCGTTTCTGACGCTCAGCATTTCGCTTTGTTTTGGTCAGAATTACAATACAAATCAGACGACCGGAACTAGTTTTCCTTATATGTTCAATGATGCTTCGGCCGTGGCATTGCTGGAAAATGACACAACCGATGTTTTGAGCACGTTACAGACCATTCCTTTTACTTTCACATTTTACGGGAATCCTGTTACCCAGTATTTCGCAAGCGACAATGGATACATCACGTTCGACACAGGTGCAACCACCAGCGACCCGAGTAATGTTGCACTTCCAGATGCGGGTGGACCAAACAATGCCATTTATGCATTTTGGTACGACATGAAACTTACAACGGCTGGTACAGATGATGAAGTACGAAGCTTCACATATGGAGCTGCTCCTAAGCGAACGCATGTAATTCAGTGGTACTCTGTCCAACCTACCGGGACAAGCCAATTCGTATATGCGGCGATACGTCTTCATGAATGTGGAGACTTTGACATTATCCATAATTATGGAAATGCATCCGGATTAACCGGGACTGTGGGTTGCGAAGACGCTACCGGAACCAATGGGACTCAGCTAGCCGGAAGCCCGGCATTAGCTTTCAGTTCCTTGGGAAGTGATCCTGCAGATGATGAGGTTTATTCATTCTACTGGGATCAAGTTCAGTACGACCTGAGTGTTTCTTCCTCTGATTTAGTGGATTTTGCTTTAGTTGGAAACAACAATGTTACAGGAGAGATTGTTAACAACGGATCATTAGATATTACTTCTTATGACCTTAACTATACAGTTGATGGAGGTGCTACACAAACCGTGTCAGTCTCTTCGACGATAACTGCGAATGGCGGAACTGCAAGTTTCAGCCACTCTACTCCATGGACGGTTTCAACAGGAGGAGTAACCCACACATTATGCATTTGGGCTGACAATCTGAATGGCATGTCCGACGAGAGAACGTGCAATGATAGATTCTGTGAAGATCTTTTTTCAATCAATGGAACATCAGGCACCAGATCAATACTGGTAGAGGAATTCACAGGTTCGTGGTGTGGATATTGTCCGGATGGTGCGCTGAAACTTGAGAGTCTTATTGCTACAAACCCCGGAGCTGTACATGGTGTTTCAATACACAATGGAGATGCCATGGCATTCTCAGACGGCATTCAGACTTCCTCCGGGTTCAATGCTACTTCCTTCCCTAGTGGAATGATCAACCGTACGTTGGTCAGTGGACAATTAAAAGAGCCATTTAGCAGAAGTTTGTGGGAAGCCGAAGTAAATAACCAAGTAGGCTCTTATACTCCTGTTGATGTTTCTGTAGCATCTACTTACAACATTACAAATCGAGAATTAAGCATTACCATTACCGGTGATTTCACCGACTTTGCAGGTGGAGACCTAAGGTTTGTCCCAATGCTTCTAGAGGACTCCGTAACAGGTTCAGGTTCAGGATACGATCAGGTTAACTATTATAGCTCTGCTCACTCCAGCGGTGGAGTTGGTGGTACTTCTCACCCTCATTATAATGACCCAACACCAATTGTGGGTTATGTGCACAACCATGTCTTAAGGGCTGTTCCTGCAGGTGCATTTGGGAATTCCGGTGTTATTTCCTCACCAGTGTCTCCAGGTGCGAGTCTGAGCGAGAGTTTTACTCTGACTGTTCCTGCAACAGTCAATGAGAACCATATCAAAGTTGTTGGATTTATTACGTATTACAGTACAGAACTCGGAGAACGATCAATTTTAGATGTCGATGAAGTTGTTCCAACTGCATTTGTCGGAGTAGAAGAACATTCTCTTGCAAGCGCCCTGATGGTATTTCCTAACCCGGCAACGGACAACGTTGAATTGGTGCTGGTCGACCAGCTTTACCAGGCTGAAAGTATGAGTCTGATCGATATGACCGGCAAAACGCTAAGAAATCAGAGAATGACGAACAATAGGTTATCTCTGGATGTTTCAGACATTAGCAGCGGTATTTACATTCTGACTGTTAAAACGACAGATGGCCAGCTAATTTCAAAACGAATAATGGTCAAATAACACAACTGAATTATAAAGGGTTCAGCTTTGGCGAGTTGAACCCTTTTTTATATCCGGATACCTTTCAGAGAACAAATTGACAATTAATTCGTTTCTGAATTTGAATACAAACTCGTTCAGAATGTTAAGAAAATTCGTTTTTTTTATTGCCTTGTGTATTATCGTATTGGCGGGAAGTTGTCAGAACATCAAAAAAGATGAGGCAAGCATAACTACAGATGGTCATGACGTCAATTTGGTAACCCGGCATGAGAGTGAGCTAATTACCGCTTATTTTTCAAGTGGATGCTTCTGGTGCGTTGAAGCCATCTACGAAAGTATTAAAGGAGTTGAAGAGGCCATTTCAGGATATTCGGGTGGAAGAGAAACTAATCCTACCTACCAATCTATAGGGTCACATGCCGAAACCGTAAAAGTGATTTATGACCCTGAAGTGATCAGTTTTGAGCAGCTTGTAAAGGCATATTACGGATCGCAAGATCCGACAACAATTGGACAAAACCCTGATTTTGGAGTGCACTACAGGTCAATTCTGTACTATCAAAATGATGAAGAGAAGAAGTTACTTGAAAACCATAAAGCCAACATCAATAAATCAGGGCAGTATTCGAAGCCTGTAATTACTGAAATAATACAATTTGACAAATTCTGGGAAGCCGAAGAAATCCATCAGAATTATGAAAGATTGCACCCGGATCAGACCTATGTACGGGCTGTTTCTACGCCCAGACTTGAGAAATTCAAAAACCGATTTCCCGAACTTTTAAAGACCAGTAAATAAAAAAAGCCCCGAAGGGCTTTAAACTATTGGATGTTTGTGTAACTAGTAACAGTAATCATTGGCTTCGATCAGTCCTAAAGCTATTCGCTGTCGCGCCTCCTTTGCGTTAAATGGTGCGTGCTTAGTGAATCGCTTCAATCCCATTAGCATCATTCGCATTTCATCTCCATCTGCAAAAGCATTCAAAGCATCTTTTCCGAATTTATTTATCGAATCAGCACAATCATAGATCAGGACTCTCATGATATCGAGTCTTTCCTGACAAGCTTCTTCTCCTTTTACACCCACCATTTTTTGAACTCTAAGCAAAGTAGATTCAGCGATATATACCATATTGACCATGTCTGCGATGTTCATCATCACTTCCTGCTCTTTTGCCATTTTATCGGCAAATTTCTTGGCTGCGGCACCGGCGATCATAAGTACTGCCTTCTTGAAATTCTTCACGTACTTGGTTTCTGCAGCGAAAAGTTCATCGCTGGCATCACCAAAATCAGGTATACTCATCAGCTCATTGGCAACAGCCATAGCAGGCCCCATCAGATCGAGCTCTCCTTTCATCGCCTTTTTCATGATCATTCCAACGGTCAACATTCTGTTGATCTCATTAGTGCCCTCGAATATTCTGTTGATCCTTGCGTCTCTGTAGGATCTTTCAATCCGCGTCTCCGCAGAAAAGCCCATTCCTCCGTGAATCTGTACTCCTTCATCTACCACATAATCAAGACATTCGGAGCCAACTACTTTTAGAATGGCACATTCCGGTGCAAATTGTTCAATTCCTTTGAGCGTTGCCTGGCTTTTGTCCATTCCGCCTTCTATAAGAGCATTGATCGCGTCGTCTATGTTCTGTGAAGCCCTGTACGTGGCAGATTCTACAGCAAAGATCTTGATCACCTGTTCCGCTAATTTATGTCGGATCGCGCCGTATTTTGAAATTGGCCTCCCAAATTGTTCTCTTTCATTCGCATACTTAATGGAGTCAATGAGCGCTCCTTTGGATCCTCCCATAACACCACCGGCTAACTTTATCCGACCAATGTTCAAAATATTCACTGCGATCTTAAATCCGCCTTCTCTATCTCCGAGTAGGTTTTCAACCGGCACCTTAACATTGTTATAAAATACCTGTCTGGTGGAAGAACCTTTAATTCCCATTTTTTTCTCTTCGGCATTCAGGGTGATCCCTTCAGAATCCGCTTCAATTAAGAACGCTGTCAAGTTTTTGTCGTCTCCGATCTTAGCAAATACGGTATGAAGATCAGCAAATCCTCCATTGGTGATCCACATTTTCTGGCCGGTAACGCTATAGTATTTTCCATCATCGCTCAAGACTGCTTTCGTTTTTCCTGAGTTGGCATCCGAACCAGAGCCAGGCTCAGTTAAGCAATAGGATGCCTTCCATTCACCTGTAGCTAGTTTGGCGATATACTTCTGCTTCTGATCTTCAGTTCCGTAATATAAAAGTGGCAATGTCCCAATGCCTGTGTGGGCTCCGTATGCAACAGAGAATGAAAAACCTGTTCCCAAGGCTTCTGTTGCGAGCATTGAAGTTTTGAAATCAACACCCATCCCTCCCAAATCTTCAGGGACAGAAAGTCCAAGCATCCCAAGCTCTCCAGCTTTCTCCATAATAGAGACCATAAGCCCCTCCTCCATAGCATCAATTCGATCTAAATTTGGATGCACTTCTGTGGCCAAGAAATCTCTACACATTTGAGCGATCATCAGCTGTTCTTCCGTCCATTCCTCAGGAGTGAAAATTTCATGGGGTTGTGTATCCCTTACCAGGAATTCGCCCCCTTTTATTGCTTCCATTTCTTTATCAGTTGTTTCCATATTATTATATCGTAATAAAATCTCAATTCAAAAGTTCATAAATTCCACATGCACCTTGTCCGGTTCCCACACACATGGATACCGCACCATATTTCTGTTTTCTTCTTCTCATTTCATTGAAAAGCTGAACCGAAAGTTTTGCCCCGGTACAGCCCAGAGGGTGGCCTAATGCAATTGCACCGCCATTTACATTAACAATGCCCGGATCAACACCAAGCTCTCTGACACAGGCTACTGCCTGAGAAGCGAATGCCTCGTTCAATTCTATCTGCTCCAGTTGATCGAGCTTCATTCCGGCATTCTTGAGTGACGCAGGAACGGCGTGCATAGGGCCCATCCCCATAATTCTCGGTTCTAAACCGACAACGGTAAAATCGACCAGTCGGGCAATCGGTTCAACACCCAGCTCTTTCACCATTTCTTCCGACATGACCATAACAAAGGCGGCACCATCAGAAGTTTGAGAAGAATTACCAGCCGTTACGGTTCCTCCTTGCGTAAATACCGGCCTTAATCTGGCAAGTGCTTCCAAGGTTGAACCCGCTCTGGGGCCCTCGTCTGTATCGACTACATATGATCGTTCCTGTCGCTTTTCATTTTCATCTAAATACACCTCGTTCACATTAATCGGAACGATATCATCTTTGAATCGGCCATTGGCAATTGCGTCAAGCGCTTTTTCGTGTGAAGCCATCGCAAACTTGTCCTGATCTTCACGCGTAACATTGAACTGGTTAGCTACAGCTTCAGCCGTCAGACCCATCCCCCAGTACCAATCGGGTTGTTTTTTACCAACTTCCGCATTAGGAACAATTCGCCATCCACCAAAAGGAATGGGAGACATGGTTTCAACACCTCCTGCGATGATACAATCTGCTGCTCCCGCCATGATCTGATATGAGGCCAGTGCAATTGTTTGTAAGCCCGATGAACAATATCTGTTTACCGTCATCCCGGGAACCTTGTCGGTATCCAATCCCATCAGTGAGATCATTCTACCGATATTTAGTCCTTGTTCGGCCTCAGGAGTTGCATTTCCCACAATGACATCATTGATCCTTACAGGATCTAACTGTGGAAAATCTGACATGATCTTTTTCACCACATCTACTGCCAGATCATCCGGCCTTGTGAATTTGAACTTCCCTCTGGGAGCCTTCCCTACAGCCGTTCTGTACCCACTTACAATGTATGCTGTTTTCATTTTCATCGTATTAATTTCTTAGTATTTTACCTGTCTGCAATAAGCTCTGTAACCTTTCCAGGGTTTTTTTCTCTGCACACAATTCCAAAAATGCTTTTCGTTCCATATCCAGCAAATACTGTTCAGACACTTCCGTTGGCACCGATAAATCTCCTCCACACATCACATACCCAAGTTTTTCCGAGATCAGTTTATCATGATCAGAAATGTACTTGCCTGCATGCATAGAATCGGCCCCTACATAGACGATACCAAGGCCTTCTTTACCAAATACTTTAACATTTTTTCTTTTTGCCGGCTGTTGGTATCCTTTGTTGGCCATATCCAAACAGATCTCCTTTGCGTATGAAATTTGATGTGCTCTGGATACAATTACCTCATCAACTCCAGGTCGATAATAGCCCAATTCAAAGGCCTCATGTGCTGAAGTTGCCACCTTAGCCTGACCAACTGTGAGGAACCTATTCCTTAAGTTATTGATCCTCATGTCCCCCTCTTTGAGCTCGTCAGCGTGTCTGACTGCAAATTCTTTGGTTCCACCTCCACCGGGTATAAGTCCTACTCCGAATTCTACCAATCCCGTGTAGGTGGAA
>Ga0206681_10001019_pt1 | contig 13594 bp, 11 predicted proteins | sample M150012015metaG_FD_161048 | JGI IMG/M metagenome (GOLD analysis project Ga0206681, IMG submission 161048) | Ammonia-oxidizing marine archaeal communities from Monterey Bay, California, United States - M1 500m 12015 | ecosystem: Environmental > Aquatic > Marine > Intertidal zone | place: USA...
GGTCTTGGATTCTTTCGATACGCATCCGTCTTTAAATTTACTTTGAATTGTATTCCTTCTTCGACAGCACCAATTTCGAATTGAACTCTAGTATTTTGATTTGGATTGAGCATTTTAATTGTATAACCAATTCCTTGGTTCCACTCAATTACCTCTCTCCGAATTATCTTGCCATAATGCGATTTGCTCTCATCGACAGAACCAATCCCTTCCCATCTTCCTGATTTATGCCAGGCGCAAAAAGGATGATAATTTTCCAGGTGACCTTGAGTAGTTATGGTGTCCCACAACTTTTCTTTTGAACAATTAATGTGAATCTGCGCACAGATATCAAGATTTTGCCTTGAGCGATAATTTGCTGAGAATCGAATCACTAAATCAGTTGTTCTTTTTCTTTCGACTTCAAATAACTTTCTAAACGTCCGGTCTGTGCCAGCTGAATTAAATTCACATCGGTTTTGGCCAATTTTTGAGCGGTAAACATCGATGGATTTCGAGTGAACAGGTCCAGCATAAAATAGAGCGGTGATCTTCTGAACGAATGAAACGGAGGCGCCCAACGGTACCCCACTCCTATCGATTCTACCGGGTTCTTAACTGCATGCCACCAATATGGCGGATTGTATAGAATATCACCAGCTTTTAAATGAACATGTATTCGATCAACATGTTTTTGCAAAGGATGCGTTTCATAATCCGGTTCGAACGGATTGAACACTTCACCGTATCGGTAGCTCGCATTTCTATATACATTTTGAGCCGGGTCAGGATCAAAAGCTATTGTTTGTTCCGGTGGATACAGGTAAAATTCTTTCTCCCCATATGCCTGAGTAAATAAGTTGCATGCATATGCATTGTGCAATGCAGTATAACTGTCTTTCCCTCCAATAAATACTTGAAAGTTTTCAGCAATAATGGTCTTATGTCTTACTTTCAACAACCAATCATAATCAAAGTCTTTTATATGTTGAGGATGCCTCTGCAGTAAAGGGTAAAATCGATAGTATTTTGCGTTTTTCTTATTTTGACCGTCAATAACTTCTCCCAAGGTTATCCGTTCATAATTGTCTTCTATCTTGGTATGATCAACAAATAGGATCTCTTCATCTCCGTAAAGCTTTTTAAAATAATCCAGAGACCAGTTCCTGGTACATTTCCAATCTTTAGCGCCTCCTTCAATAACCACAGGTATCCCCTTCTTGATGTATTGTGCCTTGAATTCCTTCGGACACAAGTTTGTTCTTCTTTCTATTGGTATTGTCCTTCCTATATGGCCTTCTTTTTTTAGCTTCTCATGAATGTCCCGATAAAACTTTCTTCTTGATTTTTCATGCCATTTGAAAACCCTTTCTCGTTGAAAAAAATGATCCATAAACTGGTAATAACCATACTGGAATCGTTCCTTTTTGTTGAATAAAAAGTGGTGGTTCATTTATTAAATCTATAAAATTTGATTCAATCCATGTTGGACATAGGATGGTAATCCATCATACAATTTTTTGATATCCTCTTTACACGAACCCGACAAGTTTAGATCTTGCCATGTTATTTCAGACTTGTCCTTCGTTAATTGCTGAACAGCCTTTACAATTCTACCTCTTTTCTTCAGATAATTTTTCCTGGTCAAAACATACAGTAGTTTTTCCCCTTCAGCCTTTTCCAACTCATAGCCCATAAATTCATTGTATTGGATCTGCCCCTTATTGGATGCCAGAACCTCAGCATAGGTTTTGTTAAACTCAAAAAGCAGAAAAGTGAAATCTGCCAGTATGATCGATGCTAAAGATGCAATCAGACCGTTCCTGTATTCTGCATCCCAAAAGAAAATACCTCCTTCAGATGTTCGATTATCATAATCTATATTCTTTCCATTGATCATCCCCACTTTTTTTCCGTCAACTTCAATAATGAGATAGTAATTATGAATGTTATTAATGGATTCAAACCAGATTTGTTGCTCTTCGGGAGTGATTATTTTTTTGTAAAACATGAAATCACGAACGGAATCTTCATTGCGCTTCACACGTACCAATTCTAGATCTTCCTGAGTTAAACGCCTGAGCAATATCCCATATTTCTCGATAATCATAAAAGCTGTTCTTTGATCGAGTATGTTGGTTTGTTGTTAAGAACCGAATAGATTTTACTTAGGTACTGTCCTATTATTCCCAAACACATTAAGAGCACACTAGTCGAAAATAAAATTGTCACCATCAGCGATGTATATCCTGTAACCGGCACCCCTATAAAGATCTTCTTGTATATGAACCATAAACCACAGAAGAATGTTAAAAGTGACATAATCAGACCTACATAAGTCATCAGCTTCAAAGGAACCGTTGAATAAAAAACTCCAAGATTAAGTGAAAGCCGGACCAACTTTAAAGCATTGTAACCTGACTTTGGTTTAGCACTTTTCTGAAAATCAACTTGTACCACTCCCATAATATCAGTGTACCAGCCCAACATTTCATCTATAAAAATAAATTGTTGCCGATGAGCTGAGACCTTGTCGATTATGGATTTTCTTATTGCTCGGAAAGAGGAGCCTTCAAGCATTGCACCATTTAGGCTATGTGATCCTTTTTTCCACATTTTACTTGCATGCTTTCGATATCCATCCTTGTGCTGATAGTTCTTTGGCACACCAAATACGACATCTAAGCTTTTATCTAATAGTTCTTTAACAAGACCAGGAATGTCTTCAGGACTGTGCTGCAAATCATCATCCATCGTAAGAACAATGTCTCCGGAAGAATGTCTAAACCCACACATTGTTGCATTGTGCTGACCATAATTTTTTGCAAGCCGAATGACCTTTACATGGTCCTGATCTTCATCTTTAATATTCGTCAATACGTCCCAACTTTCATCCGAAGAAAAATCATCGACATATATAATTTCGTACGCATTGGTTTCTTTCCGAAGAGTTTGAGATATTCGAAGGTGGAGTTCTTTCAAAGAAGCACTTCCGTTATATACTGGTATGATTACTGTGTAGTCGATTACGCTCCTGCTGTTAAACCCCCGTCCATAATAATTTCGGTACCTGTTATCCACTTGGATGCATCTGACAGTAAAAAAACAATTGCATTTGCAACATCTTCCGGCTCTCCGAATCCCAAAGGATAATCTTTGCCGTGTTCATCCATCATCTCTTTAGAGATAACCCCCTCAGCTTCATCAAAAATAGCTGTTTTTACCATAGCAGCGCTAATCACATTAGACCTGATCCTTTGTTGCGCAAACTCCAAGGCTATTGTTTTGCTGTAGGAGTTTATAGCAGCCTTACTACCCGAATACAATGCTCCTCCTTTATGTGAAAAATTGCTCGAGATCGATGACATAAAAACAATCGATGCCTCTTTATTGATCTTTTTGGCTCTGAACAGTTTCGTCATCAGCTGTACAGGTGCGTTATAGTTAATGCTGAACATTTCTTGAATGTGCTGTTCTTCAATGAATTTAATCGGAAAAGGTCGGACAATTCCGGAACTATGAACTATTCCATCCAGCTGCCCAATCTGTTCTACCAATTCAATTACTTCCTCTTTAACGGTTAAATCAGCCACTACTATTTTATGATTGTCGCCCGTTAATTGGCTAAGGGTCTCTTTTAATTTTGATTCATTTCTAGCCGTAAGAATCAGTGTTGCTCCCTGATTTGAACAGGAAATGGCCGTTTGGGCACCAATACCTGATGAGGCTCCCGTAATGAGAATGTTTTTACCACTTAAGCTAAAAGGGTTCATATTTCTATCATTTCCGGACAAACAATGTGGTCAATGTTCAAGGAAGCTACGCCCAAAGATAAGCCAACACCAAATCCAGCCATCAACAAATTTAATGATCTTGACCGAACCTCTTGTCTTAATTGATCCACTATGGTCAATGGGATAGATGCCGAACTTGTATTTCCATAATCCGACAATGAATACGGTGTTTTGTCAATCTCAAAGTTTAATTTTTTTCGAATCGTTTCATTCATCAGCTTGTTCGCTTGATGCATCAAAAAATAATCACATCCTTCTTTATCATACTTAAAATGTTTCATGAAATCAGACACGGCAACAGGAACCTCACTTACAGAAAAATTAAATACTGCCAATCCATCCAATGCCAAGTTCAGGTCACATCGTTTAATGCCTTTTGCTATTTCCTTCACTTCAAAAGAATCCCGGTTAACAACATTTCGCACACCTCCTGCAGGAATCATAATGGCCCGATGACCTGCACCGTCGCTGTTTAGACTAAAATTCATCAATGCCCCTTCACTTCTTTCAACCGCAGTAGCAGTTCCGGCATCACCGAATAAAGGATAAGTACTTTTATCCTCCTCAGAACAGGTAAGTGAAGATATATCTCCCACCAATAACAGCCCTTTGGACAACCCAGATGCCGACATAATGCTTGATATTACCGACATCCCATATACATATCCGGAACAACCAAGACCAATGTCAAACGCCATACATGCTTTGGGTAGGCCCAAACGATCTTGCAAAATAATTGAAGTTGCGGGTAAATAATAGTCTCTGGATTGAGATAAGAATATGAGGATCTGAATGTCTTTTTTATCCCAATTAAGTTCTTCAATTAATCTCTCTGCAGAATGATAGCAAAGGTCTGACGTAGCTACTCCATTCTCGGCTACTCTCCTATTTTCAACTCCAGTTGTTTTAATGAGCAGCTTCTTTTCAGGCATGCTTAATTCGTCATAATCCCAATTTGACATCTTCTTCCTTGGAACTGCCGCTGCAATACCACTTATCTTAACATTATTAATCGGAAAAAGAGCCATTGTCAGCTGTTTTCTTTTACAAAATCAAATAGTTCCTGAATGGTTTCTATTTTAATTAGATCTTCACCTTTTACTGTTACTCCATACTCCAGATCAATGAGTGCTATAATGATCAACGCATACATCGAGCTCCAATCGTCTATTTCTCTAAAATTTGTTTTCGGATTCAACACTCCCGGTTGAACATCCTCAAATTCAGTCTCTAACTTTTTTATAAACTCCTCAATAACCATATCAATATCTTAAAATAGTACCTGACCAAGAAAATCCAATACCAAATGCGGCAATCAGCACTTTATCTCCTTTTTTGATCTTCCCGTCCTTCTTAGCCATCGCCAACGCAATAGGAACCGAAGCCGAAACTGTATTGCCAACATACTCCATACAATTGTAAACTTTTTCCGGGTCTATTTTCATTTTTCTGGCAAGCATTTTTAGTATAAAGGCATTTGCCTGGTGAAAAACGAACAGATCAATGTCATTTATGTCCATTTCGTTCTTTGCTATGATCTGATTTACCATTTGCGGCACCTCTCTCATTGAAAACGAGAACACCTCAAGGCCGTCCATTTCCATTCGCCCAAATACCATACCTCCTACATCAGCGTGCTCCTTCAACCATTCTACGTCAACGGGAGTTCGGGTATTGCTCTTTCTAACAATTAATTTTTCGGACCCACTGCCGTCGGTCCCCATTACAAAATGCCCAATTCCATAATGATCAGAAGCTGATATTAGCGTCGAAGCTCCTGCATCTCCAAAGAGCATTCTCAGATCCATATCATTGGGGTGAATGACGGAAGAAGGAATATCTGCTGTTTGCAGAAGGATATTGTTAAACTGGCCTGATTCAATTAATGCCTTCGCAACCATCAATCCGTTTGTAAATCCGGCGCAACCCATAGGAACATCCATTGCGCCAATAGAATTACGCAGTCCTAAACGATCTTGCATAATACACGCTGTAGCAGGCCCTTTATAGTCCAGTCCTTCCGTGCAAAACAATAAAAAATCAATTTCTTCTTTGTTAATACCGTGCTCCTCGAATAGCAATTGTGAGCTTTTGAAGGCGAGGTCAGAACCAATTTCACCATTACCTCTGATCCTGCGTTCTCTTACCCCAACACGCTTGTATATTTCATCAGGTTGGAGTGTCCCAAGTTCTTCGTACAAATCATCATTTGTAAGCCGTTTGTCCGGCAGATAATAACTTATCGCTTTTATTTCAGATGATATACTCACATGGATTTTTTTAGCTTCTTGTATTTTTCCGCTGTTACTAGATCACCCAAACCTTCACTCAAATTGACCAAGCTAGTGCAGATCTTCGTGATCTGACCTATTAATTGTGCAGACTGCATGCGCTTGATCTTTCTATCTACCTGATCATCAGATCTAACCTTTTTAAGGTGGTCTTGCAGTCCGTCTACGGCCAATTCAAAGCTGGAAATTGACTTTTGTATTTCATTGGCGCGAAGATATGCGTTTCCAATGTTGATATGAAATTGATACTTCTCCTGAAATTTGTGGACAAGCAGTGCTTTTTGATTTAAACCGACACATGCCCGAATATTTCCATTGTCCATATAATATTGGGACAGTTTAGAATATGCAGGGAAATAAGCAGAATCATATTCAATAGCCTTATATATGTGTTCTAAGATCTCCATTTCCAAACTATCCGCAGATTTCCGTAAATGAGCAGTAAGTTGCATTCTGTTGTATTTCCCTTTTACCTGATTATCAAAGAGCGTTTTACTCATATTATCGTAAACCTTTTCAGTTAAGAGGTTCATTAGCAATCCCTCCTTAGCCAGATCACCAAACTTATCAATTTCCCGTAGCAGCGCTTTTTCAAATTCCGGGCCGTTATAGATCTCAATCAAATTCGACATTGTCACCAGCTGTTCAACTGCAATAGTCAAATTTGAAATGAAAGATTCCGCGTCCGGTGATTTTTTTCCGGCAGCTACCAGCGTATTGTTAAGGTTCTTTTGAAATTGAGCGAAAGAACTGATCAGGTCATTGTTCTTCTGAATAAAATCACCAGGCGCAGTAGAGCAATAAATCATAGAGTCCTCCACTTGAATTAATAATCGATAAAATAACCTCAACCGATTACACTCTTCGATATAGGTGTTGCCGAGATTAAAATTCGCTTCAACATAGGTCGGTTCAAGTGCTACCGCTTTTTCAAAATTCATTCTTGACGAATCCACGTCTGCTTTATACAAAAAGTACATTGCGCCAAGGTTATTGTAGCTCACAGCATAGCTCGTGTCAATTTCTACGCACCTTTTAAAATGATGAATGGTAAGGAGAAGCTGTTCATTATAGTCGTCGATCAATCCCCTGTCAGATTGGCCTTGTTTCGTCATCAGCTGACTACGCAGTGACTTCACATTCGCTGCGTAGTACTGCCCTATCAAAGAATGCGATTTTGCAGATGACTCCAGATGGACCATATCCGTTTCATACAAGGTCTGCCGGGAGCTCCAGGCCGGGTTACGGTTTAGGACAATGATCAACGAAATCAAGCACAATGCACCTAAAGTAAACTTTCCAACCAATGGTCTCCATTTCTTATCCGATTTCATCAACCACATGATCAAAACGGCCAATACAATACAAAACCCAAGACTCGCTACAAATGCAAATCGTTCAGCAATGATCCCTACTGCAGGAAAAAGCAGATTGCAAGCTCCACCAATACCTATGAAAAAAAACAACGTGCCGAACGCCCAAATCTCACGTTTCTTGTATCTCATGCACACCCACAAAACCAACGAAACCATAAACACCAGCGTCAACCAAACTAAAGGATTAGACCAAGTTGCGATTCGAACCTGATCAAAACCATAATAGTACCGGAAAGGAAACGGAAACAGAAGCAGTTTCAGGTAATAAAAATTACTATAAAAGTACATTGGAATACGATCCGAAAACAGATCGGCAAAGTAAAGTGGGTTTTCAAAAAATTGTTTTTCTCTTGCTACTGAATCAGCCAACAGACCTTTCGCAGTAAGTCGCCATACTACAAAAATGGCAACAATAGCACCTAAATAAAGGAGCAATTTTTTGAACTTAATTGGCCTGAAAAAGTAGGCCGTTAGCAAGAAGATCGGGAAAAAAACCAATCCGGTTTTCTTACTTAACAAGCTAAGCAAGAGCAGAAGGCAAGAGGCAATAAAGTAATACGTTTTTCTTTGATCAAGATACTTCAATAATTGGATCAAGGATCCCAATCCAAAAGCTATACAAAGCAGCTCATCTCGCGACTTAATGTTGTTTACCACCTCTGAATGCAACGGATGGATCAAAAACAGCAATGCAACCAATACTGCGAACCACTTGCCTCCATTCGGATAAGCAATATGAATAAAACGAAAAACCAAAATAATTACCAATGCATAGAAAAGCACATTGAAAAAATGAGAAACCGCCGGATTACTTCCAAAAAACTGATATTCGATTGCAAAAACAGAGGTAACCACCGGCCTGTAAGCATAGCTCTGTTTTTTATTAACCGCAAAATGACTTTTGAAAATGGATGGAATTCCTGCAATCCCCTTTTCCACATTAGGATGTCTTGAGATAAGATCTTTGCTTCCGTCTTCCTTGTATTCGTAGGTAGTGGTAACGAGATCATCGTCCATGGCATACTTATTCTTAACCGTAGTGCCGTAGAAAATGAAGCTTAACAGAGTAATGAGCAAGTAGAAGTGCCAGTTTTTCCAAATGGTGTCTTTTTGACATTGAACTTCTGTTTGTTGCTCATAAGTCGCCAAAATTATTCATTTTTTTCAGTAAACTTTTCAACATGTGTAAAGAATTGGATTCTCTGTTCTAGATTTACGGAATGGATTACCTCAAATCACTAAATACTGCTCAAAGAGATGCTGTTGAAAACCTAAATGGGCCCATGATGGTCATAGCCGGAGCCGGATCTGGCAAAACCAGAGTACTCACCTATCGTGTTGCTCACCTAATTCACAATCAAGTTGATCCGTTCAATATCCTGGCTCTGACATTTACGAACAAGGCGTCAAAAGAAATGAAAAAGCGCATCGGTTCAATTGTCGGCGATGGTGAGGCAATGAACATTTGGATGGGCACCTTTCATTCCATTTTTGCCAAAATATTGAGAATCGAGTGTGACAGGATCGGGTATCCCAAAAATTTTACGATCTACGACACCCAGGATTCTAAAAGTCTCATTAAAACGATCGTGAAAGAGCTTCATCTGGACGAGAAACTTTACAAACCGGGAATAGTGTACAATCGTATCTCATCAGCTAAAAACAACCTGATCTCGGCAACGGCATACGCTAAGACTGATGATATTGTTGCTGATGACCGCATGAACAACCGACCAAAAATGAGTGATATCTACATGGAATATCAGAAAAGATGTTTCAGGTCACACGCAATGGATTTTGACGATCTGCTTTTCAAAACAAATGTCCTCTTAAAAGATCATCCGGATGTCCTGCACAAATACCAGCATAAGTTCAAGTACATCTTGGTGGATGAATATCAGGACACTAACTATAGCCAATACCTTATCATAAAACGGTTAGCTGCCCTAAATGAAAATCTATGTGTTGTAGGTGACGATGCCCAATCCATCTATGGTTTTCGAGGAGCTACCATTCAAAACATTTTAAACTTTAAAAAAGACTACCCCGATTATAAGCTCTTCAAACTTGAGCAAAATTACAGGTCAACCAAAGTGATCGTAGATGTGGCAAATACAATTATTGCCAATAATGTTGATCAGATCAAAAAGAAGGTTTGGACCAAGAATGGTGAAGGTGATAAAATTAAATTATTCAAAGCACTCACTGATAACGAAGAGGGCAGAATTGTCGCCAATTCTATTTTCGATAATCAACAATTGAATCAAGCCAAGAACTTGGACTTTGCCATTCTTTATCGTACAAATGCTCAATCTCGATCTTTTGAAGAAGCATTGCGGAAACTGAACATCCCCTACAAGATCTATGGTGGACTTTCCTTTTATCAACGCAAGGAGATCAAAGATCTTTTAGCATATTTCCGACTTACGGCCAACTTCAATGACGAAGAATCTCTCAAACGAATAATCAACTTTCCAAAAAGAGGAATCGGCAAAACAAGTCTGGACCATGGAACTGTTGCTGCCAAAGAGAACGGTGTTAGCTTATGGGATGTATTGGCAAATCCGGATAAGTATCAATTACCTATCAATAATGGAACTAAGGCCAAGATCAATGATTTTGTTGCCCTGATCAAAAGCTTCGAAACCAAGCTCGAATCTGATAGCGCATACATGCTTGCAAGCCATATCGCTTCGTCCTGCAACCTTCTGAAAGAACTTTATACGGACAAAACCCCGGAAGGGTTGAGCAGGTTCGAGAACATTCAGGAGCTGCTTAACGGAATTAAAGAATTTACCGATAATGCCCCGGAAAATGAAGTGAGATTCCTTTCGGACTTTCTGTTGGATGTTGCACTGTTAACTGATACTGACACAGACAAACCGGAGGATTACGATAAGGTAACTCTAATGACGGTGCACGCTGCGAAAGGGCTTGAGTTTCCATATGTGTACATCGTCGGAATGGAAGAAAATCTCTTTCCATCCCAACTTTCGATCAATACAAGAGCTGATCTGGAAGAGGAGCGCAGGTTATTTTATGTTGCTGTAACCCGTGCTGAGAAAAAGGCCTTTCTCTCTTATGCAATAAGTCGTTATCGATGGGGAAATTTGACACACTGTGAACCTAGTCGTTTCATAGAGGAAATAGATGAGCGATTCATTGACGCTGATGAAGTGGTCCCAAAGAAAAGAGCTAATTCCCAGAATATGCCATTTGAGAACACTGCAAGCTTTTTAGGCAGAGCCAATTCCCCGTCATCAAGCAACCTCAGAAAAACAATTCCACCGAATTTGAAAAAAATATCTTCGAACCAGGGCCCTCCGTTAGATCTGGAGAAAATCAAAGAAGGTTCCAATGTATCTCACGCTCGTTTCGGAAAAGGCAAAGTGGTCAAGCTTGAGGGAATTAAACCCAATATAAAGGCAACGGTCTATTTTCCCAGCTCTGGTCAAAAACAGCTACTGCTGAAATTTGCCAAACTTGATGTCTTGGACTGATGATTTTATCTTCATAATAAAGATGACGTTCATTCCATCGATTTAACTACCTTTGACGCTTCATATTAAATAGCATTATGGCAGAACCACAGATATCACTTGAATACAATACCCAGCGCGGGAAAATGGTTATTCCTGAGTATGGAAGGAATGTTCAAAAAATGATCGACTTTGCTTGCACAATTGAAAGCATTGAAGAAAGAAATAAAATAGCCAACGCAATTATATCTGTAATGGGGCAATTGAACCCTCATTTAAGAGATGTTACGGATTTTAACCACAAACTTTGGGCACATCTATTCATAATGTCAGACTTTCTACTGGATGTGGACTCTCCTTATCCAAAACCAAGTCCGGAAAGTTTGGCGGAAAAACCTGACCGTGTTACCTACCCGTCAAATAACATTCGTTTCGGGCACTACGGTAAAACTGTTGAACGATTAATTGAAGCTGCAACAGGCTATGAAAATGGCGAAGAAAAAGAATATTTGGTTGGTCGCATTGCCAATTTAATGAAGCGATCTAACCTGCAATGGAATTCAGATTCTGTTAGAGATGAGACCATCTTAAAAGATCTTAATCAAATGAGCGATGGGAAACTAAGTGTGAAAGAAAATTTCGTTTTCGAAAGCGCAACAGATCTTCTAAAAAAGAGCACCAAAAAACGACCCTACAAAGGAAAGGGGAAAAACAAAGGCAGGAACTTTAAGAAAAGGAACTAAGAATGGACGCATTTGAGGTCTACGGGGGTAATAAACTGAAAGGAGATCTGATCCCTCAAGGAGCGAAAAATGAAGCTTTGCAAATTCTCTGCGCTGTTCTACTAACAGCCGAACCGGTACAGATAGACAATGTGCCGAATATCATTGACATTATCAAGTTGATCAATCTGCTAGAGGATCTTGGAGTTAAAGTAGAGAATAGAGGTAATGGAAGCTATACCTTTCAAGCAGATGATATTGATATAGGATTTCTGAATTCTCCTGAATTTGCTGAAAAAGGAGGTTCATTGAGAGGTTCAATTATGATTGTAGGTCCTCTACTAGCTCGGTTTGGAAAAGGATATATTCCCAAACCAGGTGGAGACAAGATCGGCAGAAGAAGACTAGACACCCACTTTTTGGGATTCCAAAAACTAGGTGCGAAGTTCACATATGACGACGCAACCCACTTTTATCGGGCCGAAGCCGAACAATTAAAGGGCTGCTATATGTTACTTGATGAGGCATCTGTAACGGGAACTGCGAATATTGTTATGACAGCGGTCTTGGCAGAAGGAAAAACCACCATTTACAATGCAGCATGTGAGCCCTACTTACAACAGCTATGTAAGATGCTCAACAGAATGGGCGCAAAGATCACTGGTGTTGGTTCAAACTTAATTAGTATCGAAGGTGTTTCGGAGCTTCACGGAACAGAACACAGAGTACTTCCGGATATGATCGAGATCGGATCCTTCATTGGTATGGCTGCAATGACTCAGGGAGAAATCACAATTAAGGATGTTTCCTACGACGATTTGGGTATTATTCCAAGTGTATTCAGAAAGATGGGAATTGCTCTTGAGCGAAAAGGTGATGACATTTACATTCCCGCGCAAGACGAATATGTTATAGAATCGTATATCGACGGGTCTATCCTGACTGTTTCTGATGCACCATGGCCCGGTTTTACACCGGATCTTCTTAGCATAGTTCTGGTAACAGCTACTCAGGCAAAGGGCAGCATTTTAATTCATCAGAAGATGTTCGAAAGTCGTTTGTTTTTTGTTGATAAGCTTATTGATATGGGGGCACAAATTATTCTATGTGACCCGCATCGAGCCACTGTTAATGGATTGAACCGCAAAGCTCCTCTTAGAGGAATTTCCATGACCTCTCCTGACATCAGAGCAGGTGTTTCCTTGTTGATCGCTGCCTTAGGTGCCGAGGGTAAAAGTACAATTCATAATATTAATCAAATTGACCGTGGTTATCAGGACATAGAAAACAGATTGAATGCTTTAGGTGCTGACATTCGAAGAATCTCATAATTTAGTATCTTAGCGGAGCTTGAATTCTTGGAATAATATTTGAGTTAATGGGCTTGGAATACAATAAAAATAAGACATGAAAAAATTGAACTTATTAATCTTGTTTGGAGCTGTAGCAGCTATTGGCTTGGCCTTTACTTACAATTCGACGGAAACGGACGAATCCAATGATTGGCCAAGAAAGCACAAACGAATAATTGGAACCAATATTGGCGACAAAGCACCTGAGCTGGCGTTTTCCGGTCCGGACGGCAAGATCCTGAAATTATCTTCCTTGAAGGGGAAATTTGTACTGCTTGATTTTTGGGCTTCCTGGTGTGGACCATGCAGAAGAGAAAATCCGAATGTAGTTGCAGCGTATAACAAATACAGTGGTGCCAAATACAAAAAAGGAAAGGGATTTGAAATATTTTCGGTTTCACTTGACAAGAACAAGGAGGGTTGGAAAAATGCTATAAAACACGATCACCTAACATGGAAATATCATGTTTGTGATTTTGGAGGATGGCAATCAAAAGCAGCTAGAATGTACAGCGTCAAATCAATTCCTGCGAGTTTCCTGATCGATCCTGACGGCATTATAATTGCGAAGAACTTAAGAGGGCAAGCCCTGCATCTGGAG
>Ga0206681_10001021_pt1 | contig 13574 bp, 15 predicted proteins | sample M150012015metaG_FD_161048 | JGI IMG/M metagenome (GOLD analysis project Ga0206681, IMG submission 161048) | Ammonia-oxidizing marine archaeal communities from Monterey Bay, California, United States - M1 500m 12015 | ecosystem: Environmental > Aquatic > Marine > Intertidal zone | place: USA...
GTCCAACTGGCTGCAACATGAGACCATGAACGTTCATACCCATTTCATCCCATAGTTGATCATAAAGCTCTTTACCACCAGCACTATGGAACCAAGAAACCCATGCGATATTATCAATACCAACACCGGCACCTGCAACAGGGGAGCCGAACAGCATCGCTGCCGGATGCTTCCCAGACCAGTAATGCGTCCAAGCAAATCCACCATCAAGCAAACCCGCATCTACTGCATCTAAAACATCATTATTAGGTACAACAGAACCACCAGGCACAATCTCCATTACCACTCTGCCGTTAGTCAATGTTGCAACATTAGATGCAAATTCTTTGAGCATGACAACTTCACTAGTACTGCTTCCTATAACAGATTGTATTTTCATTTTTGTAACTGCCATTGCGTTAGAACTAAAGATGAAAGCTAGTAACGCAGTAAGCATTAAAACATACTTATTTTTTAACATCATATATCTCCTATTTTTTTTTGTAGTTTTACATTGATTTCGTTCTTTTTAAGCTTTTTTAACACCACAAAATTGAACTAAATCAGAATATAGTATACATTAAGTTATATATATGAATTCATATATTTGAAAAAAATATTTCAATTAATATATAATTAAATACAAACACAATAATATTAACAATATAAATAAGTAAATATGAAATATGATTTCATCATTATTGGTGCTGGTTCAGCAGGATGTGTACTAGCAAACAGACTTTCTTCTGACCCAAACAACAAGGTTTTATTGGTTGAAGCTGGAGGAAAAGATAACAACATATGGATACATGTGCCTGTTGGGTATTTCAAAACTATAAACAATCCATCTTGTGATTGGATGTACAAAGTTGAAAAGGATAAGGGCATAAACAATAGAGTACTAGATTGGCCTAGAGGTAAAGTGTTAGGCGGGTCCAGCTCTTTGAACGGACTGTTGTATGTTAGGGGTGACCGCCATGACTATGATAGATGGGAAGACCTAGGCAACAGTGGTTGGGGTTATGAAGACATATTGCCATATTTTATTAAGTCAGAATGCCAAGAGAACGGGCAAAGCAAATACCACGGAACAGATGGAGAATTAAAAGTTTCAAACTTAAGGTTAAAAAGGAAGATTGCAGAGTATTTTGTTAGGTCTGCACAAGAAGTAGGGATACCGTATAACTCAGACTGTAATTCGGAACAACAGGAGGGTGTAGGATACTTTCAACAAACAGCATATAAGGGGTTCAGAAGGAGCTCATATAGGTCATTCTTACCAAGAAGTATTAGAAAAAGAAAAAACCTAACAATTGTTACCGAGACTCATGTCAATAGTTTAATTTTTTCAGGCAAGAAGGTAGTAGGAGTTAAATGTTTCAATACAGGAACCAAAAAACAGTCAGAGATTTTTTGTAGAGGCGAAGTTATACTGTCTGCAGGGGCAATAGCTTCACCACAAATACTACAGCTATCAGGCATAGGTGATTCAAATTTATTATCAAAGTTAGGCATTGACGTTGTATACGATAACCCCGCTGTAGGAAAAAACCTTCAAGACCATTTGCAGATTAGGTTGGTATATAAAACCAACACTAAAACCCTTAATGATGAGCTAAATGCGTGGTGGAAAAAAGCTCTGATAGGGCTACAATATATATTGTTTAGGACGGGTCCTTTAACTTTAAGTGCAAGCCAGGTATACGCCTTTACTAATACAAAGCTTGATGGTTCTCGGCCAAATATTCAGTTCCACATGCAGCCACTCAGTGCGGACAAGCCAGGCGATGGGGTGCACCCATTTTCTGCTTTCACTATGTCTGTTTGTAACCTGAGACCTGAAAGTAGAGGAGAAATATATATAAACTCTAGTGACCCACAAAAGTCGCCTACAATTATTACAAACTACTTATCAACTCAGTTCGATAGGAAAATTGCAATCGACTCAATTAAGGTTGCACGAAAAATATCTAAGGCACCAACACTAAGTGAACACATTACTGGGGAATACGTTCCTGGTAAATCTTACGAATCAGATGAAGAGCTACTCGAGGCGGCAAAAAATAATAGTCAAACCATTTACCACCCAGTGGGAACCTGCAAGATGGGTAATGATGAGGACAGTGTTGTAGACAAGAACTTAAAGGTGCGTGGGGTTTCAGGATTAAGGGTTGTGGATGCGTCAATCATGCCAGAAATAGTTTCTGGCAATACAAATGCACCAACAATGATGATTGCTGAAAAGGCAGCAGATATGATCCTTAACTCAAAAAATATTTAGAAATAATTGCTATAACTATTAATTCAATTAACTTAAGTTAATTAAACAATTAAAAAAAAGATATATTCTATACAATAGCATGACCTATGAAACTTAAATTATTTTTTACTGTTGAGTGTTTTCTTTGTTTTTAATTGTTACGGTGGTTGGGCAATAATTACTGATGACATTGACGGAAATAGTTACTATATCGATACCAATTCAATCAACAAAAGAGATGGTTTTGTGTATTATTGGGAGTTGGTAGACTATGTAGTAAAAAATCAAAGCGGCGATATGAGCGATAAGGCATATTACCAAGGATCTTGTGAACAGAGCCGTGTGAAATTGTTGTCTGTCACATACTACAATAAACCGATGGCCAATGGGGCGCAAAAGAAACACATACCTAGTAATCCAATATGGGACTTCCCCTTATATGAGAGTAGTGTTGGTGGGTATTTATTAAATTTTGTCTGTAACTGGGTTAAGTAACAAAGAATGAGAACTTTATTGCATTACAGACCCGCTAATCATAAGTGAGCTTGCTATGGATGTAATAGATTTAATTGTAGTTGTTATTTTTATTATAGTTGTTCCTTTGTGGTGGGCATTCGTCAAAAAGAAAAGCGAAACCAACAAAGAAAACATCGAACTGAAGCAAAAGTTTAAGTTTAGTTTCGTTGTTATAAGATATGTGGTGCTAATACTTACTGGCGGTATTTTGTTATATATTATTATAAACAAGGACATTTTTTAGGCATACAGCCAAACACCGTTAATGAACTAATAAATCATACAATGTTTATGTAAAATCTTGCATTTGTAGCAATTTTAGTTTATCGGAGAAATATAAATGACTATAAAGAAGGACAAAGTAGTTGAGATGCACTACACACTAAAGAGCGACTCTGGTGAGGTTATTGACACCTCTAAGGGTAACGACCCTATGCCATTCATACAGGGGCATGGCAACATAATCCCTGGCCTAGAGAGAGCACTAGAGGGTATGAATGTAGGAGAGTCTTGCGATGTGTCTGTTAACCCAGAGGACGCTTACGGTGCCCACCACCCTGAGGCAATTCAAGATATACCGATGGAAGCTATGAAGTCTATCGAGAATCTAGAGTTAGGGATGGAGCTACAGTCCAAAGACGATCAAGGTAACGTGTTTATAGTTAGAGTTAAGGAAATTAAAGAGGACTTAGTGACTGTTGATGCAAACCACCCATTGGCGGGCCAAACCTTGCACTTTAACGTTAGTATTGAAAATGTAAGAGAGGCCACAAAGGATGAGCTAAACCACGGACACGTACACACCTCTTCCTGCTCACACTGATCCTATAAGCTACAAATATAATGGCATCTAATTGTCCTCTATGCCAGTCAACAAATCACTACAAATATTACGCCAGCACATCTTCTCACTATCTTAGGTGTGGTGAATGTGACCTTGTATTTGTTCCGAATCAATTCCACCTATCTATATCTGAAGAAAAGTCTCGCTATGACAGTCATAACAATAGCCCTACAGACCAAAAATACAGACAATTTTTAAAAAAGACATTCGACCCGCTGGTTGGCTTCATAGAAAAAGGTAGCAGTGGGCTAGATTTTGGTTGTGGCCCTGGCCCAACTCTTTCAGTCATGCTTGAAGAGTGCGGGCATGAGGTTGATTTGTATGACAAGTTTTATTACCCAAATAGCTATATATTTAATAATAAATATGACTTTATAACTGCCACAGAGGTCATCGAGCATTTAGATGAACCAGGAAAAGAGTTGACAAAACTATACGGCATGCTGAAAGATAGTGGAGTGCTGGCAGTAATGACAAGTATGATAAGCGGCGACACTAATTTCTCGACTTGGTATTACAAGGACGATCCAACCCATATATGTTTCTATAGTAGAACAACGATGGATTATTTGGCCGATAAATGGCAGGCAAATGTTAAATTTTATGGCGGGGACGTTGCATTATTTTTTAAATAATAGATAATAATTGAAGAATATATAAAAAAACGTTTAAAGGAAAACTTATGACACGAGCCCTAATTTTTGTTTCATGTATATTTGCAACCCTTTTTAGTAATGCCGAAATAGTTTCTGACGGCGACACTATGGTTGAGCAAATAAAGGACACAGTAGATCTAAATACTGAGAAACTGATAAGAATGCTTGATCACGACCCTGACGTTTTTTTGATTGATGTAAGGACCGAGTCAGAGGTCAAAGAGTTGGGCTCTATCGGTCGTGGTCAAAACATCAATATACCTAGTGGTAGACTGGTTTTTGAAGTCAACGATGTCACCTCTAGTGATGAAAATGCAGCAATCATTGTCTATTCTAATGAAAACAAGAGGTCAATTTTAGCTGCAAACCAGCTAGACAAAATGGGCTACAATAACGTTAAGAATTACGCTGATGGTTACAACAAATGGGTCGATTATGGGAACCCAATTAGTCTGAGTGATATGGCCCCTGACAGTATTCTATATCGCACCCCAACGAAAATATATAAAGAGGTGGTGATACCTTCATCTGTAACAGATGAAGGAGTGAGGATTCCAAAGAGAACAGTTAAGGTTGAGGTTGAAGGGCTCTATAGCGCAATCGGAGCCACTCAGCCGTCCACTTATGAGAACTCAAACCACAACAACAACCTATCATTCATAGTGACAAGTGACGGGGTTCTAGTTTTTAATGCTGGAGGCAGTTACCTTATCGCTAAATCTATGCACGAGGAGATCAGAAAGGTGACCGACCAGAAGGTCAGGTACGTAGTGCTTGAAAATGCTCAAGGTCACGCCATGCTCGGTTCTAGCTATTGGAAGGAGCAAGGCGCAACTATTGTTGCCCATGTAGAGGCCTACAAAGATATAAAAGAGAATGCCTCACGCAAGTTAGATTCTGCCATCAGAAGGGTGAAAGATAAGATGGTTGGAACGAGCGTAGATTCGGTCTTACCAGACCAGACCTTCGAAAGAGAAATGATTCTAACAATGGGCGACACTACGATAGAGTTAATGTTCCTTGGGCCGTCACACTCACCTGATGATATCCAATTATGGTTGCCCCAAGAAAAAGTACTTATTAGTGGCGATACCGCATTCAATGAGCGCATGCTTCCAATATTTGAACATACCGACACAGCTCTATGGATTCAGACATGGGACAAGCTAGTCGAGTTGGACCCTGATTTGATTATTCCTGGTCATGGTGGTCCTACAGACCTAGAGACTGTGACAAAATTTACTAAAGACTATTTGGTGTTTTTGCGTGCCGAAGTAGAGAAGGTGTTGGACGATGACGGTAGCCTGTTGGATGCATACAATATTGATCAGAGCGCTTTCCGTGATTGGGGAACATACAGAGACCTTAGGGCTAGAAATGCTGAAAGAGTTTTTAGTAGGATGGAGTTTGAATAGTTTATATGGGTAAAGTAATGGCTAAAGCCTTCAAGGTTGTTTTTATTATTTTTATGACTATGGGCTATGCTCAAGCATCAGATATCGAGCCAGGAAAGATAGTAGGAGGTAAACAATCAGTTTTGCCTGACTGGTTCAAGGAGAGCTTCCTTGATATAATTGAGGACCTTGAAGAGGCAACAGAGAGCGGCAAACATCTGTTATTGTACATGCACCTAAGGGGATGCCCGTACTGCTACAAAATGTTAGAAGAGGTCTTCAAAAACTCTACAATCACTAAAACTATCCAATCAGATTTTGATGTAGTTGCAATCAACACCAGGGGTAATGAAGAGGTTACCCTGCGCGAGGACTTGGTTGTAACTGAGAACGAGGTCAGAGACCACTTCAAGGTAACCTTCACACCAACAATTGTTTTTTTGAATGAACAAAACCAGATGGTACACAAGGTTAACGGTTACAGGTCGGCAGAAAATTTCAGATACATTCTTGATTTTGTAAGAACTAAGTCATACTTAAAAATGAGTTTGTCTGCGTTCATAGATCAGCAGAAAAGAAACATTTATTATGCCCTACGAGACCACGAAAGTTTTGAGAGTATTACTGACCTTAAATCAAACTCTGACGAACCTTTGCTTGTGATTTTTGAAGACAAGTTCTGCGAGATGTGCGATATGCTGCATGAAGGGCACCTCAAGAGCCCTGAAGTTATCGAATTACTTGAGCAGTTTAAAGTTGTAAGGCTAGATACAGATTCAGACAAACAAATTATAGACATAGATGGAGAAACGACCACTGCTGGCGGTTTCGCTAAAAAACTTGGACTAACATATAGGCCAGGAATCGTTATGTTTGATCGTGGTGTAGAGGTGATACGGATTGACACTATGCTATATAGCTACCATTTTGCTGGGCATCTGCGATATGTTGCGGGCCGTCACTATGATGAGTACCCCGACAGTGTTTATGAGTACCTTAGGGTGTACCGACAACCAATCCTTGACTCTGGACAAGATATAGACCTTTCCAAGTAATTCTTTCTTCTAGCAAAGAGTTGTTTGTTAGCTGACATCAAACAGTCAACATGTGGCGTTACCTTTGTATGGGCTGTGTGAGCTTATTTCTTGTATGTATTGCTCTATATATTGCTGCTCCTGTTCACAGAAACTACTTATAGGCTCTTTGAAGTTGTCATCAATTATCAAGTGTGCCGATCTAGTAAGTGTAGGCAAGAATCCTCTGGACACCTTGTGTTCACCCTGAGCACCAGGCTCGAAGACGTCCAACTTATTTTCTATGCAGTAATCGATCCCTTTGTAGTAGCAAGCCTCGAAGTGTAGGTTGTCTATATGCTCGATACACCCCCAATGCCTTCCATAAAGGCGCGTGTCACTAGAAAACATCAACGAACCGGCAACGCATTTACCGTCAAGGTCGGCTAATATTAAAACGATCTGGTCAGGAATTTTTTTAGCTATATCCTCAAAAAATGACAGGTTGAGTGTAGGCATTCCGCTCTTCTCAAGGAACGTTCTTTGATAGAAGTTATTGAAATTTTTCCAGTCAATATGAGTTGCATTGTGCCCATTAAGGAGCCTTAAAGATACCCCAGAATCAGACACTAGCCTCCTTTCTCTACGTATATTTTTCCTTTTCTTTGATTTGAGTGTTTGTAAGAAATCATCAAAGTCATTGTATCCATCATTGCGCCAATGGAATTGGCAATCATGACGAAGACACAAACCTTCCAAACTTAACCATTCAATGTCCCTTGAGTTTGAGAATAGGCAGTGATAGCTACTAGCACCAATGTCTCTACACAGGTCTTCAATTGACTGCAAAAGTAAAGGATAAACTTTGTTGATGTCTTTAGACTTAGATAGCAACCTAACTCCGCTGGCTGGTGTGTAGGGTATAGCAGAAACTAGCTTAGGGTAATAATCTAGCCCATACCTGTCATAGGCTTGGTGCCATGCATGGTCGAATACAAATTCGCCATAATTATTGTGCTTCTCATACAGTATAGCGGCACCTAGCAACTTACCGTCACTCTCAACGACAATATGCCTAGGTATCCACCCAAACTTCTCACCCAAGCAGCCATTTATTTCAAGTGAGGATAAGAATTCATGCTTACTGAACGGGTTATTGTCAGGCACCATATGGTTCCAGTCAGTGGCACTGACTTCATTTATCTCTGTGAGCACTCTAGCCCTCATTTAATTTATCAGTGAGAGATAATTTTGGTATCGTTTTTGGCTAATTTCACCAGACAGTAGTGCCTCTTTTATTGCACAATCAGGCTCATTAATGTGGGCACAGTTTCTAAACTTGCATGAACCAATGTAGGGCTTAAACTCTCTAAAACCGTTTAGTATCTCTTCGTCACCCATGTCGTCTAATTGAAACTCTCTGATGCCTGGAGAATCGATCAGGTCACCACCTGATGGAATGTGATAAAGTGTCGTGTTAGTTGTTGTGTGTTTACCCATCTTACTTTTAATTGAGATCTCGTTAACTCTTAGGTTTAGCTCAGGCATTAGTTCATTAATTAGGGACGATTTGCCAACCCCTGATTGCCCTAAAAATATGTGAGTTTTATCATCAAGCATGGAGCGCAGTTTAGGTAGGTTTGTTTTTTCTTTGACACTCAAATTAATTACGTCATAGCCGATACTCTTGTAGACAGAGAAATCCCTACTGAGTACAGCTATATCGCTACACAGTTCAACCTTATTGACAATGATATTAATTGGCAATCCTGCATTCTCTGCAACCACTAAGTAGCGATCAATTAAGTCAAATTGATAGTGAGGTTCAATCGCAACCACTAACCATAACTGGTCAACGTTTGCGGCTATAGTTTTTTGTGACCTCTTCAGCTCATTGTCACGACTAACTAGTGCCGTTACAATGCCATCTTGGTTACTTATTGGTTGAAAAATTACCTGGTCTCCTGCGACAGAGAGTTCTATATTCTGTCTACCCGTGCATTGAAATAATTCACCACTCTCTGACTCCACCAATAATCTCTGACCGTAACGCGTTATAACCAGACCAGACCTCTCGGAGTCGGCACTTTGGAGTAAGTCGTGGTTTGTTTTAGACGCTCTCTGGGTACGAGCTATGCGCTCGGATTGGATTTTTTCTATGCGCCATTTTTGGCGACGAGTTAAGCTCAATTATTGAACTTGTAGTAGTTTGAATTGAGAAAGTCTACTACCGCATCCTCCTCATCTGGGAACCATCCAATTCCTAGATTACTGGAACAAAAACTGACCTGCCTTCTTAGCCCGTAGTGGTTCTCTATTTTGCTTTCTAGTCTGGTGTACATTGTATCGTTATGGCACATAATACATGACTCCGAATGCAGCTCCTTGCCTTCATCGTTAGCGAAAACATTAGTGCCTATAAAGAAAAATGCCGCTAATAGTAATATCTTTTTCATCTAGTCTCCTTTGTATATTGACTATATAGTATACCGTTCGACATCTTTATTGTGATAAATTGGCAAATTAATCGGCATTTGGTTGAACACCTTGAGAGCTTTTTAATTGTCCAATCCTTATAGATGCTGAGGGGTGTGAGTCATGGAAGGCAGAATACATAGTGTCCGGAGTTAGTGTGGCAGCGTTATCTTTGTACAGTTTAACTAGAGACGACACTAGGTCATCTGCATTGGTGTGTTTGGCTGCGAAGGCGTCTGCCTCGAATTCATGTTTCCTGGACAGGTAATTACTTATTGGGGAGACAAAGAAACTAAACACCGGCATCACTAGAGCAAACAGTATAAGTGCTGTATGGTTTGAAGGATTGTCCACACCAAGACCATTAAAGAACCATGGCTCAGTAATTAGGTACCCAAGTAGCGCTAAACTTAAAAGCGAAATTAAGAATGTTGAGATCATATTTTTTCGTATATGTTTGTGATGGAAGTGGCCCAGTTCGTGAGCCAGAATAGCTTCAACTTCTTTGACCTCCATCCCTTTCAGTAGGGTATCGAAGAACACTATACGTTTATTTTTACCGATACCTGTGAAGTAGGCATTACCGTGGGATGATCTTTTCGAGCCGTCCATAACAAACACACCATCACTCTTAAACCCTGTACGCTGTAGAAGGTCATCAATTTTATTTTTCAGTACGTCATCATCTAAAGGCTTGAATTTATTGAATATTGGTGCAATGAAGCTTGGATAAAGCCAAAACATCATTAATGAAAAGGTTGTCATTACGGCCCAAACATAGAGCCACCAGATATCGCCCATCATAGTCATCAGATAAAGAACAACATAAATTAACGGTAAACCGATAGCTAAAGTTAACAGTATCGACTTGAACATATCAACTATGAATGTTTTTGTATCAGTCTTGTTGAATCCAAACCTCTCCTCCAAAACAAAGGTTCGATATATACTGAAAGGTAGATCAATAATGCTTCCTATTATCATAATGCTCACTAGGGTTAATACCCCAATATGCAAAGACTCATCTAGCCGAGCTTGCCATATATTGTCAATAAGGTCTATGCCCCCGCCTAAAGTCCAAAGTAACAGAACTAGTACCGAAAATATAACCTCAATGCTGTTTGTACGTAATTTGGCTTTTGTATATCTTGCAGCCTTTTGATGCTCTTCTAAGTTGATGTTGTTGCTGAATTCAGCAGGAACGAGGTTGAATGATTTAGTTACTGCAACCTTTTGTCTATAGTTCAGCAATAGTAGGGTTACAACATAACTTAAAGTTGCAAGACAAAAAATTAATGTAAAAGAATTAAAGTCCATATATATTATTTGTATTTTAGTTAGCGATATTTTACAACCATTTATTGTGTAGTCTAGACGTGTTAATTGTATTAAATATAACAAACCAAACCGGGAGCATATAAATAAAAAAAGGTATAATCTCGCTTTAATTTAAGATATTTCAAGTAGTGTGGCATTAATTGTTCAAAAATTTGGCGGAACTTCAGTGGCTTCTGTGGAGAGAATTCAGGCAGTTGCAAAGAAGATAAAGTCATTCAAAGATGACGGCAACCAGGTTGTAGTTAGCATCTCTGCTATGAGCGGCGAGACTAACCGTTTGACTGCACTAGCACAAGAGATCCAGAAAAACCCATCCAGCAGAGAGATGGACATGTTACTAACTACTGGTGAGCAAGTAACCATCTCGTTGCTAAGCATGGCGCTACATGAGATTGGCTGTGATGCCATATCCTATACTGGGTCACAGGTTAGCATAACCACTGACAGTGTCCATGGAAAGGCTCGAATTAAGTCTATAGATTCAAGCGTAATTGTAGAAAGCTTGGAGCAGGACAAGGTGGTGGTGATAGCTGGTTTCCAGGGTGCAGATGAGGAAGGACACATCACAACACTAGGTCGTGGCGGATCTGACACAACAGCTGTAGCCCTGTCTGCAGCCCTAGAAGCAGACGAATGCCAGATCTATACTGACGTTGATGGTGTTTACACTGCAGACCCTAGGATCGAGCCTAGGGCCAGAAGAATTCAAAGCATAAGCTATGAAGAGATGCTTGAGATGGCCTCTCTTGGATCAAAGGTTCTGCAAATTCGTTCGGTTGAGTTTGCTTCAAAATACAATGTATCATTGAGAGTTTTATCTTCAATGGTTGAGAACCCTATTGGGACGTTAATCACAAGTGAGGACAAGATTATGGAAGAGGCAGTAATTTCAGGTATTGCACATAACAAAGATGAAGCAAAGGTTAGTTTGATAGGCGTACCAGACATACCCGGAGTCGCTTACAAAATATTAAAACCTATCAGTAAAAAAAACATTGAAGTTGACATGATTGTGCAGTCAGTTTCGGCCAGGGAAGGGCTCACAAACTTCGCCTTCACGGTGCACCGAAGTGATTTCAAAAAGTCAATATCAATTCTAGAAAAAGTGAGGGAAGATCTTGGTGCAATCTCTGTCCAATCTGACGACAGTATAGTTAAGGTATCTTTGGTAGGTATAGGTATGAGGTCTCATGCTGGAATTGCAACTAAGATGTTTGAAGTGCTACACAAGAACGATATTAACATTCAAATGATTTCTACCTCAGAAATAAAAATATCTGTCGCTATTGATGAACAATTTTTAGAATTAGCGGTTCAGTCATTGCACGCTGCGTTTGAATTAGAGAAGGAATAAGTTATGCAAACAATGTCTGATAGAGACGGGTTTATTTGGATGGACGGTGTATGGGTAGATTGGCGCGAAGCTAAGGTGCATGTGCTTACACACACTTTGCATTATGGTATGGGGGCATTTGAAGGGGTAAGGGCCTATGAAACTGTGTGTGATGGTGCTGCAATATTCAAGCTAGAAGAGCACACCGACCGCTTTTTTAATTCTGCAAACATTCTGGGCATGAATATTCCTTTCAGTAAAGAGGAACTTAACCAAGCCCAGAGGGATGTGCTAAAAAGAAACAACCTTAAATCAGCATACATAAGGCCGATGTGTTTTTATGGTTCAGAGGGTATGGGTCTGCGTGCAGACAACTTAAAGGTTCACGTAATTGTGGCTGCATGGGAATGGGGAGCATACCTCGGAGAGGACAACATAAAGAACGGTATAAGGATAAAGACGTCTTCATATGTAAGGCAACACTCCAACTCCGCTATGGCCAAGGTAAAAGCTAACGGTAACTATATTAACTCAATGATGGCACTTAAGGAAGCCCTCGACGATGGCTATGACGAGGCACTCATGCTAGACAATGAAGGTTTCGTTTCTGAGGGTAGTGGTGAAAACATTTTTGTTGTCAAAGATAACACCATATATACCCCCATACTAACCTCGGCACTTGAAGGCATAACTCGTGATACAATCTTCACTTTAGCTAAAGATTCTGGTTATGATGTAGTTGAGAGAAAGATAAGTCGTGATGAAATTTATCGAGCGGACGAGGCATTCTTCACTGGCACTGCGGCAGAAGTTACACCTATAAGAGGCCTAGACGACACAACTATTGGGAGTGGCACTAGGGGTCCAATCACAGAGAAGCTACAGTCTCTATATTTTGACTGTGTACATGGACGCAATGATGACTACAGGGACTGGATTATAAAGGGGATATCTTGATGGTTTCAGCTATGGTAGACAGTTACCAACAAAAGCATGTCAGCTTTAATGTTGTTTCTAAGGCAGACTTGCCATTCCATTGCCCACCAAAGGATTCCAGTAAATGGAACATGCATCCAAAGGTTTATATGAGTTTTGATAAAAATAAAAAGGCGGCGTGTCCTTACTGTGGTACCTGTTACAAACTAGAAAAATAATCTACAATGAGCAGTCAAAAAACAAACATTGTTTTGGTTGGTCCTATGGGTTCAGGAAAGACTTCAGTTGGGCGAAGGCTTGCATGCGTTCTTAAGAGAGACTTTTTTGATTCAGACTTTGAGATAGTTTCTCGTACCGGTGTCAGTGTTGACCATATTTTTGATATTGAGGGTGAGGAAGGTTTTCGCAAAAGGGAGATGAGTGTTCTTTCTGACCTATGCTCAATATCAAACATAGTTATAGCTACCGGTGGCGGTATTGTTATTAAAAAGGAAAACAGAGAGATACTCAAAAAGCGCGGATTCGTGATATATTTATCATCCACCATAGAGCAGTTAGTGCAGCGCACAGCACACTCAAAAACTAGGCCACTACTAGAACAGTCCACTAACCGTAAAAAGACCATAACGGAGCTAGTAGAGGCAAGGGATGGTTTATATAATGAAGTCGCAGATGCTGTAATAGATACTACAGGGAAAAAGCTTTATGCTATTATTAGTGACATTAAAAGAGTAATCCCATGATGAAATATTCGACAATTTTGTTTTTGTTTTTGTTTTTGTCATCCAGCGTAGTTTCTCAGACGTTAGATAGGGACGACTTTATAGACC
>Ga0206681_10001024_pt1 | contig 13565 bp, 10 predicted proteins | sample M150012015metaG_FD_161048 | JGI IMG/M metagenome (GOLD analysis project Ga0206681, IMG submission 161048) | Ammonia-oxidizing marine archaeal communities from Monterey Bay, California, United States - M1 500m 12015 | ecosystem: Environmental > Aquatic > Marine > Intertidal zone | place: USA...
ATATATAACCCATCCTATTGTGATTATTAGAAATTGAGAATTCTTTTTTTAATAAAATCCCTTTGTTTTTAATGCTTAACCTATCGTATTCTGGGCCTTTATAGCAATCAATATGATCAGATATTATTAGTTTTTTTATTTTTTCTTGATTTATACTTCTTGATTCGTTTATTGAATTATTTAGAATAATTTGATCGTTTTTCTGAATTTTAAAACTCTTAGTTATACCATTATACATACTCCTGCTTTTCATAACTTTATCAGATTTAATTCCTCCTTGAAAAGCTATATATGTTCTAAACCCGTATTCAAATCTGCCAAAACTAAGCAAATCTCCTTCTTTTACATCTATCTTATTATACATCTGTATAGAAAAACTATTTAGTTTAGCGTTCATGTCTGAGCCTGTCACAGCTATTATAGTGTCTTTCTCAAATTCTAAAGAACAACCTGTCATTGTTAATTCTAATAATGCTGAAGATGTTAAATTTCCCAAAATTTGATTTGCAATTTCAGCAGAATTCTCATCCATACAACCACTAACAGGAATTCCGTAGTTTTGAAAGCCAAAACGTCCTTTATCTTGAATTGATGTATAAAAGCCTGGATCTATTACTTTAATCATTTAAAACTTCTTTATTTAATTCATATAAACCAAATTCCACCTCTTTTTCAATTAATTTATATTGATCTTCTGATACTTGAAAAAATTTAACCTTATCACCCGGTTTTGCGAAACATGGAATATCTTTTGACTTATCAAATAGATTAACTGGAGTATTTCCTAAAATATTCCATCCGCCTGGACTCTGCTGTGGATAAATTCCTGTCTGTTCACCACCAATTGCTACAGATCCTTTAGGAACTCTTAATCTTGGCTCTTTTTTTCTTGGGATATGAAGAGCATTATCTAAGCCTCCTAAATACATAAAACCAGGTAAAAAACCTATTAAATATACTGAGTAAATAGTTTTACTATGCCTAACTATGATATCTTGTTTAGAAATTTTATTTTGCTTTGATATGGTATCAATATCTAGCGCAAACCTGTTTTCATAACACACAGGGATATTCCAAAGGATTCTGTCATATTTGCTAAGAGATTTTCGAGATAGATATAGATTTTTCAGCTTCTCTATTAATTTATTTATGTTGTCGATTTTTTTATTAAAAATTAAAAGCAGTGAACAGTATGAAGATCTTATTTCTAATATATGCTTAAAATCCGTTTCTAATCTCTTTTTAAACTCATTTACATCATTATTGATATTCTCATCAATCCTTTCTGGCCAGCTAATCAGAAGGGAATTGTCATTATATTGAAAATATTTTAAGTTATAGCTATTCAACTATCAAGTTTAATTTTATTTATGTTACTAAAAAGATTTTTTATTAGACTAGTTATTTTTGGACTATCTCCATGTATACAAAAAGTGTCTGCTGAAATCTTCTTATAATCACCATCAATTGTTTGAATTTTATTATTATTAATTACATTTTCTAGCCTCTTTAACATTTTTTGATGGTCTAAAATCATAGAATTATTATTTCCTCTAGAAACTAGGGATAAATCGTTATTATAATTTCTATCTAAAAATACCTCGTAATATATTTTTATATTATTCTCTATTGCCAATTTTGAAATTAAAGATCCATAGGGTACATATAAAATTTTATCTGAATATTTAGATTTCATTAATTCAATAATAATTAATGCAGTTTCTAAATCATCTGCTGAAAAATTATAAAGAGCACCATGTAATTTAATATGCTTAAGGGAAGTTTCTAAACTCCTAGCAATTCTATTTAAATCATCAATTTGATTGATTAATGAATTAGTTAGATCTGAGTGTGGAATAGAAATATTTTTTCTACCAAAATTTTCTTTATCTGGATAAGAAGGGTGTGCACCAATATTAACACCATATTTTTTTGCTATTAATATTGTATCTGTCATAGTTGATTTATCTCCTGTATGACCTCCACATGCTATACTACATGAGCTTAGGAAGGGCATTATATCTTTTTCAACACCAGTCCCCTCGCCTAAATCTGAGTTTATTCTAATCTTATTATTTTTTATCATAAAAAATTAAATACTTTAATTATGCTCTTAAAACCTAATATTAGTGTTATTAATAATACGAAAAAAGAAACAAGATTATGCTTCCAATTATTAACATATTTACCCAAAACATTATTATTATTAGCAATCAATATTAGAAAAAATGTAATTGTAGGTAATAGAATACCATTTGCCACTTGAGCAAATTTTATTATTTCTATTGAATCAATATTTAATGAAGAACATACTACTCCAACAATAAGGACTATAAACCAAACCATTCTAAATCTAAGAGATTTTAGTTCTGTACTCCAATTTAAACACCCACAAGTTACATATGCTGCAGCAAGGGGTGCAGTAATTGCACTAGTCAAACCAGCAGCAAACAATCCAAAAGAAATTAATTGCTTGGAAAAACTTCCGAAAACAGGCTCAAGACCTTTAGCTAAATCTACTGCTGAATTAAGCTGATCTAAACCTATGGATGTAGAAGAAATTATTATACATACAGATATTAATCCACCAATAAGTACTGCTACTATGGTATCAATTTTTGCATCTTTTAGCGCTTTTGGTGAATTCCATTTTTCTTTAGCCAGAGAGGCATGAAGAAATAAATTATATGGGACAACAGTAGTGCCTATTAAACCTATAATGATTAAAATACTATCCTCAGGAAAGGTTGGAATAAAGAGACCGCTAAAAAATAATTTTAAATCTGGTCCTGTTTTAATTGCTGTCAATAAAAAAGCAAGGCTCATAAAAAGAACCAACCCCATTAATATCTTTTCTAATAGTCTATTGTTTCCTAATAATAAAATAATAAAAGCTATTAACCCTATTATTAAGCTATAGGCATTATATACGCCAGCAAAACCTAAATTTCCAAATACTGCTTCTAAACCAAGAACACCACCACTAATATTTCCAGCTTCATAAGCAATATTCCCAACTAGAATAGCTGAAAGAATTAAAATAATGGAAACTATTCTAATTGTTTTACTTCTGAATTGCGATACTATTGTATTAGATAAAGAGCTTTGAGATATGACGCCAATCCTAACTGCAATTGTTTGTAGAAAAATTGTAATTACAATTGACAATAACAGAGCCCATAGTAAAGCAAAGCCAAACTGTGATCCAGCAATTGTACACATAGTTACAGTTCCTGGACCAATAAAAGCAGCTGCAATAACTGACCCTGGACCAATATTATTTAAATATTTTTTAATACCTACCTAATTAATTCGATTTTTGTAATCTCTTTTGTCTTATCTGTAATAGAAAACCTATCATCTAATCTCATTCCTATTACCCATATAATCTTATTTTTAAATGTTTCCAATATTAGCACTTTATCTTTATCAAAAACAGAAATTTTCTGATCTTTTAAGTATTTACTTACTTTCTTCTTTCCATTCATCCCAAATGGATAAAAATAGTCGCCAGATAATAAATTTCTAACTCTTAAAGGAAAATCTAGTTTAGCTGAATCTAAATAAATAGCATCTGAGTCTTCTTTAGAAATTTTCTCAGATTTACTTAATTTTATCTTACCAATTGAAACAGTTATTTCTTTTGATGATTTATTTATTAATAATGGCTTCTTCTCTACTTCACTGTTCTCTACCAGTATCAAGTATTCTCTATCTTTTAACAACTTATGACTTTTAGAAATAATCTGTTTTCCGCTTTGAGAATCTAATAAATCTCTAATATCATTCCATTGAGTAAAATTATACTTTTTTAATAGCTCGTAAAGGTATGCGTCTATATTACTTACTTGCTTAATCTTATTAATTTTAAAATACGTCTTTTCATTCTTTTTAAATGAAACATCCTTAGTAAAATCATCAATTTTGTCTTTTATAATTGATTTGGATTGTTGCAGCTTATCAATTGATTTGGAAAAACTCTCTAATAAAGATGGATTAATATTTTTCAATTTTGGCAGAACTTCTAACCTAATTTGATTTCTTAAATAATCCTGTTTTTTATTACTTGAATCTTCTCTCCAAGTAATTTTATTTTCTTTGGCGTAAGACAGGATTTCATCTTTTGTAAAAATTAATAATGGTCGAAAAATAGTATCATTAACCTTAGGGATTCCTAGCAGTCCATCAATTCCAGAACCTCTAGATAAATTAATTAAAAATGTTTCAAGACTGTCGTCTAAATGGTGAGCAGTATGAATATGATTTATATTTAGTTTTTTTGATAATTCTTGAAACCATGAATACCTTAATTCTCTAGCTACCATTTGAATTGATTTATTATCATTATCAGACAACTCTTTGGTATTAAAAGATTTTGTGTAAAATTTAATATTATGTTTTATTGCTAAATCCTTTACAAAATTCTCATCTAAATCGCTTTCTTTTTCTCTTAATTTAAAATTACAATGAGCTACAACAAAATTTAATTTTAATTTTAAGCATAGATGAAACAAGACAACACTGTCTACTCCTCCTGAAACTGCAATAATTAATTTACTAACTGATATAGAAGGAAAGTTTTTCTTTAAATGATTAAGAAATAATTTTTCCATTATTTAACAATAAATATATGAAAACTGAATCTATATATGTATAGGTCTATTTTCACTTGCTGAAAGTGCTGCCTCTTTTACAGCCTCAGAATAAGTCGGATGAGCATGAGAAATTCTAGCAATATCCTCTGCAGAAGCTTTAAACTCCATTGCAACTACAGCTTCAGATATAAGATCAGCACATCTAGCTCCAATCATATGAATTCCCAATATTTCATCTGATTTTTTATCTGCTAAGATTTTAACAAATCCATCTAAATCAGAACTTGCTCTACTTCTACCTAAAGCTCTCATTGGAAATTGACCAATTTTGTAATCTACATTGTTTAATCTTAGTTCTTCTTCAGTCTTTCCAACAGAAGCAACTTCAGGCCATGTATAGACAACTCCAGGAATCAAATTATAATCGATATGAGGTTTTTGTCCAGAAATAAATTCTGAGACTAATACACCCTCTTCTTCTGCTTTATGCGCTAGCATAGCACCTCTAACTACATCTCCTATTGCATATATATTCTCAACTTGAGTTTGCATATTTTCATTTATTTCAATCTGACCTCTTTCATTTACATCAAGACCTACTGCTTTTAAGTTTAGTCCTTCTGTATAAGGTTTTCTTCCTATAGCGATTAGACAGTAGTCTCCTTGTAGATTAACCTCTTTTTCATTCTTGTCATAGGCTAATACATTTACAAGGTTCCCATTTCTAACTATAGAAGAAACCTTATGTGATAATAAAAGTTCAATTTTTTGCTTTTTAAGTACTTTAGCAAGTTCCTTTGACAAACTAGAATCCATAGATGGAATTATTCTATCTTGAGACTCAATTATTGAAACCTTTGCACCCAATCTACTGTATACTTGTCCTAGTTCAACACCAATAACACCTCCTCCAACTATAATCAAATGTTTAGGAACTTCCTTTAAGCTAAGTGCCTCAGTTGAAGTAATAATTCTTTCTTTATCTGTCTCAGCAAATGGAAGTTTAGAAGGCTTACTCCCAGTAGCTATAATTATATTTTTGGAATTTATAGTTTCAACAACTTTTCCGTTAACAATTAAATCAACGTTATTATTGTCTTTAAATGAACCTATACCATTAAATACTTTTATATTGTTTTTTTTCATAAGGAAATCAATGCCTTTTGTGGTTTGATCTACCACAGCTTGTTTCCTGGCTATCATTTTAGATAAATCAAAATTAATTTCACCTTTAATATCAATTCCATGTTCTGGAAGCTTTTTAATAGCATCTTCATAGTGATGAGATGAATCTAAAAGTGCTTTACTTGGGATACATCCAACGTTTAAACAAGTTCCTCCCATAGTAGAATATTTCTCTATAATAGCAGTTTTCATTCCTAGCTGCGAACCTCTAATTGCGGCAACATATCCACCAGGGCCTGACCCAATAATCAATACATCATATGATTCCATAAAAATTTTATTTTAAAGAATTATCAAAAATACAAATGTTTTAAGTCTGATCAATGAAAATTTTCTGATTAATATTTTTCATTTTAATTTAAATATAATTTTAATCCATATATTGTCTAAACCGATAAAAAATCTATTTTATAATTCATGCTTGATTCAAAAAATGAAATTTCACTGACTAAAGCTCTAACACCTATATGTGTTTTAATTTCTTTATTAGCATACAACATAGTAGTATATGAAGATAAAGATTGGTTTGGGGAGAATACTTATCAGATAATATTATTATTAGGTGCTTCTTTAGCATCAGTTATGGGTTTAATTGATAGAGTCTCAGTTATTCACATATTAAAAAAAATCTATTTAAGTATTAAAAGCATTGCAATACCAATAGTTATTTTACTTCTAGTAGGTGCATTAGCGGGAACTTGGAAAGTTAGTGGAGTTATTCCTGCTATGGTTTACTATGGATTGAATCTAATTGATCCAACAGTGTTTCTGCCTCTAACATTAATTGTAACTGCAATTGTTTCTCTAACAACTGGAAGTTCATATACAACTTCTGCTACTGTAGGAATTGCCTTAGTTGCTGTTGGCACTGCATTTAATATATCTCCGGGCATGACTGCAGGTGCTGTAATTTCTGGGGCGTATTTTGGTGATAAAATGTCTCCATTAAGTGATACAACAAACCTAGCGCCAGCAATGGCAGGAGGTGATCTATATACACATATAAAATACATGACACTCACCACTGTCCCTACATTTATTTTTACATTCATAGTTTTCTGCATAATTAGCTTAAATATTGATACTTCTGGAATCGGAGACATGTCTAGTATTTTAACTATATCAGATACAATATCAAATGATTTTTATATTTCTCCTATATTATTTCTTGTTCCAGTTTTAGTAATTATTCTTGCATTCTTAAAAGTCAGACCTGTTATAGCTCTTTCATGCGGAGTTATCTTGGCAATAGTTTTTACATTAATTTTTCAACAAAACATATTAAATCTTATAGATCCATCTGACTATAATGCAGTTTTTAATTCTGTTTTTTTAGACACTGAGATACCAACTAATAACGATAGAATTGTAAGATTATATAACTCTGGAGGAATGAAAGGTATGCTATGGACAATAAACTTAACAATTTGTGCAATGATTTTTGGAGGATCAATGGATGCAATTGGTGCATTATCAAAAATTACTAGCGCTCTATTAGATAGGGCAAAAAATATCTTTGGCTTATTTGTAAGCACTGTAATTAGTTGCCTAGGTATAAATATAGCTGCATCTGATCAGTATCTTGCTATAGTAATACCTGGAAAAATGTTTAAAGATGCATACGAAGAAAGGGGATTAGCTCCCGAAAATCTCAGTCGAACTTTAGAAGATTCTGGAACAGTAACATCTGCATTGATTCCTTGGAACACTTGTGGAGCATATCATTATGGTGTTTTAGGAGTTAGTGTTCCTGAATATTTTATCTATGCAATATTTAATTGGTTGAGTCCAATAATGACTTTAATTTATGCAGGGTTTTCTATAAAAATTAGAACTATCATTAATGCTAAAACTTTATGATATAATTACTCTTGTTTTATCAAAGATTATTAACTTGCGTTTTTTGTTCCTATCTTTAATTCATGGCTAAAGTGAATAGTAAAAAAAATAAATTTTCCTTTTCATTAAAAAGAGAAAAAAAACAGTTGTCAAGTTCACAAAAATTGTTTTATGGCAGCTCACTGATAATATTATCCTTAATATTTATTATTTCATTCACATCATACTTTTTTTCTGGCCATATTGATCAAAGCTCACTTTTTGAATTATCAAACAGAGATATTGTGTCTGAAAACTGGATGAATAAACTTGGTGCTCTTCTAAGCCATTTTTTCATTTATCAAGGATTTGGAATTTCTTCATATATATTGAGCTTACTTATTTTATTATCTGGACTTCACATCCTTTTAGAGATAAAAAACAGAAAACTTATAAAAAACTGGATTTGGGGTATTTATTTAATGATATATGGATCTGTCTTTTTTGCATTAATAGATAGCTCTGGCAAATATTCAGGTATAATTGGCTATGAAATTAATAATCTATTAACTGATTATATTGGTATAATTGGAACATCATTCTTGTTGTTTTTATTGGCTATGTTCTACCTAACAATTAGATTAAATTTAAGATTAGAGCATATTTATAAATTTAATTTTCTTTTAAGAAAGATTACCTCAATCTTCAAAAGAAAACAAAAAATAACAAATGATGAAATTGAAGATTTTTCAAATTTAGAAAGCGCAATTGATAAAGCTAATGAGGAGATAGATACTGAAACTAAAGATGAGATAATTAATCAAGACACGGCGAGTGATGATAGTAAAGAGCTGCCTACTGAAATACCAAAAACAAAGGAGGATATTGAAGTTGAAGTTGAAAAAATTATTGAAGAGAGGTCTGAAACTGACAATCTTTCTGATAAACTAGTTAAAAATTTTGGTCTTTTTGACCCTAAATTAGAACTTGCAAATTTTCAATTCCCTTCATTAGATATTTTAAAGAAATATGATAGTGAAAAAATAAATATAGACAAGCAAGAGCTTGAAGAAAATAAAGATAAGATTGTTGAAACATTAGGGAACTATAACATTAGTATTTCTAGTATTAAAGCAACAGTTGGGCCAACGGTTACTTTGTACGAAATAATTCCAGATGCAGGAATAAGAATATCAAAAATTAAGAATCTAGAAGATGATATAGCTCTATCCTTATCAGCTCTTGGAATTCGAATTATCGCTCCAATCCCTGGAAGAGGAACTATTGGAATAGAAGTTCCAAATAAAAATTCAACAATTGTATCAATGCATTCTGTAATATCTTCAGAAAAATTTCAGCAATCTGAAATGGAACTTCCTATTGCTATTGGTAAAACTATTAGTAATGAGACTTTGGTTGTAGATCTAGTTAAAATGCCTCACCTACTTATGGCTGGAGCCACAGGCCAAGGTAAATCTGTAGGACTAAATGCTGTTTTAACTTCATTATTATATAAAAAACATCCTGCAGAAGTTAAATTTGTTTTAGTAGATCCAAAAAAGGTAGAACTTACCTTATTTAATAAAATTGAAAGACATTATTTAGCAAAACTACCTGACTCTGAAGATGCTATAATAACAGATAATAAAAAAGTTATCTATACCCTAAATTCATTATGCATTGAAATGGACAACAGATACGAATTATTAAAAAATGCATCTTGTAGAAATATTGTTGAGTACAATAAAAAATTTAAGGCAAGAAAATTAAATCCAAATGATGGACATCAATACCTTCCTTATATAATTCTTATTATTGATGAATTTGCTGATTTGATCATGACTGCTGGAAAAGAAGTAGAAACTCCTATAGCTAGACTAGCTCAATTAGCAAGGGCTATTGGTATACATTTAATAATTGCTACTCAAAGACCTTCTGTAAATGTAATTACAGGTGTAATTAAAGCAAATTTCCCAGCAAGAATTGCCTTTAGAGTAACTTCTAAAATTGACTCAAGGACTATTCTGGATAGCTCTGGAGCAGATCAACTAATTGGACGTGGTGATATGCTGTTCACACAAGGAAATGCAATTATAAGACTTCAGTGTGCTTTTGTTGATACTGATGAGATAGAAAAATTAACTGACTATATAGGATCACAGAAAGCATATGCTAGTGCACACAACCTTCCAGAATATGTTGGAGAAGAGAGTGGCACAAATCTTGATATAGATAAAGAAGATAGAGATGTGTTATTTAGAGACGCTGCTGAAGTAATTGTAATTGCCCAGCAAGGATCTGCATCACTTTTGCAAAGAAAACTTAAATTGGGGTATAATAGAGCTGGCAGGCTTATTGATCAACTTGAAGCTGCTGGAATTGTTGGGCCATTTGAAGGAAGTAAAGCGCGACAAGTTTTAATAACAGATCTTCAATCATTAGAAAAACATTTTGAAAATGAATAAATATTATACCATAAAAAAAATCATACTTCTATTTATTGTAATTGTTTTATCAAATAATATAATAATAAGTCAGAATTCTGAAGAAGCAGAAAAACTATTAAACAAAGTTTCTGAAAATATAAAAAGCTATGATAATATATATATTAATTATACTTATACGCTTTTTAACTCAGAAGAGGATATCAATCAAACTAACAAAGGGAGTTTCGTTACTGAAGATGATAAATGGAAATTTGTTATGTTGGATGTGACTAGAATTTTTGATGGAGACAAGCTATACACAATTAGCCCAGATGACGAAGAAGTTACTATCTCAACTCAAAACCCAGATGATGAGAGCACAATAACTCCTAACAAAATGCTCTACTTTTATGAGGAAGGATATAATTTTGAGATGGATATAGTTCAATATATTGGAAGAAAAAAAATTCAATATGTCAAATTAGTACCAATGGATTCAGATGCTGAAATTAAATACATCTTAATGGGGATTGACGTTGAATTTAATCAGATTTATAAAGTAATTGAAACAGGTCTAAATGATACACAAACAACAATTGCTATAATTGATTTTGAGGTAAATCTACCTCTTGAGAAATCTTTATTTGTTTTTGACAAAGAGAAATATAACGATTACTATATGAACATTCTTGATTAAAGCTATCATTGAAATTAATAGATCAATACATATTTAAAACCTATTTAAGAACATTACTTACTGCATTTTGCATTTTAATGTTAATATTCCTTTTTCAATCAGTTTGGATGTATATTACTGAGCTTGCTGGAAAAGATCTTGAACTTGATGTAATTCTTAAATTTTTATCATATGTTTCTCCTAGACTTGTAGTTTTAGTTTTACCACTAGCTATTTTACTTTCTAGTATTATGGTATTTGGTCAACTATCTGAAAACTCTGAATTTGCTGCGATGAAATCTAGTGGATTATCGCTTCAAAGAATTATGAGAAGTTTAATCTATTTTACTTTTTTTCTAGGAGTTGTTATTTTCTTTTTTTCAAACAATGTAGTTACGGCAGCAGAATTTAGCTTTTTTAACCTTAGAAAGAATATATCAAAAGTAAAACCCACTATGGCTATTGCAGAAGGTCAGTTTAGTGAAATTGGAGATATAAATATTAAAGTTGAAGACAAATATGGAAATAGAGGACAATATCTTACCGATGTAATAATTCATCAGAAAAAAAATAAACTTGGAAATTATACAGTAATAAAATCAAAAACAGGTGAAATCACTAGTGAAACTGATTCAGATATTTTACAATTAAAACTATATGATGGAAATTATTACGATGAAGTTATTACTAAGGACTATAGGGTTAATAAATCGAAACCATTTGTGAAAAGCTATTTTAAAGAATATATGCTAAATATTGATCTTTCATTGATAAATGATGTAGACTTTAACCAACAAGGGAGTGCAAATAGATATTCTATGCTAAATGTAAGAGACCTAAATACAATTATTGATTCATTAGTAATTAAGAGAAAGAAAGATTACGAGGTAATTGCTACAAAGATGCATAATCGATCTAATGCAAAATCCTTAAATAATAATATTAATCCTATAGAAGATGAATTTGAAGGAGAAAATGTATATGATCTGTTTAAACCACAAAAACAAAAACAGCTTTTTGATCTAGGAATTAGTTCAGTTAACAGCACAATAAGCATACTAAAATCAAATATGTTAATACAAGCTAGAAGAGAAAAAAATATAAATAAACATTTCATGTCACTTCATGATAAGTTTGCTCTTAGTTTTGCATGTATAATTCTTTTCTTTATTGGCGCACCATTAGGAACAATTATAAGAAAAGGAGGTTATGGATTTCCTATGGTTATTTCACTTATTCTATTTCTAACTTATCATTTTGTAGGAGTTTTTGCTAAAAATCTTGCTGAAGATACTAGCATTAGCCCCATACTTGCTAGCTGGCTCTCTACAATAATTATGTTTCCTATTAGTGTTTACCTAACTAATAGAGCTACAAAAGATAGAAGCATTCTTAATATTAGTGAAATAACTGAAAAATTCTTACAATATTTTAAGAGATAATTAGGTTTTAATATGTTGATTTAATACAATATATTTGAACAATCTTATAGATTTCTAAATGTCTGCACAGGATAAACTTAAACTAAATACAATTGAGTCAGCAATTAATGATATTAGGCTGGGCAAGGTTATTATTGTTGTAGATGATCAAAATCGCGAAAATGAAGGTGATTTTGTTGCGGCTGCTGAGTCTATAACTCCTGAGATTATAAATTTTATGGCTACACATGGAAGAGGGCTTATATGCGCTCCTATTACTAGCAAAATGTCAAAAAAATTAAAATTAAATCTAATGGTAGGGTCTAGTTCAGATCCTCAAGATACAGCTTTCACTGTATCAGTAGACTTTAAAGGAAATGGGGTGAGTACTGGTATTTCAGCAGCAGATCGTTCTAAAACCATAAAAGCATTAATAGATCCAGAAACAAAAGCTCATCAATTTTCAAAGCCTGGTCATGTTTTTCCATTAATAGCAAAAGATGGCGGTGTTTTAAGACGTACAGGACATACCGAAGCTGCTATTGATTTTGCAAGGCTAGCTGGTTTTAAGCCAGCAGGTGTTATTGTCGAGATAATGAATGAGAATGGTACAATGGCACGACTACCACAACTAATTAAAGTGGCTAAAAAATTCGATTTAAAAATTATCTCAATTGAAGATTTAGTTGCCTACAGAATGGCTCATGATTCATTAATTGAAAAAAGGGAGGATTTTGATATAGAAACAAGGTTTGGGAACTATAGATTAAGAGCATATGAGCAAACTACCAACCATCAGCTCCATTTAGCTCTTACAAAGGGTGTTTGGGATAAAGATGAGCATGTTTTAACAAGAATTAATTCTAAAGCAATTAATAATGATATTTTAGGGATTCTTACTAATGGTAAAGAAGAGAAATTAGATAATATGTTTAAAATCATCAATGAGGATGGTAAGGGTGCAATTATTTTTATAAATCAAGTAAATCAATCCTTAAATACTCTAAAAAGATTAAAAGTTTTAAAAAATAAACAGAAAAGCAATAAAATTATTAAAGCTCCAAAGGTAGGTATGGATATAAAAGATTTTGGTATTGGAGCACAAATATTACATGATTTAGATATTCATAAGCTTAGACTAATCTCAAACGGAAAAAAAGAAAAAAGAGTGGGAATGATAGGTTATGGCCTTGAAATTATAGAATACATCAATTATTAACTATTTCTTTTTATGTCTGTATATCCAAGGCAGAAATCTTGGATCCCTAAATATGTTAAGCCAACTATTATGTTTGACATTGTTATATAGGGTAAATTTTGGACTTCCACCAGCCTGTATAACAGTATTTACCATTCTAATTGAATAATATGGATGCACGATTCTGTCATCAGAACCGTGAACGATCCATAGAGGAGTTTTCTTGGCATAGTTTAATACCCATCC
>Ga0206681_10001025_pt1 | contig 13559 bp, 11 predicted proteins | sample M150012015metaG_FD_161048 | JGI IMG/M metagenome (GOLD analysis project Ga0206681, IMG submission 161048) | Ammonia-oxidizing marine archaeal communities from Monterey Bay, California, United States - M1 500m 12015 | ecosystem: Environmental > Aquatic > Marine > Intertidal zone | place: USA...
TTATTACCCCCATGCGTTTCTTTGTGTGACGAGAAAAGAATTCAATAAGTTTATAGTATTTCTGGTAATTAGAAATAAGTACTGTTTGTCCTATTGAACATAGGATGTCAGCACGATCTAAGAAGTCTTGTTCGTCTAGATCTCCTTGAGACTTAAGATTATTTAAGGTAATCTCAAATAAAACTTGGACGTTATCTGCATCGACCTTTGGTTGCTCTCGGAATTTCCTTAGCCCTTTAGCAATCATATCAATATTCACTTTAGTCACTGGACGGAAACTTCCTCTGATAGCGAGGATATTCTTCTTGTAGAGAACATCTGCAGCTTGAATATTATGTCCATCAGGAGAGAAAATGACTGCTTCGGTCATGCCATTCTTAACAAGTTGCAGAGAAAGAAGGCGATTATCTACATTAGCGAAATCAGGTCCGTTCATATGGATGGTATCAATCTCAACTTGATCCCGGTCTAGGTTATCATAAAGAGATTTAAGTAATTCAGTCGCATTCTTATAAAAGAAATAACAACCATATATCAGGTTTGTGCCAAGAATTCCAGTTGTCATCTGTTGTTGCAAGGCATCAGTTTCGTGAAGGCGTGCATGTAGAAAGACCTCTGAAGGTTGCTTACCAGGTTCTGTTTGGAACTTTACTCCAAACCAACCATGCCCCTGACTAGTTTTATGAAAATTTATTGTAGCAACAGTATTAGCAAATGTGAAAAATTGTTTAGAAGGATGATTCTCCCTATTTATTCGTTCTTCAATAAGTTGATACTCATGCTTAAGCATTTTTTCAAGCCTCTGTTGACATACATAACGTCCTTTTTTTTCTTCGCCATAAATAGCGTTTGAGAAATCTTTATCATAAGCACTGATTGCCTTAGCTATAGTGCCAGAAGCTCCTCCAGCTCTAAAGAACTGTCTAACAACTTCTTGTCCCGCACCGACTTCGGCAAAAGTCCCATAAATATCTTGATTCAGATTAATTCTGAGAGCTTTCTGCTTAGCAGATAATATTACGCGTTCTAAGTCCACTATTGCAAAGGTAAGGTACCTTTGCAAGGTGAATAACATAATGCGACATGATTTAGGTGTTAAAACTATGAAAGTAACACTGTTAGGAACTGGGACTTCTCAGGGTATTCCGGTAATTGCTTGTAAATGTGATGTTTGTGTGTCTGAGGATAGCAAGGATAAAAGGTTGAGATCTTCAGTATTAGTTCAGGTGAAGGGTGTTACTGTTGTCATTGATACTGGGCCTGATTTTAGAATGCAGATGCTTAGAAATGAGGTGATTAATCTAGATGCTATTGTATATACTCATGAACATAAGGATCATGTGGCAGGAATGGATGATGTAAGGGCATTTAATCAGAAGCAATCTAAAGCTATGCAGGTCTGGGCAAACGAGGCTGTTGAAATGGCCTTAAGGCGTGATTTCTTTTATGCCTTCGGAGAGGAATCTCATGGGGGATTGCCTCGAGTTAACATTAACCGTTTAGGAGAGGATGAGTTGAATAATGGTTTTAAGATAAAAGGTCAAGAATGGAAGATTTTGCCCGTAAAACATGCCTCTATGGAAGTTTTTGGTTTCCGTATCGGGGATTTTGCATATATCACTGATGTAAACCTCATTCCTGAGAAAACTTTTGATAAACTTGCTGGAGTAAAAGTGATGGTCATAAGTGCTTTAAGAAAAAAGAGCCACCCAAGTCATTATTCTCTTGCGCAAGTGTTAGAAGTAATAGATAAAGTGGGGGCGGAATCATCATATTTAACTCACTTGAGTCATCTCATAGGAAAACATGAAGATTTGCAGGCACAATTACCAAAGGGTGTGTATGTTGGATGGGATGGATGTGTGATTGAAAATGTGTGAAATGAGAAATATCAGATCAAGAGTATTATTTGGATTGATGAAGGGGTTTGGAATGCAACCATGGTGGCTGCTACATGTTGAGGCCTCAATAATTGCTTGTTTTATGGCTATTGTCGGAGGGTATAGGAAGAAAATAGTTATTGAAAACTTACATAAAGTATTTGAAAGTGAAAAAGTTGGTTTAATTTCGAAAGGATTTTATAGAAACTTCTGTGATATCACAGTAGAGTCCATGAAGCTTTTTAGTGCAAGTGATAGGTCAGTAATTAAAAGGGTTGAATATGCCACTGATGGAGTCACGCTCATGAATCGACTGAAAAGTGAGGGCAGACACGTAATTCTTGTTGGTGCTCATATGGCAAATTGGGAAATATATGCAATGACATTTTCAAGAGTCCTTAATCATAAAACGATGGCTCTATATAAGAAACTAAGTGATCCTGTAATGGACGAAGCCATGAGAGAATCAAGGCAGAGAATGGGGCTTGTGATGATAGAAATTGAGGAATGTAAGAAGTGGATGGATAATCATGTTTCAAAGGGAGGAGAACCGGTCGCTGTTGGTTTTGGATTTGATCAAAGTCCGCATAAAGCAAATCGAGCTTGGTGGACGACATTTCTAGGTGTTGAAACTGCTGTTTATTTTGGAGCAGAACAATGGGCACATAAATATGATGCGGCTGTGGTATATGGAGCTGTAAGTCGAAAAGGTAGAGGAAGATATGAAGTAGATTTCCGTTTGGTTGAGGAAAATGTGAAAGATCTTGAAAAAGGACATGTAATGGATAGATGTTTAGGAGAGTTGGAGGAGGAGGTTAGGAAAGCGCCAAGTGACTGGCTTTGGTCCCACAAAAGATGGAAACATAGAAGGCCAGAAGGAATGGAGATGCAACCGCGAAGGTTTGAGCGTACCTTAGAATCGTGAACAGTAATATTAATACCGACGTAATGCCTCTTGCAGAGAGGATGCGGCCTAAATCCCTAGATAAGTATTTAGGTCAAGCCCATTTAGTGGGACCCGATGCTGTTCTGCGTAATGCTACTGATGCAGGAGCTTTGCCTTCTATGATTCTATGGGGGCCTCCGGGAGTAGGAAAGACTACTTTGGCTAGAATTCTAGCAGATAGAATAGGACTTCCTTTTCATCAACTTTCAGCAATTAATAGTGGTGTTAAAGAGGTTAGAGAAGTTATTTCAAGGGCCAAAAGCGGGGGGATGTTCGCGGGTAAATCGATCTTATTTATTGATGAAATACATAGGTTCTCTAAGTCCCAACAGGATAGTTTGTTAGGTGCCGTTGAGCAGGGGTGGGTAACATTAATTGGAGCTACAACTGAAAATCCATCTTTTGAGGTAATTCCTGCTTTGCGCTCTCGATGTCAGATTTATATTCTTGAGCACTTGAGTATTGAAGAATTAGAGCTATTAATAAAACAAGCTATTGAAGAAGACATTATTTTATCTTCTCGTGATATTGAAATAGTTGAGAGAGATGCATTGATGAGAGCTAGTGGGGGAGATGCGAGAAGGTTACTTAATATTATTGAGATGGTAGTTCAGAGTGTGCCTTCTGGTGTAGTAGAAGTGACGAATCAAGTTGTTAAGGATTTGATTGGCTCTACAGCCGCGGGATACGATAAAGGAGGGGAGGCTCATTATGATATCATTAGCGCATTTATTAAAAGTATTAGAGCAAGTGACCCAAATGCAGCTGTTTATTATCTGGCAAGAATGATTGAAGGAGGCGAAGATGTAAAGTTCATCGCACGAAGGCTATTAATATGTGCTTCTGAAGACATTGGAAATGCAAATCCTACGGCTCTTGTATTAGCAACGTCTACTTTCCAAGCTGTAGAAAGAATCGGGATGCCAGAATCTCGCATTTTATTATCACAATGTGTAGTCTATCTAGCATCAAGTCCGAAAAGTAATGCTTCATATATAGCGATAAAAGATGCCCAAGCGTTAGTTCAAGAAACAGGCGATATCCCAGTACCTCTTCATCTGAGAAACGCTCCGACTTCTTTAATGTCAAAGCTAGGTTATGGCAAAGGCTATTCATACGACCATGATGCACCTTCGGGATTTAGTGAGCAAGAGTGTATGCCTGCCGGGTTAGAAGGTAAGCAGATTTACAATCCGGGAGATAACCAAAGAGAAAATTCTATGAGATCTCATTTGAAGTCACTTTGGAAGGAGAAGTATGGGTATTAATCTTCTTTTAGGAGCACGCCAGCGCGGTATTGTTCAGTTTTAGTGAGCTTACCTTTTTGATTGTAGAAGTATACTGGCCCATCTAGTTTTCCTTCAACATATTCTCCTTCGCTTGACACCTGTGTTCCTAATAGAACTTGACGTTTAAGAATTTCGCCAGTTTCGGTATCGGTAAAGTCCTCAATGACATATTCCCCAAGGTCATACCAAATTCTGAATGGACCGTCTTTCAGTTTTTTTCTGTAGGTGTATTCGTTTTTTGATCGTCCATCGGGGAACGTTTCTTCAAAAGTCCCATTGACCTTGATTTCTTTTACTTTATTTCCGTAAGAGTAATGGATTATTTGTTCTAATCTACCGTCTTCTTGATATGTTTTCCAAAACATGTTTTCTCTTCCTTCAAAATAATTCCCTTCTATTTTAGGCATTCCATTCGAATAAAACACTTCGAAATTACCTTCGAGTTCGCCAGCCACATAATTAATGTTTTGACGAACTATTTCGTTGTCATAATAAGTTGTTTTGAGACCATCAAGTACTCCAGAGACGTAATTCCCTTCTTCTACTAAAGTCCCCTTTTTGCTTTTTATCCAGTAGGGGCCCTCTAGAATCCCCGCTGAGTACGTTTCTTTCTTCACTTGTTTGGACCCCTCATCATAATACCCCCAACTACCATTTCTAACAGGGTTTTCCTCTCCTTCGATAGAAATATAGAATCCAGAGGATTGTACAGAGGCATTTGGGCGGTAGTGGATAGCTGTGGTTTGGACTGAAGAATTAGTAGATGACTCAAGCGAAGGATGGTCAATTTTAGACATGAGTTCACCAGCTTCAAAGAAATACAGGAACTGCCCCATTGGAGTGCCGTGGTTGAAAGATCCGATATAATATAATGAGCCGTTAGGGTATACGCGGATCCATACGCCGTCTTTATTGCCATCATTGTCAGACAAATTATAATCAACACCAGCCTCACCAATAGGCATAGATTCCCCTGCAGTAGGAAGGGTTTGAGTAAGCACCTGGGTAGATAGAAAGACTAGAGAAAGTGTCAGTATTGAGGTTTTGAGTTTCATGTCAATTTATAAGTACAACGAAAGTAGGTACTCTTTTCTTTTTTCGGGCGTCCTGCGCGCTGTACTTTTGCACTCCCAACCTAAATAACTTCTTATGAAAGTAACTGTTGTAGGTGCCGGAAATGTAGGCGCCACCTGTGCAAATGTTCTCGCAACGCGTGAGGTATGCAATGAAGTAGTATTACTAGATATTAAAGAAGGTTTTGCTGAAGGTAAAGCCCTTGATATCTGGGAAACTTCTCCGATAAACTTGTACGATACTCGTACTATTGGTTCAACAAACGACTACAATAAGACTGCAGGGTCTGACGTGGTAGTGATTACATCAGGGCTTCCTCGTAAGCCAGGTATGAGTCGTGACGATTTAATTGCAACAAATGCTGGAATCGTAAAATCTGTTACTGAGCAGATAATGGTTCATAGCCCCGAAGCTATTCTAGTAATTGTGTCTAATCCGTTAGATGTAATGACTTACTGTGCTTATCTCACTGCTGGTATTGATTCTACCAAAGTAATCGGCATGGCTGGTATTCTTGATACAGCTCGTTATCGTTCATTCCTTGCTGAAGAGCTGAATGTCAGCCCTAAGGATATTCAAGCTGTGCTTATGGGAGGTCATGGAGACACAATGGTGCCACTTCCACGCTATACTACTGTTGGCGGAATTCCTGTAACAGAAATGATAGATGGCGACAAGCTAGATGCAATCGTTAACCGCACGAAGAAAGGTGGTGGTGAGATTGTGAATCTTCTAGGCACCTCTGCCTGGTATGCGCCAGGAGCTGCTGCAGCTCAGATGGTTGAAGCTATTGTTAAGGACCAAAGGCGTGTATTCCCTGCTTGTGTATGGATGCAAGGAGAATATGGCATTTCAGACATGTATTTAGGTGTGCCAGTTATTCTAGGGAAAAATGGTATAGAGAAAGTTATTGAGTTAGACCTTAACGATGGTGAAAGAGCTATGCTTGCTAATAGCGAGAAAGCAGTACGTGAAGTAAAGGCCATACTTGATGGAATGAACTCATAATATCTAGAAAAGAAAACTTTACTGGAGTTTTATCCAGCGAATGGGAGATCCTAATAGGTCTCCCTTTTTCGTGCCCGAAAGTTCTATTAATGAAAGAAAATAAACTCCCCCGGGCCAATTATTTGTTAAAATGGAACCACTAATCCTCCCTTCATGGGGAGCAGGGATAGGAGACTTGAAAATGGATTGGCCAAGTTCATTTCGGACTTCAATTGCGGCTTGGGAGTGGTTCGCCAAAAGAGAAGGAGATGCGCTAAATTCCCAATTTAAGATATGCTTTCCAGGATTTGGAAACACATGAAATAGTGGGTTTCCAGTAGTTAAAGGAAGCGTAGTGATGTCGCTTGTAGATGAATCAGAAGAGATATAGCATCTCAATCCACCATTTTGAATTCCTATTATACAATCAACCAGAGTGTCGCCATTGAGTTCAGCAAATGCAACTCCTGCTCTAAAGCCTGCTCCTCCTTCACCATTCGCAATAACTTCAGAGACCAATTCCTCAAGAGCTAACTCAAGGTCATTATTTACAAGCCCAAACGATTGAACTGTCCCAGTTTCATTTGCCACTAATACGTGGATACCTAGGGAGTCTTTGTAAAGTGCAGGAGTGCTGTAGCCATTTATCCCAAGGATATTTGTAACGTGTATATCTCCCCAATTTTCACCAAATGCATCGCTTACCACCTTACACCATGATTGGGTAAGGTTATCACCACAATTAAGGAACAGGGTTAAAGTACCATTTTTCTCACCTACAACAAGGTCTAATAGATTATCTGCGTTGATGTCAATTAATTGAGGAGCTGCGAACTGTCCTATGTCAATGACCTCTTGCTCACTATCTGAAATAGAAAGTTCGGAGATATTAAATTCAGGCCAATTTCCTTCTCCTGCAATATTTTCAAATCGGTGCATTAGGCCCAATTCATCTCCCACGATTAAGTCTAAATCGCCATCTCCATCTAGGTCACCTAAAGCTGGGAAAGCACTCTCAATTCCATAACTTGAAACATCAACAGTGTCTTGCCATTGGTGACTGAAGACAGGAGATGTAGCTGACCCAGTATTCTTGAAAAGTAAAATTGAAGTGGGCGTGTTATCTACACCTTGATATTTTTCTTTATTTGCGATGACAAGGTCGATAAGACCATCAGAATCGAGGTCGGTTAAGACGGGATAAGCGCCACGTCCCAGATCTATCATACCCTCCTGAATGAAGTCGCTTTGTATATAGTCCCAAGTAGGATCCAAATCTTCTCCAGTATTTCTAAGGTAATGAACACTAGCATCATCGTCAGTTTCTAAGTATGTGTTTGGGCTGAAAAGAAGATCTCGGACTCCGTCATTATCGACATCAATATGGTAGGAAGCTGGAAACCTTTGGCAATAAAGTGCTTCTGTGCCACCAGTTAATATTGGGAAAGCTTGATCCACGAAAATGGCTGAGTCCTGACCATCTACAGCATCTTCCATCAGAACAGCTAAGGAAAGAGGAAAAGAGACATCACCAATTATTAGGTCAAGTGGGCCTGTGTTGTCCAACTGTAAGCTTGTAATTGATCCACCAGCATGCAAAGCATCTCTAGGATCAACTACATTGAAGCCACAGTTAAAGTTGTCGCCTATAAACAAGGCGTTGTTTTCGGTGGCTTCTGCGAGCATGCCATAACATCTGTTTGTGCAAGTCATGTCCAATCCACATTCAGATTCACCATGGAAACGATACATAGTACTTGACGTTTCAGTAAAGGAAATTATATCAATGTCACCGTCACCGTCATGATCGAGAATAGCTGGAATATCTATGCCTAAGCAAATTATTGGGAGCATGTCTGGCCCCGTGCCGAAGTCGTAAGATGCTAGGAGAGGTGTAGCAACTGGCTCGAATTGAGGGTTTACGGGGTCCTCTGTAATATTTCGATATACGTAAATTCCGTTTTGGTGGCTTGTGAAAATATCAGGACGACCATCACAATCGTAGTCACGTAGCAGGCACCAGTCAACTAAATCTGGCCATCCTTGTACCCATTCTGGTCTATTTACCCATCCTTCATCTGTTCTTTCAAAAGCGAGGAGCCTAGCCCCATCTCTATCAAAAGCAAAAAGATCTTCATCTGAGTCAAAATCAAAATCTATGGGAGACCATTGAGGGGCGGTAAATCCACCAACCCATGGGTTCGGGAGTGTATCTCCATCAATAACAATTGGGATTACTCCCTGTTCAAAATCATGAGACCATTGAGCTGAAAACTCTGGAATAATGAATAGAAATACAATTATTAATGTATGTGAAATACCAAAAGATATTTTCATATGGGGATATTATTCTGAGAATTTAGGGTAGAAGACGAGATCATCCATACCTATAATGCTTCCGACAGCGGTGCTTATGCTGCCGGATCGCACGTGAGCTCCATTAAAATAAATACCCCCTCGATTCGATAATTCCAAACTCTCACCAGTATGCACTGTCCAACTTGTGTTATCTGTAAACTGCTTGTACTCCAAAGAAATGTCAATCACATGATAACTGATAAACTCATTTAATAATTCTTCATTGCCAGGAATAAGGAGGCTTTTATAATTTGGGAATATGTCGAAAGCTTTATCAATAGGGGCTAAGACTGTTACATTTTGGCTATGAATGTGTTTAGATAATCCAGACTTAGACATAAGTTTTGTGAATATTGGATAGTCATCTGATGTTGAGAGGTATTTGTAAGCACTGCTCATGTTATTCTCTTTTACTTGAAGAGCTTGCTTCTCCTCATCTTGCCTTCTCTTTAGTAGACGCATCCCTCTTTTTTCAGCTTCAGTTAAGTTCTTCAGTCCGCTTGGGATTTCAGTATTCTCCGGCTCAACTTTAGGAACAGTTTGGTCCTGGGAATCAGTGGAGTTGCACGAGGAAATCAAGATCAAGGAACAGCACAAAAGGGTAAACAGAATTCTTTTCATGTGGTAAAGATAATTCCAATCGAATGAGGTAGTTAATAGGTTGTGAACAAAAATGTGAGTTAGTTGTCCTTGAGTACATACCTTTGTACAAGGAATCTCAATGATTAATTCCTCAAAAACATGAAGCACGTCGGCAATACCCCTTTTAGGGCCTCGCTTGAAGCTATTGGATTAGAAGGTGTGGCAAGCGCGCACTGGAATCTCCCCCCATCAAAACTCATTTTACAAACTCTTCTTCGTGGTGAAGGAGTCCTTACCGATTCGGGAGCTTTGTCTATTAGGACAGGGAAATTCACGGGCCGTTCTCCTAAGGATAGGTTTATAGTTGAAGATAGTAATACTGCTTCACGTGTAGATTGGGGAGAGATAAATCAAAAAATGTCTCCAGAAAACTTCGGAACACTAATGGCAGATGTTCAGAAATATATGGATGGCAAGAACGTTTACGTTAGAGATGCCGCTGTAGGAGCAGACCCTTCAACACGTATTAATGTTAGAGTTGTTACAGAGAAGTCGTGGTCAAATCTTTTCGTTCATAATATGTTCTTGAGGCTTGATGCAGAAGAGGTATGGCTAGCAGATCCTGCTTGGCATATAATCTGTGCTCCGGGGTATAAAGCTGATGCTGACCGTCATGGATGCAGACAGAATAATGTTAGTGCTATAGATTTCACTAGGAAAATCATTATTGTTGCGGGAAGTGGTTATACAGGCGAAATAAAAAAGGGAATGTTCTCTGTAATGAATTTCGAATTACCCGAAAGACATAACGTTCTTCCGATGCACTGTTCTTCAAACGTAAGTTCCGAAGGTGAAGTTGCTGTTTTCTTTGGTCTTAGTGGAACTGGCAAAACAACTTTGAGTTCAGACATTAATCGTAATCTAATTGGAGATGATGAGCACGGCTGGTCAGATGAAGGTGTATTCAATATGGAGGGTGGTTGTTATGCAAAAACAATAGATCTCAGTGCAGAGGGAGAACCACAAATTTTCGATTCTATAAAGTATGGAGCTCTATTAGAGAATATTGGTTTTGAAGACGACGGAGTAACTCCTAATTACGAGGATGACTCAATAACTCCTAATACTCGAGTTTCTTATCCCGTAGATCATATTCCAGGAGCAGTAGAAAACGGGATGGGTGGTCATCCTACGGATGTTTTCTTTTTGACTTGTGATGCTTTCGGAGTGTTACCTCCTATCAGTAGATTAGATTCAAACCAGGCAATGTTCCACTTCATAAGTGGTTATACTGCAAAGGTGGCAGGGACAGAGGCTGGAGTGGTAGAGCCCCAAACAACTTTTTCAGCATGTTTTGGAGCGCCTTTTCTGCCATTAGCACCAACAGAATACGCTAAAATGTTAGGTGATCGGATTGAGAAACATGGCTCTAGAATGTGGCTTGTAAATACTGGTTGGACTGGTGGTGGATACGGAGTAGGGGCTAGGATGAAGCTTGGATTTACTCGTGCTATGATAACAGCGGCACTCAAAGGAGAGTTACACGGAGTTCAGATGCGCACAGATGAAGTGTTTGGATTGAGTGTTCCAACTTCTTGTCCAGGTGTCCCAGATGAAATTCTAACACCTCGTGAAACTTGGTCTGATAAGAAAGAATTCGATAGAGTCGCTTATGATTTAGCTCAACGATTTGTGAAGAATTTCTCTAAATTCGACGATACTGCAACTGACGCTATGCGTTCTGGAGGGCCTCGTGTTGCTGTGAAAAGTTAATTCCTTTTTTATTATGCGCTCTCTTTATGTTCCAAATCTAAAAGAGGGACTTATTAATCTTCCCGATGACGAAGCGCGTCATGCTGTAACTGTTTTACGTGCGAAGGTGGGGTTTTCTTATGTATTAGTTGACGGGAAAGGCGGGATTGCTGATGGTGAGATTATAGAAATATCGAAGAAAATCTGTATTTTGAAGGTAGGAAAGGTTTCCCAAGAAAATCGTCCATCTTTTGGTTTAACAATGATTGTGGCACCAACAAAAAAGACAGAACGATTCGAGTGGTTTCTGGAGAAAGCAACAGAGATTGGAGTAGATAGAATTTATCCGGTATTCACTTCTCGTTCTGAACGAAGAATCGAAAAATTTGAAAGGTGGAATAAGATTCTTGTTTCAGCGATGAAACAAAGCAAACGTTCTTGGCTGCCTGAGCTCATGGCTTCGGATGAACTAGAGAAAACTATTAATAAAGTAAGACAAGATGCATCTACTCAGTTGTTAATTGCCCATTGCATGGAGAGTTTGGCTGGAAATAAAAAGGTCCATTTACTTAAAGCCCTTTCAAAAGGTGAATCAGCAGTCATAGCTATAGGTCCTGAAGGTGATTTCACTTGTGAGGAAGTCCAAATGATGTTGTCACATGGTGGTTCTGAAATCACTCTAGGAGAAATGCGTTTAAGAACTGAAACAGCGGCGCTTACTGCAGTCGCTTTTTTTAACGCTAGTCAAATCAGAGAATAACTGGTACTTCGGGTATTGCTTTCCAATGTGTCACGTCTTGAAAGAAATGATTGCTATTTCCTTCTCCAGACCAAAAATGCAATCCATATTTCTTTCTTTTTTCCTCATTATCTTCAAAGAAGTTTTTACGGAAATGTAATACGACAACTTCTCTAATAGCATAATCTAATTGCATACCAGGGAGAAAGACTTTGTTATCCGGGATATACGCAAGAACTCTTTGGTTATCAAGTGGGAGCTCATTTTCGATGTCTATCCAGTCATTCATTTCCCAGTAAATTTAGGAGTTCGTTTTTCTAAGAATGACGCGACTCCTTCAGAATAATCGTCTGAGTCAGCAGCTCTGAATTGGTAGTCTAGTTCCCTATCCAATTGTTCATCCAAATTCGAATTCATTCCTTTATGAAATGCCGCTTTTGTTAATCCAATTGCGAAAGTCGGCATAGATGCTAGTTTAGTCGATATCGTTTCGATTTCTGTATGGAACTGCTCATCATTAACTGATTTATAGATTAACCCCATATCAACAGCATCTCTGGCGCATAATTTCTCTCCGAAGAAAGCTAGTGCTTTTGCCCTCTGCATGCCTACCAACCTAGGAAGCCACCATGTACCACCACTATCGGGAATCAGTCCAATTTTAGAAAATGCCTGAATAAAAGAAGCGCTGTCTGTTGCAATAGTGAGATCACATGCTAGAGCTATATTTGCTCCTGCTCCAGCGGCAACTCCATTAACTGCTGCTACTATTGGCTTTCTCATAGCGCAAATCCTTCTAATACTTGCATTATAAGTTTCATCTACTATTATCTTAAAGTTAGGTGCATCGGGAGCTGTAACTTCTTTGAGGTCTTGACCAGCACAAAATGCTCGACCCTCACCAGTTATCACAATGCATCTAACAGAATCATCTGAAGCGGCTTTATCTAACTCTTCTTGGAACGCGCGTCCCATTACTCTATCAAAGCTATTAAATGCTTCAGGTCTGTTGAGAGTGATATATCTAACAGCTCCTTTATTTTTTATTTGGATTGATTCAGACATATGGCGAAGTTAAGCATGAAAAAGCCCGACGAGTTGTAGTTCGTCGGGCTTCTTATTAAAAGGTTATTTAAACCTGTATGTCTATTTCTGAATAACGATTCTAGAAGTGCCTACGCCTTCATTTGTTCGTATTACCATCAAATAAGTTCCGTTTTGCAAGTCTTGTAAATCGAGAGGAGTATTGCTTGATCCCGATAAATTCTCTCGATTAAACATCAATCTTCCTTGCATATCATAGATGTCTATGTTAGCATTTATGCTAGAATTTGAAAGCGTAATATTTAACACTCCATTTGAAGGATTGGGGTACATGCCAAATGCAAGTGGAGTGGGGGTGTTAACACCATCAATAATTACAGAAACAACGAGAGAGTCAATACATCCCATTACATCAGTTACTGTAATCATATAGTCACCTGAATTGATAGTTTGGAAAACTAATTCCTGACTATTTGAAAGAGTAGTACTGTCAGCCAGAGACATCCACTCTATGATATCGATGGCGTATGAACCTTCAGCAGAAACAGTAACTAAAGCCCCAGATGAGTCGAATGAAATACTATCTAAAGAAAGTTCTAAGTCACATTCTAAACAAAAAGGAAGTGGTGTAGGATTAAGTTCAATAGGGTCTCCTGCAATTAAGTCGATTCCATCAAATGCAGGGAAGTCAGCTGGATATCTGTGTGCTCTAAAAGTTAAGTTCTGAAAAGGGTTTAGTATTGTTCCTTGCTCAACAGGGGATGCAATTCCCGCTTGATTTAGCATAGGTGTTTTGTAATACCAAACTAATTCTCCAGCTTGAGTGTATTCCCTAGTGTCTCCAGTCTTTCCAGAGCAAATTAAGCTATTGCCATTATCGAGTCTTTGGAAAGAAGAAACGATGTTAG
>Ga0206681_10001031_pt1 | contig 13506 bp, 4 predicted proteins | sample M150012015metaG_FD_161048 | JGI IMG/M metagenome (GOLD analysis project Ga0206681, IMG submission 161048) | Ammonia-oxidizing marine archaeal communities from Monterey Bay, California, United States - M1 500m 12015 | ecosystem: Environmental > Aquatic > Marine > Intertidal zone | place: USA...
CAACAGGTGCAGCAGCGGCAACTGGGGCAGCAGCGGCTGGTGCAGCAGCAGCAGCCTGTGCAGCATATTGTTGCGCATACTGACGTGCAGTTTCCTCAGGATATCCTTGTGCGACCAATTGTTGTACGTATTGTTCAACAGGGTCTAACTGTGCTGCAGCAAATCCGCCAGCAGCAGCGTGGAAATCCTTGGAGGTGTCATCCATTGAATCTGAACCACCTCTGCGCATTATCAACATTGTTACACTGATGATGGAGACGATGATAATAGCAATAATTGCAATCATAGTCATATCCATTGAATCACCTGCAACTGGGCCTGAGTCAGTAGAAGGAGCCTTCCATTCACCATTCTCGAATGTCCAAGCACCATCCCATTGGCATTCACCATCAGCATCTAGAACCCATTCTCCACCAGCTTCTTCTGCAGCAGCATCAGCTTCAACTCCTTGACAAGCAGGTAAGTTGATTTCTATTTGCTTGTAAGAAATCCAGCGTTGGTCATCTCCAATACCTTCGTAAATCTTGATGTAAATAGTGACGATTTGAGATTTGTTAGTATACATTCCATCCATTGACATTGTTAAGTCAAATGCTTCACCATCACCAAGTCCAGATGTGGTCTTGTTCCAAGTTCCTAGAATCTTCTTGTTGTATTGTTTTACAAACGACTCATCAAAGACTGCTAAATCAAATGCAGTTTCGATATAAACTTCACCTTGCTCACTACCACTAAGTACTGAGCCAGAAATTGTAATTGTATCGGTATCAACACGAGAATTAGCATTTGGAGAATCAAGTTGTACAACTGGCTCTTCATCACCGAATCCGGCTGGAACAATCACGAAGAACATACGGAACTTCTCTGAAATCTTACCCGCCTTATCATAGGTTACTAATTCCATACGGATTGTATTTTCATTATCACCTGTAGAGTCAACTGTTTCATTTCTGAAGGTATATGCCCATTCACCATCGCTTGCAGCGGTTTGAGTGAATGTATGACCTTCTAATGCAAAGTCATCAACACCATATGGTGCATCAAACAATACCTTCCATTGATAGGTTTCTATTCCGTTTCCGTCTAGTGCATCTTGATCACTTGAATTGCTTGCATCGAAATGGATTGTTGTCTCACCATCATCATCAAGAGTAATTCGGTAGATGTCCCATTCAGTACTTGAAACCGTCTTTGTACCAGTAAATTCAACTTGGTCTGTATAGTCTCTGACTTCAGAGTCCATATCGATTTCAGCGTTTGCTGTTGGCCTGTATTCGTCAGCATAGACATCGTTTGTTTCAACGGTGACATCAATGATACGGGAGTGACCTGCTTCATCATGTAACATCAATTTAACATTCCATTGTTCACCTTGTGCACATCCTGTTGCACTTGACAAATCATTCTTACAGAATTGCATTGCAGGACTCATATCTGATGTGTGTCCAACTCCGCTTGCCATTGTTGAGCCATCCCAAGTGGTTGGTCCATCAACAATCCAATCTGTTAACAATGTAGAAGAAGTGCTGGTTGAATATCCAAATGTAAGAGTTGCATCACTCTTCATGTATCTTACAGCATACTTTCCAGTTGAAGGGTTAACATCGGGAACATCTCCATTGATAGTCAATTCCAGACCATTACTAAGTGTTCCAAATCCTTCAGGATAAGGAGTAACTTGGTATGATAGCATATTTCCTAATAGAGGGAATGTCGCACTATCTGCTCGGTCAGAGACAGTTGCAATATCCATTGTTGTAACGATTAGTCCACCATCATAGTAAGAACAAACACCAAGAACAGTATCTTGGATATCGCTTGAAGAACGAATAAGTCTTTGGAAGTATCCACCATTCTCCATATATCCATTACATGTAACTGGTACTTCGTTTGCACTTACGGACTTGGTATTGAGCACTGCTTCAGCAACAGTAGAGTCAGCATCAAATCCTTGGAATGCATTAGAGTTAATATTTTCCATTATCGGATGGTATGGGTCTGCTAGATCCATGTCCGAGTATGTAATCTTACTTTCAGGAGTGTTTCTACTTTGAATGTCCAAACCAAATGGCAGACGTCCACTCAATCCCTGGTCAGTACCATAGATTTGACTTCCTTGTGGTCCAAGGTGAGCTTGAACAGTACCACCAGCAGACATGAAGCCTTCCAGAACTTGGCGGTTTGATGTGCTGCCAATCTTTTGGTAGTATCCACGGCCACCATTTTCAATGTCCTTGGCTGCAAGTGTATCTTGCCATGGCAATATAATCTTATCATAATGAGTAAACCATCCAGCATCGAAATATGAGTCCCAGTCATTGATACTGTATTGAGTATATGTCATACCCAATAGGGCTAAATCTTGCTTAATCGCTGTAGTTCGAGATGATGTGTCACCCAATATCGCTACATCAACATTGCTTTCAAAGGTTGCAATGAAATAACGGACGTTACCAGACGGATTACCATTTGCCAATTCTGCAGAGAAACTGATATTGTATTGGTGTCCATCTTGCCATCCATTCCACGGAGTGAATTGGGCTGTAACACGCTGATGCGCCGCCAAATTTTGTTGTGGACCTGCTGTAGTTGTATGTGCAATAGAACCTGTAGTTAGGTCTTCGATATTCATGTTAAAGACATAATCTCCTGCAAGAACACCATTTGTAACCAATACATCCCATGAGTGTGTTAGTGCACTATCAATTGGCATTACACATTCAAGTGTTTGATCTGAAAGACAAGATAGGGTCTCAGGCTTTCCAAGAGTTACATCAACAGATTCAACATTGAAAATAACTCTCTTCTTATTATTGGCGACTGAAATCTCATTGTCATTAAACCAATTCTTGCCTATTGTTGTATTATCAAATATCGTTTCAACTTGAACCATATACACTCCAGATGTGAATTCGTGAGAAGCAACAATATCGGTTGAAACATCTTCAGCGTCAACATTTGTACGGGACATTGTGTATGATGCTTCTTCCAAGAAAGTATATTCTTGCAGTGAAATGTTGTTGAATGCAACACCCTTGAAACCATCATTGATTCCATTTCGTCCATCATCATCGGATTGGAACTCAAAATTAATTTGAGCGGTCGTTCCGGCTAAGGAAATACACTCGCGAAGCCAATTCTGACTATTTGAGTCGCTTGTGTTTAGAACATAAATGTGAGTCAAGTCAATATTGGCAGTCTTAACCAAATCATCGGTATTGAAGAACAGAGCGTAATTGCCACCAGAACCATCGGTTGAACCAGAATCACCGACATAGTCGATTTCAACGTTATCAAAGGATTCAGAGGAATTGACTATACCGTCGTTATTATCATCGACTCTACAAGTTCCATCCTCATTATAATCGCTCCACTGACCAATAAGGAAAGCACTAAAGTTTCCTGCAGAATTCTCGTATTCCAATGTAATCGCTGCATAATCATTGACATCAACAATACTTGTTCCGTCAGAATCAATTCCGTAGAATGTATCAGCATAATACTCAAAGTTGAGTGAAACGAAATCTCCAGACATGCTGGTAAGGTCTACTGCTGGCAATGACATTGTTTCATTAGCCCATGCATCTCCATAACCACTGGTAGCGGTATTACAAGGGTGACCAAACCAATATGCATAATTGTTGAAAATCTTCTCAGTACAACTTGCTTCATTGTATACTGCTCCTTGTGGATTATTACTTTCAATATACCTATATCCATCTGAACCACCTTCAAAGGATTCTTTACAAATCTCTGAAGGAACGCCACAATAAATATCGGAAGGTGTAGCTGTGAATACCTTCGCTTCAATATCAAAATCAACAAGGGTATTACCCCAGTTATTGGTTGTGACTCCAATGTCAAAGATTCCTTCTGCGTACAAGCCACCAGGCTTGAAGTAATCAATTCCTTCAACTGCTGGGTCATAAAGATTGAACGGTGTCAAATATCCAATGGCTTCATCATTAAGAGATTGCTCATCCCAAGCATTGTTTGTCAATACCGCACTAACTCTGTATGTTGTATCATTGAGAACACTCACTGACAACGATGTTGTATAATCTTCACCTGGTCCGAGATTTGTTAACTGGATTTGGCTCTGTTGTGTTTGTGGGTTAGGCAAGAATGCTGTAGTCTGCTTCCAAATTGAAATGTTGTCAATAGCATATCCGTCAAGACCAGACCATCTACTTTCATTGCTGTCAGAAATTGTACCATCGAATCCGGTTCTAAATCTAAATCTAATATCAACGGTTTCTCCTGCCCAAGTACTTAGGTCAAATGCACCAACTCCATCTTCTGTGAAATTATTCCAACCATAATGTGTTCCAGAATAGTATATCCCGTAATGAATAACATTTTCTGCTCTCCCACCGTAACTTGCCTTGGTAAGACGGTCATTATCATAACCGCCCCACATTGAATATCCTGAAGAACATGCAGCGTTGAGCATTGCCTCAGTTGGACAATTGATTGTTGACCAACCGGTTTCAACACTTCCAACTTCAATTATCGCTAAGTCATCCCAAACATCTCCAATAACCCAACCGTTGGCATCAACACTTCCTAATGCACCAAAGGATAGGGATTGGAATACTTCAACTCCCATGAATGCGCGGTCAGAACCTGTTAGGTCAACTGAGTTTAGAGTCATTGCATCGTCCCAGTTACGACCGAATCCTGTCCAAGTGTCGCCACTTGTATTTGTGGTGTAAACACCAGCCCACATGAAATCAGTAGGATTGTTTTGATTGGCTGAGAAGTTTTCACTACCACTCTCAAATTCTGAGTGATTTGTTTCTTCATGCCAGTGAGTTGATTGGTCAATGTACTCTTCATAAGTCCAAGTACATCCTGCTCCACAACCCGCTTTGTTTTCTGCTGAGTCCCAATCCATTGCGTAAACCGTAGTATTGGTGGAGTTTGCTTCATCGACTATCTTTAATTCTACATCTAAAGTAGCGGATTGGCCATTCAGTGTGTCCATTCCAGTATTGGTTACTGTAACATTTAGATCACGAGTTCCTTCACCAACAACTCCGAAGAATCGGTCAACTGGAGTCATCTCTAATCCGGTAATTGACAAATCTCGGTTATCCATTTCAATAACTGAAACTGTATCATATTGACCATCCCAACCCAAGTTGTCTATCCAATTTCCAAAGTCATAGGAAGTATGCCCTACAACGATATCCGGTGCTGAACCAGCAAGTCCTGCAAGTTGTCCTACCTCTGCTAGGCTCGGTCTGCGACCTGCCTCGTATGATAGTGGAGTTACGTGACCTCCAGCACCATTTGACAATGTAACTTGTACAGTTGTCGGGAAATTAAGCCAGAAAGATGATGTTGAACCTCCAGCGGAGTCAGTTGTGTTCTGTTGGTATGCAACAGTTGGATTAATGAAATCTGGCTCATTGTCTCCATTCAAATCTGCAACTGTAACATCATATGAGATATATGGTCCGAAATATGCAAGAGATGGTGCAGCCCAAACACCTACTCCAGTAGATGTTGTATAAGTTACATTTTCGAGATTACCATCATTCAGTACAATAGCATCAGTAACTCCATTTCCATCCATATCACCAATATCAAAATCATTCGAAAATACAGTTGCCATATTGATCGTATGTGTGCTCACTTGGTTTGTTCCATAATTGTATTGTGCAGGATAAATATTTGTCAAACAACTGAATTCAATAATTGAAACGTTATCATCGTTTCCAGGGTTGGTTGTTTGTCCTGTGCTGTAATCAACACCTTCAGATCTCAACAAGAAAATATCATCATCTGTACAAGAACCTCCAACACCGGTCTGTGATTCGCCCCAATCTCCAACTTCTAATGAGCGATACGCATTGTTCTTCGCTGAACCTAGAGAAGTAGTAATTGCAGGTGTAGAGGATGTGATTGGACCTCTATATGTGACGACTCTTTGAGTGTCAATATCTGCCATCAAATCTAGAATGTAAACATCATCATTTCCATCTTGATCTGCATCGCCTACTGCTAAATCCCATGCCCAGAAGTGAGAGAAACGCTGTCCTATTGTCCAGTCTTGATTACTACATCCTAGATTTTCAATAATTGTGACGTTACCTGGTTCTCCTGCTGGAGCTCCATTATCATCTGTCTTGAAAGGATTATTTCTTTGGAAAATTACGATGTCAATGGCGTTATCGCCAGTAAATTCTCCAACTTCAATAAACTGAACATTTGAAAATTCATCCCATTCAGCATCCCTTGATTGGTTATTTGTTACCCAAATATCTTGGCGCTCTGAAAAATCACCAAATCCATCATTCCACAATACAGTTATTGTATGCGCTCCATCAGTAGCCATAGCAATATCATTTGCTCCATCACAATTGAAATCTCCAATTGCAACATCTTGTGGGTCCCGTCCAGTTGTATAACTTCGGCTCATTGAAGCACTCGAAGTTGTGGCTAAAGCGGCGGTTGTTGAAAGTAGCATTATCAACACTAAGAAAGTGCTGCGAACTTGGGCCTTCAATTGGTCTGTTTTGATTGACATCATCATCACTAACTGTCGCCACCGCCGCTTCCACTTTAATGCTGTTGCCTATAAGATTCTATATTTATATGATTAATGTGCTCGCAGTAGTCCTTTTTATTACAATGTATAAATGCGAGTGCCCAATTGGAAAACACCGTAGAATAGGCACAATAATATCGACCTAAAAAGACTCAAAGTAGGGTGATTATTTTTCTCAAATGCGACCGTTTAACCATCTAGGAGATGGGCCCCAACCGGTTGCATCTCCGCCATGAATTTTTACCAATTTTCCTGCTGAAAATAAGGACTCTAACCAAAACTCAAGTTCAGGTCCTTGGCGATTGCCTAGTTTTGAACTGGCAACTTCTTCAATATCTTCAGTCCGAAGAGCAGTTGCGCCATGCTCTCTAACAACTATTTCCATCAATTCTCTTAACCAAGCTTCTGCCATTGGGTCAACACTCATTTTACCTTGTGCTGGCATAGGTTCGTCGGTTTCATCAAGCATCTCCATTAATTCAATCGGATCTGGCCTTATCGCCCCTTCTAGACCGATTTTGTCAATTTCTTTTTGTAGATTTAATTCGCCGATTGGCCTGCGAACTATTGGAATGCGACTAGGGTCTGGTGTTGGCCCCATGTCAAGCGGTTTTTCACCTAATGGAGCGTCATCGATAGAAATTTTCTGTTGAGCAGTAGCTTTTTTTGCTTTTGATTTGGAGACTTCCGACATATTTGTCGCTTTCACCGCTACGCCAATGGGCATAGTCCAACCCACGCCTTCTAAACCGAGTTCTTCGACTCTTTGTGCAACCCATTCCGCATCACCCTCCAAAGAGATGCGAACATCATGGTCATCGGCCTTGAATCGATACCTTACTTGACCGCTTAGCGCTACCATCAACCATGGGTGAACATACACCACCCTTGAAGGTAATGTTTTGAATTACAATGAAATTGATAGTGATTTCATTGTTTAGCGAGTTGTCGCAATACTGTATGCAATATGCCACCATTGCGATAATAATCTACTTCAACAGGGGTATCCAATCTAATTTGAGCATCAAAAATAATTTGAGAACCATCAGGTTTGGTGGCTGTGACATTGATCAATTGTAATGGTTTTACAGAATCTGTAATTGGAATCGTGAATGATTCAGAACCATCCAAACCAAGACTCTCATGAGATTCACCTTCTAAGAAAGTCATCGGTAATACACCCATTCCGACCAAATTGGAGCGATGAATTCTTTCAAACGAAGTAGCAATAACTGCCTTTATCCCCAATAGATAAGTTCCCTTAGCAGCCCAATCTCTACTCGAACCTGTACCATATTGTGAACCTGCTAAAACCACCTTTGGCCCTGCTGTTTGTGCTGCCTCATAGACTGAAGTTATTTCTCCCGTTTCATGGTTTAGAGCATAGCCACCTTCTGTTCCTGGTGCCATTTGGTTTCTAATACGGACATTTGCAAAAGTTCCTCGCATCATTATTTCATGATTGCCACGTCTTGAACCAAATGAGTTGAAATCTCCAGCCTGTACGCCGCGCTCGATAAGCCACTTACCGGCTGCTCCATCGGCTGGGAACGAACCTGCTGGTGAAATGTGGTCTGTAGTGATTGAATCACCAAGTTTAAGCAAAACACGAGCATTGTCAATCGATTCGATTGGGGCTGGAATTTCATCCAAGCCACTGAAAAATGTTGGCAGGCGGATATAGGTTGAATCGGCTTGCCATGGATAGAGTGGAATCGCTTCAGAAGGTATTCCATCCCATCTTGGCTCATTCATTGCATCAGCATATCTTTGACGGAACATATCAGGAGTAATTACCGATAGTGACTCTGCTATTTGTTCATCGCTTGGCCAAATATCAGAAAGCATAACCGGTTCACCTGAGTCACTAAATCCAAGTGGTTCAGTGACCATATCAATTTCAAGAGTCCCAGCGATTGCATATGCGACTACAAGTGGAGGGCTGGCCAAATATGAGGCCTTTACTTTACCATGTACTCTGCCTTCAAAATTTCTATTTCCAGAAATTACTGAACCAACGATTAGCCCTGCTTCATCTATTGCAGTTTCAATAGGTTGAGCAAGTGGTCCCGAATTACCGATACAGGTGGTACAACCATATCCAACAACATTGAACCCCATTGCATTGAGGTCTTCTTGTAGACCTGCTGCTTGATAGTATTCCGTTACAACTCTTGAGCCAGGAGCCAGTGAAGTCTTGACCCAAGGTTTGACTGTCAAACCTTTTGCTCGAGCGTTCTTTGCAAGTAAACCTGCAGCCAACATCACACCTGGATTTGATGTATTTGTACAAGAGGTGATGGCTGCGATTACTACATCGCCATGATTCAAATCAAATCTTTCTCCATCCAAATCAACGATTGCCCCATTTGACAAATCACCTGATTCTAAGCCATGGCCATGGTGGCCTAACTCATGAGTTAATGAACTCTCAAAATGCTGTTTCATATTGCTCAAATCCACTCTATCTTGTGGCCTCTTAGGGCCTGCAAGTGCTGGCTGAATAGTGGACAAATCCAATTCCAATGTAGCGGTATATGACTTCTCTTTATCTCCAGCAGAATACCAAATTCCCTGTGCTTTAGAATAAGCTTCAACTCCTTCGATTGCACTATCCTCTCGGCCGGTTAATCGCAAATATTCCAATGTTCTTTCATCAACAGGGAAGAAACCGCAGGTTGCTCCATATTCAGGAGCCATATTGGCGATGGTGGCTCTATCTGCAAGAGATAATGCCACCATACCTTGACCGAAGAATTCAACGAACTTTCCAACAACGCCTTGCTCTCTAAGTATCTCTACAATTCTAAGTGTCATATCGGTGGCGGTTACACCTGGATTTAATTTACCAACCAAACGAACTCCAACTACATCTGGCGCCAGCATGTAAATTGGTTGACCAAGCATTACCGCTTCAGCCTCAATCCCGCCAACACCCCAGCCAAGAACTCCTAATCCATTGATCATTGTTGTATGTGAATCAGTACCAACCAGTGTATCAGCCAGCCATACCCCGTTTTCTTGTCGGGCAACACTTGCCAAATATTCCAAATTAACTTGGTGAACTATTCCTCTTGATGGTGGCACTACTTGGAAATCTGCCAACGATTGTTGGCCCCATTTTAGGAAAGTATATCTTTCCATATTTCTGTGATATTCAATATCTAAGTTCATCTCTAATGCGTTACCGTGTGCGCCAGAAACATCGACTTGAACCGAGTGGTCAATAACAAGGTCAACAGGAACTTGAGGATTGACTTTTTCAGCATCGCCACCCATCTCAACCATGGCATCTCTTAGAGCAGCTAAATCAACAACTGCTGGAACTCCAGTAAAATCTTGAAGAATAACTCTTGATGGTCTAAATGGTATTTCTCCGCGCTCTCCATTTGCAGTCCAAGCAGCAATATTTCTAATGTCATCTTCGCTAATTAAAAAGCCATCATTGCCTCGCAATGCCCCTTCTAATAGAATGCGAATAGAGTATGGTAATGCGCTGGTATCGATACCATTTTCATCAAGTCCAGACAGTGAGTAATATTCACCGCCAACCGATAGATTGCGTCGGGCGTTGAAGGTGTCAATCATAGCCATATTACCTCCGATTAGGAACACATCTATGAACACACCCATCAAGGGTGTTCAAGATATTTCTTGCCTATTCTCAGAACAATGTACGGTACCAAGGTGTCTTTTCCACTGAATCAGTAGTTACACTAACCAATGTTACATCATTGGTAGGCTTATCGCCTGTTTCAGTAGGAACATCTGAAATTGAGTTGATGTGCTCCATTCCATCTGTGACATAGCCAAAGACTGTGTGTACTCCGTCCAAGTGGGAGGGGTTACTATCACTTGGCACGATAAAGAATTGTGAACCACCGGTATGTGGTGCACTTGTTTTGGCCATTGAAAGTGCCCCTGCTGTATGCTGTAATCCATTGCTTGCCTCATCGGGAATAGACCAACTTTTCTCATCACAGAAGGAAGAACTTTCCGTAGCCTCGCCATTACAATAACCATACCACTTTGCTGCATGACCTCCAGTTCCATCACCATTGATGAAATCGCCGCCTTGAATCATGAAATTATTTATCACTCTGTGGAAAATTGTTCCATCATAATTCCCTTTTTCAGCATTCAAAACAAAGTTCTCAACATGAATTGGTGCTAAGTCTGGATTTAGTTCAATTGTAATTACCTCATTTCTATGATCGCCTAAAGCATCGGTCCAAGTGATGTTTAGATATGCTTCAGAAGCCGTATATGTTTGTTCAGTATTAGCAACTGTGATTCCTGCGAGAACTAAGACCAATGCCATACCCATTGCAACCATTCCTGCTAAAGTTGGTGTGCCGTCATTGATTAAACGTGGAAATGAGGTCTCAGAGAATCCCAAATCTTGCATCTCATTCAATACATCATTGTAAGAAGTGTTTGCCTTTTTATCCTTAGGCGCTTTCTTGACTGATTCCCTCAATAGTGATGCTGCTTTACGGTAATCGGGTTTACTACGCTTTCCTTTTGCGATTGCCCAAGTTGCTTCACCAGCAATTCGTAGGGTGGTTGGATGCGACCCCTCGCCATCAACTTCGCGTAATTCCAATAGAGCACCTTCGGCTTTTCCACTGGTAATCAATTTCTCGGCCTTTTGCCAAGATTCGGACATTTTTTTGTCTGCCATGTTCGTTCCGAGATACTAATTGGTTTTGAGTCTCACCCCTAGTTTTTATTGATAATATTTCATATAATGTAATAATTAATCCATTTATTCCTTGCATAAACTTCACTCTTGACTATTCAAATTACCTTGCAAACCGCGCCGAATTGCTGAAAGCCTCTCCAACATGTTCAAGGGGTGTATGCGGACCCGAATGCCTCAAGAGGAGTGAGTTTCATCGCCACTTACCTCCGAGGGGACAACCCACAATGTCAACCATTGCAAACGATTTCACAATCAATATCGCCACAGCAAACGGAACAGGTTCACAAAGTGCGAACCTAATTTTACTCCAATCAATGTTTGAAATGGGTATTCCTGTTTCTGGCAAGAATATGTTCCCTTCAAATATTTCTGGACTACCAACTTGGTATATCGTAAGACTTTCAGATCACGGATATCAAGCACCCGGTGACAGAACTCACATCCAAGTATTGGTCAACCCAGCAACATGGGATGAAGACTTGGCATCTCTTGAATCTGGTTCAGTAGTAATTTGGAATTCAGATGCAAAAAAGGAAATGAATAGAGATGATGTAATCTCATATCCTGTTCCAATGTCTTCTTTAGCAAGAAAAATCAATCCGAAAATTGCAAGACTAGTTACGAATATTGTATATGTCGGAATATTAGCGGAAATGCTTGGAATTGACCAAGCCGCCTTAGTGTCTGCATTATCAAAACAATTCAAAGGAAAGGAGAAAGCGATTGAGTTAAACCTCACAGCATTGGGTTTGGCACGTGATTATTTCAAGGATAATCTTACCAAAGAAGACCCATATGTGGTTGAGTCAAGAGAACAAACCACTGCTAAATTCTTCATCGATGGTAACGAAGCAACTGCATTAGGTTGCCATTTCGGCGGAGTACAAATGCTCGCTTGGTATCCAATTACTCCCTCATCTGGCATTGCTGAAGCGATAATAGAATATATCCCGCAAATTAGAACCAATGATGATGGCGAAGCAACATGTGCTGTTATTCAAGCCGAAGATGAATTGGCTGCTGCTGGAATGGTTATCGGTGCTGGATGGGCTGGTGGACGTGGAATGACCGCTACCTCTGGACCCGGAATCTCTCTAATGCAGGAATTTATCGGACTCGCTTACTTCGCTGAAGTGCCTTCTGTTTTCTGGGATGTCAACCGAGTAGGACCGTCAACTGGACTGCCAACTCGCACTCAACAATCCGACATCACAATGTTATACGAAGGAAGTCATGGAGATACTCAACATATTGTATTAATTCCAGGAACTGTTGAAGAGTGTTTTGAATTTGGATGGAGAGCATTGGATTATTCTGAAAGATTCCAGACGCCAGTATTTGGACTATCTGACCTTGATTTGGGAATGAATCGATGGGACTGTGCAGGATTTACCTATCCAGAACAAGATATGGATAGGGGTAAAGTTGTAAGAGACCGTGAAGTTTTTGAAGCGTTTGAAGACTTTGGGCGTTACCTTGATGTTGATGGCGATGGCATTCCATACCGTACTTTGCCTGGTTCGGGAATGGACCCGATTCTTTATCGTGGAACTGGTCACAATACAAAGGGAATTTATTCAGAAAAGCCACAAGATTATGTCACTCTTATGACTAGATTAAAAGATAAAATAAATGGGGCAAGAGAACTTCTTCCAGCCCCACTCTTACGCGAAGAAATAGAATGTGAAGTTGGTGTTATCTATCTGGGTAGTATGGAAAATACAATTCAAGAAATTGATGATATTCTTGAAGAAACTGGAATGAAGGTTAGTCAGTGCCGTGTACGCGCATTACCAATGTCAAGCCAAGTTGAAGATTTCATTAGAAGACACGAGACCACTATCGTTCTTGAAATCAACAGGGATGGACAACTGTGGGGAATCCTAAGAAAGGAATTGCCAAATGATTTGGTGACAAAAATTCATTCCGTTGCATATTCTGATGGGCAACCGCCTCGTGCAAGAGTATATTCTGATTTAATTATGGCAAAACTTGAGGAGGTGAAACAATGAGTGAAAGACCAGCACGCCCAGCAAAGGTAATCAAACTGAATGTAATTAATGAGCCAAAGGATTCCTACACTGGAGGACCTTCATCTCTATGTCCTGGTTGTGGTCATGACCAAATCTCAAATGTCATCATTGCAGCTGCATGGGAAAATGGAATTGAACCGCATCGTATCGCTAAAATGTCCGGTATTGGTTGTTCTTCTAAGACTCCTGCATATTATCTTGGACAATCTCAT
>Ga0206681_10001033_pt1 | contig 13498 bp, 9 predicted proteins | sample M150012015metaG_FD_161048 | JGI IMG/M metagenome (GOLD analysis project Ga0206681, IMG submission 161048) | Ammonia-oxidizing marine archaeal communities from Monterey Bay, California, United States - M1 500m 12015 | ecosystem: Environmental > Aquatic > Marine > Intertidal zone | place: USA...
TAAGGAGCACCTATCCCGGTAAGAGCTGATATAAATGTTACTCCTCCATTAGATTCCACAGTTTCGGCTAGTTGCTCTATGTCTTTTGCGGATTCAACAAGATTCAATCCATCGCGTAACCATTGTATAAGGGCTCCTCCAATAAATACACTTCCTTCAAGAGCGTAAGTTGTTTTTCCGTTTACTGTCCAGGCAATTGTGGTGAGCATTTTGTTTTTAGATTTTACAGGTGTCTCTCCCGTATTCATTACACAAAAACACCCTGTACCATACGTATTTTTTACTTCGCCGGATTCGAAGCATAATTGACCGAAAAGAGCAGCTTGCTGATCCCCTGCTATTCCACAAATTGAAATTTCCGAATCCCATTCAGGTAGAAAAGCATTTCCAATATTTTCTGAAGAAGAGCAGACTTCTGGTAAAATTATTTTTGGAACATCAATAATGCTCAGAAGTTCATCATCCCATTCCAGCTTTTGTATGTCAAAAAGCATAGTTCTGCTTGCATTACTGGGATCGGTTATATGAACAGCCCCTCCAGTTAAATTCCAAATTAGCCAGGTATCAATAGTTCCGAACAAGAGTTCGCCATTTTCTGCTTTTTTTCGATTTTCGACATTATGATTAAGTATCCATTGGATTTTTGTGCCAGAAAAGTAGGAATCTAATACCAATCCTGTTTTTTCCTGTATGATTTCGGCATATCCTCTTTTTCTTATTTCATCGCATATTTGGGATGTCCTGCGATCCTGCCAAACGATTGCATTATAGACTGGAATTCCGGTATTTTTATCCCAAACAACTGTCGTTTCTCTTTGATTAGTAATCCCTATGGAGTCTATTTCACTTGCATTAATGTTGTTTTGTTTCAACACTTCCTGTATGGCTTTTATTTGAGTTTCCCAGATTTCGACCGGGTCGTGTTCAACCCATCCTTGATTAGGAAATAATTGAGTGAATTCATACTGTGCTTTCCCTACTTCCTCACCATTTTTATTAAACAAAAGTGCTCGTGAACTTGTAGTTCCCGCATCTATTGAAAGGATATATTTTTTCATAATTGTTACTGTAGAAATTTCATTTCTGAAAGTACAAAAAAATACTTTTCAACACTTGGAATGTGCAGCATTGATTTATTTATCTTTATTCGTAGAAAAGAATATTCATGTACTTAATTTTTGACACTGAAACAACAGGCCTTCCCCGGAGCTATAAAGCACCTATAAGTGATGTGGATAACTGGCCTCGTGTCGTTCAGCTTGCCTGGCAGCTGCACGATGACGATGGGAAGCTCATTGAGCACAGTGATTTTTTAATAAAACCAGATGGTTTTGATATCCCGTATGGATCAGAAAAAATTCATGGGATATCAACGGAGCTCGCATTAAAAGAGGGCATACCCCTTTCTGATGGACTTGAGCTTTTTGAGGAGGCTCTTAAAAAGGCATCAATTATAGTTGGTCACAATGTGAGCTTTGATGTCAATGTTTTAGGATGTGAATTTTTCAGGGAAGAGCGTTCTACCGAATGGACAAAGAAATCAATTCTAAATACCTGCACCGAAAAGACAGCGAATTTATGCAAATTGCTTGGAGGAAGAGGTGGTCGATTTAAGCTGCCAACCCTATCAGAATTACATGAGCATTTATTCGAGGAGCAATTTAAGGAAGCGCATAATGCTACAGCGGATGTCGAAGCGACAACAAGGTGTTTCCTGGAGCTTGTTCGAAAGGGCTTATTTACAAATAAAGAGCTCAATAAGGAGGAAGGGTTTATTGCTGATTATGTAAAAACAAACCCAAAACCGTTTGCGCCAATTGGATTAAAACATGTCAATCTTAAATTAGAAAGTGAAAAGATTCGGAAGGCAATCGCAAAGAAGAAAAAATCTACTGTAGACCGAACTATTTCTGAGCAACATCTTGAAAAACTAGACTCTTTTACTTTTACTCATTTACACAATCATTCTCAATTTTCAATTTTACAGTCAACAACTAAAATTGAAGATTTAATCCATAAGACAGGAGACTTTGGAATGCATGCAGTGGCTTTAACAGATTCTGGAAATATGATGGGCGCCTTTCATTTTGAATCTGCGGCTAATAAGTACAACCAAAATATAAGGCTCGAACGTCAGAAGGCTGAACAGAAAGGAGAGACATACACCAAAAAAGAGATATTACCCATCATTGGTTGCGAGTTTAATGTGTGTCGAGACATGACTGACAAGTCTCAAAAAGACAATGGAAGCAGAGTAGTCCTACTTGCAAAAAATAAGGCGGGTTATCAAAATCTAATTAAACTTGCTTCTCTGGCCTATACCTCAGGCATGTATTACGTGCCCCGTATTGATAAGGAGACTCTTTTAAATTTTAAAACGGACCTTATTGTTCTTTCGGGAGCAGTGAATGGGGAAATTCCGAATCTGATATTAAATGTAGGGGAACAACAGGCAGAAGATTCCATTTTATGGTGGAAGAAACAGTTTTCTGATGATTTTTATATAGAGCTCAATCGTTTTGGTTTGGAAATTGAAGATCGATTAAATACATCATTAATCGAATTGGCAGGAAAGCACGATGTTAAATTGGTGGCTACCAATAATTCATTTTATATTGATAAAGTTGATGCGAAAGCACATGATGTGTTATTGTGTGTAAAAGAAAACCAGCTGGTCGAAACACCAAAAGGGAGAGGTAGGGGGTTTCGGTTCGGTCTCGAGAATGAGGAATATCATTTTAAATCATCAAAGGAAATGATTCAAATGTTCCAGGATATACCGGATGCAATTTTAAATACTCAAGAAATTGTCGAAAAGTGTTCGAATTATGAACTGTCAAGAGATGTTTTACTCCCAAATTTTGATATTCCTAAAGAATTTATAGACACTAAGGATAAAAAGGACGGGGGAAAGAGAGGGGAAAATAATTACCTTAAACACCTCGTGTATCAAGGAGCTCAGGAGCGCTATGAAAGCGTGTCTAAGGAGTTAAAAGAGCGTATAGACTTTGAGCTTAAAACTATTGAAAATACAGGATATCCAGGGTATTTCCTTATAGTTCAGGATTTTTGTAAAGCAGCCAGATCAATGGGGGTTTCTGTAGGCCCCGGAAGGGGTTCAGCAGCAGGATCTGTGGTAGCATACAGCATTGGAATCACGAATATAGATCCTATAAAATATGATTTACTATTTGAGCGTTTTCTCAATCCAGATCGTATTTCTATGCCAGATATAGATATTGATTTTGATGATGAAGGTAGGGGTAAGGTAATTGACTATGTAATTGAGAAGTATGGCTCTAATCAGGTAGCTCAAATAATAACGTATGGTACGATGGCTGCAAAATCTGCAGTCAGAGATACAGCTCGAGTTATGAATCTCCCACTTCCTGAAGCTGATCGACTTGCAAAATTAATTCCTGATATATCATTAAATAAACTTTTTGATATGGAGGAGGGAATTTTGATTGATAAATTAAGAAATCAGGAAGATATTAAACGAGCGAGAGAATTAAGAAAAATATTTAATGGGAGAGATTTGGCTGCTCAGGTACTTCAAAAGGCAAAAGAAATAGAAGGTTCGGTTCGCAATACCGGAATTCATGCATGCGGAGTAATTATTACACCAGATGATTTGACGGAGTTTGTTCCTGTCGCAACAGCGAAAGATTCAGAATTGGTATGTACGCAATATGATAACTCGGTTGCAGAAAATGCCGGTCTCTTGAAAATGGATTTTTTGGGATTAAAAACATTGACCCTGATTAAGGATGCCATAAAATACATTGAGCAAACAAAAGGAATAAAAATAGATCCAGATAAAATTCCCATTGACGATGAAGCGACCTATCTGCTTTTCCAAAAAGGAGAAACGGTAGGGATTTTTCAGTATGAGTCTTTGGGAATGCAGAAGTACCTCAAAGAATTAAAACCAACCGAATTTCCTGATCTCATTGCAATGAATGCTCTTTATCGTCCTGGACCTATGGAGTACATTCCTTCTTATGTGAAGAGAAAGCATGGTGAGGAAAAAATAGTATTTGACCTTGAAGATTGTGAAGAATATTTAAAAGAAACGTATGGAATTACGGTATATCAGGAACAGGTGATGTTACTTTCTCAAAAACTGGCCAATTTTTCTAAGGGTGAAGCAGATACCTTAAGAAAGGCGATGGGTAAAAAGGATATAAAAGTACTGGACAAAATGAAACCCGCTTTTATTGATAGAGCATCTAAAAAAGGTCATGACTCGGAAATTTTAGAGAAAATATGGAAGGACTGGGAGAGATTTGCTTCATATGCTTTTAATAAATCTCACTCAACTTGTTATGCATGGATTGCATATCAAACAGCCTATTTGAAGGCAAATTACCCGGCGGAGTATATGGCCTCAGTATTGAGCAATAACATGAGTGATATTAAACAGGTGACATTTTTTATGGAGGAGAGCAGAAGAATGGGGATATCTGTTTTGGGTCCGGATATAAATGAATCAAATTACACCTTTACGATTAATAAGAAGGGGGAAATTCGATTTGGATTGGGTGCTGTCAGAGGACTTGGAAGTGGACCCATTGAAGAAATAGTTGAAAAAAGAAAAGACGAGAATTACAAATCTGTCTTTGATTTTGCAAAACGCGTCAATTTGAGACTTTGTAATAAAAGGGTGTTTGAAAGTTTAGTTTTTGCAGGAGGATTTGATTCTATGGATTACAGTATTCACAGAAGCCAATATTTTGTAACTGAAAACTCGGGAAGATCTTTTTTAGAGCGGGTTGTTGGCTATGGCAGGTCCTATCAGGAACAAATTGATTCAGCGCAGAGGACTATTTTTGATGATGTTTCGGAAGTTAATATACCCGAACCAGAAATTCCGTTTTCCGAGCCCTGGTCAAGCGTATATAGACTTAATAAAGAAAAAGAGGTAGTAGGAGTGTTTTTATCCGGACACCCTTTAGATGATTTTAGAATTGAAATAGAATCTTTTTGCAGGGGAAATATTAAGACCATTTTGGAATTGGAAAATCATGAAGGAAGAGATCTGATGATTGCCGCAGTAGTCACTTCCAGTGAGCATAGAATTACCAGAAAAGGAGATGGTTTTGGCACTTTAATCATTGAAGACTATAACGACAGTTATAGATTGCATCTTTTTCAGGAGAATTACTTGAAATTCAAACATTTCATGGAGCCGGGAACTTTCATCCTTATAAAGGGAAGAATAGAGAAAACAAGATGGCGCAAAGAACTCGAGTTTGTAGTGTATGGGATGGAATTGCTTCAGGGGCTCAGAGATAAAAAAGCAAGAAGCTTGGATTTAAAAATTTCTTCTAATTCGGTGGATGAAAAAATGCTCGATGAATTGAAAGAGCTGTTGTTAAATGCAGAAAGTAAGGGTAAATGTCGTATAAATTTTACGATTTATGATTCCCTGGATGAAATCCAGGTAAAGCTTCCCTCGCGTTCCTTATCTGTAAACCCGACAAATGAATTATTTAAGAAGCTGGATAGTTTAGATATAGACTTTAAATTAAACTAATGTCCAATAAAAAAGCGCCATTGGCGCTTTTTGTTTAATCTTCGATTTCTACTTGCGAAGGAATTAATACCTTTCCACAATGCTCACAAATAATAATTTTTTTCTTTGTGACTATATCTAATTCTCTTTGAGGTGGTATCTTATTAAAGCATCCACCGCAAGAGGCATGTCTATGGCCAGAATTTAGTTTAGCCCCATAAATAAGCTCTACAACAGCTAGACCATTTTTTGAATTATCTCGAAGTCTGTCGTATGCGATTACAAGTCTATCCTCAATGCTCTTTTTTGCTTCTTTCGATGCTTTGAGTAGCTTGTTTTCATCTTTTTGAGTAGCACTAATGATGGAGTCTAATTCCGCTTTTTTAGTTTCTAGATCAGATTTCTTCGACTCTAGTCTTTCTTTAGCTTCATTAAATATCTCTTTCTTATTTTCAATCTTAATTTTCCCTTCTTTCGTCCTTTTTTCATTGAGTTTTATTTCAAGCTCCTGAAATTCAATTTCCTTTGTAAGAGATTCATATTCACGGTTGTTGCGTACATTATTTTGTCTCTCTTTGTATTTTAAGATTGCGGCGTCTGATTCTTTAGATGCAATTTTTCGATTGCTGATATCTTGATCTATTTCATCTATTTCAGACTGTATTTTATTCGTTCTGGTTTCCAGCTGGGCAATATCATCTTCAAGGTCTTCAACCTCAATAGGCAATTCCCCTCTAATAATTCGAATACGATCAATTTCAGAATCTATTTTTTGAAGGTTGAATAAACCATCAAGTTTTTCCTCAATAGAAGCATCTTTCAACACAACGGCTTTTTTGGAAGTCGTGGTTTTTTTAGCGCTAGCAGTTGTTTTTTTAGTAGTAGTGCTAGCAGATGTTTTAGTTGCTGTCTTTTTTTTACTTGTTTTGGTTTTTTTGGTTGAAGTAGCTGACATATTTTAATAATAATTTACAGGATTTGTATTTACCTCTGTTAAATGGATGGCAAAGTTACTAAATTTTTCCATAAGAATTCCGCCAATAAGTTCTATAGTGAATTGTTCACTTTCCCAATGGCCTATATCAAGTATCAATATTTTGTTTTCGGCGTCAAAATATTCATGATACTTAAAGTCTGATGTGATGAATACATCGGCATCCTTTCGTATTGCCTGTTCTAATAGGAAGGATCCCGAGCCTCCGCAAACGGCTATTTTTTTTATTTTCTTTCCTTGAAATGCAGTGTGTTTGATGCACGTTATATTAAAGGCTTTTTTGATCTTATTTAAGAAGTCTATTTCTTCCATTTCCTTATCTAAAAGCCCTACCATTCCCGATCCAATTTCAGAATCTGTATTCAGTATAGGTATAACTTCATGAGCAACTTCTTCGTATGGGTGAGAATCCCACATGGCATTGAGTACATTATTCAAATCACGAGTACGTACCAGATACTCTGCTTTAATTTCATCTACAGATTCTTTAATTCCTTTTTCTCCTATGGCCGGATTCGCGTTTTTACTTGGTCTAAATGACCCTACGCCTTTAACTTTAAAGCTACAACCCGTATAATCCCCTATAGACCCTGCTCCTTGCTGAAATAAAGCATCTTCTACCGTTTCTACATTGTCAATAGGGATATATACGGACAGCTTGACCAATGTATTATTCTTAGGTAGTAATATTTTGGGGTTTTCTATTCCAATTCTATTAGATATTTCCTTATTCACTCCAGATTGATGATTGTCCAGATTTGTGTGAAGAGCATATAAGGCAATATTGTGCTTTATACATTTCTCAAGGACTCGAAGATTCATTTTACTGCCATCTATGTTTTTAATTCCTCGAAATATAACGGGATGATGAGAGATGATGAGATTACATTGCTTTTTAACTGCTTCATTCACTACTTCTTCAGTCACATCTAAACATACCAAGATTCCATTCAGTTCATTTTCTAAATGACCATATGTAAGACCAGAATTATCGTAGGATTCTTGGTGTTCAAGTGGGAATTTACTTTCAATAAATTGGACAATTTCTTTTAATATCATTTTAGAGACGGTATGTGACTGAAAAGTTCATCCCCAAAGCATAGGCCTTATGGACATAATCTTCGAATTCCTTATATGTATTGTTGAGCTGTTTTCTGTAATGAGCCGTCAGCTGGACTCCAATATCAGAATTGATGCTGTAGTGAACTCCAAAATCAGCTTGTAGGGAGATTACAAAGGAGTTGCAATCATTTTGAACACTAATTTCATCAGAAAAATCGGAGCCTTCAGCGACTTGCCATTGTTGTTTTTGTAGATATGAATTGAAAATTCCTGGAGAAATCCCCGTGGATCCGTATACACGAAGTTTTTTTCCGTATTCTATACTAAGATGAACTGGCATTGAGATATATCGAAAAGAAGTTTGGTATGCAAATGAGCTATCGGAATCTGATGAATTCCAGATATATGATTCTCCGTTCTGCTGAAATTCAATTCCTCCGTTTATTTTAAAAACTTTCATGACCGGAATACCTATTCTGAGAGAAAAATTGGGTAACCATCGAGAGATTTCACTTGCTCTTTCTCCAAGAGGTGTATTCAAATGATTCTCATTTGGCATCAGGTCGCGAAAAGTATTGAGATATCCGAAGCCCACATATATGGAGCTTGAAGTGTCAAAAGAGCATGTTTTTGCAGTACTAGAAGTAGAAATTAACTGTGCATGAGTAAAAAAGCCATAAAGAATTAAAACTGAGCACAAAAAGTTCTTCAACATGGCTTCAAATGTACGAAATCCTATTTTAAAACTTAAGCTTCTAAAATAGAAAAGGGGCTCCGTTGAGCCCCTTTAACATAGTATTCCAGTGGAAATAAGAAGAGAAATTGAATTTTCTAATCGCTTATTGATATATAGTTTCCACATTTGGAATTGCTAGACTATTAACTACGGCCAAAAATACATGAATAAATCAGATTGTTATTCTAATCCCCAAAATATATATTAACAATTAAGGTAAACTACGTTTATTCTACTACGTATATTCTGAAAATATACTACGTATTTATACGTAGTTATTGATAAAGTTCTTCTAATGCAGGAAAGTAAATATGACCAAAAATCAAAGGGTTGAACACATGATACTGACATTTAACTAGGGTTCCATCTGACAGTTCACACCAAAATTTATTCATGTCCATATTGACTACTTCGCCAAATTCATTTCTTTGTTGTTCTTCAGTCATAATTCTATAAAATTTTAAATGTGATTTTTTCCCTTGCGTTTCTTTAAGGATTAATTCACAAAATGGTGCCGTATTTTTCAGAGAGTCACATTGCTTTGGGGATAGAACAAAATTGGCAAGATCAAAATGTATTTTTTTATAGTTTTGAAGATACCGGTATATATTAGCAGTATCAGCAGAGGCGAGTTCTTTACCATTTTGAGACACGCTAAATGCATTTTTTGATTGAGAAATTTTAAAGCTTCTAGTGCTGTCTTCGCGATTTATTATTTCTACAGATTTTATTTTTTCCAGAGGTACTGAAAATATGTTGGTGCAAACCCATTTGTTGATATCTGCAAAAAAATTGGGTTCAATTATTCCATTCATTCCTTTTATTTTCATCATTACTGGTTCAGCGCTTTTGCCGTCATTTTTGGAATCTACTAACATGATTTGTCCGTAATGATCTGGTGCCGAAGGTCCAATGTACCATGTTTTGTACCAGCTGTTATTTACAAAAAAGTCCACCTTAGTATGATACGATGCCATCTGCTTTTTATAATTCGCGTGAGAATTCTTAGATAAGTAGCCTTTGAATTCTATGTTCTTTGCGATGTCCAGTATATTGTAGACATATGCCTGTGTGATGCAGCCTCCATTTGCATCCGTCCATGTATCTCTTTTCTTGAGTAATTCTATAGTATTAGAATAGGGATCAGTAATTCTGATTTTAGTAATTGAGCTTGTATCTGCAATGGCAAAATCAATTAATTCTCCATTATCCTTATTTTGACCGTTTATAATGTAAACAGTATACCAGGACAAACCCGTTAAGGCTACAAGACTGAATATAAGAATAGCTATTTGTTTAAATTTCATTTTTTAGTGTAACGATATCTGCGATAACCACTAATGGTTAATCCCATTAATAATATAACGAAAATAGGAATCAATAAGTTTATCAATTTATAAAAATTGGCATCCCTATTCACCTTTTCTTTGTCTATTTCCCGAACATCAATGTGCTTACTTCGTATGTCAAGCATATAATTTTCTCCCATCATGTAATCTACCACATTCTGAAAGAAATCCGCGTTTCCAATTTTAATATTCATTTGCAGGTTATACGCGTCAGGATTTGTTTCTAAGTCTCTGTTTGGTGCCGATACAAGTCTTCCGTACCTATCGCTTTGAATACCTGTTCCAAATCTATTGGATATAAACCTTCCATTTCCGACTACAAATATTTTCCCTTTTTTAGTACTTTTTTTAATAAATCCTAATTCAGAATTGTTCATTAAACTATCCGTATAAATATATTGTTGAATATTTCTATTCATAAAATAGGAATTAAACGATCCTTCAATTAATCCTGCAACGCATAATTTATTATCGACATTAGTTGGGTTTTCATTAAGCTTTGGGTGCTTAGGGTCTATATTTTTAGTTGGCCTGAAATCAACTATGGGCACTAAGCCTGTTTTAGCAGAATTGGTCGATGTGGTGAGTATTGGTATTCCTTTATTATTTGTGAATTCAATTTGATTTGTAAATTCTAAAACAACTGGATCAATATTTCGGACAAGAGGATGACTGGTTTTTGTGGAAAGGATTTGATAATACGTGTTTAATTTACCCCCATCAACACTTGGAGCGTATTTTGGAATTGAATTGGCGTCCAACACGAGGTTGCTGTTAATTTTAATTCCATAATCAAATAGCATATTTTGGAGTCCAATGTTCTGACGCGAAGTGGGGCTTCTTCCAGTTAGATATAATGTATCAGGATTAATATTTAATGTATTCATAAAACACATTAAGCTTCCACCATTCAGTACAAACTGATCAATAATAGCAAGGTCGGGAAGTGTAAACTTGGCTTGTGGATTTGCGATTATTAGACCGTCAAACTCTCTCAATTTCTTCAAAGAAGAAAATTCCCCGTTAATTCGAAAAGCTGTATCAATATAATAGTAAGGAGAAATTAAATCTTTTGCCGATTTCAATTCCAGAGCGCTCAGCTCACCGTGACCTTGTAATATTGCAATTCTCTTTCTGTGTATTTTGTGCACTTTTCTTAGGCCATTGATCAAATTGTATTCTAAATCATTTGTAGCTCTTTCGATTATTTTCCTCTGCACTAATTCTTGTATATCTATTCTGTTTTTTGGCACCCAGTTTCCTTCAATCAGCTGAATATATTCCGTAAACATCTGCCCTCCCTCAGAATAGGTCAATTTTGCTGCGGGATAAATATTTAAATCAGGATTATTTGAGTTTACCTTGTATTTAAGGTATAATGGCTTAATTCCATTGCTGAGTAGCTCTTCTTCAACTATTCTTTGGTCTTCTTCACTACCTTCATTTGGGTTTATGAATCCGTATTTGATGTTTTTATCAGCTAGATATTGGAATTCTTTAAGCTTCTCGTCAATAGAATTCCTGAATGTTCTTAATTCTGAGGGGATTTTACCGCCCAAATACACATCAATACGCGTTTCTGCATTCTGTTTTTTAATGGTCCCGCTCAAATATTTTTTGGTGCCTTCTGACAAAGAATATCTTTGATCCTCGGTCATGTCAATTTTAAAAGAGGTGTAATATGAAATGACATTTATTAGGACAATTGCCGCTAGTATTATAGACAAAATCAGCCATTGATATACGTTGAATTTGGAAATTTTATTATTCATCTTTTCAGCGTTTTAAGTACTGTTAATGAGACAAACAGAAAAAGTAAAATTTCCGAGATAAAAAACACAAGATCATTTGAATTCACTACTCCTTTTTGAATGGATTCATAATGGTACGACAGGCTCAAATTTTTAATGAAAAAATCAAAGTCACCAAACTGGCCAAAATCCCCTAAAATATTTAATCCATCAAATAAAAACCAGCATAAAGACATAGCAACAATGAATGCAATAATTTGACTGCTTGTTATAGATGAAGCGAATATGCCAATGGCGACAAAAACGCAGCCCAGAAGGAATAAGCCCATATAAGAAGTAAAGGTGGCACCACTATCTATGATTCCAACAGGTTTGCCCAAATAATACATGGAAATATAATAAGTTACTGTGGGAATAATCGCGATTAAAAGTAGAGTAACTCCAGCTAAATATTTGGCCATTAATATACCGAAGTCCGAGATAGGACGAGTAAACAGCAATTCAATAGTACCCGTTCTTCTTTCCTCTGCAAATGACTTCATGGTGATTGCCGGGATTAGAATTAGAAAAAGAAAGGGAGACATATAAAAAAAAGGAATTAAGTCCGCTTCAGCTCCCTGTAGCAAATTTGTCGGACTGGACATAATCCAGTGAAATAAACCAGAGGCTATCAGATAAATAAGGATAAATACATATCCAATGGTTGAACTTAAAAAGCTACTTAATTCTTTAAAATAAAGCGCGCGCATATTCTTATATCAATTCTCAAAATTAGCATTTTTAATAGGAAGCTGTATATTATTTATCAAGTGTTCTATGTTGATTAATTTGAGCCAATGTAAAATGCCCTAATGTATGAACCCATCAAAATAAATTCTATGACTCCAGGCATCTGGGCGTTCCAAGAAAAATGGTTTGACTCGGTTCCACACTGTGGCAAACAATTCCGAATCTCTATAGGCATCTAGAGCTTCTTCACTATCCCAGTGACTATAAGTCATTATCGTATTGGAGTGCTCGACATCCTGAAGTAATTTCATGCCTTGGCATCCTTTAAAATTGGAGATTTTGAATTTGTTCTTTTCAAACTCGCTAAAGAAAAGATCTAGCTTATCTTGCTCAATTACAAGTTTTACAACTCTCACTATCATCAAAAAAGTGCTTTTTTGGATCCTGCAGGCTCAAATTCGATTCGAATGGTATCACGCAGTTTAACTCCAAAAAGCCGGTCAGCACCTCCTGTGGTGGTTGTAGCGCCTCTATTTACAGCAATTTCCAAATAATCGTTTTCATTAAAAATAGCTACCCGTTCGCCATTCTGTACTTGATTATAGGTATCTGATATTACATCTATATAATAGGCGCTATGAAAACGAATAGTAAAGGGAGCGTCTTCTGGAAAACGTTCAAAATCTTGTCGTGTCACATTTGTAATTAGATTTCCGAATGAATCGATATGAATGACCATCCCTCTAATTAATAATTCTTCAATTAGCGCTTTAGGAATTAATGCTTTTTTGTACGATGTTACTTTGCTTGCAAAAGAGTCAATTTTCACGCCATTATGAATCATCCCTGCAATTTTAACAAAACAGTTTTTCATTGGAAATTTGAGTTCAGGCATGTTCTTTTTATCTATGGTGTAACGCCATAAATCTTGCGGTTGATTTTCATCCAGAAAAGCCCCAAAAAACCCATTGTCGTTAGAAATAAAATATTGATCATTAAATTTCATTATAGTGGGGTAACTCGGAATAAAAGTACTTTTATCTGAATATTCCTGTGGCGTAATCATAGGTTCGCTATCAACTCCTATTAAATGAATAGTGCCTTTCGGAAAATCTTTATAACAACACTTTAATTGAAAGGCAGCATTTGCAACGTCAAAAGCTCCAATTGAATGTGAAATATCTACAACTTGGAATTCTGGAATCTCTTTTAGTATAGCTCCTTTAATAGAAGCAATATAATAATCCTGTATGCCCGTATCTGACGTTAATGTTATGATTTGCATTAGAATTCAGAATTCATTATTCTAATAAATTTATAATTTTACCAAAAGTAATGGAATTACAATAATTAGGAGCC
>Ga0206681_10001036_pt1 | contig 13480 bp, 12 predicted proteins | sample M150012015metaG_FD_161048 | JGI IMG/M metagenome (GOLD analysis project Ga0206681, IMG submission 161048) | Ammonia-oxidizing marine archaeal communities from Monterey Bay, California, United States - M1 500m 12015 | ecosystem: Environmental > Aquatic > Marine > Intertidal zone | place: USA...
CGCGATTTCTGCCGTTGGGCCGTTGTCGGCCACTAGTCGCTTTCGATTTCTTCGCTTTTCTGGCAACTCCCACCCTCGGAGTCCTTGTCCCCTACTAGGCGTAGGTGCGGTGTGCGCGCTGGCGTGCTTCGCCCCTTGCCGGCCTTGGAGTGGGTCACCCGCTTGGGCGAGCTCGTGGCCGCCTTGTTGCGGCGCTTTGGCTTCGCCAATTCTTGGGCCAGGGCGGCCAACTCGGACTCGATCGTCGCGATGACCTTGTTGTTGCGTGCGATCTCTTCTCCCAACTGCTCGAGTCGGCGAGCGAACAGCTCGTCCTTGGGCTGGTTGGGCTCGTTGCTAGGTGGCTTGCCGCTGTCGTTTGGGGATTCGTCGCTCATTGCTCGTGCTCCACTAGTTGGCTTGTAGCCCTTCTCGCCGGGTCGCTTGGGATCCTTGGCTCGAAGCCCGTTCGGCGCGTGGCCTTCTGCCTTCGTGGTTCTCTTCTCCATTTCGTCTCTCCTCGCCCCTCGGGCGTTGGAAGTTGGGAATTCGGACAATTCCAACATTGTTCTTGTCGTTCTGACAAGATTATCGCTTATGCCTCCCCCTCACAACCTCGGCCGCTGATTTCTTCGCCCCTGGGAAGGCCCGTGCCCTGAGGCGAGGCGCCGGGACTACAGGTAGCCAGGAAGGTCGGCTGGCTCGCCAACCTCGTCCTCCTCCTTGGGAGCCACGCCGGCGACGCTCTCGACCATGAGTCGCGAGCCAAGCTGCTCGCCAAGGAGCCCGTGCAAAGGACCCATGGCCGACAAGGACCCAAGCGCCGGCAGCAACCTTCGTGCGCCTATTCGTTGCTTGAACTCCCTGGCGAGCCGACAGAGCTCGCCGGCCATGGCCTCGATCGCCTCCGGGCGAAACAGCTGGTCTGGCGTCCCAGCGAGGGCGTTGCTCGCCTCGTTGTCGCCCTCACCGGAGAGCCTCGTAGGCAACAGTGGATTGTGCGGCGTGGGTTCGACGTCGACAAGGTCGACGACGTCGGGTGCCGGTGACAGGCGCGGGGCAAGGGACGAGATGCGGTTCTTCTCCATACCCCAAACAAGGGCCACTAGGCCCCCGAGTGCCAGCCCTTGGCTTGGCACTGTGGTTGGGCGGCCTCAGTCCTCCTGGGCGGCCTGCTTGGCAAGTCCGGCGTCGAGGATCTTGAACGCCTCGTCGGAGGCCTCCTGGAAGAACCCCTCAGGCCATTTGATGTTTCCGTAGTCGTCGATGGGCGCAGGCTGGTAGGTCGTCCCAGCGTCTTTCGAGTGGTCGACGCGAAGGAGCTTGACGACGTCGGCGTTGGCGGCACCCTCGGCGATGCGGCGAGCGAGCCGAGAGACGAGGTACTCGCTATGGGTCTCGAGTATGACCTGCTTGCCACTTTGGGCGCACGCCAAGAGGAAGTCGCCGAGGTCCTGCTGCAACGCTGGGTGGAGTTGAGACCCCGGCTCCTGTAGGACGAGAACCGAGCCAGGATTGATTAGGAGTCCTTGTACGAGCACCGGCAGCACCTGGCTAACTCCGGTTCCCACAGCCATCAAATGCACCCACTTGTCAATGCCAATGGGCTTGACCTTCAGTTCATAGCCAGCTGCCCCCCATGGCGTCGAACGGATGCCGTCCACCAATTCGAGGCCGTCCTTACCCAACCAATACGCGATGGCGTCGGAAAGGGGCATCTCCTCTGGGGGGCCGTCCTTCTTGGGACAAACGACGTTTGTGGCGCCCTGATTGGCTAGGACGGCAGCCGTGTTTTCGCCCTTCTGGCCGACCGTCGGGAGCCTGTCGTCTCGACCCTGGGTGTAGAGCGGTTGGGGGCCCAGCCGAAGTGGCCCGATGTGGGAGACGTGGTTCACCATGAACTCCTGAACTGCCCGCCTAAGCGAACTAAGCGCATGGTTGAAGTCTTGGTCCATGATGATCGCAGCCCCAAGGTCGTCGCTGCCCACCGCCGCCTCTACTCGGTCATAGAACTGTCCTACGCCAACTTGCGCGTAGAAGCGCCCCAGCGAGGCCACAAGGGCACTAGGGAGGCGTGACTCCTCCGCGCGACCTGTTCTCCTGATGGCCTCACCCAACCGCTCACCACCTTCTGGCCCTCCGCCAGCATCGAGACGGCCGGTGATCTCAGCCTTCTTCCCTTTGGCATCGCCCAAGGAGGCCATTGGGTAAATCTCATGCCCCTCAAAGAAGTCTTGGGGGTAGTACCCGCTGCTAGAGGACCTCAACCTGTTGCGCGGCATTCGCCTGAGTTCGTCTCTAAGCCGATCGCCCCCTTCCAGGTAGAACTTGACCCAAAGAGCGGCCTGCTCCGCAAGGTCGTCCACCAACCGAGCCAGTTCTTCATCTTCGCCCCAGCCAGTTGGCCTCCCATGGGATTCAAGAGCGGACAATTGGTCCGTCGGCTCTTGCTCAAGCGGCAAACGGAGATTCTGTTGGCGTGTTAGGGCCAATGGGGCTTCGGGGTCTTCAACCAGAAACAGGGCTTCCTCTAGGAGCTCAACCCAATAGTCAACGAGTGCCCGTACGACAAGTTGTTTTGCGTCGCGCGCCGTGCGCACCGCCTCGGGCAGGCCGTCGACAAGAACGGCTTCGCAAATCGCCTTCGCCTGCTCCTCAGCATGATGCGTGGCTTCGCCAAACGTGGGCGGATGGTCTGGCTGGTATTCGATGCTCTGGCCAACCGACGACAAGTGTTGCAACAGCGCAGGGCGCGGTCTTCCGTCTGTGTCGACCAAGCTCACAGTGGCCGAAACCAGGGGTCCGGCTGATTCTGAATCAAGCGAGAGGTCGCAACAGGCCACCTCGTCGTCAGAGCGGAAGCCGATGGACCAGCTAATGGCGAGGTCGTATGGCTTGGGGCGGCGCAAGAACCCCCTCTCGTTAATCGTCCTAGCGATGGTCCTATAGGCCTCTTCGGCCAGGGAGAAGAAACGAGTTTGTCGCGCTGAACGACTTGTCAAGTCTTGGTCGCCGCGATTTCGCCACAACGGCCTTCTAGGCCCCCGCGGGCCTGGCCTAGGTTCGTCGTCAAAGTTGACTGAAATGGCCGCGCCAACCCTGACGAGTGGGTCTTCATTGCAATTCGCATTCAATACGTCGTCGAATGTCCCCAAGTTGAGTAGGTGCCCATTGAGTGGGATTCCCGGCTCACGGAAGTCGGTTCCCGCCTGCGAGCGCATCAAGATCGCGTCCAAGAGGGTGCTCTTGCCCGCGCTGTTCTTGCCAACGAGGACGGTCAACATGCCCAGGTCCACGTCTTGGGAGAAGACTGACTTGAAGTTCTCCAACTGGACTGACCTCAGGGGTGGATGCTCCACCCATCGCCCAAGTTGGTCTGGCTGCTTGGTCATCGACTGTTCCGATCTAGGGGACTGGTTGGCCTCATGCCGCTTGCTCGATCAGCGCGATCTCTGGGACATCGCCCTCAGATGCCCGACCGCCTTGCGACCGGAGGCCGGGGCCGCGCCGGACCAACGCGTTGATCAAGTTTGCCGCATGTCGTGGGTACTGCCGCTTGATTAGGTTCTTCAACCTGTCGCCATCGCCTTGGATAGAAGCGGGAAGCACGACTTGCGGATGGCGGCCCAGGAAATTCGCAAGCTGGCAAACCTCGGCCCACTCCTCGGACGGGTCGTCCAAGGGGGTGGTGAGGATCGCTGGGTCGAGGACTACCACGGCGTCCGAAGCGATATCGGGATTAGAGGGTGTGGTTCCCTCGTCGAGCACACGCTGGATGGTGACGACGATGTCGGCGCCCGGGCTTTCGATCCCTCCGAAGTAGCGCCTGCCGGTCAACGAGGCGGCGATGCGATCGTGGGCGATCCGGTGGAGCTCGAGGAACTCTCGGTGCTTGTGGCCCCGGCGCGAGTCGTCCTCGCCTTGGAGTGGCAAGCCCACGCTCCTCGCTGCCGAATCGGGTGCCGCACCGTGGAAGACCTTCGGTAGGAGTTCGAGGACGTCGCCTGCCACGGAGCCTTTGTACTCGTCCAACTGGATCGTCCAGATCGGCGCCCGAAGGTCGCAATAGGCAACGAGCACATAGGGGAGCCCAGTTTGGGAGGGCTCGAGCACTAGGTCCCGGTCTGTTGCGAACTCCCGGTAGTGCCCAAGCAATACGACATCGACAGCGTCCTCGTCCTCGTCGACCTGGACTACGAGGACGAGTCGCCGACGAGCGCGCTCCCAGGGCTCTTGGGCCAGGTAGACGTCGCCTCGCGTCGGGACGTGGTCCTCGGCTAGCGGTTCGGCCGCCAACCGTCTTGAGCGGACTCGTTCCACCACGGCTTGCAATTCGACGGAGAGTCCCATTGGGTCACCCATCCTTGTTTTCCCAACCAGCCGCCAGCAAGTAGTTGATCTGCTTGCCGACCCCGAGGACTTGTCGCTCTTCGAGGCCGTCTAGCGCCCCGGCGAGCTCCTCCTTGACCCCTTGCCATCTCTCCCGTGCGGTAGCGCGTGAGTAGCCAAGCAAGTCACCGACCTTGGCGTCGGACATACCTGCGAGCTTGCAACGTGCGATTAGGCGACCTTCCTCGCTGAGGCCCGCAACCACTTCCTTGGCCAACTCGTCGAGCGTGACTTGGTCGCCCACGGGGTCCACGCTCGTGATTTCTAATCCTCCGTCCATGTCTGCGGCACCTGCCCTTCGGCCTTCCTCGTCTACGGCCTCATGTAATTCAAGGTTGCTTGCGAAATAGTGTGCCAAGACTTTCTCAAGTACTTCTTCGAACTCCTTTATGTCGAATCCCTCCGTATAGACACTGGCCATGGCCGCCAGGCAGGCTTCGAGGGAACTGGGGCCACGATCGTTGTAAACCCTCGGATTCCTTTCTTGTGCCGCGTGGGACTTCAACGGGCGAATCAGGGCAACCCGGCGCACTGCCTCGGCGAAGGGCTCCTCAGCCCTCCATGGCTCTGTGCTTAGTGCTCCACCCATGGTGTACTTGGTCTCATCGCCGAGGTGCTCGGGAGGGGTTGTAGGAATGAACGGGTCCTCCGCCAAGAGGTCCTTAGCCCTCCTGCGGAGGTTGTCCACTGTCGTCGTCTCCAAGCGGGCGAAGAGCGCCCGCTGGACGTGAAAACCGACTAGCCCGCGGAAGTCATCAATCGTCTCGGCCTGCTCGTGGATCCACTCGACCTGTTCCTCCTCCCACAACTTGAGAACCACCTCGGAGGCGAGGTCGAGGATGTCTCCCCCCTTCCCATCGTCCCCCCTGTCCCATCGATCAGCGCCAGGTCGTCCCGTGTACCGACCAGGTGGGTACTTCGGAGCGATCAGCCGGCAGAGGTCGAACACCACCTCTTCGAGGTAGGGACCAACGACCTTCTCCGCGAACTCCTTTCGGAGCCTTCCAAGGTCGCCAACGGTCACGGGGCCCACCCCTTGTCGGCCAGATCGCCAAGGAGCCTCGTCTCTGGCGGCTCTCGGCAAGACCACTTCGCGCTTGAGAGGAGGCGAGCCTTCTCAACTGGCCAACCCATACTGACCTGTCCAGAAAGGTTGACCAGACAAGTCTCGACGACCTCGATTCCACCGGGTTGGTGTTCATGGGCGTGGTGTTCGATCCCCCGGCCCCAAGTCTTCGTCGTTCGGGGGCACACATAGGTGTAGGTCCGCCAGTCGTCCAGATCATCGATGAGGAGCACGCGCCGCAACTTTGATGGGTCAAATGCCCCACCCGCGGCCCACGGCTCCTTCGTCGTGTCGTGGACGAGGTCGGGGTCGGGCACGACAATCCAGTCTCCACGGCCCCAGGCGCTGTCATCCATCGTTCGAGAACTTGGCTTCCATCGCACATCCCAAATAGAGAAAAGCAAACGACCCTAGCGGCAGTAAACCAAAAACAACACGCCTAGGTCCATCGGGTAGCGGGTGCGGCAGGCGGATCCCGTGGCCCAAGGTCTGGATGCCCCGCTCCTCCAGCGCGTCTAGCAAGTCCACCTGGTCCGGACCTGGGGCCCAAAGCGACCCTCTAGCGTGGAGGGTCGTCTCATAGGACAGGTAGCGGACCTCGGCTACCCGGGTGGGGTCCACCTAGAAGGACACCACCAGGGCTACTTCAACCGAACTCGGCCCCGATGAGTTCGCGCGTTCGATGTCGCACCTATGTAGTTTGCTAGAGGCATGCAGATCGACGCAGCGGAAGGCACGGAGGGGGACAAGGTTCGGTTCCTCGACCTCTTCGCTGGCTGCGGAGGGTTGTCCCTCGGCTTTGAGCAAGCCGGCCTGGAGTTGGCCGCCGCGGTCGAACGCTCCCCCATGGCTGCCGAAACCCACTTCCGGAACTTCCACCTACGCAACGAGGAATGGGACCAACCTCTCTGGGAGGAGGTCCTCAAGAGCAGCGGTGGTGGGTCGTTCACGAAGCAGGTCGGCTATGGGACGGTTGTGGGAAGCGTCTGGGACCTGTTGGAAGACGATGAGGCCATGGACGCTCTCGCCGAACTGGCCCCTGACGTTGTCGCTGGAGGGCCACCTTGCCAAGGGTTCTCGATGGCGGGACGTCGCGATCCGAATGACAAGCGGAACCAACTCCCGTGGGCTTTCCTCCGGTTTGTCGAGCGGCTTGACCCTGCGGCAGTGGTCATCGAGAACGTGGCCGGCATCAACATGGCCTTCGCCTCCCGAGGTGGCGTAGAACCAGCGTTCGCTCAGCTCCACCGGGCACTCGCCAAGACGGGGCGCGGCTATCGAGTACAGGCAGTAGGGCTCAACGCACGGCACTTTGGAGTGCCACAAAACCGTCCCCGGATGGTGTTGATCGGCCTCCGCTCCGACCTCGCCAACGACATGGGGATCGATGCCTCCGACGAGCCTTGGCGCTCCGAGGATGCCTTCGCTGCCCTGGAGCGCGGCGACGACCCCACAATGGGCTTGCGGCTCGTGCCCGAGGTCGGTTCGATCGTCGACAAGAGGCGCTGCGGCATGCGCCAGGCGATCGAGCGTTCAGCCGCCGATGCCTTGAGCGACTTGGACGCAAACGGATATCGGGACTCGATCGACTACCGGAGGCGCGAGCATCGCTTCGCACGAACAATGCGCGGTAGCCGTCGGACCATGCGCGTGCCCTTGAACCACAACATGCGCAACCACTCCGATCGGGTCGTCGAACGCTTCGAGCTCTACCACTACTTCGCCGACGAGGGCATCCCGAACTCGGTGCTGGGACTACCAACCCGCATTGGGAACGAGTACGAGGCGCGACAGGCAGTCGCCGGCGTGTTGGGCGACCACGCCAACGCACTGCCAGCGCGGGGCTTCATCGCCGAAGGGGACCGGGACCTCGTGGACGTCGTGATGCGACTCGCGACGCTCAAGCACACCCAACGCGTCGTGGACTACGGCATGCCTGCCCCAACGGTCGTGACCCTCCCTGACGACTACGTACATCCCTACGAACCGCGAATCATGACCGTGAGGGAACTCGCTCGCTTCCAATCCTTCCCAGACTGGTTTGAGTTTCGCTCCAAGGAGACCACCGGCAGCCACAGGCGCAAGGTGGAGGTGCCGCAATACACGCAGGTCGGAAATGCCGTCCCCCCACTCATGGCGCAAGCCATCGGCGAATTGCTGGGACGGACCCTCGGCTAGCCCTAGAGGTCCAAGTCTAGGAACAAATCCACAAGTGTCGGGTTCGACGCGATGCACCCCGTAGGTACCGAGCCTTGCCCTTGCTCGATGGATCTCCACCGCGCTGAACTACCAACGCCGAAGGAAGGCAAGTTCCCGCCAACTACGACCAGTCGGGGTCCGCTGGTGCGAAGATCGCTTCTAGGGTCGCCCGGCGATCGTCGGTCAGTTCGATGAGGGTGAGGTCGGTTACGACGCACTTGGACCCATCTTGCACTATGGCTACCAAATCGCCCGGGTAGGCGTCGGGTAGGAGTTCGACGAATCGGTAGACCCACAGTCGGGGGTCGCCATCCTTGGTCTCGGGACGATAGAGGGCGATTCTGGTCCGAGTGAGACGACTGGTCCCAAGCACGTAGGTATCACAAAGCCTCTTGTAGGCCTGCCCTTTCTGTTGTGTCGAGTAGTTGTGGAACCCAGTCGTCACGAACGATTGTCGAACCTGTTCGTTGGCATCGACAAGGGACTTCGCCAGTTGGGTCTCGGTGACTTCGTATAGGCCCACTTCTACCCTGGGGAGGCACGACAGCCAGGCAACCCGTCCACTTTCTTCCTCGTTAGGGCCTCTCACCGGGCCGCGCTCGAGGTCATTGCTGCGGGCCTGACGACCGAGCTCAACGTTGCTTCGACCATCTGGTTGCCGACCGCTATCGAGTAGGGACAAGCATCGGATCGGGAAACTCCAGGACGCTCACGTCTTCGCCTGCCTCGGCAATGGCCTCGGCATCGCCGAGCCATTGACGCAGGAAATTGGCACCATCGAGGTCCTCCGAGTTGGCCCTGACGAAGGTGACGCTAGACCCAAGCGCAATCTTCTCCGGCCGTCCCCGCCTGGGGCCGTCCTCTTCGATCTCTCCTTGGAGGTGCAGGCCCTCGGCGAACCGCCGGATGTCGTTGACGAAGTCGAGGACGACCACCTTGTCCTTGCCATCGGCAAGGCGGAGTCCCCTCCCAAGTTGCTGTACGAAGATTCTCCGGCTGTGGGTGACTCGCTGGAACACCACCAAGTTGACGTCTGGCACATCAACTCCCTCGTTCAGCACGTCCACCGCGCAGAGGATGCCGATCTGGCCGTCGGAGAACTCCCAGAGCAACTTGTTGCGGTCCACTGGGAGAAGGTCCTTGCCGGAGTAGAGGGCTTCGGATCTGGTGAAGCCCATGGCGTTGAGTTGATCGACCATCCTCTTGGCATGGTCGATCGTTGAGCAAAAGACGATCCCGCGTGGCTTAGCGCCCGATGCGGCCAACTCGTCCCATGCCGATCGGACGTGGCCTACGACGGCGTCGTCCCATTCCTTGACGAACAAGGTTCGGTTGATCCTCTTCGGGGTGTAGTTGCCGCCCCGTTCTTCGCGCAGCGCCTCCCAATCGATGTTGTCGGTGAACATCCTGTAGTCGACATTGGTGAGGAAGCCGCTCTTCAGCCCACGGACCAGGTCGACCTTGCACACTGGGTCACCGAATAGCGACTCGAGGTTGGCCCCATCGGGACGCCAATCCGTCGCCGTCAACCCCATCAGGAATGGGCCACCTTCGTCGCCCACTCCAAGCTCGTCCAAGATGGTGTCATAGGTCTGCGCCCCGAGGTGGTGGCATTCGTCCACTAAGACCAGATCGAACCTTGGAAGCTTCTGGCCATCGACGATCCTCGCCGCCAACGTGTCGCGGGACGCGAAGACGAACGGTGTCTGTTCGAGGAGCGCCCAGTCGAACTTCTCCTCTCCGTTGGCGATCATGGTGCCCTCCTCCTTCCGCAAGAAGGGCCAGAAAGCCTTCTCTAGTTGGCGGAGCAGGGGGTTGGTGTGGGCGAGGACGAGGACCTTGATCCCCTCGTGCTGGTTGGCAATTCGCCGGATTGCCGCAGCAGCCACGAAAGTCTTCCCGAGGCCAGTGGCTAGGACGACAAGCGCACTACCCGAATGGTCGTCCAGCCACTTGCCCACGATCGCCTGACATGCCTGTTCTTGGTAGTCGCGAAGTTCATAGTCTTCAGGGGATTGCTCTACAGGCGCCTCGGACCGCAACTTCTCCCCGAACCTCACGAGGCTTGGAACGTCCCAAAGTTGGACGTTAATCCCAATGGCTGCTTGGGATTGTTGGCGCTCGCGCAAGTCGTTGGTGAATCCTGAAGAGCTTGCCAAGACGAGGACATCGGCCTGGTAGAGCGCGCCGGCGCCAACTGTCTCTTCGAAGGCCTGGATCCCTGTCTGCCTCTTGCGTCGCTTCACTTGAACCAGCCACCTGCGGACACCCATGGTGGCCAAGACGTCAGCTCCACCATCCCCGGAACCGCCGACAAGCCTGACGCTCTGCCATCCTGCAATGAACAGGTACCGAGCAACGACCCGCTCGAAGGCTTGCCAGGTCGCTGAACGGAGCGAGCGCTCCTCCAAGAAACCAGTCACCTCAACCGGCCCTCCAGCGACTCTAGGGCGGAGTGGGCCCTTCCGATGGCCTCCGCTGCCGGCGCATCGCCGACCCCAAGCAGGGCGGCGCAATCTCCGAGGCAACGTCCGATGAAGTCGACCTCAGCCTGCCGCTGGCGCCTGGCTACTTCGTTGCCTACAAGATCCGGATCGGGAAGGGAAACCAACCACACATACTCAAACCAAGCGTCTGGTGAGTTGTTGAAGAAGTCCACGAAGTACCGCCTCGGCATGTACGCCAGATAGCCGCCTGAGTCCAACAACTCTGTTAGGTCGCCCATTCGCCCGGCGTTGACGATCCCGGTGGCCAACTCCTGCTGCTGGGTCTCACGCAGGTCCAGGTAGAAGTCGGTGGCCTCGGAACACCCACGGAGTCGTTCGGCAACGGCGTCGAAGAAGGCCATGATCCCTGCCTTAACCGCTTCGGGGCCTGCTGACAGGTCGTCCCCCCAGAGCCCTTCGAGGATCCTGGCGGTAAGGGCCGAGATTGTGTGGCCTTTGTGGCCAATCAACGACCGGTTCAACTCGTATAGGTATAGGGCGGCCTCGGTAGCGACGAGTTCGACTGGCTTGACCTGGAGGTCGCCAAACACAGGATGGGTTGGATCGAGGAATATCTCCACCACCCCTGGTTCCTTGAACAGCACTAGTGGCACGGCGGGCCCGTCCCATGTGGGCTTCAACTCGGTTGAACACCCCCAAACCCTTATGTCCAGAGGGTCGCTCTGAGCGCCATTTGCCAGCAAGATCCTGCAGCCGCTCTTGGTGAGTTCGTCGTCCAGCTGGGAAAGTCGGGCAAGGGCCTCTCGCGAAGCCGGGTGGGGAGCGTCAATTGCAAGCGCGCACTGGCCACAACCAAGGTCTTCAGCGGAGTTGGTGTACCCGCAGAACTGGCAGTTCCAGGGCACGGGACTTCCCCTCGCCTGATCTTCTCCGCACTCGGGGCAGGAGGTGGCCAGCAGGGGGATGTCCTCGGCACAAGACACGCATGGCTTGGATTGCAAGAGAGCGCCACAACCGTCGCACTCTGCGGCGTCGACGAGGTTCTGATAGTGGCACGTCTCACACTCGACCCGCAACGGCGGGGGCGGGGTGTCAGCCCCCTCGACGTGCTTCCACCACTCCGCGTCGTCGTAATACCCGGGTTCTCGCGCCAGGAACCTCTTGTAGTAGTCGCGCTCCACCTCCCTGCTGATCCGCACCGCCTTCCTCTTGGTCGGGTCCCAAACGCCCATGTACATAGCCCTGCGGCCGTAATCCCGGACCCGCTTGTAGGCCTGGTTCAGCTTCGATATGGGCGACTCGTTCACATAGGCATCGGCCCACTGTGTTGGCATCAAGCTGAGGCCGCGAATGAACTCCATCGCGTTCGTCCATGTTGGATCCCTCTCGAACCTCTGCTTGAGGAAGTCGACGGGCACATGGTCGAGGTGGACCTCGCCGACGATTCTGCCTGTTTGGTCGTCTACCGGGTACTCCCGGGTCCGAACGCCAAGGTCGTCCTCCCTGGAGAAGAAGGCGTCTTGCTCGCCAGTCAAGATGGCTCGGCCATTGCGAATCACGTCCACCCCAAAGTTGTTCGTGTCGTCGAACCTCTGGATCCCGACCCATCCTCGAACGCGCTCTTCGATGGTCACGAACTCCTGCCCGTTGCATTGCGGGCAGTAATTGACTGGCGTGGGAACTGCCGAGCTGTCCTTGGCGCACCGACGAGTCGCCCCTATGACCTCGTCGAAGTGGATCTGGGCCGGGACGAATCCAAACCTGCCATCGGTCACGAAGCGCTCTTCACCCCAGACGCAATGCTCAAACGCCACTACCGGATCCGGATCCGATCCAGTGCTTGGGTAGACCTCCATGCGGACCGGAACGCGCCCGACGTCGCCACGAAGGAGCGTGGCGTATCGCCGGCCAAGGTTGTCGAGAACCGACTTCTGGGGCTTGCTCGCAATGGTCTTGACGAAATTGGCATTCCCATGGCCCGGCGGCCACCAACCAGACACCTCAATTCTTGTTCCGTGATCCATTCCCTCGGGCTTAGGAACTTTCTTATTGGGTGGCTTGAAGCTTCTTTGTGCGGCTAGCTCTGGAAGGTCCAGGGTTGCCTGAATGGCAAAGTCGTCCTGTGCTCGTGCCGTGGTCACCACTGTCCGACGACCAATCTTCCCAGTCGCGATGTTGAGGCCAACCCCAAAGAGCCCGAGCCTTCCATAGCGGTTATTGGTCGAATAGCCAGCCCTAAGCGCCTTCATTAGTCCGGCACGATCTAGACCAGGTCCGTTGTCGCGAATGAGGAACGCTCCCTCACCTCGATTGACTTCCGACATCGGTGGAATGAACAATTCGACAAGCGGATTCTCTATCGGCTCACCCATGACCTGAGCGTGGGCGAAGGAGTCAATGCCGTTGTCGATTAGCTCACAAAGGGCGTCCAGCCACGAGAGGGGATTAAAGGTGAGAGCGATGAGGATGTTTGGTTCTGGGGTGATGTCGAAGTCATCAATGTCCTCGGATTCCTCCGAGTCGTCCTCGAAGTCATCAATGTCCTCGGGTTCCTCCGAGTCGTCCTCGAACTCTTGATCGGCCACTTGCGCCTACCTTCCCGTCCAGTTGGCTGCTCTGGTGTCTCGCCGCCTCTCAATTCAAGACTCCGTAGTCTTGCCGTTGACAACTTCAAGTCAAACTGGTCCAGAACCCAGCCATTCAGGAGATCGTCGATCACGCAACTGGTGGGCCTAGCCGACTAGCCCGGCGCCGTCAGTCGAAGTTGGATGGCATTGGCGACTTCTTCGGGGTCCTCGTGCTCCCAGAACCTGAGGGCCTCCCATCCAGCCTCGGCGAGGAGTACGTCCGTTTCCTGGTCACGTAGGCGATTGCCTTCGATCTTTTCGCGCCAGTAGGCGCTGTTGGTGCTTGGTTGCTTGAAGTGCTCTGGGCATCCATGCCAGAAACAGCCGTCGATGAAGACCGCTATCCTGGCCCGCCGAAACACCAGGTCGGCCGTCCGTCGGAGGGTGGGGATCGGCCTCTGGGCGACTCGATACCTAAGGCCCCGTCGGTGTACCAAAGAGCGGACCCGCAACTCGGGGGACGTGTCCCTACTCTTGTTGCCGAGCATCTTCTTCCGGGTGGCCTCAGATGAAGCCCACGATCCCTCGGGTGCAGACCATGACTCCACTGCCATCGCCCAGAAGCCTTGTCTCCGCCAGCCTGACCGTCAACCAAGGCTGAGGGGGTCCGGTCGTCCGGGGGCCATCGGACAGACTGCACCTAGCACCTAGCACCGAGACCCGCGAGGAACCATGTCGATCGCCGACGAGAGGTACGTAAGCCTCACCACCTGGACCACGGACGGCCGCCCCCGCCACGTCCCGGTCTGGATCGTCGGACTCGGCGGCAACCG
>Ga0206681_10001037_pt1 | contig 13475 bp, 12 predicted proteins | sample M150012015metaG_FD_161048 | JGI IMG/M metagenome (GOLD analysis project Ga0206681, IMG submission 161048) | Ammonia-oxidizing marine archaeal communities from Monterey Bay, California, United States - M1 500m 12015 | ecosystem: Environmental > Aquatic > Marine > Intertidal zone | place: USA...
AAAGAGGAACTATTGCCAATAGAGAATATTTTAAAAGATACTAAAAAAATAAAATCATCCGCCTTACAAGAGTATCTTGAAATTGTCGTTCGTAGGCTGGCTAAAGATATTCAAGTTCAATACATCCTTAAAGATTTAGACAAACGCACTCAACAAATCAAAGATGCAGCAATACCTGATACTCAAAAGCTAAGCCTGGTTCAGCGCTATCGAACTGCGGACGAAAGGCAGTTTTCTAAAACGCTTGGAGAATTACTTGAACTTCAAAAAATACGGAACAATATATAACTAATCTTTTTGATTTAGTGATACGCCTGGGCTCTTAACAGGGTCTCCAGAAAATACTATTCCCGCATCTTCCAAACAATTTTTAATAGCCTTGATAACTGATGCATTAGCATTTGGTATTCCGTCTTGAGTTTCATACCTTCTTAGTGTAGCAACACCAACACCACTCTTATCGGCCAAGTCCTGACCCTTCCAGCCAAGGAGTGCACGTGCGGCTTTAATTTGCTTAGACGAAATCATATAAATAATATATAATGATGTTTAATATATCAATTAATATTAAACATGAACAAAATAACTTTCCTCTTTAGTTCTCTGGAAGGTGCATACGCCCCAAATACAATTAGATCTTATAGATCAGATTATATGCATTATTCCAACTGGTGTCAGAAATATCAATACAGACCTCTAAATATTCATGAAGATAACTTTGCAGACTATATTCAGGAAATGGGTGAAAACCTAACGGTTGCAACCATTCAAAGGCGAGTAGCCAGCCTTAATAGTATATTCAATCTCACTAAAAGCACCAACCCTACAAAAGAACCTGTAGTTATTCTAACCTTAAAAAAGCTTCGAAGAAAATTTGGAAAACCTCAAAAACAAGCAACACCTCTAACCTATGACATTCTACTAAAACTTAAAAATATTTGTTCTAACGATATAGTTGGTCTTAGAAATAAGCTGCTTTTACAGCTCGGCTACGAAACCATGCGTCGACGCTCTGAAATTTGTCAATTTAAATTTGAAGACCTGCAGCACCATGGCAATCATAAACATGCGCTCCTACTGAGACACTCTAAAACCGATCAGTACAATCAAGGGAAAATAATTCCAATATCTAGTGAGCTATCTGAGATGATTTCAAAATGGTCATTGGCAATTGATCAGGAGAGTGGCTATATACTTAGAAGTTTCAAACGAAATCTATCTACTAACTCGTTTCTTACGCCTGCATCAATTAACCATATTTTAAAAAGCCTTCAAAAGCAAGCTGGTCTGAGTCAGATCGGTGAATTGTCAGGTCACTCGTTTAGAGTTGGTGCCGCACTTGACCTATTAGACAAGAATATCCCACTAGAAAAGATTATGCTCAGAGGTGGTTGGAAATCAGAAACTAGTGCAATGAGATATCTTCAGAGCTGGAGCGATCAAGACTGGCTTATTGTTGCTAGCCATCATAGTTAGATAAAGCCACCTCTGTTAAAACGTCACATGTTTTTTTTATTTCTTCTTTTGTTAGAGTTGGATGAACTAAAAACATTAAACTCGTCTCTCCCAGTTCTTTGGCAACTGGAAGTCTTTCTTTAGGTCTAAACCCAGTATTGTCGAACGCTTTTTCTAAATAGACTTCTGAACAAGATCCGGAATAACAAGGCACACCTTTTTCGTTGATCTCCATCATCATTTTGTCACGTAGCTCAACACCACCTTTGACAAAAACATAGCACTTGTAAGCAGCATGCTCTATATGACCGGGAATAGCAGGCACTCTCAATCCATTACATTGATTGGCAGCACTCCAAATACTGTTGGCATTACTCAAACGCTTATTATGCCAATCTGGCATTCTTTTCAACTGAATTCTGCCAATTGCAGCCTGCATTTCAGTCATGCGCCAATTGGTGCCAAATGACTCGTGTAACCATCTGAATCCCTCAGGACGCTCTCGCTCATAAACAGCCCCATAACTCTTACCATGATCTTTATATGCCCACATATTTCGCCATAAAGATTCATCACTGGTAGTAACCATGCCGCCTTCACCGCCCGTGGTCATTATCTTGTCTTGACAAAAACTCCAGCAGCCGATATGTCCAATAGATCCAACAGGCCGACCTTTATATTTTGCACCGTGTGCTTGTGCACAATCTTCAATTACATACAAATCATGCTCATTAGCAATAGCCATTATTTCATCCATATCACATGGCCAACCAGCTAAATGCACACAGACGATTGCTTTAGTTTTATCAGTGATAACAGAGCGAATGGTTTTAGGTGTAATATTTTGAGATGATAAATCTACATCGGCAAATATAGGTGTCGCCCCAGAATTTACAATAGAAGATATTGAAGCAATAAAGGTTCGAGAGGTTACAATCACCTCGTCTCCATTTTCTATATCTAAAGCTTTAAACGCAACATCAAGAGCCAATGTGCCATTTCCCAATGCAACCGAATATTTGGATTCGGACCAAGATGCAAATTCTTCTTCAAATTTACGACATTCGCCTCCAGTCCAATAATTGACTTTATTAGAAAGCAAAACCGTTGAAACAGCATCAACCTCTTCTTGATTGAAGCAAGGCCACATTCCTTTTTTCATCATGTATTTTTTGCAAACAAACTTGTCGTTCCGTTCGGAGCAAGCTCTTCAAGTATCTGTCTATTTACTAGCGTAAACTTCTCACCACCAACCTCTACATATGCTCCATCATATGGTGGAAACCAAAAAGCTCTAACCTTTCTCGAAACATCATCACCATCGATAATTTTTTTCATACTCTCCATTTCTGTGCGGCTAACATACAGCCCACCAATATTTGGTTTTGACTCAAGAATACTATCTGAACTTATAGCTTCCTCAAGTATTTCAAAAACCATACTTTCAAGAACAGCCATTGAAGCCCTCTCCAATGAAACTACCGTCTCTCTTTCTTCATCAATCGCGAATTTATTAACCTTAATTATATCGCCGGTATCAATACTTGAATCGACATAATGTGCAGAAACCCCCCATTCGGAAAGACCGTCAAGAATTGCTAAGTTATAACCGCCCGTTCCTTTATATTCTGGCAATAGTGCCGGATGGAAATTAATAACCCCCTTCGAGGGTATAGTTAAAAACTCCTCTTTAAGTTTTAGCCAATAAAGTACCGATAACCCCAAATCAAAATTCAACCTACCTGCTTTCAATTCAGACAGTGCCTCATCAAAAACATATGTCCTTAACCCTAATTCATCTGCAACCTTTTTCGTTGGCGAGCCCTCTAGGTGACTATCCGTTAACACGCCAACTACCTCTATCTCTTCATAGTTATATATTTTCTTCAGTAAGTTGGCGGAAACCTCCTTTCTACCCATAAATAGCAACTTAATCATTTTTTTTGATTTCCTTTAAAGTATTTTACTGTTGCCTCACCTTTGGCTGAAATACTGTCGCGAACAAGCACTTTTTTCAACGTTAACAATAGTATCTGGATATCCAACCAAATTGACTGGTTGTCCACATACCATACATCCAAATCAAACTTTTCATCCCAACTAATTGCATTGCGGCCATTGACTTGTGCCCACCCTGTAATACCTGGCTTAACCTCATGGCGCCTAGATTGTTTTTTCGAATATAACGGCAGATATTCTATCAGCAATGGGCGAGGGCCTACCAAACTCATATCACCTTTTAAAACACACCAAAAGCCTGGCAATTCATCCAAGCTTGTTGATCTTAAAAACTTTCCAAATTCAGTCAATCTAAACTTGTCGCTCAATAAATTTCCATCTTTGTCACGCTCATTGGTCATTGTTCTGAATTTATATATATTAAAGATTTTTTCGTTCAAGCCGGGCCTTGCTTGCTTAAAAAATACTGGAGATCCCAATTTTAATCGAACCAATACGGCTAGTAGGATTGCCACAGGTAGCAGCAACAAAAATCCAGGAAAAGTAACAACTAAATCAAATATACGCTTCATTTAATTTCTAGGACTCTCAACATTTCCTTGTTAACCTCACGCACATCAAATTTACCCTCAACAATTCTACGGCTTTCTTTGCCCATGCCTTGAATCTTATGTTTATTCTCAATATACCAAATCATTTTTTCAGCCAATTGTATTGTAGATCCGATTGAAACCATGAAGCCATTAATACCCTCCTCTACAGTTTCTTTACATCCGACAGCATTGGTCGTAAGAATGGGCCGACCCATTGACATTGCTTCCAGTGTGCTTCTAGGGAGTCCTTCATGATATGAAGGCAGAACATAAACATGCGAATCTTTAATGTGCGGTCTCACATCCTCAGTTGGGCCTTTATAGTTAACGTAGTCTGACCAGCTATTAACCTCACTTAAAAGTATAGCATCTGGAGATGGATCTTCAGGCCCAACTAGATTAAATTCAACATTAGGAAACTTATTTTTTACAATTTTTGCAGCTTCGGCGTACTCTCTTAAGCCCTTTTCACCCAGTAGGCGAGCAATGCATAAAAAACTAACATTTGAATTAGAGGGGGGCTCAACACTATAATTTTCCAAATCTACACCTGATCCATTTACCACGAATGTTTTTGATTTTGCGACAATACCTTTTTCAATAAAAACATTGCGATTGTCCTTATTTTGAAAAATAACAGCTTTTGAATTTTTCAATGCCGCCCTATATAAAATAATAACTAATTTTCCAAGCATCTTTCTTTTAAAAGATTCACCTTGAAATGCAAATCCAAGGCCTGTTATTAATGCGTAAAAATTAGTTTTATACAATCTGGAGGCCAAACCACCCCATATAACGGGTTTTATTGTATATGCCAAAATGATATCTGGCTGTATAGCTCTAAATTTTATAAATAAGTTAAATAAAGTTTTAAAATCAGTAACCGGATTTAATCCATTTCTGGAAAACGCAACCGTCTCTTTCTCACATTTCCAAGATGCTATTTCACTACTTTGTTGTGCACTCATCGAATTAGATATTGTTGTCACAGAATATTTAAGCCTCGAGATGGTTCTTATGAGCTCACTTCGGAAATTAAAGAATGATGCTGGCTCAGAAGCTATAACTATAATTTTCTTTATTCGATTTTTATTCATTTTCTTCCAGCCACGCTTGAAACATAAGAATACTCCAAAGCAAGCCTGCAAAATTCCTCTTGCCTGACAAGTGCTCAGACCAAAGCGCACGAATAGGCTCTGGATGAAAGAACCCCTCCTGTCTCAGACGACATTCGTCCAGTAAAGATTCTGCCCAATCTCTAAGAGGACCACGCAACCATTTATCCAGTGGAATGCCAAAACCCATCTTGGGTCTCTCAATCAGCTCCCTGGGAACATAGCGATACAATACCTGACGCAGCGGCCACTTAGTCTGACCATCTTTTAATTTAACCGACTGCGGCAATGACCATGCAAACTCAACGATACGATGATCCAGAAATGGTACACGAGTTTCAAGAGATACACCCATAGCAGCGCGATCTACCTTCACCAGAATATCGTCTGGAAGGTAAGTTATTAAATCCAATGCCATCATTCTCTGTATATCACTTAACCCTGTCAATTTAGGTGCGTTACCTGTCAGCATAGTAGAGGGCTCCTTGGCGCCGATAACGAGTGATGCTGGATGACGATGGTGCGACACCAATCCTTGATAAAGTTCGTCAACCGTTCGACTAGCTAAGACTCCGGAACCCTTATGAAGCTTGTCACCAATATTACTAAAACGCTTTGCACCCGGCAAATAGGCGGCCAGATTATTCCATGCTTCCGGCGAAATAATATTAATACCTTTGGCCAAAGTAGTTCTTATTGGAACTGGAAACATAGTAAGTTTATTCCAGATCTTATTGGTTATCTGATAACGGTTGTAACCGCAAAACAATTCATCACCAGCATCACCAGACAATGAAACACTAACGTGTTGCTTTGCAAGCTTTGATACTAAAAAAGTAGGTATCTGGGAGGAGTCAGCAAAAGGCTCACTATAAAGTGTTGGCAAATCAGGAATGACTGATCTTGTTTCTTCTGACGTAACATATAATTCTGTGTGATCGGTACCCAAATGTTTTGCCACCGCCTTAGCATGCACAGCCTCATTGTAACCCTCCTCATGAAACCCAATAGTAAACGTTTTAACAGGCCGGGTTGAGTGATGCTGCATAAGTGCAACTACAGTCGATGAGTCAATGCCGCCGGACAAGAAAGCACCCAAGGGAACATCCGACATCATCTGCTGCTCAATAGCAAGCATGGACAAGCGCTCAAGTTCATTTACCGCATCATCGGAAGTGCCTGTAAAAGGGCATTGCACACCCGCCACTGCGATATCGCTAGAAGACCAATAAGGCCACACCTTAAGCTCTTTGGTAGCGGAAGAGATCGATAACAAACATCCTGGCTCTAATTTGGAAATTCCCTGGTAAATAGAATAAGGCGCAGGTATGTAGTTATGCCGAAGCAAAAGAGTGATAGCGTCTCTATTGATTTCAGATTTAAAAATAGGGTGGCGCTTAAGCGCCTTTAACTCGGAACCAAAAAGAAAGGTATCGTCCTGCCAACCATAATAGAGCGGCTTCTCACCTATCCGATCACGCCCAAGAACCAAGGTATTTTCACTATTGTCCCACACCGCAAACGCAAACATGCCTCTCGCACGCCTAACCGCCTCCTCTATGCCCCAAGCATCAAAACCGGCAAGAAGTGTTTCTGTATCAGAATGCCCACGCCAGTGAATATCATTACCCAGTAGCTGCTTGCGTAAATCGAGATGATTATAAATTTCGCCATTAAAGACAATAATGTAACGCTTAGAATGTGATTGCATGGGCTGATGCCCTGCTGCTGAAAGATCAACAATGGATAGCCTGCGATGCCCCAAGCCAATTTTACGATCGGGGTGATACCAATAACCAGCGTCATCAGGGCCACGGCTGATAATTTGATCGGCCATTTGTTTTAATACCACTTCACCATATTGCTTGCTATAAGCGCCGCTGCCACCCAAATAACCTACAAAACCACACATTAACTTAAATCCTCTGTTGCAGCTTGATGATAAATGCCCTCAAATTGATTAACCGTTTGCTGGAGTGTGTAATATTGTTTGATCCTGCGCCTCGCTTTTTGTCCTAAAATCTCTCTTTCTTCCTTTGGATAGTTTATGATTTTCTCAAGACCCTCTGCCAAAACACTTATATTATCTTTGGCTACAATCAAACCACAGTCACCCAGTAGTAATGCCGCATCACCTACATCAGTACTTACAGATGCTCGTGCCACTGCCATAGCCTCACCTAGTACATTAGGGAAGCCCTCAGCGCGCGAGTGCAAACAAAAAACATCCATAGCTTTCATGCAAACAGCTACATCATCTCTCTCATCCAATAAAATAAAACGCTGACCACAGCCTGTCTCATTAATCCATTTTGCAAGCTCTACATTGTTAGCATTAATATCACGACCCGCCATAATAATATATACATTAAAGTACTTATTAAGAATGATGCCTGCTGCATGAATAAAACTTTGTTGGTCTTTAACAGCGTTGAATCGCCCGACACTCCCTATCACTATATCTTGATCTTTAAAGCCAAATTTTTTACGCAATGCTTTAGCTTGTTTGGTCAGCTGCCTCAAATCATGAGCAACAAAACCATTGGGAATGACCACCATACGATGCGCGTCATAACCTAAAGCAACATGAAGCCGCTTTGATGCCTCTGCAACACAAACAATAACCGATGGAACGAGCGCTGAGAGCACGGCGCAAAGTTTTCTGATAATAATTGTAAGTTTTGAACCGCCAGCACAAATCTCTGTAGTGCGGATACCCCAAACAACATTTTTTACTCCTGCAAATCTTGCCGCCAAGCCACCTATTAAATCGGCATGATACATCCATGTTTGCACAATATCTGGCCTCACCTTGCGAATCAATCGAATCAACCGCCAAAGAGCAAATACGCTGCCAATAGTAGAGCGCATCCCTAATGACTGCACCTTAATTCCTCGCCCTATCAAGTGCACACCCACTTTCCCAATATCAGTCAGTGAAACAACCTCATGCCTAAAGTTAGGGTTTTCGGCATGCGCCTCAACCAAACGTTTTAGCGCGATCTCCGCACCTCCGGTTTTCAGGCCTACGATTATGTGAAGTATTTTCAAAACCTAACACTAATTACTGTTAAGGTTGAACTTAAGAGGTTAAATTTTCCTTTTATCATAAAACCAAATATTCCATACATAGTCATAGCCTGTAGTATATTTTTAAATAATTTGTAAACATGTTGTCAACTGAGTAGTTATCTTTTATCAGTTTGATTCTTAAAGTCCTATCGGATGGGTTCGAATCAAGCTCATTTGCAGCCTTGGCTAAATTAGATGAAATCCCCTCTATATCTTTAACGCGACAAAGATAGCACCCAGGGGCATTAAGTAAAATCTCCTCGTTACCACCCACATTCGTTGCAACAACAGGAAGCCCTGCAGATAAATACTCCATAATAGCATTAGAAAACCCCTCCTCATGAGAGGTTAATACTCCAATATCCATAGCAGATAACAATTCAGGAATATCATTCACAATACCGCAAAAAATAATCTTGTTCTCAATACTTAACTCTTTCGCTTTATGAGTTAACTTCTCCTGAATACCTCTGTCATCTCCAGCCAAAAACAACTTAATGTTTGGAAATCTTTTGGACAAATAAGAAAAGGCTAGTAATAGATCATTATGGCCTTTATATGGGATTAAATTAGCTATACAGATGATAGCAATTTCTCTATTCGACAATTTTAGAATTTGTCTATTTTTTTCGCGCTTTACTAATAAATCAGAGTAATTGTCAAGATCAATTCCATTGTAAACTAGTTTAATCTTATCTTTTAAAAACCTCTCCCTAAGGAGGGCATCGTTAACAACTCCTAAGGAGTTTGCTGTAACAACGTTGGATAAATAATTAGACATATTATCGATATACCTCCAGAGCGAGTTTATATCTTGATGTGTTCCAAGGGCCCGCTTTGAGGTCACACACTTGACTCTAGCAATAAATGCAGAAGTGCTAGCCAAAAAGTTTCCAAGAGGTAAAAATCCATGAATTATGCACGGCTTGGATTTAATACAAATAAAAATTAATTTAACCCATGAAATAAAAATCAACAACACTCTTGAAATAAAATTAGTCCCATAATTTAAATAGCCATGCGATATGGTGGCGCCATTTTCTAACAGATTACCAGTCAAGTCACCGCCTAAAGAAAGAGTGAAAATGTGAACATTAATACCATTCTGTTTTAGGGCGATAGCAAGTCTAGACAACTGGATCTCGGCACCCCCTCTGTCTAAACTCCCAATTACAAACAAAATACTTTTCATTAGGAGTCAGGCTCATTTATATGAGGCATGCGCCAAAAAGACATGCTTAAAATTAAAAAAACTAACCAGTTCAACTGACTCAATATGTCATGATTAAACATTGAGAAAAAGATAAACATTAAAATTGGCATAAACCCATAGACTGTATTTTTACTAACAGCCCTTCTTAGTAATAATACAACGACATATATATACATAGCTAGTCCAATAAGGCCGAACTCAACAATTAACAATAACAATGTATTATGCGGCCTAACACCTCCAAATGATGGGGTGGAGGTGTAATTTATTCCATTGCCAAACACTGGTGATTTTAAGAAATGATCAAGACTGTGATTCACAACGCTTAATCGAGAATTGGCGCTATCATCGATATAATTTAAAGTTGTAAAAAGATCAAGCCTACCTCTTAGATTATCTATAGTTGACTCTGAAAACATAGATGAATCCAAAATACCTAACAACACAATATAAGTAAATACCAGACCAATACCAAAAAAAAGAAAAATTTTTAAATTTTTTAAACACACTAACACCGCCAATAGGAGGGTAAATAGAATTGCAGACCTTGAAAATGTTAGAAAAATAGCGAAAAAAACAATTGCCAAAACCCAGCTTTTAATTACATCCTTATCTTCGCCTATAGCAAGTATCAAAAGTATCAATAACGCCTCTCCAGCCATATTAGGATTGACATATGTCGCACCAGAGCGACCAAAAACCGACCCCACTGCCTCATAGTTATATAAAAACCCGGGATAGAAGAAATTAAAAACAACCAAGATTGACAACGCTAACAGTAAATATTTAAAAAGATGTGTATTAGATCCATAGTTTAAATACAACAGAGAGACCATCCAAGCTACAACATAAATAATGACAAGACTAAACACCTCCACAGAAGGATTAAAAAGTGTGTAAATCATGTAAATTAATAAAAACAAACCTAACGCTTTTGATGGAAATAATATCAATCTCCTTCCATCACTAGACGTTAGTACTGCATAAAAAGTAATAATTGTTATTATCGATATGTACCAGATATTAGGACTGAGGAAATTATGTGCAGTAAAGGTATAGATAGGCATATTCAATAAAACGACGCCCATAATTATCAAAATTAAAAAGTTATTTAATGGCGATATGTTCATTTTTGTATACTTCAAAGTAAACATAAAAAAATATTGAATTAAGCAAATAAACACCAGTCCAAGATAGAGCGATACCAGCCAATCCGACAATATCAATTAAGACATAATTCAATGCAATTTTTGTAAAAACAGCAAGCATTGCAGAATAAAATATAACCTTGTACTGAAATCTACTTGCAAAATACGACACAAAAATCATTGACAAGCCAAAAAATGGAACTTGAAACATTCCGTATTGAACAATTTTTGCTACATTCATTGTGTCTTCCGAGGTGAATGAGCCACGCTCAAATAATATCAAAACCAATTCATGTGCAAAGATTTGCCCTATCGCTATTGATATAACACCAATAATAAAAATAACTTTTGACCAATAAAATAAATTATGTTTTATCTCTGCATCGTCTAAATTTTCCTTTGAAAAAACAGGTAAAGTTGATCGCAATATTACAACAGAGGTTAGGCCCGTCAATAAAGATATGACTCTATTGCCGTATGACAAGGAAGAGATTGACCCATGCCCAAAATCAAAAGCAAAGTAATTATCGATTATTTCAGTTGAACCTAAAAAAAATTGTCCTAATGCCAAAATTCCGGCAGATTTAAAAAACAAAGTCCATTCTTTACTTCTCATATAAAAAGAAGGTCTTTCAATACCAAACCTATTATTTACGACCAAGAATAGTAGTAGCAAATGTATTAAATACCCAGCCACAACACCTATGAATATATTCATAGGAATATATTTCTCGGGTATTAGTATGATTATCATTAGCACGAAAGATGGAGTCGCCTCTAATAGCGTATTAATATTGCTGCCTAAAGCCATTAGCCATATGGACAATGTGCCTCCGATAATCCCAAAGAAAACAAGATATTGGAAATAATCTTTGATAAATTCTATTTCTTTAGCTTCACCAACCCCTATCTTTTCATTCATTAAGTAAAAAGATACTATTGTAAAAATGACAAATAAAATTCCAGCTAATATAGATAATCCAAGCACCTCCCTAAAAAACAACACAGACTCGGAGACTGACCTTTGGTGAATTTTAACTGCGATTGGGATTAAAACTACTGATATAACTCCACACCATAATGAAACCGGCCAATTTACAAATGCCAAAGCATAGACGTATGAATCGACTAATGCGCTCGTTCCATACTTTTCAGCCAAAACAACCTCTTTTAATGCGCCAATCATTTTTGCAATCAGCAAAAACAAAGCCACAGAGGTTAAGTTTTTGTATATCAAATCTTTCATAAAGAAATTCTAGAGAATTGATACATAAAAAAAATACAGATCAAGATATATGACTTACATACCAATTCATCGCCTCATCCATTCCTTCAGAAATCTTATATTTTGGCTGATAACCCAATAATAGCGTAGCCTTGTCAATATTGGCTTGAGAATGCCTAACATCTCCAGCCCTAAAATCTTGATAGATCGGCTCTTTCTTTTCTAACCCTTGCGTTCTTTGGATTAACCCATCTTCAATCATTTGATAAAGCTTGTTTAGGCTTGTTCTATCATTAAGCGCTACGTTATAGACTTGATCAGTAGCTTCATCATTATCAACAGTTGCCGCTAGAAGATTCATCTGCACTGTGTTATCGATATAACAAAAGTCTCTACTAGTTTCACCGTCACCGTTAATAAACACATCATCTTTATTTAAGATGGCTGCCACCCATTTTGGTATAACTGCCGCATATGCACCATTTGGATCTTGTCTTTTACCAAAGATGTTGAAGTATCTTAATCCTATGGCTTTAAATCCATAGGTCTTTGCAAATACACTCGCATAAAGCTCGTTAACAACTTTAGTCACCGCATAAGGGCTCAAAGGGTTACCAATCTTATCTTCTACTTTTGGAAGGTCTGGATGATCTCCATAAGTAGAGCTCGATGCTGCGTAGACAAATCTCTTTACGTTTGCATCTTTACTAGCAACAAGCATGTTTAAAAAGCCATCAATGTTGGCTCTGTTGGTATTAATAGGATCTTCGATTGATCTAGGAACTGAACCTAATGCTGCCTGGTGTAGAACATAATCAACACTGCTGCATGCCTCTTTACAATCACCCAACTCTCTTATATCGCCATTGATAAACTTAAAGTTACTACTTAAGTCACTACCAGTAGCATTGTTGGCATCTTGGATTGCTTGATCGATATTATGCTGATGACCCGTATCAAAATTATCTAATCCGACCACGTTTTGATTAAGAATCAATAGCTTTTCTAAAAGGTTAGAGCCAATAAAACCAGCAACGCCAGTAACCAGCCAAGTGCTTTGATTATTCTTTAAATGTTCTTGTAGTTGTTCGTATGCAGTCATTTACAGCCTTCCATCTACTTCGTTGGCATCTAGCAAGTACTTAATATCATAAAGGACATGGCTGTCTTTGCCAAAGGATTTTATTTGCTCTAATGATAGCTCTCTAAATTCATCATGTGCAACCGCCAATAATATTGCATCATATTTACCTTCTGCCGGCTGATCGATTGGCTTAATGTCGTACTCATGAACAGCTTCATCCTTATCAACCCATGGATCATACACATCTACATTACAATCAAAACCTTCAAACTCTGCAACTAAATCCACTACACGAGTATTACGGAGATCAGGACAATTTTCTTTGAACGTTAGACCCATGATTAATACGTTTGCATCAACAACATGAATGCGCTTCCTAACCATGAGTTTTGACACTTGATCTGCCACATAAGATCCCATGCTATCGTTCAGTCTACGACCTGCGAGAATCATTTCTGGATTATAGCCAACCTCTAATGCTTTATGAGTTAAGTAGTATGGGTCAACACCAATACAGTGCCCTCCCACTAAGCCCGGCCTAAATGGTAAAAAATTCCATTTAGTGCCTGCAGCTTCTAATACGGATTCAGTGTCAATATTTAATTTGTCAA
>Ga0206681_10001038_pt1 | contig 13465 bp, 21 predicted proteins | sample M150012015metaG_FD_161048 | JGI IMG/M metagenome (GOLD analysis project Ga0206681, IMG submission 161048) | Ammonia-oxidizing marine archaeal communities from Monterey Bay, California, United States - M1 500m 12015 | ecosystem: Environmental > Aquatic > Marine > Intertidal zone | place: USA...
TCTCCAGATATTGTTGACAGTTCTCCATAGTTGAGAATGCCAGGCCCTGATAGACCGAATAATGCGGTTCCTCTACTCCAAAGTAGAGGAGTATTGCTAATATGTAAAACACGATTATCCCCCATAAAACTGATCTAAACGCCTCAGAAACTCATGTTTGGCGTCTCTAAACTCCTTACCTTCTATCACAAATTGTTGATAATAGCCATCCTTAGAACACATCATAATGACCCCCTGTTCTATCGCTGTATCATACACTGCATCGTGGGCCATACCATACGCTGCCAGTTGTACAAAATAATCTCCAACCCATTCTCTTTGCTTGGGTTTATTGGTCTGTTTAAAGTCAATGATACTGACCTTATCTTTGTACTTTCCGATCAAATCACAGCTACCTGCATACAACCCAGGGTAATATAGGACAGCCTCTATGCCATAAATCTCTGAACAGTCATTCAATCCCCGCTCCACGATTATCTCAGCCATCCTCTGTGAGTCTCGACCAATGGTAGTCAGGTCCAAGGACCGCGTACCACGAATTAAATTTTCAAGATACTTATGCATCGCCGTACCGCGATCAGCTGATTCCTTTCTTATTCGCTCAGCTTCTTTAAAACCAACTCTTTTTTGCCAGTTTTCGAGCATCTCTCTATCTCGCTTAGCCTTCGTTTGGCCAATGACAGTAGTGACTGATGGCAATTTGCTTGATGACCCATCGATACTATAATGTCGCAGCCCGTCAATTTTCTCGCGGGAACTTTTTGGATATACATATTTTTCTACCTTCTTCATCTCATTTTGTGGAACACTTTAGACCATTTTTCCCGATTGTACTCTTCCAGACGAATAGCGTCAATTCTCTTAAACAGCTCATCCCAGGTTATATCCTCACCCTCTACATTAATCTTCATGGTCCCCGGTCCGTGCTCAGGGTATAATTTATCAAGATAGCCACTACACCTTATCATTCTTCTAGTGTCGCCGTCTTCAACGGATGTTGGTCGCGCGTGCAGTGTAATCGCTTGGTCCATATATACAACTTCACCATCTTTCCAGTTGTGAGTATACACATATTTTGGTTTGTCCATCAAAGACCAAATATGTTTTAAATATTTTTCTGATTCTTTTACAGACATACCTAAAAAATGACTAAACAATGATCCTGGAAAATGTATTCCACCAACACTACTTGCTGTTTCAGCAGCCAGTGGAGCAGTTAAACCATCCAAAGGACAGCCATTGTATTTCATTATAGCATGTTGTTCTTCAATTAAATCACCAGCAAAATGATTCATTTTTAACATATCCCATTTATGCACTGACTGTAATTCATTAACCTGAGTAAAATCATCCTGAGATAGATTTGCGTAACACTCCGCACTTGAGAGAAAAGTCGTTTGGCTACCTTCGCTTCCTTCAACAGATGCGAGACCCACTACTCTTCCAGCTGATTCAAAAGAAGGCTGGTCATTGTGCCAGCCGAGCTTGCCATTGGTGAATATACCAAGAGCCCTGCCTCTTCTATCCTTTTGAAAAGTAACAGACTGCATGCGACTTCTGTATTTTGGATCAATTAATTTTGCAATTCTTAAGGTTGTGTTTCTAACTGCATTCCAATGTAATCCTCTTAATTTACCGGCACCAATACCATAGATCACAGGACTCATGCCTGAACTACCCCATGAATCTAAAACATTAAAGTGTCTTTCTTGTGTTAATGGTTGTTTAACTACGACAACTTGTTGATCAGCAAGTAGTCTTCCAAGATCAGGTATATGTTCATCTGAGTTTATATCAAAGTTAAATGCTTCTACGGCGTTTTGTAGTTGTTGCACTTTCATCCGTGCCATGCCTTTCTAATAGGGATATCAAAATCCTTATTTAAATATTTATTCCAGTCCATTATACCAACCATTTCAAGAACTTCAAAAGGTTTTAGGTTCTCAAAATCTTCCATAAATACAGTCTGCGCTGTCTTTGGCTTTAAAGCTCTATATATTTCCCAAGACTTTTCTACTTTCTTTGTCCAATAGTCCAAAGTCCCGGGCCGCGGTCCAAACTTCTTGAGTCTTTTTATCTTGCGTTCATCTCCTGGTTTAAAATGATATATTCCAGTTGTTATAGATAATATTAAACTTTTTGTTTGTTGGCGTACATCTCTTCTTTCACAACTTATATAATCAACATCCCATTCTGGTTTTGGGTTTGTAAGCAATGGGTGTTTTAATAATACATTATGTGTTTTTAATAAATTATTTACAAGTTTTCTACGCTGTTTCTTTTCATCAGAGTCCTGTGTATTCATTAATGGATAAATCATCCCGGATATATTTTTTAAGCCTTTTATTTTCTTATTTTCTTTTGGCCACAATAAAATATGATAATTATTTGTAGTAGAACCAATTACTTCTGGTACTAAATAATCATTCAAGCCAACATACTTTTCAACCAAACAATTGTATGTTCTTTCGTAGATAGACCCAAAGCTTCCTGTGGTGTTATCCCCATGTTTTGCTCTGTAGTATCTATCTAAAACTAAATACACATAAGTTGATCCACACCTACCGTTGTGTAAAATAATCTTACTCAAATCTTTCGTTTGTCATCCTTTTTGCTTTTTCTAAAAACTTCCTAATCAAATGTAGTTCTGCTTTTAATGCTCTATTTTCTTGTTTTAATTTACAGAGCTCAACAATATAACCGCCACCACCATATATTATTTCATTTGTTAACTTCCATATATCCATAGAATCTTCTACTTGTCTTTCTAATTCATTTATATACTTATCATCAGTGTCAACTATATCTTGGCTACCTATGTATTTATATTTATTTCCTGTAAATTGTAGTCCCATAATTTTTTGCGTAGTCCTTGTAATGTGATAAAGTTTTTTTCCATACTGGCTGTATATCATCCCAGTATTTTAATCCCTCTTGTAGTTTTAATTCTTTTTTAACCTCTTGTAAATCAACATTTAAATAAGAGTCCCAATCTACTTCCATAAGCCACGGTGCGCGCTTCCCGCGGCGCCGTCCTTCAATCACAACTCCTATAAACACTACAATAGGAGAGTATTTAAAAACCTCATACCAAGAGATACCTGAGGGGTATTTAGATGGCATAAAAGTGTTTCTAATACTCATAATAAAAGAAGAGTATATAATTGATGAGAAAGACTCTCTCCATTCTTTTGCTAGATTAAATGACAATACACCGACTTCAGCTAACGGCGTTGTATCATAACCATTTAAAAAATGTATAAGATCATGTTGCATGGTACTTTCTTTAAAAAATTTACCCAGCTTGGTATCATCTTTGCCAGGATAGTTTATTTTAAATATATCAACAGCTCCATCAGAATCACGGAGCCACGTTTGAAACTCGGCACCAAAGGTTCCAGATTTAAAGTTTCCTGTTTGTACTTTATCTAACACAGAATAGTCTCTACTAAATACTTTCTTACCTGTTTTTGTTTTTCTATATTTTTTGTATATCTTTTTTAAATTCTTTCTATCAAGTCCATTCATAAACTTAAATATTAATTCAAGTGGTGGATTATTATCTGTTTGTAGGCTTGTGGAATACTCCCACATAAACTTGATTTTTAACCAAAACTGTTTCATTTATATATTTTAACAAGTCTACATAATTTATTGGATTTATTTTCTACAGTTATAGAATTAGAAGTTAGTTTTTTAATTGAGTTTTTTGAAACAGCTGCGCCGCCTATTTCACAATCTTGCCCAAACATAATAAAACAATCTGTACCCTCTTTTGTTGCTGTGATTGAACCACCAACAACCACATCTGCTTTTTTGAAGCCCCATCCTGTTGTATGTTGCATTGGGCACAACACTATTGTTTCATCTTCCATAATTTCGACTATTTTTTTAGAACAGTCCGGTTCGTATTTCATTGGAGGCTCTTTCCAATCACTAGCTGCCGTTCCTAAAGTTGTAACACCTTCAGCAAAACCTGAACCACTAGTATATGTGCAACGGTTGAAATCAGAATCTTGTTCTAATATCGCTTTTAAAGTCCCCCAATTATCATCTGTAAAAACATCACCGTCTTTCCATTCATATCTAACTTTAATTGAACCATCTAATAAAAAATAATTATTACCTGTGTTAACTAAAAAATTATGTGTTGGGTGTTTGATTTCTAAAACAGTCCCAGAAGAATCTTTAACTTTTTCGTCTCCTTCTAAAGCTATTTTTTGTCCTACTTGCGTGTCTTTTGAAATAGAAAGTTGTACTTTATTTTCAACATTAATTACATCAAAATCTATACCAAAAATCATAGTTCCCCCGCTGTTGTTGGGGATAACTCATTCGTAGCATTGGGCTTTAACCATTTATCTACTGCTGCCTGTGTTTTTACTTTACCAACTTCTTCTACAGTTCCATTATCAAGAACCTTCCATTGCGCTGGATCAAAACCGAGCTCAATTAGCCATTCTTTTTTAAACTTTTGTAAGTTTTTTGCTTTTATATTTAATAACCACGGATGGTCTTTGTAAGCACAAAAAGATTTAGTAGATAAGCCAGCGTTAATTGGTTCATACTGATAGGTTACCTGATGTGGTGTTTTGGCTTCTCCTGTGTCAAAGTCAATCGTATTAACTATAACATCTGTGTTCTCTGTTGCTGTGTATGTCCATGTAATAATCATGATATTGACACATTTGTAGTTCCGGAAGTGGCCATGGTTAGTGAGGCCCAATTGATACTCACACCCGATGATCCATACCCACTTGGAGGGGTCAGATCGGTACTCGCGGTACCTATAGTACCACTATAACTTTGAGCACCACTGAGAGTGAGAGTTCTGTTTTTTAGATTACTTGTCGTGCTCCCAGTTGCTGTACATGGAGACTGTAGAGAAGAGCAAGTCGAAATAAGACCACCTATACCGCCACACTGGAAGATGCTAACTTTTATTCCTGCTCCAGTGGTAAAAGCAACTCCTAGATCAGCGCCATACAACCCAGCGTTCCACCCCTGTGCTGTAATTTTGCCACCAGTGGTACCATTAGTAAAGGTACCAGTAGTGCCACTAAAACCATCACTTCCATGAAAATTAGAAGCGGATATTGTCCCCGACGTGGGGATACTGTTGTTAATCCCACTTGTTGGTACATAAGTTGAGTTCCTATAATATTCGTCAATGCCAACAGGATTAGATCCACCGAAGGAATTTTGTATATCATTCCAAGAAATTGCTCCGCTTGTGGGTAATCTAGACATGTTATACTAAACCAGCGTGTTTGAAATAAATTATTCCCTTTTTGTAATCAAAGTGATGTGGATTACCGGCCAGTTCTATAGGTGACATACGATCCATTCTTGCCCAATTAGTGTGACCATATCTTTTTTTACAAATTTTATCTATTTGTGAAGAAGTTAATACTTCTTCTGGTTTAGTTGATGTCATATCAACTTCTGTGTATGGAGCTCCAGTATCTTCTGGGATCCATTCTATCTCAAATTCTTCTGTCATTCCTTCATATCGTATGGATCAGTTGATAGCATACGCTGTTTTTTGTCTATATCTTTACCAAGAATAATATCTTCCATATTCTTGTATAAATAGTTAGCCATTTGACCGATGATATTATCTTGAGACAAGGTATCGACTAAATCTTTTAAAGATTCACCGTGCTGTAAACACCTAGAGATTAGTTTTCCAGATGCTCGAAGCTCTCTATCTAAATACGAATCAGTTGGTTTGAGTTTCATCCAAAAAGCTAGAGGAACTAATCCGGTTTTGTCAGGTATATAATTTACAATACCAATCACCTTCCTACCATCAATTGGTAGCGCGAAAGTTGCACTCATCATCCTATTAGGAATCTCTGTTCTCACCTTAGTATTTTCCTTAATTAAAGTCATCCCTGTGTGCCTCTATGAACTGAAAGAGACCGATATTGGTCTCTTTTATGTGTTCTATCTCCACCCACATCGAATCGATTACAATATATATATTATAGATCGTAACAATATTTGCAATCATTAATGCTGCTGTGCAGATTAAAACTGTCCATACAATTACGCCACTAGCATATGCTCCGAGCGTTACTTTGAAGTCGTTCATGTGCTACCTCCGATCTTAAATCTGTTAAAGCATCTAAGTGTTTTTGCCATATAGGCTTAGCACTTTCTGGAGCTGTTGCTACCATTCGACGCAGTGCCTCTATTCTATTTAAAAACAGTAAATAATCACTCATAAATTTATATACCATCCTTTAGGAATGTAAAATCTCTCCAACCACTGGCTGGAATAATTTGTAGTGCATCACTGAGCTTCCAGTGTTTGTGGGTTTTATACCCTTCCGGGTGATGATCCCAAATACACCATATTAAAACAAGTCTTTTCATAGGAAACCCTTCTAGCTTCGGTTTAAAATCTGTTACTCTGTGATAAAGGTTAGCCGGAAACTTAACCGCCAGATTTTGAAAAGGCTTGATTGTCGTGATACTGGCCCCCAATGGTGGTTCGTGCTTATTGTCTAATATATACTTACCCTCCCAAGGATGAGATGTGCATATTTGTAACTCACCACCAATTATGTTTTGTATCATAAGATAAAGTAAGTGTGTGGTTCGTCCTACACGACTAGAGGTAGGATCTTCAGCATTATAATCTAATCGATCTTTTATATCTGCCATGTCCCGACCTCGTTTAAATTTAGATTTAAAAACAACTTCATCCCCATCTACATGCCACGGACTTGGGTCATTCCAACGAAACCAATACTCTATGTGTTCTTTACCCGGAGTGATTGCACGCAGTATTTTTTCAATATGGTTTTCAGCTGGTTCATCTTTTGGCAAAAAACTATATAGAGGAAATCTTTGATATACAACTGATGGGTCATCAGTTATATACTCACACAAAAACTCAAAATCTTTACTATCTAGTGCGTCTGGTTTATATTGGATCATATACATTCTCCTGATTTTTTACCCCGTGCTTCAATGCCGCCTTCTACGTTTTCACGGCATTGATACGCTGGAAGTGTTACCCAACCTTGAGAACTACACTGTGAACAGTTATGTTCTACTAGATCTGGAGTACTTACAACCTTAATAAAGCCATTCCCATTACAACGTGGGCAAATAGCTTTAACGTCGTGCTCGCCCGTTAGATCTACCATGTTTTTTCCTCATTTCTTTTTCTAGTAAAAACTCTATCACTTTTTGTACACTTACTGGTACTTCGAAACGATTATGAGCTAAATCTACTAGTTTCATATGTGTACCGGTTGATACACTTACTGATTTAAATCGACTTATGTCTGGCATTTTTTCCTCCTTTATTATCATATTCTATGGGACTATATAGAGCAATTATTGTATTTGACAAGAGTTTATTTTAATTTATTATACAAAAATCTTCTCACCTTCATGTGTCGGCGGCTTTTTTATTAGTTGCCGGCATTTTTTGTGGCTTTTTGGTCACATATATATAATTTTTACGTTCAAATTTTTTGCTGACTTATTTTTGACACGATTTATCAGGGTGCCATCTTTTCTATAGCTTTTTGACTTGACATCATATAAATCCACGGTCCCCGTTTCAGTGTTCACGATAATGAGATCCGCTGGGCCACGATTACCAAAATCATAATAGATATGGGTATGTGGTTTATCCAGAAATTTCATAATCGCTTTTAATTCATTACGAATACCAATTTGTGGCTTATGTTTATGATTAGTTTCTCGGCGTTTTAACAACATAACTCTCCTCTAAATAATTAAATGTAACTTTACCGTTGATATGTTGAGTGTGTCTCACTTTACACGACATACATTGATAAATTCTTTTTTCATCTTTCGTTATTAATCTTACAAACGGAACATACATGTGGCATCCTTCGCATACCCCAAGTGTAATTTCTACTGGATCTTTTTCAGTGTATACCACCCCAATTATCTCCTGATTCGTAATCTACTTTATTTGGCACCTGTAACTCAATCGCTTCTTCCATAATTCTAATAATTTTTTCTGCATCCGGTAAGCTTGGAACTGAGATATCAAGTTCATCATGTATTTGTATATGGGGAATCACCCCCTCCCTATACAAGGCCAACATGGATTGTTTTGTCATGTCCGCAGCTGATCCCTGGATCAACTTGTTCAAAGCTTTGTATGTGAACGCGCGTTTAATCCCCGGTCCGTGCTCCCTTAGAGCATCAGCGTGGGGTAGTGGTTTCTTTATTCCAAAACCATGGGGCTCCCACAAATCAAAATGACACAGTCTGCCACCTATCGTTCTAATTTTTCCACTATCATCGGCGCGTCTGCTCACGGCTTCTGATAACATCTTAACGAACGGTGCTTTCATGTGATAATTTTTTAAAAGTTTTTCTGCTGAGTCTTTAAGTAATCCTAGCTCAGCCATGAGTTTATTTTTACCCATGCCATACATAATTCCTAAGTTAATAGTTTTTGCTTGTTTCCTATCAATGCCGGCCATGTCTGCAATCATTTCATGAAAGTCTGCGCTGTCATCTTTATAAGCATCAACGATTGTGTCTGTTCCTTCTAGTCTCATCAGCGATGCGAAGTGTACTAAGATTCTTGGTTCCTGTTGGTTGTAATCGAAGCAGCCCCACGTGCATCCTTCTTCTGGTATAAATATAGATCTAATCAGCGGTCCGAGCTCCTTGTGCCGTGCAGGGATTTGTTGCAGGTTAGGGTTAGAATAACTGAATCTACCAGTGACTGTGCCACCTTGGTCAGATCTAATCTGATTTATATCAGCATGGATCCTGCCTTTGTATTCGTGCTTTAAGATTGTATCAATAAAGGTTGTGTTAGCTTTATTAACTTCTCGTGCGCTATTGATTAACTTTGGAAGCTCGGCTGGATGAGTAGCTAAGAAATTTTTAGTAAATGATGGTGCTCCTTTTTCAGTTCTATCATAAGGAAGTTTTAAATGGTCGAACGCTTTAGCAATAGATGCTGCGGCCCATATTTCTAGATCAAAACCAACTAACTTATTAATATCTTGATGTAATTTTTTCTCAGTTTTTTCTAAGTTATCTTTAATAGAGTGAGCTACATCTAGATCAACACGCACACCTTTAAATTTCATGTCGACTAGACACGGGAATAGATTAGTTTCTAAATTAAATACATCCCACAAATCTTGTTTAGCTATTTCATGTTGCATGGCGCCCCATAACTTTAAAGTTATCTCTGCATCTTTTTCCGCATACTCACCGACGAATGGTGCGGGTAATCTCCACATCTCAGCTTTAGGATCAACACCCCAATCTTTCGCGGCTTCTCTTAACAGATTTTCATGCTTACCTGTGCCTACATAATCTTTTGCAACTGCATCAAGAGTATATCTAAATCTATTCTCATTAACTAATGATGCTGCAATCATAGTATCAATGATGCCACCGTTAATATAAAAGCCCATAGATCTAATCCAGGACACATCATACATAGCGTTGTGAAATATTTTGGTAGCTGTTGTGTTTAAAACTTCTTCAAACCAATCTAATACTAATGCGCGGTCCATGTTCCCACCGCCTTCATGATTGATTGGGAAGTACCCGGACCATCCCTCTACTGCTACTGCAATACCGACTACTTCACCATCTCTTCTGACCGAACCCGATCCCATCTTTATTAAGTTAGGGTCGCGTGTCTCTAAATCTATTGCTATTTCTTTGTGCTGACTTAAGTCAGGTAAAGTAACTGGTGGAACCCATTCGGTTTCCGGCGTGAACATTGGTGCTTGTAGTGGTCTCATTTATATTGCTCCTTTAGTTTATTTAAAAACCAAATAGCTTTATCTAAATCTTCAATGGGTTTTTTCTTATGTTCATGGCGCCAAATATATTTCAACGCTGATCCCTGCAAGTAGTATCGAAAGCCATAGCCTTGGCATGATGCAATTGCATCAATACATTGAACACCACCTTTATTATAGTGTGCGGGGAAATTTACTGGGTCATGTTTTTTCATAATACATAAGCCCTATCGTAGTTTTTTGGTTCTAAAATATGTAATGATTTTTTTGCTCGTGTTACAGCAACATAAAAAAGTCTGTGTAATTCGTCTGGATTAATATCGTTGTTGTCCAAAGCAGACTTAGTAATATCAGGAAGTAATAAGACATTATCAGCTTCCCCTCCTTTCGCCCCGTGTATTGTTGATAAAGTTATTCTTGGTGTTTGTGTAATTTTTTCATTATTGGCTAGCATATTTCTAATATAATTTTCTGTATCAGAATCTAGTCCTGAGAATGCTTTGTACCAAACATCTTGTGTTTGTAATCCATGCTCCGCGACGCATTCTTCAATATGATATCCTTCCTTTTCATCATTCATTGTCTTACCTGTTTTATACCCTTTAGTTACATTGTCGCCAAGATAAGAATAAATATTTTTTATTGAATGGGTATTCAATATATGTTTAGATGTTCTCCACTTTTCCCAGGCCTGAATTGCTAAAAGTAGATCTAACCTAATAGAATTCTTGTGCTTATGTGAATAGTACCATCCTTGTAACTCACATAGATCTTTTATATCATCTAAAAAATGGTTGGCTGATGATAATACTAACCATTCACCACGCGACATGTCTACTTGAGTAACATCAGTATATCTAGTTAGGTCTCCCAACTCTTGTCTTGGTAAATAATCTTTATCGTATCTATTAGTTACCCGTTTAATAATTTGTTGAGATAATTCATGGATAGGTCCACCAGGAATCCTGTAAGATTGTTTTAATGTATCAATGTGATCTACTTCCTCTTTAAGCGCGATGAAAGAATCAACATCAGCACCAGCCCACCTAAATATAGCCTGATCATCGTCTCCTGCAATATATGTTTTATTTGCTTTCTTCCAAATGGTTTTAACCATCCTCCATTGAAGTGGTGAGAGGTCTTGTGCTTCATCAATAAATAATACGTCGAAAGATGGTGATACATCTTGTTCAATAAATTTTTCCAACATGTCATCATAATCTACTAGCCCCTTTTCTTTTTTATACTTCCTAAGTTCTTGATCTAAAAGGTATAATATATCTCGTTCAATGTCTAGAACATGCTCATTTTTGTCGTACTCATCTAACACATCAACCTCTTTAACTCTAGCTTTATTAATTAATTGTAAGTATTCATTATCAGAATAAAAAACACCATCGTCTTCTTTGTACCATGCAGTTTTTATAGGTATTCCACATTTAATACCAAAGTCTTTGTAGTCTCTTGACTTCATCATTCGTTCTTTCTTTATACCCAGTGTTCTAAAAGCTAATGAGTGTAAAGTTCTAAAATATGGTATGTCCTTTTTATCTATTTTAAATTTTTCTTCAGCTCTAGATTCTGCTTCGTATGCAGCTTTTTTTGTGAAAGAAAAATAACCTATCTTTTTAATACTGGTGCCTGCACGTAAAAAATCTTCTACTAAATTTAGTAGGGTTGTAGTTTTTCCTGTGCCTGGTGGTCCGAGTATAATGGTTTTCATCTATGCCGATTCTCTATTGTATCTCTACGATTTTGAGCGGGGGACCCCCACTTTATGCTTGGTACATCATACCTTAACCGGTAATCTTTTGTTGTCTCATCACGATGACACACAAAAGTTTGAGTAGGAAATTCTTGTTCAATAAATGCTGTTGCAACAAGAACATGACAAGCTATTAAAACTGTAAACTCTTCGGGCTTTCCCCGTACACCCCTTAGATTCCAACGTGGATATTTAATTGGTGTAGTTAAAGTAGGAAATATAAGACCGCCGTTTGGTTTATTGATAGTTGTTGCATTTAAAACATAAGGAAAAATACGACCCGCCTCTGGAAGAAACGGATTAATACCTCCTGTTTTGTATATAAAATATTTATCTTTAGGAAAGTCTTCAAATCTCCAAGTTTTTCTAACCATAAAATTATTCCTATTTATATTTAACTCTTTCAAGGTAGAAATATCAACCCTATCTATATCTCTTATCTTTATTTCTTCTGGCCAAAGATCCATCTGCATTAAAATGGTGTCTCCTCATATTTAACTTCACTAATAGTTGGTTCAGTTTTTTTCATAGCTTTTATTTTTATTAAATGTGGGTTTTGATCTTTAACCTTTAGTCGTGTTTCTTTTTCAAATAAATCTAAACCTTTAAGTAAATTCCCAGTCTTGGTTCTGTCTAATTCCCAGTTATTTCTTTTACAAAAAGAATAGAAGTCATCCATTCTAAAATAAGTATGACCATCATCAGTCCATGCCATCTTACTTAAAATATCATCTCTAGTTCGTGCTTGGTGTCTGTTAACTGTAAACTGCTCTAACAAATGAACTAATACTTCTTTAGGATCTAAAGATTTTAATGGTTCAATCTCCTGTACTCCAGCCATTAACGGTTTAAGATATATCTCTCTCCAGTCTGGGCCCTTAGGTATTGTACCAATCACCACTCCTGCTTTATCCATAACCTCGATTGCAAATAGATTTGCGTTATGTAGTTGCTCCTTAGTTAATTCTACTCTCTTACCATCTACATCTAAAAAATATTGTGATGGAATAGAACAGATTTTCGATAACGTTCCTAGTTCTGGCATCTGTTCTTCTTCATAACCCACACCAAATTTTTTAGTACGACATTTTGCTGCGTTGCATACATCACAGATAGGTTGGTCTTTACATTTGTACTTGTAGTCTTTTCTACTCATAGATTTAATAACTGTCTGCACTTCTTGGTAAGATAAAGGTGGTGTCATATATTTTTGATTGTAGTCACCGACCTTGTGTTCCCAATCGTCATAAGCTTTCTTACAAAATATAGCTATATTAACTAATGCATTATTTCTTGAGCCTTCACCAAAACCCTCAATAGCTAATCTATTTAAACAAGGAGGACCATTTTTAAAGGCTTCTTCTTCCACTACTTTTTTTATTTCTATTTGTTCTATTTGTTCTTTTGTTTGTACCCATTCATCATATATAGAATAGAATGATTCTAAACTAGCGGCTTCACCACCCGCTGAAAATGTATATCTTAATCCTCTGATCCCTCCATGATACGGAAGATTTAAAAAGTTACCTGTATCTCCTTTCTCTACATGTATTACAGTTTGTTTTGGAAAGATCTCACTGCCTGCATAACCCAAAGCTTCTGCCATTGATTTAAGTTTAGACTGCATTAATGATGCAGGAATAAATTCTTTTGCGAATAAAAATAAATGTGCGCCACCAGATTTTGATCTAAATGTTACTAAAGGAAAATCCATTCCTTTTATAATTCTCATTATTTTTTGATGGTCAAAATCATATTCATCAACATCTATACAACCCCATCTGCATTCATTCTTCTCATTAATTGGAATGACTCCAAGAGCAGGATCTTTACCCTCTAGGTGTTCTTGCCATAGTTTATCTGTGATTGGTTTTCTTTTGACTAGAGCTTTAGCGACTGCTTTACCTTTATCTGTGGTCTCACCAGT
>Ga0206681_10001045_pt1 | contig 13347 bp, 14 predicted proteins | sample M150012015metaG_FD_161048 | JGI IMG/M metagenome (GOLD analysis project Ga0206681, IMG submission 161048) | Ammonia-oxidizing marine archaeal communities from Monterey Bay, California, United States - M1 500m 12015 | ecosystem: Environmental > Aquatic > Marine > Intertidal zone | place: USA...
AATCCAATAGCAAGAAGCGGAATCATGATTGAATCGCGGCCCCATCTATCCCCCGAGTAAATGATAATAACCGCCAATATCGCAGTGGCAATTAGGTTCGCTAGGAGTGTCCCAAGAGGGAATCCAGTTGAACTAATTCTTGTTATTCCTTCACCTACAAGTACCCGCGCAACGCTGCCAGCTCCGCCACCAATAAAAATCGCGAATAGAGTTGATGGAGTGAGTGTCATGATTTGGGACTGATCGTGTTAGAGATCATTGCAAATTTAGCGTTTAAAATGGATGCGAATTTTAAAACTGCTATTCCAATCACGCCCCCTAGCATCCATCCGAAAATTACGTCAGACGGAAAGTGTACCCCCAAGTAAATTCGACTGAACCCAATCACAATTGCCCAACATATAAGAGCAATAAGTATTGCTGAGCTCGACGCACTCGCAAGAAGTCCGCCCACAAAAATTGCAATTGCCATATGGTTGGCCGCGTGTGAAGAAACAAATCCATATTGCCCACCTTTATATAGCGTGCCGTCATCATGCTTGTGAAGATTTATATCTTCAGCCAGTTCAATTCTGTGGGAGGGACGTAATCTGGCGGCTGTGGGTTTAAGAACCCGTGCAGAAATAATGTCGGCAAGACCTATAGAAACAATAATTCCGAGTAAGATGATTAAGCGGGAATTTCGTCGAGTAAATTTCTTCCAGAGTAAAACAAGTAAAATCACATATAGCGGAGTCCAAAATTTCGCCATGCTCACACTCCACATCACTACATCTAGAAAGTCAGACACTCCTGGACTTACAGACCCTCCTGCCAATCCATTAATCGCTTTAAATAGCGATTCGTCTATCTCTAAAAACCAATCTATCACGCTTGTTTACTCTTGTTTACTCGTAGATACCTTTAATAAGATCGGCATACTTGGCTTGAATAGGCTTTCGCTTAAGCTTTAGTGTGGGTGTGAGTTCACCGCCTTCGATTGAGAACGGTTCAGGGAGGATACGAATCACTTTCACGCGCTCCCACGGACTGAATGGCTCCATTAGTTTATTTACCTCTTTCATAACTCTGTCAGAGATAACCTTGTCTGCTCCGATTTCAGTATCTCCAGGATAGGTATGGTTGTGACGTTTACACCACTCCGTAATCGTATCTGTATTTGGAGAAATCAAAGCAGAGGGGTGTTTTTGATATTCACCTACAACGATAACTTGCTCAATAAATAACGAAGCTTTTAGAGCGTTCTCTAGTAGCGCTGGCGCAACGTACTTACCTCCCGATGTCTTAAAGATCTCCTTCTTTCTATCTGTAATGCGAAGGAATCCTTCAGAATCAAGCTCTCCTATATCGCCTGTGTGGAACCATCCGTCCTTTATCACTTCTGCCGTTTTCTCTTCGTCTTTGTAATAGCCCATCATTACATTAGGCCCCTTCACTAGGATTTCCTTATCTGGGCCAAACCCGATCTCAACGCCCGGCACAACTTTACCCACTGACCCAATTTTTATCATACCGGGAGTGTTCACGGTATTCACGGTAACTACCGGCGAGGTCTCAGTGAGTCCGTACCCCTCGAGAACCGGAATGCCCGCTCCGTTAAAGAATCGTGCTAGACGAGACTGGAGTGCTGCCGAGCCGGAGGCAACGGCCTTAATACCTGTGAGTCCGAGCGCCTCCTTCACTTTCGAGAATACGAGTTTGCGTGCGATTTTGAGTTTAAAGCCGTAAAGACCGTGTCCCTCTTTAGATGGATCCCATTCTAGCACTACACCTAAAGCCCAATTAAATATAACGGTCTTTACTCCGCCTGCTGCTCGACCTTTCGTCACGATGCCGTCATAGAACTTCTCGAGCAATCGAGGAACGGCTGTGAACATGATAGGTTGGGTAGCATTTAAGTCGTTCTTAATAGTCTCGAGAGATTCCCCGAAATGTATACTAGCTCCCATATACATATATAGGTAGTGTAGCATTCTTTCGAAAATATGACAAACCGGAAGGAAGCTTAACACTTTCATTTCTCCATCGATTCCTTCTAGTGGAACTCGATCTTTAGCGATGAGTGTATTCGAAACTACATTATTATGAGATAGCATAACGCCTTTAGGAAGTCCGGTCGTTCCCGATGTGTAGATAATTGTTGCGAGTTGCTCTGGCTTTACTGCTTCTGAACGAGAGTCTAGTTCTGCTTGATTTTCATCACTCCCAGCATCGAGCATTTTACGCCAAGAATCTGCACCTGAAACGTCTTCGAATGTGAATATCCCCTTCAATGTTGGGCACTCGCCTTTCACGGCATTCACTTTCGCAAAAAGCTCGGCGCTAGAAACGAACACGAATTTCGATTCACTGTGATTTAGGATGTACTTATAATCCGCCTCTGTCATCGTCGGATAAATCGGCACATCAATACCACCCGCTTGCATTATCGCATGATCCATCACATTCCACTCACATCGATTATTGTGAGCAATGAGCGCCACCTTATCCCCAGCTTCCATACCCATCGCAATGAGCCCTCTCGAAGCTACATCTACTTCTGCTACAAACTCTTTCGTAGAGTAGCTCAAGCTTTTCCCAGAGCCATCATTGGGCATATACAACATCACATCAAGCGGCGAATTCGCCAGTTGAAATCTAGGGAAATCAAAAAGTCTAGTAGGATTATTCATGTTTATTTTTTTATCAAGCCCAAATTACAAAAGTTCTCCGCATCTATTGCAATACCCTGCCCCATCTTCATGAGTGCTATAATTGCAATTCGAACAGGCTTTAGTATTTGTGTTAGATGATTTAATAATTTCAGCTCCGATAATTCCTGTTGGGACTGCAATTATTGCATAACCTATGAGCATAATTATAGAAGCTAGGGTTTGGCCTATAACGGTGACGGGAGCAATGTCACCATACCCGACTGTTGTAACTGTTACAATGGCCCAATAAATGCTTCGCGGTATACTGGTAAATCCAGAAGACGAATCCTCAACCAAGTAAACCATTGTTCCCATAATCGTCACAAGCACCAATACTGTCCCCATAAAAACCAAGATCTTCCTTCTTGACTCCCAAAGCGCCATTCTCAACATTCCCGCCTCCCTTAAAAAGCCCACTAACTTCAATACCCTAAATACTCTTAGTAACCTGAAAACACGTATCACCCTTATACTTCCAACTCCGGGTAACAAAAACTCTATAAATGTTGGGAGTATGCTCAATAAATCCACTATTCCATAAAAGGATAAAGCATACTTCATTTTCTTCTTCACAGCAATCAATCTCAAAACATACTCAATTGTAAACAGCACAGTAAATACGTACTCAGCTATTCTAAGTGATCTAGTGAATTCAAGACTGATTTCCGGGACGCTTTCAAGCATCACCACGCCCACACTTAATAAAATTGCAATAAGAAGTATAATGTCAAACAACTTCCCATTCGGCGTATCCGCCTCAAAAATTACATCATGTAGCTTTTTTACATCCATTTGCTAAAAGTACGTACACTTATATAAATAGTAGCCTTCAAAGCGAAAGTCTTCGTTTTCCTTCTCACTCTTGATCCTTTAATAATGAATTAGCGTTTGTGAGTCATCTCACATTTTTTTTTAATTAAGAATCTTAAAAACGGTTTCTCGTAAAAGCATCCCATCTGAGATCGTAGCATTCCCCTGGCCTTTAGATTTGCGATCGGCATCGCGAAGGTAGCCAAAGATGCGGGCAACCTTAGACACTGAATAAACTTTGGCGGCAGAGGAGTAATCTCGAACTGCATATGGACTACAAGACATGGCACGGGCAGCTGCGTTTTGGGATTTATCTTTGAGACCGTGGTAAACAAACAATCTAGAAAAATAAGCTGACAATACAGGAATGACCATTGCAAGCGGGTTATTCTTGGGGTTGGCCTCAAAGTGATTCACAATGCGAGAAGACTTCTCTACGTCTTTAGTGCCGAGGGCTCTTTGAAGTTCGAAGACGTTGTAATCCTTGCTTATCCCTATATGTTTTTCTATTACCTCAGAAGTTACAGCTGTGCCCTCGGGTAGTGAGATCTTTAGTTTAGCGATTTCGTTGACGACTTTACGCAGATCGTTCCCTAGATATTCTGCTATTAATTGAGCAGATTGAGGATCAATAGATAGTTTTACACTTGAAATGTATTCTGTAATCCATTGGGGGAGTTTGTAGTCACGAAGTTTATCGGAGAGAAATAAAATTCCGTTTTTAGAGAGTGATTTAACAGCTTTAGATCGCCCATCTATTTTCTTATTCATGTAACAGAAGACAAGGACTGTTGAAGAAAGCGGGGATTCTGCATATGCGGCAAGTTTTTCGAGTTCGTCTTTGCGCTTCCAGCATTTAAGTTCTTGGGCTTCTTTTACAAGGACAAGCTGACGGTCTGACATCATGGGGAATCTTCGCGAAGCAGCTAGGATGTCCTCTATATCAGTGTCACGCCCATATAGAATTGTCTCATTGAAGTCTTTCGAGGCTTCATCAACTACGCTAGAGATCATCGCTTTAGAAATTTCTTCTATAAAGAAAGATTCCTCTCCATGTAAAACGTAAAGGGGTGATAATTTACCAGCGTGAATGTCCCGAATAATTTGCCTATGAGCCATAGGGCTAAGTTATAGCTTAGAAGATTAAATTTGCGAAATGTCTAGATTATCAGATCTGCCTTTATTGAACTTTGCCAAACCCACTCTTGTTGCAAGAAAAGGTGATAAACATGATGAGATTCTTTGTCTTGTAAGAAAGAAGTGGGTGGCGTTAGAACCAGAAGAGTGGGTTAGACAGCACCTCATTTATCACCTCTCGGAAAAATTAGGGTATCCTATGGGGCTTATGGCTGTGGAGCACACTTTGATTTTGAACGATGTAGCTAAGAGAGCTGATTTGGTTTGTTTTAATAAAGATAGAATGCCCGTACTTCTTGCTGAGTGTAAGGCCCCGAATATTACACTTTCCCAGAAGACTCTTGATCAAGCGGCGAGGTATAATCTTGTTTTAAAGGTTCCAACTCTTCTGCTGACAAATGGCCTAAAACATTACGCTGTGGCGACTGACCCTACGAAGCCCATCGCTGTTTTAGGTTCTATTCCTGAGTTTTAACGTACTTTCGCGCAATGAAGATTTCAGACGTATTAGCTATTTCGGGTAAACCCGGGCTTTTTAAGATTTTAGCATCCTCTCCTAAGAATTTAGTTGTTGAGAGTATGATTGATGGAAAGCGCTCTAGTATCCCCGGTTCGCTTAGAGTTAGCAGTTTAAGTGATATCACGATGTACACTTTAGAAGAAGACGTTCCACTAAGGGAAATTCTAAAGTCTATGTTTGAAAAGAACAAAGGAAAGCCTGCTCTTTCACACAATTCTGCTCCACAAGAAGTGAAGGATTTCATTGATAGTGTAGTGAATGATTTAGACCATAGTAGAGTTTACGCTTCTGATCTAAGAAAGCTTGTACAATGGTACAATCTTCTAATATCTCAAAAAGCACTTCCTTTTGAAAAAGAGGAGGAGAAAGAAGATGATAAAAAGCTAACAGCAAAAAATCCAGCTTCTAAGAAGAAGGTAGGTGATAAAAAGCCAGTGATAAAAAGGAGCCCTTCGGCTAAGAAAGCTATAGCTACAAAGTCAATGAAAACTACTAAGAAGTAGCCCATGAAGTCAATTACTGTCATTGGTGCTGGAACCATGGGGAATGGTATAGCTCACGTGTTTGCCCAAAAGGGTTTTGACGTAAGTCTAGTCGATATGTCACAAGATGCTCTTGATAGAGCCTTAGTTACAATCGATAAGAATTTAAGCAGACTTGTCGCGAAAGATCGCATTTCAGAGAATGATAAAAAGGAGACTCTTGCTCGATTGGTTACTTCGACTGACTTAAAAGCTTCTGTTGCTAGTGCTGAATTAGTTGTGGAGGCTGCTACTGAAAATGTTGATTTAAAGTTAAAGATATTTAGGGATCTCGATGATTCAGCTCCAGAGGGATGCATTCTAGCCACGAACACATCTTCCATTTCTATTACGAAAATTGCAGCAGTGACTAGTCGTCCAGATAAAGTTATAGGCATGCATTTCATGAACCCAGTTCCGATTATGAAACTGGTTGAGATTATCAGGGGATATGCTACCTCTGATGAGACTTGCACGAAGGTTATGGAGTTGAGTTCTTCTCTAGGGAAATCGCCTGTTGAGGTTAATGACTACCCTGGGTTTGTGGCAAATCGCATTTTGATGCCAATGATTAATGAGGCAATTATAACCTTAAACGAAGGTGTTGCTGGAGTAGAGGAGATTGATACTGTGATGAAGCTAGGTATGGCTCATCCGATGGGACCACTTCAACTTGCCGATTTCATAGGGCTTGACGTTTGTCTGTCTATTATGAAAGTGCTTCAAGATGGACTCGATGCGTCGAAGTATGCTCCTTGTCCTTTGTTAGTGAATATGGTTACGGCTGGCAAATTGGGAGCTAAATCGGGTGAGGGATTCTATGTTCACACTCGTGGTTCTAAGGATCTAGTTATCGCGCCGACATTTGTTAAAGAAAAGTAAGTTTGGCATAAAGTATGCTACCTTGCAAACCTGTAAGAATAAAATTGAAAAATAATCATATGAAAACCTCAAATTTTTTACGTGGACTCACGGCTATCGTTGCGGTGGTTAGTTTAACTATTAGTGCTGATGCTCAGGAGATTAACCTTGTGCCGAATGGTGGTTTTGAGGATACGAATATTAATAAGCTTCGTACTTATGGCCAAATGGAGGAGTTCGGCATGGATTGGTTTGCTGCTACTGAAGTTGATGCTGATATCTATGGTGATGGAGCTAAAGGAGACAAGGTTGCTGTGCCAACAAATAATTACGGAAAGCAGGAGCCTTCTGATGGTCTTTGTTACGCAGGACTTAGAGCTTACTCTAAGGATCCTAGGTTAAGCAGAAGTTACCTAGAAGTCAAGCTTACTCAACCTCTTGAAAAGAATGTTATGTACTGCGTTTCTTTCGATATAAGCTTGGCAGATTTAAGCCGCTTTGCTGTAAATGAGATTGGAGTTCTAATGAGCGATAGAAAAATCGATCATCCGAATACGGGTGATGTGATTCAACAAGCTGACGTTAAACAAAAGACAAATAAGGTTTTCCAATTCCTAGATGGATGGGAGACCTTCTGCGGAACATTTGTGGGAACAGGCCAAGAAGAGTATGTCGTGATTGGATGTTTCGGGGGAAGAGAAAGTATGACCATCGATAAGGTCAAGCGCCCAATGGGTGTTGTGGGAGCCCAAATGAACCACGCTTACTATTACATTGATAACGTTAAAATCGTTGATATTCAGGCAAAGTCGCAATGTGTTTGTGCTGCTGCTGACGAAAGAGATATGGACCTAGTTTACGGTTCTTCCTCAGTTAAAGATGAGGACATGACTGACTCTGAGATCATTAAATCTAGCTCGATCTACTATGCTTTCTTAAAGCGTACTCCGACTGGCACAGGTAAGCAAACTGTTTCTAGCATTGCAGCTATTCTTAAATCAAATCCTATGATGAAAATCACGATCGTGGGACATAGCGATGATGATGAGAGAAATGAGGGGCAGGTTAACCCTCGCTACAAGATGATTGGTAAGAATCGTGCAGACCAAATAAGAAGGATGCTAGAAGCCGAAGGAGTTCTCTCTACACAGATATCTGTTTCTGATATGGGGAATATGGATCCAGCAAGTACACGCGATAATGACATCTCTCGAGCTCAAAACCGCAGGGTTACTTTCGAGATTAAATAATAACTTTTCTACTTCACCTCGCTTAACCGGCGTAGTGAACTTTGTTTCTGTACTCTTTAGGCACCATCAGCATAGCTAGGAGGGCAAAAGAGAATAATATTATCATAGCTAGGATAGACTCTCTCATAGAGCCGGTGTAGCCTTCGATATATCCCCATCCGAACATCCCGATAATAAGCCCTCCTTTTTCAAGCACTTCGTAGAAACTGAAATATGAAGCTGGGTCATTCGTTTTAGGAAGAATCTTTGAGTAGGTAGCTCTATTTAAACTTTGGGTTCCTCCCATAAGGAAGCCTATAGCTCCTCCGGCGACGTAGAACCCCATTTTTGTAGTTGCAAACCAGTATGCGTATAAACACAAAGCAGCCCACCCCGCAATACAAGCCATTAACGCTCGAATATTTCCAATTCTACGACTCAAAGCACTCAATCCAAACGCCCCAGGAATAGCTAGTAGATTCACCACAAAAATTGTAATAATAAGTTCGGTTTCATTTAGTCCCACCTCTTTAATCCCGAAAGAGGAGGCCATAATAATTATGGTTTGGATAGCCATACTCATAACAAAAAACGCACCCAAATATCTCTTGAGGTGGACGAACCCTTTCAATTCACGAGCCACTCCGACGAGCTCTTTAAATCCTTGCGTAAGAATGTTTCCCGGCGGTAAATCTTTTATTTCACTTTCTGGAAGCGCATTAAATGTTATGTGAGCAAAACCAAACCACCACAAGCCCACAAGAACAAAACAAAAGGTCGTGGTTTGTGTACCTAACCCTATAATCATCCCAGCACATATAACGAGTATGATAAGCGAACTCCAGTAACCCATAGCATATCCTTTCGCACTTAATCTATCGTGTTCCTCCCTTGGAGCTATTTCAGGTAGGAATGCATTATAAAACCCTACACTACCCCAAAACCCTAAGCTCGCCAAAAAAAACGGTATCATACTCAGTTCAAGATGATCTGCATCAAACCAGTACAACCCTATGCATCCTGCTGAACCTACGTAACAGAATATCCTCATAAATAATTTCTTCTTTCCTGCATAATCTGCCATCCCGCTAAGCAAAGGGGTTATTATTATGATTGTCAAAAAGCTCGTGGCCAGGACATAGCTGTACAGCTGTGTATTTACGAACTCCATTCCTAAAAATATCACGTTATCCGAACCCTCAATTATCAGCCCATCGGCATCTTTTTCAGCTGTTACATTGTTGTAAAAGACCGGAAAAATCGCCGTAGTGATGACAAGTGAATACACGTTATTTGCCCAATCATACATCGCCCATCCCCACTTGACTTTCTCTTCACCTTCCCGCTTTTTGAAAATATTCTTAAACATCTGCGTAATATAGTACGTTTTATGAAATTGTAAACATCATTCTCTCGACTGCTTATTACCTTTACAGATGATTCTAAAACGATGAGAAATTACGATGTTATTTTAGTGGGTGGAGGTATCGTTGGTGCTGCGACATTGTATAAGATGCAGATGCGCTACCCTGAAAAGACGATGCTTCTCATTGATAAAATGGATGTTTTAGCGGATCACCAAACGGGCAACAACTCTGGCGTAATTCACTCTGGGCTCTATTACAAGCCAGGTTCCCTAAAGGCTAATAATTGCGTAAAGGGTCGCCATGAGCTTGTGAAATTTGCGAAAGAAAACAACGTTCCCCATGATGTATGTGGTAAAGTAGTAGTAGCTGCCACAGAAGCTGAACAACCTTCATTAAATAAGATTCATAAGTTAGGTCTTGAGAATAATATAGAAGGCATCGAACTCATTAACGGCTCTCAGCTTCGTGAGATCGAACCAGAGTGTAGGGGAGAGGCCGCCCTTTGGGTTCCATGTACTGGGATAATCGATTTCAGGGACGCCACGAAGAAGATGGTAGATGTCGCTCTTGCCATACAAGAAAAATCTGCAGTTCATCTTTCTGAGGAAGTCCTAGATTTCGCTAACGAGGGTGTCGGTACTCTCGTAAAAACCTCGAAAACCACCTATTTCGCTCAGCACCTTATCGTATGTGGCGGACTCCAAGCCGACCGCCTCGCCCGCAAGGACGGCGTCAAGTTGCGAGAACGCGTAGTAGGCTTCCGAGGCGATTACTACGAGCTTAACGACCACGCTAAGCACAAGATAAAGAATCTAATATATCCCGTGCCTAACCCCGATTTCCCTTTCCTTGGAGTCCATTTCACACGTATGACGAACGGAGAAATCGAGTGCGGTCCCAATGCAGTTTTCACTTTCAAGCGCGAGGGCTACGGAAAAACGGATTTCGATCTGCGAGACACCTTCGACGCCCTAAGCTATGCTGGCACCTGGAAGCTCTTCTTCAATAATATATCTTTCGGGATTAATGAATACCGACGAGCATTCTCAAAGAGACACTTCTTAAAATCGCTTCAACACCTTGTTCCCTCCCTCACGATGGACGATATCCGCCAAGGCCGATCCGGTGTAAGAGCTATGCTTCTCAATACCGATGGCGACACCCGTGATGATTTCCGTATCGAGGCTACCGATAGAAGTATCCACGTTCTCAACGCTCCTTCTCCAGCAGCTACCGCCTCCCTCGCCATAGGCGATTACGTGGCGGACAGGTATGCAGAAAGGTTCGCAAAATAGACGAGGTTATTAGTAATATTTATTGTAATTATTATTATTAACCTTGATACAGGTTAATGCATGATCAAGTAGACCAAAAGTCCTACACACAAGTAAGAGCAAAGAAAAAACCGCCTCTGACTTGCGTCAGGGCGGTAGTTCTTTCGTCGGGGCGGCAGGATTCGAACCTGCGATCTCCTGGTCCCAAACCAGGCGCCTTAACCGGGCTGGGCCACGCCCCGATCGTTAAAAGCGGTCGCAAAGATACGTCAGTTCTTTCTAGTACAAAGAATTCTTGAGGGTTTATGTTTTACCTTAGTCTTACTAATTAAAATGGTATGAGGTATTTTCTTGCTTTTGCTTTGTTTGTGAGTTGTTTTACTTTTGGTTGGGCTCAAGGAGAGGTGGCAAATGTTGTTACTTATGATGTGGTGTATTTGACTGAAGGAGGAATCTTAAAAGGTGAGATTAAGGCTTTAGATGAACAGACAGGAGGTATTTCTTTCGTCGATGTTAATGGAAAGCATTATTTTTTAGTTGCTGGAGATTACGATTATTTTGTGGAGGATAAGGTGTTTAATTTGAAGAATAAACGGCCAAAAGAGATTCACCCGAGGAAGTCGGGGGAGATGATAAAGAGCATAGGATTTGTATCGACTTACTTAGAGCGTAATCACTCTTTTACCTCTGATGATACGTATCACAACGCTCCTTATGGATACTCAGATTTGAATTTAGGTGTAGAGCTGAGTATGGGTAAGGTAGAAGAAGATGAGAGCTATTTGGGCAGTTTTGTGGGGTTTGGTTTAATAGGAGAAAGTGATGTCTATCTTAGTGTAGGAATGGAGTATCAATATGGATTTAGTAAGCCGGATGCGAATCTTGGTGGATATATACCTATTCAGGTTTATTATAATTTGAATCAATTTGATATGGATTATGAAATTATTGATATAAGCATGGGCTGGTCATGGGAGAATGTTCAGATTACTCATCAGAGTTTAGGTGTCTCGATAGGGTATGGGATGAGGTTCTTTAGAGCTGATAAAAAGTCTGTCGCTTTGGAGTTTCAAATGTTTAGGCATATGATGCTTAATGAACGTTATGATCATGATTTGGATACTGATCCGGAGAGCGATTTTGATTTGTTTGGTGGGAAGTTGCTAGTAGGGCTGGAGTTTTAACAACCTCTCTCCTTCAATAAAACTCTAGTCTAACAAAAACGCCCGCTAGTGCGGGCGTTAGTGCTTCTGTGCGGAGAGACCGAGACTCGAACTCGGGAGCCGAAAACGGCTACAAATTAGCAATCTGCTGCATTACCACTCTGCCACCTCTCCAGAAAACGGAAATCGCTTTCACGAATTCGGACTGCGAAATTACACAATTCTTTTCGATAACTATAATCGGGAGTGCTATAATTGTTAAATGAATGTAAAATATATAACGATTAAGTTAGGGTTAGTGTCGATTAAGTGATGACGTCGTATCTTTATCGATGTAAAACGAAACAATTATTTAATTATGAAAAATATTTTATTACTCGGAGCACTCGTAATGTTTGCCTTCACAGTCTCAGCTCAGTCGGATGTGCCCCCACCTCCCTGTGCAGATAAGGCAAAAACTGAAAAATCTTGTTCTTCTAAGAAAGCTGATGGTGAGAAGAAAGCGGCTTGTTCTGGTAAGAAGGACGGTGATAAGGCATGTTGTGCTAAGAAGGCTGATGGTTCTAAGAAGTCATGTACTGCTGAAGAGAAAGCGGCTTGTTCTGGTAAGAAGGACGGTGATAAGGCATGTTGCGCTAAGAAGGCTGATGGTTCTAAGAAGTCATGTACTGCTGAAGAGAAAGCAGCTTGTTCTGGTAAAAAGGACGGTGATAAGGCATGTTGTGCCAAGAAGGCTGACGGTTCTAAGAAGACATGTACTGCTGAAGAGAAGGCAGCTTGTTCTGGTAAGAGCGATGGAGAGAAGGCAGCTTGCTGTTCAAAGTCTTCTAACTCTAAGAGTAAAGAGAAAGGAAAGAAGAGGAAAGCTAAATCTCCTAATGTAGGTATCTCTGAATAAATCATTTATATTCAACATATTTAATTAGAGCCTCCATAATCGGGGGCTCTTTTTTGTGCCTATTTGTGGGTATAGTTTTTTATAGTATGAGTTGGATTTCATAAAAGATTGTGCATCTTTGCACCCTCTAAAACGCGAAGTTTTTGAGATTGAGCTGGTCTCATAGCTCAACTGGATAGAGCACCTCCCTTCTAAGGAGGCGGTTCGGGGTTCGAGTCCCTGTGGGATCACTAAAAGCCTTGGAGAAATCCAGGGCTTTGTTGTGTTAACCCTTGTAAAGACTGCGTTTCCCGATCCAGTAAGCACTTCTGTAAAGACACTTAACAGAACGGTGAAGTTATAGAATATTACCTCATTTATCACAATTTTGGCAGACATTTGGCAGACATCTGGCAGACATTTGGTTGTAAAAAAGCTGAAAAAGTTGAGGGGGGAAGCCCCAAATTCACACCCCCATTCTAAAACATATCGGTTTCTATATCTGGAGCTAACTCAGATAGTGGTGTATAGACCTAACTCTGGGTGTTTCTAACACTCCAGGAAACTTGAACACAACGCGACTACGTCGCTATAATTTAAAATTTTTAATCCCGGACGCAACGAGCAGAAAAGCCGTAGTCTCGAATGAGGTAGTGACGGTTGACATTATCTTGGCTGTCGTACAGTTCCCGAATCCACGAGTCGGAACCGGACTCTGAGGACGACCACCACTCGCCGCTGCCTCCATTGCCGTGGAAACAACTAAGGTGACAGTAGCCGCCTGGCAAGCCTGACCAACCACTTGAATTAGTAGCCCCTGTATTAGGCGAATACCAATGGTCATAACCAGTTTCTTTCATCATACCTCCTGCTCCCCAACCTAAAAAGTCTGTGA